>Ga0153948_1000794_pt1 | contig 17240 bp, 15 predicted proteins | sample TSNJ032MetaG_FD_104696 | JGI IMG/M metagenome (GOLD analysis project Ga0153948, IMG submission 104696) | Attine ant fungus gardens microbial communities from New Jersey, USA - TSNJ032 MetaG | ecosystem: Host-associated > Fungi > Mycelium > Unclassified | place: USA: New Jersey, Wharton State...
AGCTGTCCGATCTCGAACGCGACATGGCCGCCAAGGTTTCGATCTACAACACATTCCTGACGCGCTCGACCGAAACGCATCAGCGCCAGCAGCTTGATGCCACCAATATCCGCGTGATCTCCACGGCAATCCCGCCCATCAGCCGCAGCTGGCCGCCGCGCACCGTGTTGCTCGGCGCTGGCGGTGGTTTCGTCGGCATGGGTCTCGGTGTGGCGCTCGCGCTTGCTCTGGGTTACCTTGGCGCATGGCGGAGAAATCGGGAGAGCCGTGTCTGATCTCGCTTCACATCGGCGTGTCGCGGCCCGTGCACCAGTCAAAGCACCGGCCCATGACCTGACGTCGGTGTCGTCATCTTTCGGCGCCGCTCTCTTTCTCATCATGATCTTGTTTCTGTGGGTCGGGATCAGTCCTTACCCCGGAACCAGTGCTGAAATCGGTGCGAGCGCTTCGGCGGGCCAGTCGAACCTGCTGAACCAGCTGATGACACTGACGATTTCCGTGGCCTTTCTTGCCTGTGGCCTGAGCAATCCTCTGCGAAAGACCATCCTTCAGCCGCGCGTACTGCTGGTAACCCTGTTTATCTGGATGTTTGTGACGGCCATTCTCTCGGCCCATCCCAGCATTGCAAGCCGCAAGGTGGTGCTGTCGATCCTGACCGCGCTCAACGCCAGCATTTTCCTGTTGTTGCCGCGCTCCGAAAACCAGATGGCGCGCCTGTTGCTGATCGGCTCGTTCATCACGCTCGGCTTTGCCTATTTCGGCGTCATCTTCCTGCCGAGCCGTGCCATCCATCAGGGCACCGATGTGCTGGAACCGATGCTGGCAGGTGCGTGGCGCGGACATTTTCCGCACAAGAACGCGGCAGCGGCAGCACTGGTACTGCTCAGTTTCTTCGGGCTTTATGGCTGGCAGAAAGGCTATCGCAAGGCTGGCGGGCTGGTCGTGGTGCTGTGTGTTTTCTTCCTGCTGCATACGGGCGGCAAGACATCGACGGCCATGCTGCCCTTCATCGCCATCATGTCTCTCATCTTCATGCATTGGCGCTGGACACGCATTCCCATCGCCATTGGCGGGGTGGCTGCGTTCAATTTTGTGGCCGTGGGTGCTGCAGTTTCTGACCCCATCCGTCAGCTCATCACAAGCCTTGGTATTGACGCGACATTTACCAACCGCGCCGATATTTGGCGCATAGCCTTTTCAGCAGTCGCTAAAAAGCCGATATTTGGTTACGGGCTGGACTCGTTCTGGAAAACACCGGAAATGGTCTATGCCGGGGGAGGCGGGGCGACATGGGCAGTCGCAGCTTTCAACGCGCATAATGCCTATCTGGATATGATGATCAATGCGGGTGTGTTTGGCCTGATCCTTATGCTGATCTGGCTGATGATCCTGCCGCTACGTTATATCAGGGCAGCCGAAGCGACTGGGAACGATCCCGCATTGACGCTTCTGTTCAGCCGTTTGTGGTTATACGGCCTCTATGCATCCTGCATGGAAAGCACGTTTTTCCAGAATGGCAGCTCTGTTTGGTTTTGTTTGATGATTGCCATTTTCGGCATGCGTCTTCAGGCGAAGGCGCGACTTGTGAGTTAAGCTTTTTGGGGCAAAGGCTTGGTAAAAACAATGGAACAGGACAGATTGGGCTGGGCAAGGGCACGTTTGGACCGGCTGAACAACAGATTGCACGACGCGCTGAGCCGTAGCTTTCCGCTGCGGCCATTTCCGCTTCCGAAGGACCGGCGGATTATCAGTTTCACATTCGACGATGTTCCCGATACCGCTGAAAGCGCGGGCGCGAAGATACTGGAAAAATACGGCTTTCACGGCACGTTCTATATTGCCGGTGGTCTGGTTGGTTCCGTTGAGGCGCATCGCCAGCTGATTACGGAAGAGGGCCTCCACCGGCTTGCGCAAGCCGGGCACGACATTGGCTGCCACACGTTCGCGCACTGGAATGTGCCCTCGGTCGGCACGCGCGATCTTGTTGCCGATCTTGATCGCAACCACGCTTATCTGGGCGAGATCGAACCGGATAGGGTCGGACGGCGCAACTTCGCCTATCCCTATTGCGCGTCGTCGGTGCTATCGCGCGGCCTGTTTTCCGACCGTTTCGCGACCTGCCGCAGCGGCGGCGAGCGCATCAATCGCGATGCGGTCGATCTGGCCTTTCTGGAAGCCGTCGAGATACGGCAGCCGGAGCACCATGCGGAACAACTGACCCGCTGGATAGACGATCTCGTTGCAAGTCCGGGCTGGTTGATCTTTTACACGCATGATATCAGCGATAGGCCGACCCCGTTCGGTTGCACGCCGGAAACCTTTGAAAAGCTGGTTTCCCATGCGGCGCAGAGTGGCGTTGAAGTTCTGTCGATACGTGATGCGCTGGCTCATATCGGAGCAGATGGAGGTGCTCCCTGATGAAAGCAGCCGATCCGGATCACCGCTTGCTGGCGATCAATAATTATTTTTACCGGCGCGGCGGGGCTGAGGCGGTTTTCCTCGACCATATCAAGCTCTTTTCCGAGATTGGCTGGGAGACGGCTCCCTTTGCCATGCAGCATCCGGACAATTTCGCCTCCGACTGGTCATCCTATTTCGTGTCGGAAATCGAATATGGGCGCGAGAGCGGCCTGCTCACGAAGGTCGCGCAGGCAGGCAAGATCATCTATTCATGGGAAGCACGCGACCGCATCAAGGCGCTGATCGAGCGTTTCCGGCCAAGCGTCGCCCATGCCCACAATGTCTATCATCACCTGTCGCCGTCGATCTTTCCGGTGCTGAAGGCGGCGGGCGTACCGACCGTGATGACCGCACATGATCTGAAGCTCGCATGTCCGGCCTACAAGATGCTGTCGCATAACCAGATCTGCGAGCGCTGCAAGGGCGGGCGCATCTACAATGTCGCGCTTCATAAATGCATCAAGGATTCGACGGCGCTGAGCGGGCTGGTTTTCGTGGAAACCGCTATCCATCGCACGCTCGGCCTGTATCGCAACACGCTCGACCGCATTGTGGTGCCGAGCCGGTTCTATATTTCGAAGCTGATCGAATGGGGCTGGCCAGAGGAAAAGCTGGTCTATATCCCGAATTTCGCGCAGACCGACAATCTCGAACCCTTCGAGCATGAGGGCGACTACTTTGCCTATGTCGGACGTCTTGCGCCTGAAAAGGGCATCGGCACGCTGATCCGCGCGGCGGCGATTTCCGGGCAGAAGCTGATTGTGGCCGGCACAGGGCCGGAGGAGCAATCCTTGCGCGCGCTGGCGGCTGAAACCGGCGGCGATGTCACCTTTGCGGGCTATGTCTCGGGCGAGCGGCTGCACCGGCTGATCGGCGAGGCCAAGGCGCTGATCCTGCCATCGGAATGGTATGAAAACGCGCCGATCAGCATTCTGGAGGCCTATGCGCTCGGCGTACCGGTCATCGGTGCGGACATTGGCGGTATTCCCGAAATGATCGTGCCCGGTGAGACCGGCATGGTGGCCAGAACCGGCGATGCCGAAGATCTCGCCCGCGTCATGGGCGAAGCCGCCGGTCTGACACCACAAGCGCGGCGCAAGATGGGCCGTCTGGGCCGCGACTGGGCGGCTAAGGAATTCTCGCCGGAGGCATACCGGAACCGGACACTGGAACTTTACGCGGAACTGGGAGCGCTTTGATGGGACAAGGGGCTAAAAGGCGACGCGTCATGATGCTCGGCCTGCGCGGTATACCCAATGTGCAGGGCGGCGTGGAGCGGCATGTCGAAGAACTGGCCCGTCTTTACATTGCCAAGGGTTGGGATGTGGAGGTGGTGGGCCGCAGCCCCTATCTCGACCGGAAGCAGCCCTATGTCTGGGAAGGCGTCAAGGTCACGCCGATCTGGGCGCCCACGTCGATGAAGTTCGAAGCCATCGTGCATACGTTTCTTGGGGTGCTGCGTGCCGGTTTCACGCGCCCCGACATTTTGCATATTCACGCCATCGGTCCCGCACTGGTGACGCCGCTTGCGCGCCTGCTCGGTTTGCGGACGGTCGTGACCCATCACGGCTTCGACTACAACCGCCAGAAATGGGGGCGGTTAGCGCGCACGACATTGAAGCTTGGCGAAAAATGGGGAATGCGCTTTGCCAGTGCCCGCATCGCCGTCTCCAACGACATCGCGAAAACAATTGAGCAACGCTATAACGTTCCCGTCACCTTTATCCCGAATGGCGTTACCCTGCGCGAGCCGAGCCGCGATCCGAGCTGGCTGGAAAAGCATGGGCTTGCCCCCAGCCGCTATATTGCGCTGGTCGCCCGCATCGTACCGGAAAAGCGCCAGCTCGACCTGATCGAAGCTTTCGCCAAGCTCTCCGATCCGTCGCTGAAACTGGCTCTGATCGGCTCGGCTGAATATACCGCCGATTATGCCGGTGAGGTTCGCGCCCGCGCCGAGGCTGTGCCGGGCGTGGTGCTGACCGGAGCATTGCGGGGCGAGGAATTATCCGCGCTTTTCAGTCAGGCGGGGCTTTTCGTGCTGCCATCGAGCCACGAAGGCATGCCTATCGCGCTTTTGGAGGCCATGGGCTACGGCCTCAATGTGCTGGCAAGCGACATCACGGCCAATGTGGAAGTTGGATTGCCCGACGACGACTATTTCCCGCTCGGCGATATCGACGCATTGAAAAATGCGCTCCGCCGCAAGACCGACAACCCGCTGACGGCTGAACAGTCACAGCAACTCATCGACTGGATCGCCCGCGACTATAGCTGGGACGGCATCGCGGACCGCACGCTGAAGGTCTATGAGGAGGGGAATAGGGGAGTAAGTGAGTAAGTGAGTAGGGCAGTAGGGCAGTAGGGCAGTAGGGCAGTATGTGACCGGAATAGGATTGCAGGTAAAGAAAAAGGGAGCTGTCGACGATATCGTCAGACATACTCCCTTATTCCCTTACTCACCTATTCCCTTAAATCAGCGTGCCCGGCGTCGCTCTGCTGTCGGCTGGAAAGCCATACGGGAATGATACTTGCAATAAGGGCTGGATTCGCAGGATTCACTGCCGCAGAAGTGGAAATCTTCGTTCAGCGGGTCGCCGATCGGCCACTTGCAGGTGCGTTCGCTGAGCTGCAACAAAGTGAGGCGGCGCGAAATCGGCACCACCACATCCGAAGCCGGCTTGATGACGGTCTCGGTCACCACTTCAGCAGCATATTCCATCTGCAGCGCCGTTGCGCCGACCGTCTTGGTAACGGTTGCCGTGCGCATCGTCGTCGTATGGGTGGTATGCGTGCTTCCGCCCGTATGCTGCGTCACAGGACGCGGCGCTGCTGCAACCGTATTCACTTTCTTGCTGCGCGGAGCAGCGGTCGTCGTCTTGCCACGACCCGAAAGCTTCAGACGGTGCACCTTGCCGATCACTGCATTGCGGCTGACACCGCCAAGCTGTGCAGCGATCTGGCTTGCGCTCAAGCCTTCGCTCCACAGTTTCTTCAGTAGTTCAACGCGTTCGTCTGTCCAGTTCATCGCCCTGGGCTCCAATCAATTTCGTTATCCGGAATCCACCAGCGTTCCCGGATTGCTCCAGGCGCAAACACCATATCTATCCGGGTGACTAGGTCCGCCGCACGAAATGTAGCTTTTTTCTTTAAAGAGAAACTACATTACCGGATGACTCCATGACAAGGGATAGCCCTGTCAGGCAGATTTCATTTTTAGGGTTTTCCCCAACTTGGGTGGCAAACACGGTTTTTCTTTGGTCCTGTGGTGCATTTTTGAACACCTGGGAGAGAGAAGCCGCCGCACGAGCCCTGTCGTGGAAACTGGGCACTATATATAGGGCGTGTGCCGGTCGCGCTACCCCGGTTGCGGAATTGTTGCGGAAACTCTGATATGCCCGCTGTGCAGAGCTCGGGCAAGGCTTGGGCAAATCTGGCTCAAAGCTCAGACGTGCGGGCATAAAGTGCATGAACTCATGCGCAAAGATGAGCGACAATCGCGGCTTAGTTTGATTGACATTTTTTTCGCGAGCGCCAATATACGCCCATGAATAATTGTGCCGCCCGGTGGGCGGCTTTTTATTTCGGCAGGACCGTCACGCGCGAGACGCATGATCCACCTGCTGCAATCCTGTGATAACCGGCTGGAGAGAGGGTCGGATTATCGCTCAAAATGGCAAAGGCTGACAGTCCGTCTTCCTCGGATATGCAGCATTTAGAAGGGCTTATGGAGGCCTGATTGCAATGACCGACGCTACGACCGTGCAACCGCTTTACGACACCTATAATCGTGCGGCTCTGCGCTTCGAGCGAGGTGAGGGCATCTGGCTGATCACCGAAACCGGCGAGCGTTATCTCGATTTTGCGGCCGGCATCGCGGTGAACTCCCTTGGCCATTCGCATCCACATCTGGTCGAAGCCCTGAAAAATCAGGCTGAAAAGCTGTGGCATCTGTCCAATCTTTATGAAGTTCCCGGACAGGAAAAGCTCGGCCAGCGTCTGGTCGACAACACTTTTGCCGACAAGGTCTTCTTCACCAATTCCGGCGCGGAAGCGCTTGAATGCGCGATCAAGACTGCACGTCGCTATCATTTTGCCAATGGCAATCCGGAGCGTTTCCGGATCATCACCTTTGAAGGCGCGTTCCATGGCCGCACGCTTGCGACCATCGCTGCCGGTGGTCAGGCCAAGTATCTTGAAGGTTTCGGCCCGAAGGTCGAAGGTTTCGATCAGGTGCCGTTCGGCGACGAAGCCGCCTTGCGCGCCGCTATTACCGATGAAACCGCGGGTATCCTGCTTGAGCCCGTACAGGGCGAAGGCGGTCTGCGCGGCTTCCCGGAAGAATTCATGCGCCTTATCCGCCAGATCTGCGACGATAAGGGCCTGCTTTTGATCCTCGACGAAGTCCAGACCGGCGTTGGCCGTACCGGCAAGCTGTTTGCCCATGAATGGTCGGGCGTTACGCCAGACATCATGGCTGTGGCCAAGGGTATTGGCGGCGGCTTCCCGGTTGGTGCCTGCCTTGCGACGGCTGAAGCCGCCAAGGGCATGGTTGCCGGTGTGCATGGCACGACCTATGGCGGCAATCCGCTGGCGATGGCTGTCGGCAATGCCGTGCTGGACGTCGTGCTGGCTGACGGTTTCCTGGAAAATGTTCAGGCCACCGCGCTTGTCATGAAGCAGGGCCTTGCCTCGATCATCGACCGGTTCCCGAATGTGGTTTCCGAAGTTCGCGGTCGCGGTCTTCTGATGGGCATCAAGTGCGTTGTTCCGAACACCACGCTTATTCAGGCGCTGCGTGACGAGCATTTCCTGAGCGTTGGCGCTGGCGATAATGTCGTCCGTCTGCTGCCGCCGCTGGTCACGACGCCGGAAGAAGCCCGTGAGGCGCTGAACCGCATCGAAACGGCCGTGGAACGGCTTTCCGTCGCAAATCCGATCAGCAAGACGGCGTAATCATGGCTCAGGATAACGGTATCAAGCACTTCCTCGATCTGTCTTCCGTCCCGGGAAGCGAATTGCGCTCCATCCTTGAGGATGCAAAGGTGCGCAAGGCGCGCCTGAAGGCGGGCGAGATTGAAAAGCCATTTGCCGGCAAGGTGCTGGCGATGATTTTCGAAAAGCCGTCGACACGCACCCGCGTGTCGTTCGATGTGGGCATGCGCCAGCTCGGCGGTGAAACGCTGATGCTCACCGGCTCGGAAATGCAGCTCGGTCGCAGCGAGACCATCGCCGACACGGCGAAGGTCCTGTCGCGCTATGTGGATGCGATCATGATCCGCACCACATCGCATGACCGCATGCTGGAACTGGCCGAATATGCGACCGTTCCGGTCATTAATGCATTGACCGACGACACCCACCCTTGTCAGATCATGGCCGACGTTCTTACATATGAGGAACATCGCGGCTCGATCAAAGGCAAAACCTTTGCCTGGATGGGGGACGGCAACAACGTCCTGCATTCGCTTGTGGAAGCTGCGGCGCGGTTTGACTTCAACGTCAATATCGCGACGCCGGAAGGCAGCGAGCCAAACCAGCACTTTATTGACTGGGCCAGGGCGCACGGTGCGGACATCATGTCCACGACAGACCCGGAGAAAGCGGCGAGCGGAGCGGATTGCATCGTGACCGACACCTGGGTTTCGATGGGACAGGAAGACCGCGCCCGTGGACACAATGTGTTCGTGCCCTATCAGGTCAATGCAAGGCTGATGGCGCAAGCCGACCCGAAGGCGCTCTTCATGCATTGCCTGCCTGCGCATCGCGGGGAGGAAGTGACCAACGAAGTGATCGACGGGCCGCAATCGGTCGTGTTCGACGAAGCCGAAAACAGGCTCCACGCCCAGAAGGCCATTCTGGCCTGGTGCCTGCAAGGCGCGTGATTGGAGTTTTCTGTGGCTGAGGATACCAGCAACGTTCATATCGAAGCCGAAAACGGTCAGTCGGGCCCCAAGCTCGATCTGGGTGATTTCGGCTTTGCCGGCGACGATGCCGTCGTGCCCTTCCAGGTGGAAGGGCTCGATGTGCGTGGTCGCGCGGTTCAGCTTGGCACGAGCATCGACGCCATTCTGAAGCGCCATAACTACCCGCAAGAAGTGGCCCGCCTGCTGGCGGAGGCGACGGTTCTGACCGTTCTGCTCGGCACTTCGCTCAAATTCGAAGGCAAGTTCATCTTCCAGACCCAGTCCGACGGTCCGGTGGACATGCTGGTGGTTGATTTCAGCACGCCGCATTCGGTGCGCGCCTATGCGCGTTTCGATGAAGAGCGCCTGAAGGACGCCATCGCTGCAGGCAAGACAGAGCCGGAAGAACTGCTCGGTCGCGGCACGCTGGCCTTCACGGTGGACCAAGGCGCTTATATGCAGCGCTATCAGGGCATCGTGGCGCTTGACGGCTCGACGCTCGAAGAAATCGCCACCACCTATTTCCGCCAGTCGGAACAGATCCCGACCGATCTCAAGCTCAGCGTCGCCAAGCTGGTTGAACGGGGTGCCGATGGCAAGCTCGCCGAGAAATGGCGCGCGGGCGGACTGATCATCCAGTTCCTGCCGGAATCGGAACTGCGCGCGCGCATTCCCGATCTGCCGGGCGGCGATGGCGACGATAATGAAGTCGTGCATCATCCGGTGGATGACGCCTGGGATGAGGCGCGGTCGCTGGTCGGAACCATCGAAAGCTCGGAACTGACCGATCCAACGATCGGCTCTGAACGGCTGCTCTATCGCCTGTTCCATGAACGCGGCGTGCGCGTTTTCAACGCCATCAAGGTGGTGGATGAATGCTCCTGCTCGCGTGAGAAGATCCAGGGTGTCCTTGCCGGTTTCACCGCCGAGGAAATTCAGGACAGCATTGAGAACGGCAAGGTTTCGGTGACCTGCGAATTCTGTTCGACGAGCTACGAGTTCGATCCCGCGCTTTTTGCAAAGTGATGAACGAGAATAATGAAAAGCCGGGGCGGTTCAGGAGAACCGCCCCCGGCTTTTTCATGTCTGTGATGCAGTTGCGGCTCTAGTTCAGCGTGCGGCGCTGCTCTGGCACATCCAGCGAGAAAGCCGGAATATCCACCTCGAATGTGTTGCCGGTCGGATTTTGCATCTGATAGCGGCCTACCATCACGCCTGACGATGTGGTTAGCGGGCAACCGGACGAATACTGGAACGAGTCACCCGGATCGAGAACCGGCTGTTCGCCTACGACACCGGCGCCGCGCACTTCCTCGACGCGGCCATTGGCGTCGGTAATCTGCCAGTAGCGCGATTGCAGTTGCACTGTGTCGGATGAATTGTTGGCGATGGTAATGCGATAGCCCCAGACATAGCGATTGTCTTCGGGCGCGGACTCGTCTTCCAGATAAAACGGCTCAACCGTTACTTCGATCCCCTGTGTCACCGCCCTATACATCGCATCCGCCTTTATCATGTGCCTGATGCCCACCTATCGCCAAAGTTGCGTTGGAGGTCAACGCGAAGCGGCAATCTGGACAGGGGCAGCGAGGCAGATTTTCTGCCTTTGGATCGTTCTTGCGGGGGATTGCAGCGAAAAGGTCACATTTTTTAAGACGAAACACCGTCTTTTGCGTGATCCCGAGATGCTTCAGGATGAAAATGGACAGAAATCGAACGGATGATCCGGCCTGACGGAATCAGGCCGGATCATCACTTGTCTGTATTTAGCGAACCGCTGCTTTCAGCGCTTCTTCGACGTCTTCCAGGAGATCGTCGGTATCTTCAAGGCCAACCGAAATGCGCAGCACGCCATCGGAAATACCCAGCTCGGCCTTGGCTTCATCGCTGAGGTTTTTGTGTGTCGTGGTGGCCGGATGGGTAATCAGGCTCTTGGCGTCGCCCAGATTGTTGGAAATGCTGAACACCTGCAGCGCATTCTGGAACTTGAACGCAGCTTCCTTGCCGCCTTCCAGTTCGAGCGCGATCAGGGTCGAACCGCCCGTCATCTGCTTGGCGATGATATCGGCCTGCGGATGGTCGGCGCGGCCCGGATAGATAACGCGCTTGACGCCCGGCTTGCCTGCGAGAACGTCGGCCACAGCGGCTGCCGACTGCGTCATCTGGCGCACGCGCACGGACAGCGTTTCCAGACCCTTCAACATGATCCACGAATTGAACGGGCTCATGCCGGGGCCAGTATGGCGGAAATAATCCTGAAGCTCGGTTTCGATCCATTCGCGGTCGGAAAGCACGATGCCGCCAAGGCAGCGGCCCTGACCGTCAATATGCTTGGTGGTCGAATAGACGACGATATGCGCGCCAAGCTCCAGCGGCTTCTGGTAAAGCGGGGTCGCAAACACATTATCGACGATCAGCTTCGCACCGGCTTCATTGGCCACTTCGGCCACGGCGGCGATGTCGATGATTTCGAGCGTCGGGTTCGACGGGCTTTCGAGGAACATCACCTTGGTGTTCGGACGAACAGCGGCTTTCCAGTTTGCGATATCCGAGCCGTCGATGATCGAGATTTCCACGCCATAGCGCGGCAGCAAGGTTTCGACGATATAGCGACACGAACCGAACACGGCGCGAGCGGAAATCACGTGATCACCCGCCTTGACCTGACACAGAATGGCGGCGGCGACGGCAGCCATGCCGGAAGCCGTGGCACGGCCTTCCTCGGCGCCTTCCAGCGCGCACATGCGCTTTTCGAACATGTCCGTGGTGGGGTTGGCATAACGCGAATAGATGAAACCCGGATTTTCGCCCTTGAAGCGCGCTTCGGCGGCTTCGGCATCGGGGTAGAGGAAACCCTGCGTGAGGAACATCGCTTCCGACATTTCGGCGAAACCGGAGCGGAGCGAACCGGCGTGCACGAGCTGTGTCGCGGGGCGGAACTTGCGGGTAGTCTCAGTCGTCATTTTTCCAACCTGTCAAAAGCTGGTCGGCCGGGACGCCCAAATAGCCCAAAATGGCATTGAGTGGCATCTCGGCGGCCAATAAAAAACCGGCCCAAAAGGCCGGTAACGAACCGCGGCCCTTTTTAGCGAATTCTTTAACGTGGCTGCAAGCCGGCCGGCCAAATCACCACGGAACACATTTTCATTATGCCTGTTGCGCAAGGTCGTCAATGCTAGAAGAACCAGATTCGCGGAAAAGCCTGCCTCGTTGGTTTGCGATTGAGTTCGATTCCTGCGGAAAACCCCGTTTCTCCGGGCGCTAAGGGTTGGCATCGGGCCTTTGAGTGGTCAAAGGTCTTTTGAAGAATTGTTCAGACTATGGAGTACGAGGTCGATGGCGCAAAAAGATGCGGGAATTCTGGCGGATGCGGATATCGCTGCGCTGTTCGAAAGCGGTTTGCTGGCTTCGCCGCGCCCATTGGATGCCGACCAGATCCAGCCTGCGAGCCTCGATCTCCGCCTTGGCGCAAAGGCCTATCGCGTTCGCGCCTCCTTCATGCCGGGTCCCGGCACGCCGGTCATGGACAAGCTTGAACGGCTCAAGCTGCACGAGATCGACCTGACCGCAGGCGCAGTTCTCGAAACCGGCTGCGTCTATATCGTGCCGCTGTTGGAAAGCCTTTCGCTCTCGCCGGAACTATCGGCTTCCGCCAATCCGAAAAGCTCGACCGGTCGCCTCGACATTTTCACCCGCGTGATTGTTGATGGCGCGCAGGAATTCGACAAGGTTCCTGCCGGTTACAAGGGCCCGCTTTATCTGGAAGTCAGCCCGCGCACATTCCCGATTGTTGCGCGCACTGGCTCGCGCCTGTCGCAGATCCGGTTCCGCAAGGGTCGCGCCCAGCTTGATGAGGCGGAACTCGCCGCGCTGCACGATTCCGAGACGCTGGTGGCTGCTGAAATGCCGAATATTTCCGGTGGCGGCATCGCCCTTTCCGTCGATCTGTCCGGCGGTCCGGACAGGCTGATCGGCTATCGCGGCAAGCACCACACGGGCGTTGTCGATGTGGACAAACGCGCTGCCAATGATGTGCTCGATTTCTGGGAGCCGATCTATGATCGCGGCGCGCGCGAACTGGTGCTTGATCCGGATGAATTTTATATCCTCGTCTCGCGTGAAGCCGTGCATGTGCCGCCGCTCTACGCGGCAGAGATGACGCCTTTCGATCCGCTGGTCGGTGAGTTTCGCGTTCATTATGCGGGCTTCTTCGATCCGGGCTTCGGCCATAGTGCTGCTGGCGGCACGGGCAGCCGCGCGGTTCTCGAAGTGCGCAGCCATGAAGTGCCGTTCATTCTGGAACATGGCCAGATCGTCGGTCGCCTTGTCTATGAGCATATGCTGAACCGCCCGAAGGCGCTTTACGGCACCGATCTTGGTTCCAATTATCAGGCGCAGCAATTGAAGCTTTCCAAGCATTTTCGTTGACGGCACGAGTAACTCCGCGCAGATATGTGACAAGGGCGGAGGAGAGCGACTGACGTGGCAAACGGAACGGGATTGGACACTAGCCGAAAGCCGGATTTACATAACGCGCAAGGCGAAGCCCAGCCGCGCAGGCTGTCGGTTGGCATTGTTGCGCTGCCGGGTTTTACGCTGACGGCGCTGAGCCTGTTTCTCGATCCTTTTCGCCTGGCTGCCGATGATCGCGACAAGAGCCGCCAGATCCGTTGCGCCTGGAAAATCTGTACGCTGTCCGGCGATCCGGTTGCGTCCAGCTCCGGCATGGTGATCGAACCGACGGCTCCCATCGGCGAACTCGACGAATGCGATTATGTCGCCGTCGTCGGCGGGGTGCTTGCCCAGTATCGGCCGCGCCAGCAGGCATTGATCGATCTCATCAAGCGCGCCGACAAGCGTGGCAAGACCGTGGTGGGGCTTTGCACCGCCGCTTTTCTTCTGGCCGAGGGAAACTTGCTTGAAGACCGCAATTGCTGTGTGAACTGGTTCCACCGCGATGATTTTCTAGACCTGTTCGATGGCTATACCGCCGACACGACCAGCCTGTTTCACCGCAGCGGGCGGCACTATACCTGCGCGGGCGGACTGGGAGCGGCGTCGCTGGCTCTCTCGATCATCCAGAACGAGATTTCCGAGGAACTGGCGCGCAAGAGTGCGTCGATCCTGATGATCCCTTACGAGCTGGTGCGTTCCGAACAGCCGGCACTCAGCTTCAACGGCGTGCGCTCGCCGATGATCCGCAAGGCCATCCGCATTTTCGAGGAAACGCTGGAAGACCCGGTGCCGATGATCGACGTGGCGCGCAGGCTTGGCATCTCGGTGCGGCAGATGGAGCGCGGCTTCCGGCTGGCGCTGGAACGCACGGCCTTCGAAGTGCGCGAAGAACTGCGGGTCAAAAAGGCAAAGGAACTGCTGGCCGAAACAGGATTATCGCTTCTGGAAGTGGCCGTCGCCAGCGGCTTTACCGACACGCGCAGCATGAACCGATCCTTCTCGCGCCAGAAGCAGAAGGCACCACGCGATTATCGTAAGCAAAGATAGAGCCTGTTCCAAAAGTCGCCCTGTGTGGCTGCAAATGGCAATTTGAGATTTGCATTCGCATAATCTGATCCGAAAAGTCTGCAACTTTTCGGGATTATGCGAGGCTTCCGGTGCTCACGTACCCAAATGTACGCTCCGCTCCGGTACTCGAAAATCACCATTTTCGCACACACATGCCGCTTTTTGATTCAGGCTCTTTAGGTTCAGACGCTGAAAACTTGCGGATGTCATCATCACAGCCTATGTCTTGCGCGATGAATCTGTCCGCATGGCGGAAATCGAGACGCAGGAGAGTTGCATGTCTGATGGTGTAAACCGTTTTCTTGGCGATACGCCTGCTCGCATCATTATCAAGCTGGTGCTGATTTCGCTGGTGGTCGGCGTTGTCATGAGCGCGTTCCACTGGACGCCCTATGACATTCTATGGGGCATTCGCGATTTCTTCCTGCGCCTGTGGAATATGGGCTTCTCTGCCGTCGCCCGTTTCGCCGATTATCTCATTTTGGGCGCTGCCGTTGTCATCCCTGCCTTTATTTTGCTCCGTATCCTCAGCTATCGCAAATAGCAGATATTGGCAGCAGGTTAGGAGCATTTCCAGCAAAAGTGCGAAGCGGTTTTGCGTTGGACAATGCGGCAAATAAAGACATTCGGACGATGCAGCAAAAACAAGGATTTATGCTTTCCCGGCGCGGCTTTCTGGTGCTCGCTGGGGGCGCGGTTTCGCTCTCCGCCTTGCCGTTCGGCGCGGCTGCGGCGGCGACAAATGTGGTCAGCGCGGGCGATCCCACCGGGCTTTTCAACACCATCCGCAAGGCAAACGGTCTTTCGATGATGGCCACCGACTCCAAGCTGGAACAGGCCGCGCTTTTTCAGGCGAAGCGCATGGCAAGCTATGGCAAGATCGGCCACAGCGTGGGCTGGGGCAATGGGTTCGTTGCGCGGTTGCGTCAGGCGGGCATTCGCGGACCTGCGGCTGAAAACGTCGCATCCGGCCAGTCGAGCACCGAGGCGGTGTTTGACGCCTGGATGAAATCGCCCGGTCATCGCAAGAATATGCTCGATCCCACATTCAGCCATTACGGCCTTGCCTGGGCAACACCTGAAAACAAGCCCAATCGGATTTACTGGGCGATGATGCTGGGCCTCTGATCTCTACAAACTCCTGACAGATAGCTGTCAGGAGCTGCGACAATCTATGGGCCGAATTCTCTGTAGTTTCGAGCGATTCCAGAGTAGACGTTCTCGAACAACAAGCATGAATTCGGGGATAGTTGATTATGGATCAGTCGCAGCGCGTTGGAAGCGTTTCGAGGCCGTTCGATGTGACGCATCGCATGGTCATGCTGATCGCTATTCCCATGACACTTGCCGCCGTCACGACGCCCCTCCTGGGCCTCGTCGATATGGGCGTGGTCGGCCAGATGGGCAAGGCCGAGCTGATCGGCGGACTGGCCATCGGCGCGCTGGTGTTCGACTTCCTGCTCTCCATGTTCAATTTCCTGCGCTCCGGCACCACCGGTCTGGTGGCGCAGGCCATGGGTGCTGAGGACGCCGTCGAAGAACAGGCGATCTTCTGGCGCGCCATCATCATCGCTGTCGCAGCTGGCGTGCTGATGATCCTGACACTGCCGCTGACACTGGCGGCGGCTTCCAGCTTCATGCATCCGACAAGCGCAACCCAGGAAGCCATGGCGACCTATGTGTCGATCCGCATGCTGGCGGCCCCGGTTGCGCTCATCAATTACTCCGTTCTTGGACTGGTGCTCGGGCGCGGACAGGGGCTGCTCGGCCTTGGCCTTCAGGTTCTGCTCAATGGCATCAATATTGTGCTCTGCATCATCCTCGGTCTGGAACTCGGCTGGGGTGTGACGGGAGTGGCATGGGCCACGGTCACCGGCGAAACGGTCGCGGCGGTTGTCGGCCTCTTTCTGGTGGTCCGGCATTTCCGCAAGGACGCAACCAAGCGCCCGAGCCGCCAGCGCATTTTCCAGAAGGAAGGCATTGTACGCATGTTCGCGGTCAATCGCGATATCATGATCCGCTCCTTCCTGCTTTTGACGGCCTTTGCCTTCTTCACACGGGCGGGTTCCGATCTCGGACCGGTGACGCTTGCAGCCAATGCCGTGCTGATGAATTTCTTCCTCGTGGCCGGCTTTTTCCTCGACGGCATGGCCGCTGCCGCCGAACAGATCGTCGGGCGGTCCATCGGCGCGCGCTATAGCCCGGCCTTTGTGCGCGGTGCGAAGCTGACCTTTGTCTGGGGGCTGGTGATGGCGAGCATCATCGCCTTCGCGCTTCTGGTTTTTGGTGATCCGATCATCGGCCTCTTATCCAAGGCCGAGGATGTGCATGCCGAGGCGCTCAAATATCTGCCATGGGCCGCACTGACCGGTATGACCGGGCTGCTCGCCTTCCATATGGATGGTGTCTATATTGGGGCCACATGGTCGCGCGATATGCGCAACATGATGTTCCTGTCGCTGGCCTTCTTTATGGCCGTGCTTTATGCGGCAAAGCCCGCGATGGGCAATCACGGGCTTTGGCTGGCGCTCAATCTGTTCCTGTCGGTGCGCGGCATTACGCTTCTGGCGATGCTGCCGCGCCGTTACAGGCTGGAATTCACGAGATAATCAGCCAGGCAACTGACGGGCTGCCCAGTCTTTTGTGTCGCGGTCGCGCAGCTCAGCGATATTGGCAACGCCTTCGCGTTTGACCGCGGCCGACAACCCGCGCAGGATATCACTTGGCAAGCCGGGGCCGCGATAGATGAGACCCGTATAAAGCTGCACCAGATCTGCTCCAGCCTTGATCTTGGTCAGGGCGCTTTCCGCGCTGTCGATACCGCCAACGCCGATCAACGGCATGTCGGGGCCGACACGCTCACGCATGCGGGCAAGAACCACGGTCGACCGTTCAAACAGCGGCGCACCGGAAAGTCCGCCGGTTTCATCACGATTTTCGGCGCTTTTCAGCCCTGCGCGCGACAGGGTCGTGTTGGAAACGATGATACCGTCCAGCTTCTGTTCGGTGGCCTCGGCTGCAATATCGTCCAGTTCCTCATCGGCCAGATCAGGCGCGATCTTGAGGAAGACCGGACGCTTCAGCGTGCACATGCTGCCTTCTTCGTTGCGCGCTTCCAGCACGCGGCTCAAAAGCTCGCGCAAACTGTCGCGCGCCTGAAGATTGCGCAGGCCCGGCGTGTTGGGCGAGGAAATATTGACGGTGAAATAGCGCGCCAGCTGGTAGAACCGGCGAATGCCCGCCACGTAATCGGCGATGCGATCTTCCGCATCCTTGTTGGCGCCGATATTGACCCCGACGATGCCGGGCCGGGCGTTGCGCCGCAGCAGCCGCTCGTGCGCCGCCGCCTGGCCG
>Ga0153948_1000795_pt1 | contig 17235 bp, 14 predicted proteins | sample TSNJ032MetaG_FD_104696 | JGI IMG/M metagenome (GOLD analysis project Ga0153948, IMG submission 104696) | Attine ant fungus gardens microbial communities from New Jersey, USA - TSNJ032 MetaG | ecosystem: Host-associated > Fungi > Mycelium > Unclassified | place: USA: New Jersey, Wharton State...
ATCCACTCCTCGCATCCAAGCGCCTTGGCAAAGCCAGGCATCATTGCATTGTAGATTGGCATGGCAGTCTGTATCCAGCGTTTGTCCTTTGTCTGATAGCAGTTCATCAGAGGGTTGGGGGCCTCGCTTTTCGTCAGTGGATATTTTATCAGTCCGTACTGGGCTGTCTGGACCATGGTTCCCTGCATAAAAATCGCGGTACCCAAAAGACTGATGGATACCTTTTCTCCCTTCCCGGTTTTCTCCGCCTGGTATAAAGCGGCCAGAATCCCGGCGGCCAGGCACATGCCCGTCTGACGGTCACCCATACTTGGAATCAAATTCATAGGTACTGTACCCTTCTCATACAGACTCCCCAAAATGCCGGAGCGGGTAAAGAACGCCGTGTAATCATATCCGGGCAAATCCTTGTCCGGTCCATTTTCACCGTAGCCAGTTACGGAAGCATAAATAAGCTTCGGAAATTTAACCTTAAGCTTTTCATAGCTTAATTCCATACGGGCAAGAGCCTGGGGCCGCCAGTTAGTCACAAATATGTCAGCCTGCGCAAGCAGCTCCATGAACGCCTGGAAGCACTCCGGATTCTTCAGGTTCATACACAGGCCCCGCTTGTTAGAGTTTTCCAAATCAAACGTCAGGTTTTCCTGCATATCGTCTTCAATAATTGGCCGGCCTTCCGATTCGGCAGCCCAGCGGGTACCGTCTCCGCCCAACGCCTCCACCTTAATTACATCCGCGCCCTGATCAGCAAAAAAACGTGTCGCGCAAGGCGCGGCGATAAATGTTGCCAGTTCTACGACTTTAACACCGTTAAGAGGTCTGTTGTTTTTTGACATTAAAGCTCACTCCTATTCGAAATAAAAGGGGCACATAAGCGCAATCACCCGAGCATCTGGCCTGCAATCACCATCTGCTGGATCTGGGTGCTGCCCTCATATATGGTAGTCACGCGGACATCACGATAGAGCTTCTCTATTTCGTACTCCCTTGAGTAACCGTAGCCGCCGAAAAGCTGTAGACATTTGTCCACAATGTCCTTGGCCGTTTCGGTGGCGTAGTATTTGGCCATGGAGGCAGCCTTGGTGGTATCCTCATTCTGGTCCATCCTGTAGGCGGCGTCATATGTCAGCAGGCGGGCGGCGTTAAGCCTGGCTTCCATGTCGGCTACCATAAATCGCAGGGCTTGCTGCTTGGCCAGCGGCTTACCGAACTGCACCCGGTTCTTGATGTGTTCAATTGCCAGCTCCATAGCCCGTTGCGCAATACCCAGGGACATGCACGACACCCCTACCCTGCCAAGGTCAAGCGTCTTCATAGCGTTGATAAAGCCTTTGTCCACTTCTCCCAAGATGCATTCGGCTGGAACCCGCGCATCCTCCAGGATAATATCACTGACAGGGAGGCCCTTCTGGCCCATCTTCTCCTCACACTTACCGCAGGAAACGCCGGGCAGATCCATGTCCACAATAAACGCCGTAATACCTTTGACGCCTTTTTCCGGGTTGGTCTTGGCAAATATGACTGTATACTTGGCTTTGGTAGCAAGGGTTATGAAGCATTTGCGGCCGTTGATGATATAGTCGCTGCCATCCTTCACTGCCTTGGCAGTTAAAGCGCCCGCGTCGGAACCGGCGCCCGGCTCGGTCAGGCCAAAGGCAACGATAGCGCTGTTGTCCGCAATACCAGGGAGATACTTTTTCTTCTGCTCTTCGGTGCCGAAAAGCAGAATAGGAGCGGAGGACAGGGAATTGGCGGATGTGATATATATAGTGGCGGCGGCGGAACGCCTGGCTACCTCTTCCATGACAGAGACATAGCTTCTCATATCCAATCCCACGCCGCCGTACTCCTCAGGAATCTTTAGTCCTAAGAATCCCATTTCCACCATAATGTTTACCAAATCCTCAGGAAACTCATCGGTGCTGTCGATCTCCATGGCTACAGGGCCCACGCTCTTGTCGGCAAACTCTCTGGCCATCTCGCGGATGCTCTCATGATCTTCATTAAAATATATGTAACTCATTGGTCGTTCCTCTCTATTCACTCAGTTCGATGCAATCCTTTCAATGTAACGCTTTCATTGAACATATTCATTCAATATATTATAGAACTCCTCTTCCCTCTTGTCAACATCTTTTGGTAAATTTATTCATCGAATTTATTCTATAATCTATTCAACAGAAAAATTGAACAAAAAAAGTGTTGACAAAAATATTTTTTCGTGGTATTAATTGATTACATGAACATATTCATTGAATTTATTTATTGAACGAAGTCCGCGAACGTTTTGGGTCAAATGGAAGGGAGGCCTATTAAGCATAGACACATACACAGAAGAAAAATAAAAGCTGAAAGGAGCAAAGTAAAGGTTAAGCGGAAGACGGCAAGAACGAAAAAACTGAACGTGAAGAAGAAGAAAAGAATGCCAATTATGAAGAGTATCCGAGGAAATATTATGAGAAAAGCGAGGAATATTCATGATGCCATTACTGGCAAGTTTTATTGTGTTTTTAGTGTATGCGATTTCATACGCGATATCCTCGCTTAGCAAAGCCTATTTGTCGATGGCGTTTATCGGCGCGATCATCTTTATGGTCGCATTCTGGCTCGGTCTGCCCAGAACACTTTTTGCAGACAGAGGCCTGCTAGCGTTTAACATCGTCACAATTGGTATGTTTTTGGTACATATGGGCAGTACAATTAAGCTTAAGACTTTACTCTCAGACTTGAAGGTTATCATTATATCTGTAATGACCTGTTTTGGCGTTGCGGCGGCTGCTATTTTATCGGCCGCCTCTTTATTGACGAGTATTTCGCTCTGGCGGCCGCGGCTGCAGCGGGTGAATCCGTAAAGAAGCTGATTCCTGAGCTCCCACAAAGCAGGCAATCCGTAAACCTATGGCAAACCTATAAAAATATATGAGAAAAGCGAGGTATTCAGCAATGGTATTGAATGGAATAATAATGGTTTTCATCATATTCTTAATTTACGCCGTCAGCGATATCATAGCCACCTTCAGCAAGGCATACCTGTCCATGGTCTTTGTCGCCGCAATCATCTTCATGTTCGCCTTCTGGTTCGGCCTGCCCAAGGGTATCTGTGTCGACACCGGCTTCATGGCCATTGGCGGCAATATGGCTATCGGTTTCTTCTTGGCCCATCTGGGCACCACATTTAGCATTAGAACCTTCACTCAAGACTGGAAGGCCGTGGTCATATCCATCGTCTCCGTCGTGTGTATTGCCTTCGGTTGCTATTTCATCGGCAGAAACTTTATGGATCCCAGCTATGCCCTGGCCGCGGCGCCCATTGCCGCCGGCGGCAATGTCTCCTACTATATCATGCAGCCCACGCTGGAAGGGCTCAACCGGCCCGACGTAATCACCTTCTGCGTATTGGCCCTTTGTTTCCAGACCATGGCCGGCGTCCCCGTGGCCAGCTTCCTCTGCAAGAAGATCGGCTTAGGCCTCCATCAGGACTATTTGGACGGTAAGCTGGTTGCGGCCACGGCCGCGGCGAACAACGGCCAAGAGAAAAAGAAGCTGCTCCCTGGCATCCCCAAAAAATGGCTCACCGATAACGTCTATTTTTTCGAGTTAGCTCTCTGCGCAGCGTTAGGCTCTCTATTCGAGCAAGCGACCGGCTTTAACCGCTTGGTTGCGACACTGGTATTTGCTTTTATCCTGACCCAATTGGGTCTCATGGAGCCCAACCCCCTGCAGAAATCCGGCGCTCAGGGTCTTATCGTATCTATCGCCCTTATCACAATATTCAACGGGCTGTCTGGCTCCACCCCCGAAATGGTGCTCTCCATGATCGTTCCCCTGCTGATTATTCTGTTCATCGGTTTGTGTATCATGTTCGCGGTCTCCATACCCCTGGCTAAACTTCTGCATTATGAATGGAAGATAGCCGTGGTTATCGCCACCACCGCCTACTTCGGCTTCATGTGCGGCTACATTGTTTCCCAGGAGGTTGCCAGAGCCATATCGGTCAATGACGAGGAACGGGCCCTTATGGAGCAGTATTTCATGCCCAAGATGCTCATCGGCGGCATTCTCTCCATGTTCATAGTCTCCGCCGTGTGTGCTTCCATCATGGTTCAGTGGTTCTAATTTTCAGGCAGAGATTAACTTAACGCATGGAATATGAAATGAGTAAATTTAAGGTGTCGACCATCGTTGTCGACACCTTGATTTAATCGTTCACCGTTCTGGTTCTGGTTTTCCGGGCGCTGGCAGGCGTACCGGCCGCGAGCTTTCTCTGCAACAAGCATGGCGTCTAGGTTCTGGAACAGTATCGCGCCGACACGCTTGAGGCTATAGCCTCGGTCGCTGCTGCATCGGGCGAATCCGGAAAGAAGCTGATTTCCGAGCTCCCGTAAAAATTCGGACCCTAATTTGATTTTTGCGAAAGCAGCGCTTCTTTCTTATATTGGCTTTTTGATCTCAAGGTTCTCTGGCGTCAACATGCTGGTTTTCGATCTACTCCTCGGCTTTGTTGCGATGGAGCTTGGCTTCCTGGAGGAAGAAGCGCTGATTAAGGCAGGTAGTTTGAGTTTCATCATGGCTACCGATTTTGTGGTCATTTTCTCCGGTCTGGCAAATTCGACTCCTTCTATGGTTGCCGCTATGATTGTTCCATTTGTAATCGTCCTGGTGATTGGCCTGGACTGCATGTTCGTACTCGGATTTGCATTGGCTAAGATTCTCCAGTTGGATTGGAAATAGCACTCCTCGCGGCGTCGACCTGTCACTACGGATTTATCAATGGTTTTGTAGTTGCAAACGAGGTTGCCGGTTCTCTCAGCAAGAACGATGAGGAAAAGAAAGTCACGCTGGACTATTTCCTCCCCAAGCTGCTTATAAGCGGCGTCCTCTTCATGTTCATTTCCGTCGTAGCCGCCACCATCATGGCCACCTGGTTCTAATTTCAATATATTCCCATTCTTAATTTGCGCAATAAAAAATCGGAACTGCCGTTCTCCCGTATTGAAAATTGAAAATATCGATAAACAAACAAGCTTCCTTGCATTTCAAAAGGAAGCTTGTCGGTCTGATGTGAAGGTTTCAAAGATGACCGCCGTTCGGGGTTGTAGGCGCTTCCGAAATTGGGCGCCGCCGCCGACACGCCCTCTACGGCGCCGGTTTCGGTGGTGAGGATGATGCTGTCTATATATCCCTCCTTGGCCACCACAGAGGCTACGTCGGTGGAAATGCCTATCCCCAGGTTGGTGACGCTGCCCGGTGTGAGCTCCATGGCGCACCGGTGGCAGATCACCTTCCTGTCGCTCAGAAATAAGATTCATTATTGGACTGATAAAAAAGGCAAAAGGCAGCATCATATCAAAAAAAAGGAAATACATCAGCTACGTCGACCCTGTATCAGAATCCAAAAAGCACTTGTTTGGCCGTGCCCTCCGTGAGGGTTACGGCCATTTCAACGATACGGTTGTCATCAGTGATAAGACAACCTGAATCAGAAACATGGTTTAAGAATTGTTCCCTGATGCCCAGCACATTCTTGATTATTACCATTTATACGAAAATGCAAATACATATGCAAAGTACTTATTCAATACGGATCAGTCAAAATATAAGCCCTGGGCAAAAGATATTTACGATAAATTGAGGGCAGGTGAATACCGTCAGGTATTGAAAGAACTTACACCTTTTAAATATAATAATCCTTCGGTAGCCGCGCCATCGAAAACGGTAACAAAATAGTGTTACAGGATTGCCTTAAAAGGACTGGTATATGATAGAATATAAAAACGGCCCAATAAATTCTTAGTTTGAAATCAAAAGAGGAAAGCAACTTGTGAACTACTGATGTGGAACTCCCATTCATATTGAATTGTATAAGCGATTAGATAAATTTCAGCCATTTTACCCAAAACAATTGTCTACACCTCCCGATCAAACTATGTCATTATATGCATTAGTAAGATGTTCTAACATTGCCTTATATCCGGCTTCAGCATCTTTCGTATAAAAAGCGTCAAGTATTTTCTGGTGAGGAATAATAGCACCTGTAACTCTTTTTCTAATAGTAAAGGATTTAACCCTGGTTTCAAAAAAGCATTCTTGTATTGCTATTTGAATATTAATAAAAAGTTCGTTATGCGTTGCTCGGGCTATATCCATATGGAAAGCTTCATCGTACGAAGCCAATTTTAAAGAATCGTTAGATTCAACTGACTGTATAAAAAGATTATGCGTCTCAGCAATCTTTGCAATCTCTTCAGCAGAAGCGCGTTGTATTGCCAAACGTGTAGAAATCGGTTCGATAGCTAGGCGGATTTCAATAAAGTCAGCAACTTTAGTCTCTAGCTCCTTAAACCAATTTTTGGCTAAAACTTGAGGGTCCTCAATTTTTTCAGCTACAAAAGCACCTTTACCCTGTTTGAAATCAATAATACCCTTTGCCTGAATCATACGTAACGCTTCACGTACGGTAGATCTTCCAACACTAAACATGTCAATAAGCTCTTTTTCAGTTGGGATTTTATCTCCAGGTTTTAAATCCTGCTCTTTTATCAACTCCTGAATATTATCAACAACCTGAATTACAACCGGCACTCGTTCAATCGATTTCATTATTTTCCCCCTGTATTCCGCTCATCATCGACTAGCATATATGTTCGACATAAGTTTGTCATCTTACTGTCTGATATGTTCATATTATTATTTTACCTATATTTTGTCAATAATTTATTTTAGAAACCTGGAAGTTTTGCAGTTGGGAGAAGATTACGATGCTTAATCTATTTTGCAATAAATATCTGCAGTTTTAGTTCGCACAAAATTTTTGTAATATGTATACTGTTCTCTACAATTTTGTGAAACTAAAATAGGCTTCAACCACTCATAAACGCTGGCGCTGCGGGTTTTTCAGCTGAAAAACTCAAGGATATGTTCATATTATTATTTTACCTATATTTTGTCAATAATTTATTTTAGGAACCGTAGAGGTAAGTCAAAGCTTGCGGTAGCTCCTGCTTTTTCAGGACAGGCACTGCATAATATCTTTTATTTCCTTCCCATCTGCTTGGCGCGGGTGTAAAACTCAATCACTGTCCCTATACTAAAAAACCAGCAAAAATTTACTTGACAAAAACGAGGCAATGCACTATTATATGCACATCAGACAATATGACGGCAGACACTTTTATTATTATAATGCATTATATAGATAAAGAAGCTACTCAGAATTAAAACGTTTTGTCAGTGAACGGTAGCTGAAATTGCTGTCGCCATACTATTTAATGGAAGGAGCGGATTGGAAAAAGGAACAGCTTAACCTAATCCATAAAGTTATCTGCAAGTTAAGTGGCAACCTAAAATTAAAGTATGACGAGGAGAAAAGATCATGAAGAAACCAACTGGAATTTTTCCGCCAATGTTTACCATTTGGGATAATAACGAGTGTTATGACAAGAAAGCATCAGAAAATTACATCACCTGGCTGATTGACAACGGTATTGAATCCATTGTCCCATGCGGTAGCACCGGTGAAAATACTGCCATGATGCCTGATGAGCAGATCGATGTCATCAAGCATGTTGTCAGCTTTGTCAATGGGCAAATCCCTGTTTATGCAGGTACGGGCAAGTATTCCACTCAAGAAACTTTGAAGATTAGTTCAGGTGCCAAGGAAGCCGGAGCAGACGGGCTTCTCGTCATCCTACCGTATTACTTCAAGCCTTATAAGCAAGCTGCGATGGATCATATTCGCAATATCCATAAGGAGATTGGCCTGCCGATCCTTCTCTATAACAATCCGCACTTCGCCGGCTATGAGTTTACCGCTCAGGAAGCAAGACTCTTGAAGGACGAAGGCGTTCTTATCGGTGTAAAGGCAGCCCACGGGGATGCTAACCGTGTTTCTGATATGCGGTACTACTGCGGCAAAGACTTCCTTATCTTCTATGGTCACGATTATGCTGCGTTGCCCGGTATTGCTGCCGGCGCCAATGGCTGGCTCTCGGGGTTTCCGTCAACCTTTCCGAAACAGTGCCGTAAGTTGCAAGATGCTATACTGGCTGATAATGATCTGGATAAAGCACGCAAGATATGGGATAAGTTCATTCCGTTTGTCCATGCCTTTATGGACCCTGACGTCAATGCTCATGTCCATTGGCTTGAAATTCTTAAATGGTGCGTCTGCGAGCAGGGCGTAAACGCCGGCATTCCACGCCGTCCGCTCAAGGAGCTTGACAGCGAGTATAAAAAAATATTCAAGAAGCCGCTTGAGATTTTGCTCGGCTGACTTTGTTAAAGATATATCCTTGTCCATCCTGAGGACAGAAATCGCTGGGGGACGATACATAGTACTACTGTTGTAAAACTGTAATGCCAGTCTTTTGCACAAGGAGGAGAAATATGTTTTCTGGAGCAAACATACAGGTGGGCGCCGGGCGCTATTTTCAGCACTCGGGCGCTCTGAAAGTCATAGGTGAGGAATGCTTATACTGGGGGAACAAAGTATATATCGTCACTGACGAGATTGTCTGGGCAAAAACTGGAAAAATAGTAACTGAGAGTCTAAGGACGGCGGGTGTTCCCTATGTGCTTGATATTGTAAACGCACCCAGCTGCCAGCATACCTTTGAGCAGGTTGCAGCGAGCAGCATTAAGAACGATGCGGATGTGTTTGTAGGCCTTGGAGGAGGACGCGTTATCGACATTGCTAAAGGCGCAAGCAAAGAGGCCGACTGCCGCATTATTACAGCTCCGACCTCCGCAGCAACCTGCTCTGCTTATACGATTCTGTATGTTTCATATGGCAACGATGGATCCGTCCTCGGAAGCTTGTTTATGGATCGTGAAGCCAGTGCGGTTCTGACGGATATCAATGTTGTTATCGGCGACTGCCAGGAGCGTTACTTGATTTCCGGTATTGCAGATGCTATGGCGAAAAAGCCGGAGTTTGCGTTTACTATGATGCACATCGGGGAAGACAGCGAGCTTTGCACCTCTCATATCGCGGCTAATATCGCAGATTATACGTATAATTATTATTTGAATCACACCCATGAGGCGCTCGAAGACTTTCGCGCAGGCCGCTGCTCAGATACACTGGAGAATGTAGTATGTGCCAATATCATGCTGACCGGCATGGTTTCAAACCTTTCCACGGGAGGCAAACAGCTTGCAATTGCCCATAATGTCTATGATGCGGTCTGTTACCAGCATAAAAGCGTACGGGAACAGTACCTGCATGGCGAGATCGTGGGTTTGGCTCTGCCTCTACAGCTTGCGGTCAATGGCAGTTCTTCAGCGGAGATCAGAGAGATGCGCGATTTCCTGAAATCCATCGGCGTGCCGACCTCGCTGAAAGCGATCGGTGTGCCAACGGACGGGGACACGGTCGAGACCATGATAAAATACACACATTTCAAGACCGATCCTGATGATATAATACTGCTTGAGCAGATTCGCGATAGTTTCTCCGAGATCCTTTGAATAGGCGACAGAAAGGAGCTTTTACGTATGACTAGAAAAGTTCTTGGCATTATCCCCGCAGTTGTGACTCCATTTAATGAGGATGGAAGTATCAATGTAGAGCTTCTTGACAAAGAACTTGAATTTCTGGCCAACTCCGGCGCCAACGGCTTGAGCGTTGGCGGCAGTACCGGTGAAGGCCCGACGCTGCATGATGATGAGTTGCGTCTTATACTTCGTAATGCCCGCAAATTCATGCGCGATGATATGCCGCTGGTCTGCGGCGTACTCCGCACCTGCACTCGCGATGCTGTGCAGTCCTGCTTGGTGGCTAAGGCGGAGGGCGCTGATGCCGTCATGGTAACTCCGCCCGCCTATAATGTGCTGGTTCCCGATGAGGATGGCATGTTCGATTTCTATAAAACCATCTCGGAAAAAGTTCAACTTCCAATCATCATCTATAATGTTGTTCCACAGAATACGATTCAGCCAAGCCTCTTCAGTCGCCTGCTGGATGAGACGGAATGGGTTTACGGGGTCAAACAGAGTGTGGGCAGTATTTCTGCCTTTTATGCTATGATCCGCTACTGCGGTGACAAAGGCAAAATCTTCGCTGCGACAGACGATATGCTGGCTACCTGCTTTGAGCTTGGCGCCGCTGGATCTATCTCCGCCATTCTCTCCGTTTTTCCAAAGGAGTGCGTGGAAATGTGGAATTTGGTACAGGCAGGCAAGACGAGAGAAGCCCTTGAAATTCAGGATCGTCTGTATATCCCATGGCAGAGTATAGGCGGTAGCCAATTCCCTATCCGCATGAAGTATGCGTTCCAGATTATGGGCCGCAACCTTGGATTCTGCCGAAGCCCAATTGTCCATTTATCCGAGGAAGAGAAGGCACACATTAAGACGGCGATAGATTCAATAAAAAAGCCATCATAATATCACTTTTAGATAGGAGGAAAATACCATGAAGAAAGCCCTTGCATTGTTACTTGCAGTCACCATATCTCTTTCTCTGGCTGCTTGCGCAACGACATCGACTGAAACTAAGAAGAACGATTTCCCGACTGAAACCATCACGATCATGGTTCCTTTCAACGCGGGCGCGTCTAACGACATGCTGGTACGAGTTCTTGCCCAGGCAGCTCAGGAAAGCACTAACACAAAGATTATTGTTGAAAACAAAGGCGGCTCCGGAGGCGTTGTTGGTACCACTGAGTTTGCGGCGACTGCAAAGCCTAACGGATATGATGTAGCCTTCACGGTTGTTGGTTGCTTCACCACTCAGCAGTATCTACGTGATTGCCAGTTCTCGCTGGACGACTTTAAGGGCGTAATTGGTCTTACTGACAGCCCCCTACTTCTTGAGGTTGCTAATAACAGTAAGTGGAATACGTTAGAAGAATTGCTGTCCGAGAAAGAACTCATCATTGGCATCCCGGGTACCGGTACTTTACCACACGTGATTCTTGCGACCTTATTAGACCAAGCGGGCGTTAGCGTCTCCATGGTTCCGTTCAGTTCTGATGGCGAAGCCATGCCTGCGCTTCTCAATGGCACGATCGATTGCTATGTCAACCATCCGAATGTATACAACAACAATGCCGATAATCTTCGAATCCTTGCTTGCGCCTGTGACGAGCGCCTTCTGGACTTCCCGGATGTTCCGACTCTCAAGGAGTGCGGCTATGATCTGTCCATGAGTGTTTACACTGGCCTGCTGGTACCAGCTGAAACCCCGCAGGAAGTGGTAGATACCCTATATGAGATCTTCACCAAAGCTAAAGAAACCGATACATGGAAAAACTATCTCGACAATAACTTCATAGACATGTTTGAACTTGACGGCGTTGCTTTCACGCAGAAGCTGGCCGCCGACTATCCGATGTTCAGCGAGTATCTTGAACAACTCGGATTTGAACGCGGCTCTGTATCCTGATTAGTTAATAGATAGATTCTTTTGAATATACAACTGTAGTAATTGCTTATACGCACGCGCAAAAGATATGTGCCAACAAAAATTAATGCGCGTGCGTATTATATACCGCTGTGTACAGTTATGAAGGCAAGGATGAAAGAAAATCCCTTTCACTCTTGAATTTTCGCCTCAAATGCAAACGCGAGCATTCGCATTTGAGGATTGGAGGCAAATTATGAAAAATAAAAAAGACAGCCGTACTGATATAGTGCTGATTGACCGCTGCGTGTCGATCCTTGTAATAGCGATGGGCTTTCTTTTGCTGGCAAACATGGAGAAATGGGTGGGCCATATAAACATGCTCTTTACGGAGCCCGGCTCCAGATTTTTTCCGACAATCTTAGCATATATGCTGATTATTTTCGGGGCAATTCTTTGTGTGGAGAGCTTCGCGGGTCACATTTTCAAGACCAAGCTTAAAGCGAAGATTCTGAATATGCGAACGGAGGAATTGGAAGAGAAAACGGAAGTAACCGGAGAACAGGATAACGGGGAGGAAAACGCCGGCGCAGCTTCATCTCACGGCCTGAAAGAGAGCATTACTCCCTGGCGCAGCTACGCGTCAATGGCTCTTGTTGTAGTATATGTCTTTCTGCTGAAGCCTGTAGGTTTTCTGATCTCCTCCATTGTTACAATGGTTCCGATGATGGCGTTATTGAAGGCAAAAAAATGGTGGCATTATCTGGTGTTAATAAGCTTGATTGTCATACTTAATTATATTTTTACAGGACTGCTCAATATTCGTTTACCAAAAGGTACGATTTTCTAAGGAGGATGAGTTATAGTGTTTGATACCATTTTAGTTTCGTTGGGTTATGTATTCACCTGGCAGTCACTACTGTTTATCTTTCTTGGTACGAGTATCGGTATTATTATTGGCGCAATCCCCGGCCTGAATGTGCTGATGGCTATTGCTATCTGCCTGCCGTTTACATTCGGCATGAATTCTATCTGCGGCATGTTGCTTCTGCTTGGAATTTTTTGCGGCGGCACCTATGGCGGCTCCATTACTGCCATACTGATCAATACGCCCGGAACGCCGGCAGCAGCGGCCACGACTATTGAAGGTTATAAGCTGACGCAGAAGGGCCGCAGCGGCGAGGCGCTCTACATGGCGCTTTATGCGTCAGTCTTCGGAGGTCTGATGAGCACGTTTGCTCTTATCCTTTTTGCCCCTCAGCTTGCAAAAGTGGCCCTGACCTTTACACCGGCGGAGTATTTTGCTTTGGGTATTTTTGGATTGTCGATCATCATTCTTGCGAGCGGCAAGTATGTGGTTAAGGGCATTATTATGGGATGTCTGGGGCTTTTGTGCTCTACGATCGGCCTTGATCCAATTGAGGCAAGCACGCGCTTTACGTTTGATCAGACATCATTGATGGGAGGACTACAATTGGTTCCGTTTCTGATCGGACTTTTCGCCATATCCGAGGTTATAAACCGTTCCGCGCATATTCTACAGGGCAAGCTTAATCTTGAACGCAAAGATCAAACAAACCTGACGCTACGTCAGGTCTGGTCAAAGAAGTATATGAAGACTCTTGTCAAATCCGGATTGATTGGGACTGTGATCGGCGCAATCCCTGGTACAGGCTCGGTTATCGCTTCATTTCTGAGCTACAACGAATCTTTGCGCAGTTCCAAACACAAAGAGGAATACGGTCAGGGATCCCTGGAAGGCGTCTGCGCCTGCGAGACAGCGAACAACGGCGCCACATCCTCAACACTTATTCCAATGCTGACACTTGGTATTCCTGGCGATGCAGTTTCGGCTGTACTAATGGGTGCGTTAACAGTCCATAATCTTGTACCGGGAACAAAGCTGTTTGTTGATCATGGCGATATCGTCTACACCCTAATGATTGGCCTAATCATCATAAACATATTGATGGGTGTATTAGGGCATTATGCCTGCAAAGGCTTTATTAAGGTGGTCGATTTGCCGAGCCACATACTACTGCCCATGATCGTTGTTCTCTGTGTTATTGGTTCTTACGCTGTAGGCAACAAGATTGTTGACGTTCAGACAATGATGGTTATGGGAGTTATTGGTTATTTTCTCATTAGAGCGAATTTTCCTTTGACACCGCTACTGCTCGGTATGGTATTGGGCCCTATTATGGAACAGGCATTTCGGCAGCAGATGATTATTTCAAAAGGAAACTGGCTTTCTTTCCTGTATCGGCCAATTTCCTTCACGTTTATCATTGTTGCGATTTTATGTATCTGTTTACCATTGATCCAGAGATTTATTGCATTTTACAAAAAGTACCGTACAGGAAAAAGCGCTAACAATTAGAGAAGGAGAATTTTGATGAAAAAAAAGGCAAATATCGTCTATATTTTTATCGACCAGCTTCGGAAGGATTCCATCAGCTTTTATGGGCAGCCTAACATACAAACTCCGCATATTGACCGGCTTTTTCGGGAAAGCGTTAGCTTTGAAAATAACTATTCTACAGTACCTCTTTGTTCACCATTCCGAGCAATGCTGATGACCGGCCGCTATCCAACACATAATGGCACCATTAACAATTTCCTTGATTCCAGCTCGCGCCAAAATCCAAACTGTATCGCCAATGTATTCAACGAAAACGGCTATCAAACCGCTTTCATCGGAAAGTGGCACTTAGGCCGCGGTGTCTATAAGGAAAACGAGGATTATAAGATGGTCGAAAAATATATTCCCAGCGAAACCTCCGAATATGTTCCGCCCGAGGAGCGCCTGGGATTTCAGTATTTTGCCGGCTATAATTTCCATCTGAACTTTAATGATTTTTATTATTTCCTTGATGAGCCGAAACGAATTCACAGTGGCAAGTATGAGACAGATACGGAGACCGATCTTGCAATAGAATACATGGAACAGCACAAGGATGACACCGAGCCATTTATGCTAATGGTTGCGCCGCATCCGCCGCATCCGCTTCATATTCCTGACCAAGTACCGGCAGGTTACCTTGATAAGGTGCCGCAAGAGTTGATATGGCGCGAAAATGTGCCGCAAGATCACAATCCGTTAGACACTTTGAGCATGCGTTGCTATTACGCTATGGTTCTCAATGTAGACGATAATATCGGCCGCATCATGAGATGGCTTGAAGAAAACAAATTGCTGGAGGACACAATTGTTGTCCTCACCGCCGATCATGGCGATCAACTTGGCAGTCATAGTCTCCATCATAAAATGGTACCGTACAGAGAATCCTTAGACACACCTCTTGCTATTTACTGGAAAGGCCGCACTAAGCCGGCTTCCCGCCGCGAAACAGTGTTTACCCCGATTGATTTCTTCCCTACACTATGCGCGATGACAGGCGTTGGACCGGTTCCTCTTGAAGTCGATGGGGTCGACTTGAGCGGCGCTATTCTCGAAGACACGGAAATAAATCGCGGTTCGGTGCTGATTGCAAACTACAGCAGTCACTGGAACGAATTCAGAAGCGACACACCGGAGACGGCGCCTGATTGGCGCTGTTGGCCAGAATGGCGCGGCGTTCGTGACCAGCGATATACCTATGTCAAGTGGCTCAGCGGCAAGGAAGAACTTTATGACAATGATGAGGATCCTTACCAATATAATAATATCATCAAAGACCCCGCACAGCAGGAACGGTTCAGATATTACCGCGATGAACTCAAACGCCTAATGATTGAAGCACATGATGATTTTCTGCCAGGAACCGCTTACGCTGAATGGTTCGGTTTGGGACGTGAGTTGATTAAGACTGGGTTGGGATGTGTAAAAAAATGAATGTAATTATGATTCTTTGTGATACCCTTCGCAGAGATCATTGCTCGCCGTATAATCACGGTCGCTATCTCAATGAATGCTGGAGTACGTATCAGCCGCACTGGAAGGTCGAGACGCCAAATATGGAACGCCTTGCTCGGAGGGGTACAGTATTTGACAACGCTTACTGCGGATCAACGCCCTGCATGCCGGCCCGCCGGGATATCTACACGGGACGGTTTGAGTTTCTGTGGCGCGGGTGGGGGCCTTTAAACGATGAAGACGCAGACCTTCCGTGCCAGATTTCTGGTCCGGCTGATTACAGTAACCGATCCATTGCGAAGAAGATTAAGGAAGACAGCCGTATCAGCTATCTTGTGACAGACCATTTCCATTTGTGGGAGTGCGGCGCCGGCAACTATCATTTCGGCTATACAGGTTGTGAACTGATTCGAGGTCATGAGGGTGATATGTGGAATACGGCTCCAATCGAGGTGCCTTGCCCAAACGATTCACGTATGACATTTGATGAGCGACATTTCCGCAACGCGTATCTGACCCGAAAGAGCGAGGAAGATTACTTCGCGGCCCAGGTTTTTACAAAGGCCAGCGAATGGCTGGAGGCGAATCGGAGTCTTAAGAACTTTTATTTGCATATAGATTGCTTCGATCCACATGAACCATGGGATCCGCCGGAGAAATATCTAAAAATGTTCGATGAACGTGGTTATGATGTGCCGGATTGGAAAGCACGCGCGCCTTACGATTACTGGGAGAACACCATGAAGGAGGAGCAATATCATCATCTGCGGGCACGCTACGCGGCTACGGTTGTTTTCCTTGATCATTGGTTCGGCAAACTGCTGGATACAATAGATAACCTTGATCTTTGGAAAGACACCTTGGTTATTTTCAGTACTGACCATGGAACATTCAACGGGGATTTTGGCCGGATGGGAAAGTTACAGACTCACGAATACGATGCCTGCGGACATATTCCGCTCATTATATATCATCCAGTATATGGACACGGTGAACGCCGCAGCCAGCTGGTACAGCCCGTGGACTTTTATCCGACAGTACTGAATGCAGTTGGGAAGTCGCTGCCCCGTAACGCTTCCAATATGAACCGGGATGAGGTTCTGGGAGGGTTACGGGATAGAAATGACGGAAAGGTAAAAGCAGGGGCAAATTCCGCGGACGACTTTCTGCGGCTCTTGATGCAGCCGGGAATGGATAGTATTCACGGAGTGGATATTCTTCCAGTCTTTGAAAACAAAGATGCCAAGACGCATGATTATGCGATCATGGGTCAATACGGAAAAAGTGTCAGCATTACAGATGGGCACTGGATACTGCACCAGTCACCGGTGGAGGGGAACGCTCCTCTTTACTGGCACGACTATTGTCTGGCACGTTTCCTGCGTTATGATCTGGGAGAATACCATGACGGCTATCGCGAGGTTTATAATTGCAATGCGTGGAAAGAGCCTACATGGCTTTCTAATAAGGATAATGACATGTCCGAATTTGTGAATCTGGCAGAGAAGCATCCTGAAAAAGTACTTGAAATGCAACACGCGCTTAAGCAGGTTATGACGGAGATTGGCGCACCGCCGGAACAGTTTATACGGCTTGGATTGGAATGAATCTTGTTAAAAAGAAAGGAAAAACAAACAATGGACTTCATAGGAAAATATGGTCGCATTCTGCTGCCTTTGGTCACTCCGTTTGATGAAAATGAGGAGGTCAACTACAAAGCCTACGCTCAATTGATCGACTACCTAATCGTCAACGACTTCTGCGATACCCTGATCGTCTCAGGCACTACAGGCGAAGCCTCGCTGCTGACTTTTAGTGAGCGTGTCCGCCTGTTTGAGACTGCTGTTAAAGTCTCCAACGGCCGCAGACCGGTGATTGCCGGTACCGGCTGCGCATCTACCAAGGAAACCATTGAGTTGACAAACGAGGCTGTTCGTCTCGGGATTGAGGTCTGCCTCGTTGTTTGCCCTTATTACAACAAGCCGACACAGGAGGGCGTTTACCTACATTACAAAACCCTGGCTGAGAACACGAA
>Ga0153948_1000797_pt1 | contig 17226 bp, 13 predicted proteins | sample TSNJ032MetaG_FD_104696 | JGI IMG/M metagenome (GOLD analysis project Ga0153948, IMG submission 104696) | Attine ant fungus gardens microbial communities from New Jersey, USA - TSNJ032 MetaG | ecosystem: Host-associated > Fungi > Mycelium > Unclassified | place: USA: New Jersey, Wharton State...
GAGGCCATCGTCAAGTTCGGCATCGACCCGGAAAAACGCAACCCACTGGACTGCTGAGGAGACATTTTGTGAGCGAACTCATTCGCGTACCTGACATCGGCAGCGGTGAAGGTGAAGTAATTGAACTGTTTGTGAAGGTCGGCGACCGTATCGAAGCCGACCAGAGCATCCTGACCCTGGAATCGGACAAGGCCAGCATGGAAGTGCCGGCTCCGAAAGCCGGCGTCATCAAAAGCCTGAAAGTCAAGCTGGGCGACCGTCTGAAAGAAGGCGACGAACTGCTTGAGCTGGAAGTCGAGGGCGCCGCGCAAGCGGCCCCTGCGCCTGCCGCTGCACCGGCGGCAAAAGCTGAAGCCAAACCGGCTGCCGCGCCTGCTGCCGCTGCTCCTGCGCCAGCCGCTGCCCCTGCTGCCGCTTCGGTGCAGCAAGTGCACGTGCCGGACATCGGTTCCTCGGGCAAGGCGCAGATCATCGAGATCCAGGTCAAGGTCGGCGACACCGTCGAAGCTGATCAATCGCTGATCACCCTGGAATCCGACAAGGCCAGCATGGAAATCCCGTCGCCTGCCGCGGGCGTGGTAAAGGCCATCAGCGTCAAGCTCAACGACGAAGTCGGCACCGGCGACCTGATTCTGGATCTGGAAGTGGCAGGTGCTGCGGCCCCTGCTGCCGCCGCTCCGGCTCAGGCTGCTGCGCCAGCCGCTGCCGCTGCGCCGGCTCAGGCCGCCGCTCCGGCTGCTCCAGTTGCTAACAGCGTTCAGGACATCCACGTTCCGGACATCGGTTCGGCCGGCAAGGCCAAGATCATCGAAGTGTTGGTCAAGGCTGGCGACAGCGTTGAAGCCGACCAGTCGCTGATCACCCTCGAATCCGACAAGGCGAGCATGGAAATTCCATCGCCTGCCGCTGGCGTGGTGGAAAGCATTTCCATCAAGCTGGACGACGAAGTCGGCACCGGCGACCTGATCCTCAAGCTGAAAGTCAAAGGCGCGGCCCCTGCTGCTGCCCCGGCTCCGGCCGCTGCTGCTGCACCAAGCGCTCCGGCACCGGCCGCTGCTCCGGCTGCCGCTGCACCTGCTGCTACCGCTCCGGTTGCTGCTCCGGCCAAGCCTGGCGCCAAAGTTCACGCCGGCCCTGCCGTGCGTCAACTGGCCCGCGAGTTCGGCGTCGAGCTGAGCGCTGTAGGCGCCAGCGGTCCGCACGGTCGCATCCTCAAAGAAGACGTGCAGGTTTACGTCAAGGCGATGATGCAGAAGGCCAAGGAAGCGCCGGCTGCTGGCGGCGCAACCGGTGGCGCGGGTATCCCGCCGATCCCGGTCGTGGACTTCAGCCGCTTCGGTGAAATCGAAGAAGTGCCGATGACCCGTCTGATGCAGGTCGGCGCTGCCAACCTGCACCGCAGCTGGCTGAACGTGCCGCACGTGACGCAATTCGACTCGGCGGACATCACCGAGCTGGAAGCCTTCCGTGTTGCGCAGAAGGCCGTCGCCGAGAAGGCCGGCGTCAAGCTGACCATCCTGCCACTGCTGCTCAAGACCTGCGCGCACCTGCTCAAGGAACTGCCGGACTTCAACAGTTCGCTGGCGCCAAGCGGCAAGGCGATCATTCGCAAGAAGTACGTCAACATCGGTTTCGCGGTCGACACTCCGGATGGCCTGCTGGTCCCGGTGATCAAGAACGTCGACCAGAAGAGCCTGCTGCAACTGGCTGCTGAAGCGGCTTCGCTGGCTGAAAAAGCCCGCACCAAGAAGCTGTCTTCGGACGAGATGCAAGGTGCCTGCTTCACCATTTCCAGTCTTGGCCACATTGGCGGCACCGGCTTCACGCCGATCGTCAACGCGCCGGAAGTGGCGATCCTCGGTGTTTCCAAGGCAACCATCCAGCCAGTCTGGGACGGCAAAGCCTTCCAGCCGAAACTGATGCTGCCACTGTCGCTGTCCTACGATCACCGCGTGATCAACGGCGCTGCTGCTGCACGCTTCACCCAGCGTCTGGGCAGCCTGCTGGGCGACATCCGCACCATCCTGCTGTAAAGCGTTCGGCCCTCCGGCAACGGAGGGCCGATTGCGTTCCACGTTTTCGAGCGCCACACGCTCGTACCTCAACCCCGTCAGTTTGACGGGGCTTTTTTTGCCCGCAGAAAAGTTACAACGCTTTTATTCCTACAACTTCGGTCTACTTAAGCCACGAGTCCAGTCCACTTTGCGCCGATATTTTTTATCTACCGACAACTAACCTTGGCGCCACAAGTTAAACGAACAACTTGTTTAAAACCAACCGTAATTCAAGTAATCAATTCGAATGGATTCGAACATGTTAAAACCAACTGTCGGCCCGATTATTGGCCATGTAACAACTAATCATGCACGCATCTTCATGCGCGGCGACTCGCAAAACAATGCCACGGTATTTGCCGGCCTGCGTTATCGAAAACCGGGCAGCACACAATGGTCAAGGGGCCGTTTTGCCCGTTTGAGTGCATTACGCGATCTCTGCCACGTCTTCTCTTTGAATGACCTGGACAGTCATTGTGAGTACGAATACCAGACGGGCTGGTTCAGTCCCATGAGCCCGGTGCATACCGTCGAAAGCATCGCCGAATTGCCTTTGCAATGGCCGCGCGAGATCTACCGCTTTCGCACCCGCGTCAGCGACGCCGTGCAGCCACGCGCTTACATCATCGGCTCCTGTCGCTACCTGCGCATGACCGCCGGCATTGCTTCCCTGCCCCAATTTGGCGACCGCATATTCGCCTCGATCAATCAGTTGATCGAAGGCGCCGAGCCGCCGATCAGCGCTACCCTGATGACCGGAGACCAGATCTATGTCGACGACCTCAACCTGATTGCCCCGGATCGCGAATACCAGGACATCCTCAATAAATATCGCGCGGCGTTCTCGCAACCGAATATTCAGCGACTGATGTCCGGCACTTCGACTTACATGATCCTCGACGATCACGAAATTGAAGACAACTGGCCGGCTAACGCCAGCAAGTCCGATCATGAGTTATATCGCAATGCAATGGCGGCGTATGAGGTATATCAAGCCAGTCATAGTCCGGCGCATGAATTAACCGTTGATGGTGAGATTGATCATTCGAAACTGGCGCATTACTGGTATCAGTTCAGCGATGGCGATATTGAATGGTTTGTCACTGATAGCCGTACTCGGCGCAACCTGGCTGCTGCTGATCGACGCATCCTGGACAGCGAGCAGGAACAGGCCTTGGTCGCCTGGCTAAGCACCAGCAAGGCACGGGCCAAATTCGTGGTCACCAGCGTGATGTTTTACCCGGATCGCAAACTGCACGGCGACGATGCGTGGAAAGCCTTCCCGGAGCAGCGCCTGCGCCTGCTGGAAACCATCCGCACCCGAGGCATCAAAAATGTCGTGTTTGTCTCGGGCGACGTGCATGGCTCGCTGACCTCGCGCCTGACCCACAGCGAAGACCCGGACTTCGAAGTCCACACCATCGTTTCCTCGCCGCTGTGCAACAGCAAGCTGTTGCCCTATGCCAAGGCGTCGACGTTCATCCTCGATCAACCGCTCGCGCGCACGGCCGCGGGCGATTATCAACATGAGTTGACCAGTGCGGTGGTCAGCGAGGACAACTTCGCACATGTGGTGGTTGAGACTGATCATATTTTGGTCAATTACCATGATCGGGATGGCAAGCAGCTGCAATCGATCAGCCTGAAATTACGTTGAATTCTGAAAAGATCGCAGCCTGCGGCAGCTCCTACATCGGTATGCATCCCCTGTAGGAACTGCCGCAGGCTGCAATCTTTTGCTCTTTTCAATCACCCACTGGAGAAATGCCCCGAGCAGCCGACATATTCTTATAGCACTTGGCCTTCATCTCTCTTGTCAGTCGGTGCCGCAATGATGCAACCTTGCCGCAGGCAACAGTAAAGAGGGCGAGAGCCCGGCGCGTTCAGCATATTTCCAAGCGAGTTCCTTCATGAAGAGCCAACCCGATGCCGCCAGCCGTATGGCGGCCGAGGTAGTGACGCAGTTGCCTGTGCCCTCGCGGCTCGGCATGCTGCGTTTCGAGCGCTTGAATGAAGCCAGCTGGGCGATGCTGTTTCTTGACCCCAACTGCGAACGCCAGTTCGGCCAGCCGGCCGTCGAGCTCTGTGCACTGGTCGGCTCACCGTATGCCAGCCTGATGGAGCCCGAAGCGCGCTATCAGTTGCACGACGCCATCCAGCAACAACTGCGCGACAGCCCGCATTATCTGGTGCGCTACACCCTGCACACCGCCGCCGGCGTGCTGAGCATCCTCGAACTCGGCGAAGCCTACAAACAGCACAATCGGCACCTGTTGCGCGGCTACCTGCTGGCAGTCGATGACGTGTTCGACGAAGCCCCCGCGCTGCCGTCCGTCGACCTCGAAACCCAGAATTCGCGCCTGCAGATCGCCCTCGAACTGAACCAGCGCGCACAGCAGGAACAACTGCAGCACCTCGATCGGGTGCGCGCCCAGCAGGATCTGATTCTGCTGCTGGCCCGCCAGCGCTACAGCAGCCACAACTCGCTGCAGGAAGCCGCCGAACTGATCACCCGCTGCGCCTGCGATATCTATGAAATCGACTGCGCCAGCCTGTGGAACCTCGAAGGCAATCTGCTGGTGCCGATTTCCGCGTATCACCGCGCGACGCAGGAATACATCCTGCCCGAGGTGATCGACATCAGCGGCTTCCCCGACTACATGGAAGCGCTGCACGGCAGCCGCGCCATCGACGCGCACAATGCGATGCGCGACCCGCGCACCCGCGAGATGGCCGAAGCCCTGCGCCCGCGGGACGTCAACGCGATGCTCGACGCCAGTATCCGGGTCGACGGCCAGGTGGTCGGCGTGCTCTGCCTGGAGCAGACCGGCGTGACCCGCGCCTGGCAGTCCGACGAAATCGCCTTTGCCGGTGAGCTGGCCGACCAGTTCGCCCAGGTCATCAACAACCACAACCGGCGCACCGCCACCAGCGCCCTGCACCTTTTCCAGCGCGCAGTCGAGCAAAGTGCCAACGCCTTTCTGCTGGTCAATTGCGACGGCGTGGTGGAATACGTCAACCCGAGCTTCACCGCGATCACCCAGTACTCCACCGAGGAAGTCCACGGCCAGCGTCTGTCGGAACTGCCGGCCCTGGAGAACCTCAGCGAGCTGTTGTTCGACGCGCCCTCGGCGCTGGCCAAGAGCAACAGCTGGCAGGGCGAATTCAAGAGCCGTCGGAAAAACCTCGAACCGTACTGGGGCCAGTTGTCTATCTCCAAGGTGTATGGCGACAACCGCGAGCTGACGCACTACATCGGCATCTACGAAGACATCACCCAGACCAAACTGGCGCAGCAGCGCATCGAACGTCTGGCCTACACCGACAACCTGACCAACCTCGGCAACCGCCCGGCGTTTATCCGCAATCTGGACGAACGCTTCGCCCGCGACAGCGATACGCCGATCAGCCTGCTGCTGGTGGACATCGACAACTTCAAGCGGATCAACGACAGCCTCGGTCACCAGACCGGCGACAAACTGTTGATCAGCCTGGCCCGGCGTCTGCGCAACAGTCTGAGCCCGAGCGGCAGCCTCGCGCGCTTCGCCAGTAATGAATTTGCGGTGCTGCTCGACGACACCGACCTCGCCACCGGCCAGCAGATCGCCAACCAACTGCTGGCAACCCTCGACAAACCGATGTTCGTCGACAACCAACTGATCAGCGTCACCGGCTCCGTAGGCCTGGCTTGCGCGCCGCTGCACGGCCGCGATCCGCAGACTCTGATGCGCAACGCCGGGCTGGCCCTGCATAAGGCCAAGGCTAACGGCAAACATCAGGTCCAGGTGTTCACCGAAGCACTCAACGCCGAGGCCAGTTACAAGCTGTTCGTCGAGAACAACCTGCGCCGCGCCCTGACCCAGAACGAGCTGGACGTGTTCTACCAGCCCAAGCTGTGCCTGCGCAGCGGGCGCCTGCTGGGCATGGAAGCGCTGCTGCGCTGGAACCACCCGGAGCGCGGCATGATCCGCCCGGACCAGTTCATCAGCGTCGCCGAAGAGACCGGCCTGATCATTCCGATCGGCAAGTGGATCGCGCGTCAGGCCTGCCGCATGAGCAAGGCGCTGACCGCCGCTGGCCTGGGCAATCTGCAGGTGGCGATCAACCTTTCGCCGAAGCAGTTCTCCGACCCGGATCTGGTCGCATCCATCGCCAACATCCTCAAGGAAGAAGCGCTGCCGGCCAATCTGCTCGAACTGGAGCTGACCGAAGGTCTGCTGCTGGAAGCCACCGAAGACACGCACTTGCAGCTCGATCAGCTCAAGCGCCTGGGCCTGACCCTGGCCATGGACGATTTCGGTACCGGTTATTCGTCGCTCAGCTACCTGAAGAAATTCCCGATCGACATCATCAAGATCGATCGCAGCTTCATCCACGAAATTCCCGACAATCAGGACGACATGGAAATCACCTCCGCGGTGATCGCCATGGCCCACAACCTGAAGCTCAAGGTCGTGGCCGAAGGCATCGAGACCGCCGAGCAACTGGCGTTCCTGCGTCGCCACCGCTGCGACGTCGGCCAGGGCTACCTGTTCGACCGGCCGATCCCCGGCGCTGAGCTGATTCAGGCGCTCAAGCGCTACCCGCGCGGCCCGCTCTGCCTCTAAAAACACCGCTGATCCCTTGTAGGAGTGAGCCTGCTCGCGATAGCGGTATTTCAGTAACAAATAAGTTGATTGACCTACCGCTATCGCGAGCAGGCTCACTCCTACAGTGGGGGCGAGTACCCGCACATTTTGGGTAGTGATTAAACGGGCATCATTGGGCACACTGGCGGTCTGACTTTTTACATCCCATCCTGACTGAGAGGAACGATCATGGTTCTGCGCTCGGAAATTCTGGTGAACAAAAACGTGCTACCGACCAAAGATCAAGCTCTGCCCGGCCGCGAAACCGCGATGACCCTGCCTGAAAAGCACTTCGTCTTCGAAGAAACCCCATTGCTCGGCCCGTTCTTCCAGGACGTCGACTTCGCCATTTTCGGTCTGGGTTGCTTCTGGGGTGCCGAACGCCGCTTCTGGCAGCGCGAAGGTGTGGTCAGCACGGTGGTCGGCTACGCCGGCGGCTACACGCCGAACCCGACCTACGAAGAAGTCTGCTCGGGCCTGACCGGCCACGCCGAAGTGGTGCTGGTGGTGTATGACAAGGCCAAGGTCAGCTACGAAGAACTGCTGGCGATGTTCTGGGAACTGCACAACCCGACACAGGGCATGCGTCAGGGCAACGACATCGGCACCCAGTACCGTTCGGTGATCTACGCCACCTCGCCTGAGCAACTGGACGCGGCGCTCAAGAGCAAGGCGGTGTATCAGGCTGAACTGTCGAAGGCGGGTCTGGGCGACATCAGCACCGAGATCGAGCAGGCGCCGACCGTGTACTTCGCTGAGGCGTATCACCAGCAGTATCTGGCGAAGAACCCTGAGGGTTATTGCGGGATTGGCGGCACCGGCGTGTGCATGCCACCGAGTCTGGCGGGTAACTGACCTAGAACTGTGGCGAGGGAGCTTGCTCCCGCTGGGGTGCGAAGCGCCCCTAAAACCGGTGAACGCCTTCTTCAGGAAGAACCGGCTTTCCGGATTCACGACTGCTGCGCAGCCGAGCGGGAGCAAGCTCCCTCGCCACAGGTCTTCAGTTGCCGATCAGCTCTCGGCAATCAACCAATCCATCTGCCATCCACCCTGAGTCTGCCCAAGTTTCTTCGACAACCACGGCAGCAACTCACGCAGTTCCTCCTCCAGCCCCCACGGCGGATTGGCAATCGCCAGCCCGGAACCGTTCAGGCTGTTCGGCGTATCCAGCGGATGCACCAGCAGTTCCACGCGCAGCAGTTTCGGTGCACCGGTGCCGGCCAGATCCTGATAGAACCGGCGCAACGCACGCTGATCCTTCACCGGATACCAGATCGCCGCCACAGTCTGGCGCATGCGGCCAATCGCTTCTTTCAGCGACGCCGCACACTTTTGCATCTCATCAAGCTGTTCGAACGGCGGATCGATCAGCATCACCGCGCGCTTCTCCTGCACCGGCAACATCGCCCGCGCCACATGCCAGCCCTCGCCCAGATGCACCTTGACCCGACGATCACCGGCCATGTTGTCCTTGAGCAGCACGCCGTCTTGCGGGTGCTTCTCGTTGAGCATCACCCGGTCCTGAGGCCGGGTCAGACGCCGCGCCAACTCCGGCGAACCCGGGTAGTAGCGCAACTGGCCATCGGGGTTCATCTCGTGCAGCACCTTCATGTAGTCGGCGGTCAGGGCCGGCAGATCCGGCTGATCCCACAACCGCGCGATGCCTTCCAGGTATTCGCCGGTACGGTTGGCCTGATCGCCCTGCAGGTCATACAGACCGATACCGGCGTGCGTGTCGAGATAGGCAAACGGCTGCTCCTTGCGCGACATCAGGGCGATGAGGCGGGTCAAGGTCAGGTGTTTGAACACATCGGCGTGATTGCCGGCATGGAAGGCGTGACGATAATTCATGGCTGCTCCTGCGAGGGCCGTGAAGTTTACCTTTTACCGGGCGGCAAGTCAGGGGTTGGCGGCCGAGCGGGCCTCAGCAGCAAAGATCGCAGCGGTCACGCAGCTCCTACACGGGATTGGCGTACACCCTGCAGGAGCTGCCGAAGGCTGCGATCTTCTGCTCTTGCCCTTGTGGCGAGGGGATTCATCCCCGATGGGCTGCGCAGCAGCCCCAAGACCTCAATCCCCCATTCCGTCTGACTCCGCGACAACCGGGTTGCGGCTGCTACGCAGCCGAGCGGGAGCAAGCTCCCTCGCCACAAAAACGCTCTCAGGCTTAAAGGGGCAGGTTGCCGAGGCGTTTACCGATGACATCCAGCACATCACAGCCGTCACGCAGTGGAATGGCGCAGAGCATGGCGAAGTCGCTGAGAATGATGGAGTCGCATTCGACCGAGCCGCGCATGCACATGTTTTCCAGCACCTGCGGTAGTTTTGGGCGGTCTCCCGCAACTCTATGAGCAACATAAAGAAACATCTTCCTCAGGATAACCGTCGTCTCACGAGCGAAGGGAGTGCGAATATCCGCTCCACTGAAAACCTGTAAAGAGGGAAATTTACATGGGAAGGAAAGTGGTCGGAATCGGCGCGCCTACATCAACTGGTGGTGTGGTTCTGGAAGGAAACGTTGGAATCAACATTGATTACGCGGTGAGCACTTCATCCATCGGCCACATGGCAAGTTGTCCTGTATGCCCTCCAGGCAAAGGTCCCATCGTAGCTGTCGGCCCACGAACAATCACTTTACCGGCTGGCCTGGTTGCACTTGAGGGCGACTATGTCGCGTGTGGCTGCCCGCCAAAATCCAACACTGTTCTCTTTGCTCAATCCTCTGTCTTTGGTGGCGGGGAACATAGCGCTGCGAGCTTTTCTCCCATCGTCCCTTTGATCCCTGAACCGAAGAGCATCCAGCGCATAACGTTCTCGTATGGAGAAAACCAGACACCCGTCGATTCGATATCGCGCTTCTATTGCGACTTGAATATTCATGTGAAAACTTCCGGCTATTTACCGGGAGAGACCGTGGCTGTAACGATCAGCGGTACGACAGAAAAAAAACTGACCGGGACGGTGGGGGCAAAAGGCATAGCGATCATTCCAAACGCTTTTCAAGGTGAATTCTTCGACATGGAAGGAGAAGTCTAGTGGCTCAGCTCAATATCAGTGCCGGTGGCGTAACCTCAAACATAGTTGTCAAAAGACCAAAATTCAGCACCCTATGGACTGCCTACGCAGAGGTCGGCCTCAAAAACTCGATTGATGTTTATGCACTGGTTGGAGGTAATGTCGAAGCGGCCAGAGCAGAAAAGCCTGATGCTTACGCGAACGCTTGCGCCCTTAGAATAAGTAGAGGATTTAACTATGGCGGCTACAAAATCCCGAAAGGAACGATCATTCCCAGCAAATCCATCTATCGCCTTGCCGGCGCAGACCAACTCCCGTACATCATGAAGGTCGCAGATTTCCTTGCCTTCCTGAAACACAATTGGGGGGCTCCGGATCATGAATTGAAACTCAGTGAGGCTGACTTCATCAATGGCAAGAAAGGCGTGATTATTATGGAAATCACCGGGTGGACCGACGCGACCGGTCATGCGACCTTGTGGAACGGTAGCTCCACCGGAGACAACAGCGACTACCATCGCCCGAATAGCCACACTTATGATCGGCCAGACGTAAAACTCGAAAAAATCAATTTCTGGGAGCTAAAGGGATGAAATTCCAGCTATTCATTGCGGTAGGTATTCTTGGCGCATCTGTAAATGCCTTCTCAAGTGAAGCAGATCTAACCACCGCAAGAGTTTCATTGAAGAATTACGGCCTCGCCAACTGCATATCAAATCAATTCAAGAGTGAATCAGATATCAAATCGGATCTCGGCCTCGCTATTGGCGCTTACTCCGTAATGGGCAAGGGACAACACGCGATTTTGCAGAACGAAGACACACTTGAAGTCATCCATGATCCCTATGTGGAAACAGAGAAGTACGTGGCGGATGCTTACGCCAAGACTTCTTCAACCAGCAAGCAGTCTGGAAAAAATATCGTGTTCTATTCTTGCCTTGAAATTTACAACTCCCCTGCATTCGACGCCTTTATCAAGTCACAAGATCAGTATCTGCAGAACTAAATTCTTCTCAGCTGGCTAGTGATCCTTCCATCGATAGAGGCTGGAAGGATCTATTCATAATTGTGACGTTAAGGCATCGCGCTCAAGCGTTTGCCAATGACATCCAGCACATCGCAGCCGTCACGCAGCGGAATGGCGCAGAGCATGGCGAAGTCGCTGAGGATGATCGAGTCGCACTCGACCGAGCCGCGCATACACATGTTTTCCAGCACCTGGATCACGGCGCGGATACGGTAGTTGGCGGCGTCCATGAGAATGTCGAGGGGGACGTGGGTATCAACAAACAGCGTGGGCATGTCGCTGCAGTTGCCGGTCAGGGCCATAAAGCGATTGTCGGGATGAGGGATGATTTTTTCGTAGGGTGGGTCGGGTTTAAGCATCGTCATATTTTCTACCATGGATGTGAAAATGAACTGCCTCGCTCCTTCCTACGGGATCGGGTGGCAGCTGTGCGCGGGCGTAGGAACCGACCCATGGAATTCGGCCACGCCAAAGCGTGCCCCGCACACAGCCGCCGCTAAAGATATTGCTGGCACAAGTTACATGTCGCAATTAAATCAACAGCGCTGATGCACCATAGGTAACGGGTTCCTACACCCTGTCACCACTCTCGCGGTGACAACGAAAAGACTATCCCTGCTACCCAACGCCCACCAGTTCATGAAATCCGCCGCAACTCGCGGGAAATTTCCGAAGCCTTCGCCCAGAAATTTCACTCTGCTTCGTCTTGCAAATACGCCAATAACGCCGATTGCGACGATTCTTCCGACGCTGAAACCTGAAAAAACTGCCGAACCTTGCAGCGCAACACAGCCTCGGGAAAACCCTCGAACAACGGCAGATGTTCCTCGCTCAACCACTGCAAAGCGTTGCCGACGCGCACGTCATCACCCGCACAAGCCAGTACCGGACCAGGCACCGTCCACCAGGGAAAAACCCGTCCGCAACCCTGCGCCCGCCCCCCAACCTCAAAGGCCTGGCCATTGATCAGTACGCGTGAAATCACCTGCAACAGCTGCGCCGCATCCACTGCATCGGACTGCAAGATCGGCAACAGAAACCGCCCATCCCAAAACCGAAAAAACACCGCTGTGCCGTCCGGCATCAGCACTTGAGTCAGGCTGCGAAAGTGCTCGACCAGCACTTCAAGGCTCGCGGAAGACACCGCCAGCCAACCCCAGTCGCGAGACTCGTTAGAGGCCACCCAATCAAGAAACTCACTGTCCGTCGCGACAATTCCCACAAAGGGCATTACCGCGTCCCACTCGGCGTAGATCGTGTCCGCCCAGATCGGGTTGGGTCCGACCAGCGGAGGCCTGGCGTCGCTGGCATTACTGAAAATCGCGAACAGTTGCTCCGCAGGTTTCAGCGGCTCACGCGCCAGCCACGCTGAAGGCGTCAGGCACTCAGGCTGCACAGACACCGTCCTTGCAACGCTCACACTCTTCGCAGAATGGCGCATCACCTTTGAAGCTCATGATTTGTGCGGCGGTGAGCATGGCCGCCGGTGCCGCTGCAAGTTTCACCGACAGTCCCGGCACACTCGGTGCCGCGCTCATCGCCGCCATGGGAGCCCCACCCACAACAATCGGCACGCTGCTGAAGATTCCGCCGGGGCCAATGTTGATCCACTGCCCACCGGCCTGAATCGTTGCGCTCGCGCCGCCGTCGATCACCACTTGTTGCCCGGCACTGACGTGGATTTGCGCACTGGCGCTGGTGGCCTGATTGCTCACCCGAATATGCCGATCGCCGACCACCGTCAGGTGATCGTCCTGCTTCACTTCGGTCTGGCGCTGGCCGTGGGTGATGCGCTGCTCGTCAGCCTTCAACTCATGTTTCGCCAGGCCGGTGACGACGACGCTGCGCTGGTTGTCGACCTGCAGTTGTTGGTCGTGCAGCACATGCTGGGTCCAGTTGCGTTGGGCACGCAGGTAGATTTCCTCGGCGCCTTTCTTGTCCTCGATGCGCAGTTCGTTGTAACCGCCGCCACCGGGGCTGCTCTGGCTGCGCCAGATGCTGCGGGTCTTGTCCGCCGGCAGGTCCAGCGGCACCGGGGTCGAGGCATTGGGCAGGCAGCCCATCACCAGCGGTTTATCGGCATCGGCGTCGATGAAACCGACCAGCACTTCCATGCCGACCCGCGGAATCAGCACGCTGCCGTAATGATCATGCGCCCAACCGGTGGCGACACGCAGCCAACAGCTGGAATGTTCGTTGAGTTCGCCGTCACGGTCCCAGGCCAGTTGCACCTTGACCCGGCCATATTCGTCGCAGTGGATTTCCGTGTCTTTCGGCCCGGTGACGACGGCAGGTTGATAGCCGAGCATCCGTGGTTTTTCCGGGCCGAGGACCGGGCGGAAGAATATGTCCCACGGCGTGGCGAGAAAGGTATTACGGTAACCCTGGAAGCCTTCACCATCACTGGTGACCGATTCCTCAAGCACTTGCGGCTGTCGCCCACGGTGGTCGATGGCGGTGAGCAGCCACAGGTCATTCCAGTCCTTGCGCGGATGCTCGGTCAGTTGCAGGAAATGTCCGCAAACCAGTGCGGATACGTCGCTGATGCCCTCAGCCTGACGGTAGTCGGCGACATGTCGCTCAAGCGCTCTTTGGGCGAGGTGCTTACCGGTTTCACGATCGTTGAACTGGCCGGGGAAGTGATAATCCTCGAGCACCGGACGTTGCTCGCTTTCGCTGCGGTTTTGCAGTTGCAGGCGCGGCTTTTCAAAGTTGTAGTCACGCCGGGTGACCACGCTGGTACGGGTTTCCACCCGGACATTGAAGCGCTGGATGGCCGGCGCCGCAGACGCCATGCCGCTACCCGGCAAGTACAGCGTCGGTTCGGCCAGGCGCGGGAACACCGTCTGATCGTCGCCGAACACCAACACGTGGCCTTCGGGACTGTGCTGAAAGTGGTAATGAATGCCAACCTCGGCACACAGGCGCTGAATGAACGCCAGATCGCTCTCGGCGTACTGCACACAATATTCACGCACCGGGTAATCGCTGCCGAGGCGGAACTCGAAGGCATCGCGCAGGATTGCGTGATCCTTGAGGATCTGCGCGACGATCTGCGGAACCGTCTGATGCTGAAAAATCCGCTGGTTGGTGCGGTGACCGAGGTAGGTCAGACGCGGCACCAGGCTCAGGTGATAGCGCGTCAGACGTTTCCCGGAATCACCCTGGCCAACCTGATAAATCTGACCATGAACACCGCAACCGTCCGCATCAAGGCTCAGAAACGCCTGACGGTGCAGCAGGCTTTCGAGATCCAGATCCGGTCGCTCACTGACCAGTTCCAGCTCGAAACGAAAGGGTTGGCTGATGGCTTCCTTGCCCGTGAACTCAAGGACCTTGAGGTCAGTTTGGGCGCCTTCGAGGGTCAACGTGAAACGCGGTTGATTGGCAGGCGCGAACATCCGGTGTGTCTCTGCAGATTGAGGGCGGGCGATTCTGCATGAGGGGCAAGGGGTATTGGGTGGGTGACAGGAAAATCAGATTTGCCCTACTTTTTCCGTCGAAAAAACCTTCGGATATTGGCGCATTCGACTACAGACATATCCCCCAAAACCACCACCAATCTCTTGTAGGAGTGAGCCTGCTCGCGATAGCGGTGTGTCAGTGGCAAAAATACCGACTGACACATTGCTATCGCGAGCAGGCTCACTCCTACAGGGGAATTGCGGTGCATCAGGGATATTGCAGGCACAAAAAAAACGGCCCGTCTCCTGTAGGAAACGGGCCGTTTTCGTGTGAGCGTCAGCTCAGAACAATTACTTGTTCAGGTGGAAATCCTTTTCCGCTGCCTGGAAGCGCTGCACCATGCCAGCGGTCGGCTCGCCGAGCTTGCTGACGATGTAGATCGCCAGGCTGGCGAAGATGAAGCCCGGGATGATTTCGTACAGGCCCATCACCTCGAAGTGCTTCCACACCACCACGGTGATGGCGCCGACCAGGATGCCGGCCAGTGCGCCGTTGCGGGTCATGTCTTTCCAGATCACCGAGATCAGCACCACCGGACCGAACGCGGCACCGAAACCGGCCCAGGCGTAGGACACCAGGCCCAGTACGCGGTTTTCCGGGTTGGCAGCCATGGCGATAGCGATCAGCGCCACCAGCAACACCATCGCCCGGCCGACCCACACCAGTTCCACCTGGGAAGCGGATTTGCGCAGGAAGGTTTTGTAGAAGTCTTCGGTCAGGGCGCTCGAGCACACCAGCAACTGGCAGCTCAGGGTGCTCATGACAGCAGCGAGAATCGCCGACAGCAGGACGCCGGCAACCCACGGGTTGAAGAGGATTTTCGCCAGTTCGATGAACACCCGCTCGTGGTTCTCGGTCACGGGACCGGCCACTTCCGGGTGCGCCGAGAAGTAGGCGATACCGAAGAAGCCCACGGCGACGGTGCCGCCCAGGCACAGGATCATCCAGGTCATGGAGATGCGACGGGCGTTGGCAATCGACTTCACCGAGTCAGCGGCCATGAAACGCGCGAGGATGTGCGGTTGACCGAAGTAACCCAGACCCCAGCCCATCAGCGAGATGATGCCGATGAAGGTGGTGCCCTTGAGCATGTCGAAGTTGCTCGGGTCCTGAGCTTCGATGGCGAGGAACGTGGTATCGACGCCACCGGTGGCCAGTAGCACGATGATCGGCGTCAGCAGCAGGGCGAAGATCATCAGCGTGGCTTGTACGGTGTCAGTCCAGCTCACCGCGAGGAAACCGCCGACGAAGGTGTAGGCAATCGTCGCCGCAGCGCCGGCCACCAGCGCCGTCTCGTAGGACATGCCGAAGGTGCTTTCGAACAGACGGGCGCCGGCCACGATGCCGGAAGCGCAGTAAATGGTGAAGAACACCAGAATCACCACCGCCGAGATGATGCGCAGCAGACCGCTTTTGTCTTCGAAACGGCTGGAGAAGTAGTCCGGCAGGGTCAGCGCATCACCGTTGTGCTCGGTCTGCACACGTAGACGGCCGGCGACGAACAGCCAGTTCAGGTAGGCGCCGACGATCAGACCGATGGCGATCCAGCTTTCGGACAGGCCGGACATGTAGATGGCACCCGGCAGGCCCATCAACAACCAGCCGCTCATGTCGGAAGCACCGGCAGACAGAGCCGTGACGACGCTGCCGAGGCTGCGGCCGCCAAGAATGTAGTCGGAGAGGTTGTTGGTGGAGCGATAGGCCATGAAACCGATCAGCACCATTGCTGCGATGTAGATCACGAACGTGATCAGTGTTGGATTGCTTACGCTCATTAAGTTACGCCCTGGCTTTGTTTTTATGTTGCAGCGGTGATTGATCGTCCACAAACGACGACGTTTGGCAGACGAAACGGGATCCCGCGCATTTAGGACTGATGTTTCCCCAGGAAAGCCACCAGCCGATGCACCGGGTATTCCCGGTTGCACCTTGGGCGCGAATGCTATGCAACAAAGTAAAAAAGGTGCAACCAGTTTCTGGCGATTAAGTTGCACCTAGTCGGATATACCGATAAATACGACGTTTTTGCTCCCTTTTAGCGCAGTTGAGTCGCTCTGCTAGAAGTAAAAGCACCAAGCCAGAGCGGCACTTCAGTACCAGAAAATAATTCCTGACGAAGCGTTTATTTTTCCGACAAAAAAGGGTTGCACCCGGTTGCACCTCTTCAGGCGCACGGCTAATCTTGCCGCCAGCTGATGCCACGCAACTGTGGCAACCATGAGGATAAAAATATGGCTACCACCACCCTTGGGGTCAAACTCGATGACCCGACCCGCGAGCGCCTGAAGGCCGCCGCGACCTCGATTGATCGCACACCGCACTGGCTGATCAAGCAGGCAATTTTCAATTACCTGGAAAAACTCGAGGGTGGTGCAACCCTGACCGAGCTGAACGGTTTGACCGCCAAAGACAGCGATGACGCTGGCGAAGTCCATACCGATCACGCCCACCAGTGCTTCCTCGAATTCGCTGAAAGCATCCTGCCGCAATCGGTACTGCGCGCATCGATCACTGCTGCCTACCGTCGCCCTGAGCCGGAAGTGGTGCCGATGCTGATCGAACAGGCACGCCTGCCGGCACCGATGGCCGACGCCACCAACAAACTCGCCGCGACCATCGCGGAAAAACTGCGTAACCAGAAAAGTGCCGGCGGTCGTGCAGGCATTGTTCAGGGTCTGCTGCAGGAATTTTCGCTGTCGTCCCAGGAAGGCGTGGCACTGATGTGCCTGGCCGAAGCACTGCTGCGTATCCCGGACAAAGGCACTCGCGATGCACTGATCCGCGACAAGATCAGCACCGGCAACTGGCAGCCACACCTGGGCAACAGCCCGTCGCTGTTCGTCAACGCGGCGACCTGGGGTCTGCTGCTGACCGGTAAACTGGTATCGACCCACAACGAAGCCGGGCTGACTTCGTCGCTGAGCCGAATCATCGGCAAGAGCGGCGAGCCGATGATCCGCAAGGGCGTCGACATGGCCATGCGTCTGATGGGCGAGCAGTTCGTCACCGGCGAAACCATCGCCGAAGCCCTGGCCAA
>Ga0153948_1000799_pt1 | contig 17203 bp, 15 predicted proteins | sample TSNJ032MetaG_FD_104696 | JGI IMG/M metagenome (GOLD analysis project Ga0153948, IMG submission 104696) | Attine ant fungus gardens microbial communities from New Jersey, USA - TSNJ032 MetaG | ecosystem: Host-associated > Fungi > Mycelium > Unclassified | place: USA: New Jersey, Wharton State...
GAGGCCGATGCCGACCTTCTGCGCGCGCTGGCCGAGGAGGAGCGGCTGATGCCGCATCTGCACCTGTCCTTGCAGGCGGGTGACGACATGATCCTGAAGCGCATGAAACGCCGCCATCTGCGCGACGATTCCATTCGTTTCTGCGAAACGGTGCGTTCGCTGCGTCCCGATATCGTGTTCGGCGCAGATATCATCACCGGCTTTCCGACCGAAACCGAGAAGATGTTCCAGAACTCGATGAAGATCGTCGGGGAATGCGGGCTGACCCATCTGCACGTCTTCCCATACAGCGCACGCGAAGGCACGCCTGCCGCGCGCATGCCGCAGGTGCGGCGCGAAATCGTCAAGGAACGCGCCGCCCGGCTGCGTGCCGAAGGCGACAAAGCCTATGAAAAGCATCTTGCCTTGCTCACCGGCACGACCCAGCGTCTGCTGATCGAGAAGGATGGCATTGCCCGCACGGAAGGCTTTACGCTCGCAGCCGTCGAAGGCGGCGCGGAAGCTGTCGCTCCGGGTCAAATCATCGAACGTGTGGTGACGGGCCACGACGGTGAGAAACTTCTCACCCGCGCCGCCTGACCATCAGCTGCATAAACAAGGCATCGGAATCCATGGCAATCGGTTTCATCAAGAGAATGTTCTCCTTTGGCAAGAAGGAGGTCGAGGAAAGACCGGTGGATCAACCGGCCCCCGACACGGTCACCGAAGCCATACCAGCGCCAGAACCGGAAGCGCCCGCTGCACCGGAAGTGCCGAAACCGGCTGAAGTACCGGAAGAAGCAGCTGTAGAGGCGTCCGTATCCGAGCCGGAAGCTCCGGTTGCCGAAGAACCGGCGGCCCGCGCCACGCCGGAACCGGTTGCTGAACCTATCGAAACGCCTGCCGAAAAGGCGCAGGAACCTGCGGTAGAGGACGTTGTCGAAGAGCAGCCCGAGCCGGAACATCCTGTCGCGGAAATCGAAATTCCAATCGAGCAGCCGCCGGTCATGGAACCGGCTGTGATCGAACCGCCATTTATTGAGCCAGAACCCGAGCCCGAGGCCGCGCCGGAACCCGAAGCAGAGCCAGAACCGGCTCCTGCGCTTGCACCCGAACCGGAAAAGCCTGAAGAGCCTGAGCCTGTCGAAATTCCTGCACCCGTTGCAGACGAGCCGGTAGCGGAAGCGATACCAGAACCTGCACCCGCCAAGCCGAAGAAGGTCAAGGTTTCAAAGGCGGTCGAGGAACAGGCGGAAGAAGCGCCCGCCGCCCCTGTGACCGAGCCGAAACTGTCATGGTTCGAGCGTTTGCGGCGCGGCCTGTCGCGCTCGTCCTCTTCGCTCAGCGAATCCATCGGCGGCATTTTCACCAAGCGCAAGCTGGATGAAGACACGCTTCAGGATCTGGAAGATGTGCTGATTCAGGCCGACCTTGGCCTTGAAACCGCAATGCGCGTTACTGATGCGCTGGCCTCCGGGCGCTATGGCAAGGATGTTTCGAGCGATGAAGTGCGCTCGATCATGAGCACGGAAATCGAGAAAGTGCTCGGCCCTGTCGCCAAGCCACTGGAACTCGATCTGTCGCACAAGCCGCATGTCATTCTGGTTGTCGGCGTCAACGGCACCGGCAAGACCACGACCATCGGCAAGCTTGCAGCAAAGCTGACGGCGGGCGGCCTCAAGGTCATGCTGGCAGCGGGCGATACTTTCCGTGCGGCAGCCATCGAACAGCTCCATATCTGGGGTGAACGTACGGGTGCGCCCGTTGTTTCGTCCAAGCTCGGCGCAGATGCGGCGGGACTTGCCTATGACGCCTGGGAAAAAGCACGCGACGCAGGCAGCGACGTGCTCATCATCGATACAGCCGGACGCTTGCAGAACAAGGCCGAACTGATGGATGAGCTTGCCAAGATCGTGCGCGTGCTGGGCAAGCACGACCCGGAAGCGCCGCACACAGTGCTGCAGACGCTCGACGCCACGACGGGCCAGAACGCGCTCAATCAGGTCGAAATCTTCAAGAACATCGCTGGTGTGAACGGGTTGGTCATGACCAAGCTTGACGGCACGGCACGGGGCGGCATTCTTGTCGCCATCTCGGCCAAGCACAAGCTGCCGGTCTATTTCATCGGTGTCGGCGAAGGCGTCGATGACCTCGAACCATTTGCGGCCAATGAATTTGCCCGCGCCATTGCAGGAGTTGCCTGATGGAGCACCCCGTCTTCGAACGCGATCCGTCGCAGAAGAGCGAAGTCGAGCGCAAGGAAGTACAGCCGCTGCTCAAACTGGTGCTGGAGCTGGGGCCGCTTCTGGTGTTCTTCTTCGCCAATGCGCGCGGCGAAACGCTGATCGAACGCTTTCCCGTGCTGGCCTCCATCGGCGAGCCGATCTTTCTGGCCACCGCCCTTTTCATGGTCGCGACTGTGATTGCGCTTGGCATCTCATGGGCATTGACGCGCACGCTGCCCATTATGCCGCTCATTTCCGGCATTGTGGTTCTGGTGTTCGGTGCGCTGACGCTCTGGCTGCACAATGACACCTTCATCAAGATGAAGCCCACCATCGTCAACACGCTGTTCGGGGCGATTCTCCTTGGCGGTCTGTTCTTCGGTAAATCGCTTCTGGGCTATGTGTTTGATTCGGCCTTCCGGCTCGATGCCGAAGGCTGGAAGAAGCTCACCTTCCGCTGGGGTCTGTTCTTCATTTTCCTGGCGGTCGCCAACGAAGTTGTCTGGCGCAATTTCTCAACCGATGCGTGGGTTTCGTTCAAGGTCTGGGGCATCATGCCCATCACCGTTGTCTTCACGCTTTTACAAATGCCGCTTATCCAGAAGCATTCATTGACAGAGGACAATAAGCCCGCATCATAGTCATACGAACAGTGGGAATTGAAGGAATCGCGGCATGGTCGAAATCGCACAACAGCTTGATATCGAACAATTCATCTGCCGCAGTGACAATTATGGTGTCCTGATCCACGACCCGGTCAGCGCGCTGACTGCGGCCATCGATGCGCCCGACGCCCATGCCATTGAAGCAGCGCTTGAGCGGCGCGGCTGGACGCTGGATTTCATTTTCACCACTCATCACCACCTCGACCATGTCGAGGGCAATGCCGCGCTGAAAAAGAAGTTTGGCCTCAGCATCATCGGCCCAGCAGCCGAAGAAAGCAAAATCCCCGGCATCGATCGAACGGTTCGTGACGGCGACGAATTCACCTTTGGGCTTTTCAAGGTCAGGGTTATCGCGACGCCGGGCCATACGGCGGGCGAGATTTCCTATTACATCCCGGACGCCAAGGCGGTTTTCACCGGCGATACGTTGTTTGCGCTTGGCTGCGGGCGGCTTTTCGAGGGAACACCCGCGACAATGTTCCGCTCGCTGCAAAAGCTGGTCGCCCTGCCCGGTGATACCGCCGTCTATTGCGGCCATGAATATACCGAAAGTAATGCCCGCTTTGCGCTGACCATCGACCCGGATAATTCCGCACTGAAAGAACGGGCGCTGGAAATCGGACGACTGCGCGCTGCCGACAAAATGACCTTGCCGTCGAGCATCAGCCTCGAAATGGCCACCAATCCTTTCCTGCGCTGGCATGATAGCCGTATTCGTGCCCGCCTTGGCATGCAGGATGCGTCCGACGAAACCGTGTTTGCAGAGATTCGCAAGCGCAAAGACATGTTTTAGAACCATCGCCTCTGGCGACGGCTCTATACAATTGTTTCACGCATAATCTTGTCCGAAAAGTCTGCAACTTTTCGGGATTATGCTTTTAGGATAAGACGACGATGACCTTTTCCCGCTTCAAGAGCCTGAACCGCGCCGCCCTGCTCGGCCTGTCGCTTGTTGTTCTGCCTGCTTCCACCGGAGTGGCTTATGCGGAAGACATTCTGTCGATCGCCACGCCGCCGGAAACGCCAGCCGAAATCAACAACTTCAAGCTGACGGAAGACCTGTTGACGCGCATGGAAAAGATCCACGGCGAACTGGAACGGATGCAGCTTTCGCCCACCTCGGAAGAGGGGCAGGATGCGCAACCCTCGATGGATTCCATGGTGAAAAGCATCGAATCGCGCCCGCAGGTCGTTGAACTGATGAAAGCGCAGAACATTGCGCCGCGCGATTATCTTCTCGCCTATTTCGCCATGATGAGTGCCCTTGCCGCAGTCGACGCGGAAGAAGAAGATCAGCTTGTCGATGAAGTGAAGGGGATCAATCCCGAACACGTCGCCTTCGGCAAGCAATATGGTGACCGCATCCGCGATCTGATCGGCGAGTAGGTCTCTCCCCGCACCCAGCGCGCGCCATCATCCTGACCGGTGCTTCCTCCCCTCATCCTGAGGAGGGGGCTGGAGCCAGTCAGGCTTTCTGCCTCAACAGTCGCAGCGCATTGATCGTCACCAGCACTGTTGCGCCGGTATCGGCCAGAATGGCGGGCCACAGCCCGGTGATGCCCAGCACGGTGGTAACCAGGAAGACAGCCTTCAGACCGAGCGCGATGGTGATATTCTGATGAATATTGCGCATGGTGCGCTTCGACAGATCGACCATCGCCACCACATCGCCGACACGGCCATGCAGTACCGCTGCATCGGCAGTTTCGAGCGCCACGTCCGTGCCGCCGCCGATGGCAATGCCAACATCGGCGGCTGCGAGAGCGGGCGCATCGTTGATACCGTCGCCAACCTTGGCCACGATCTGCCCGTCAGCCCGCAGTTCTCCGACAATGCGCTGCTTGTCTTCGGGCAGCAATTCGGCTCGTACATCGATGCCGAGATCGCGCCCGATTGCTTCCGCCGTGCGGCGATTATCGCCCGTCAGCATGACTGTGCGAATACCGGCATCTTTCAGCGCTTTAAGCCCGGCAATGGCGTCAACCCGCGGTTCGTCACGCATGGCGATAGCGCCAGCAATCTTGCCACCGGCGACCAGTACCGAAACCGTCTTGCCTTCGTCGTTGCAGGCAGCGATGCGTGCGGCCAGTTCATCAGGAACAGTTGCCACTTCATTTGCAGCCTTTCGCGACCCAAGAAAAAGCTCGGTCCCATCCGCAACGCCGGAAACGCCCTTGCCGCCATGGGCTTTGCCCTGCGCGATTGGAGAGAGCTTCAACCCGCGCTCTTCCGCTGCCGACACGATGGCCAGCGCAAGCGGATGGCTTGAGCCAGCATCGAGCGATGCCGCAAGGCGCAACACTTCATCCTCCGGCAGAGCACCGGCAAGGACATCCGTAACCTTCGGCTTGCCTTCTGTCAGTGTGCCGGTCTTGTCGAAACAGGCGGCGGTGATCTTGCCAATGGTTTCAAGCACGGCGCCGCCCTTCATGAGAAGGCCGCGCCGGGCGCCCGACGACAGGGCCGCAGCGATTGCAGCCGGTGTGGAAATGACCAGCGCGCAAGGGCAGCCGATCAGCAGGATCGCAAGGCCCTTATAGATCCACTCGCCCCATTCGACACCACCCACCAGAGGCGGCAGAATAGCCACCAGTGCGGCAACCACCACCACGCCGGGCGTATAATAGGTCGAGAAGCGGTTGATGAAACGCTCGGTCGGGGCCTTGGCTTCCTGTGCCTCCTCCACCAGCCGCACGACGCGCGCGATGGTGTTGTCCTGCGCTGCCGCCGTGACTTTCACACGCAGCAAACCATCGCCATTGATTGTGCCCGCAAAGACAGTATCGCCTGCGGCCTTGCCAACCGGGGTGCTTTCGCCGGTAACCGGCGCTTCATCGATGGCGCTTTCACCGGACAGGATTTCACCATCCGCCGGCATACGGTCACCGGGACGCACGGAAATGATATCGCCTACCGCAAGGCTGTCGGCAGCAACTTCGGTGGTCGCGCCGTTGCGCTCCAGAAAGGCCGTCTTCGGGACAAGGGTCGTCAGCGACTGGATGCTGGCCCGGGCCTTGCCCGCCGCCACGCCTTCCAGTAATTCGCCGACAAGGAACAGAAACACGACCGCCGCCGCTTCCTCGGTCGCACCGATGAAGACCGCGCCAATGGCGGCAATCGTCATCAGCATTTCGATGGAAAACGGCGTGCCGTTAATCGCAGCCATATAGGCGCGCCAGGCAATCGGTACGAGACCGATCAGCATTGCCGCTGTAAAGGCCCACAGAGCGACCGGCGGATAAATATGACCGATCACATAAGCCGCCACCAGACCGCCGCCACAGATGAGCATTGTGCGGCCCTTATCCGTCCGCCACCATGGCAGGGGCTTTGACGGTGTGCTGGCTTTTGGCGCGTTTACAGACGGTGTGTCAGCAAGCGCGGTTTTATAACCAAGCCCCGTCACCTTTCCGGCAATCTCGTCACTGTTTGCGGAGCCGTCGTGATTGACGGTCATGGTCCCATTGGTCACGGACACCGACACATCGCTGACGCCCGCAACGCGGCGCACCGCCGTGTCGATCTTCGCAGCACAGGAAGCGCAATCCATGCCTGTCACCTGAAAACGGTAGCTGTTGGCCGATGCCGCCATTACCGGTTCTTGCGCTGTTTCATGCTCATGGCCGTGATCGTGATCATCGCCGTGACCATGATCATGACCGCTGCAGCTTCCATGATCATGGTCATGCGTATGCGTGTGCGCTTCGGCCCGCTTTTCACCGGCCAGCCGTTCGACGCCATAGCCGAGACTGCGCACCTTCTTTTCCATGCTATCCGGATCGCTGCTGCCATCATGTTGCACAGTCATCGTGCCTGCGGTCACCGAAACGGAGACGTCCTCCACGCCCGGCACGCGGCGGATAGCGGTATCAATCTTGGTCGCGCAGGACGCACAGTCCATGCCGTCCACGCGAAAGCGAATCTGGTTTATTGCCTTATTCATGACCCGCCCTTTCGGAGCACTCTTGAATTGTCCTGAACAAGGTCTACATCCTCTAGTGACTAGAGGAGCAAGAGAAAAATGATGAGCAGTTTACCCATTGGCGAAGCCTCAAAGGCCAGCGGCGTCAAAGTGCCAACCATCCGCTATTATGAGCAGATCGGGCTGCTGCCGGTGCCGCCGCGCACGGAGGGTAATCGCCGCCTTTATGACAAGAGCGATGTTGAGCGTCTTTTATTCATCCGCCACGCGCGCGATCTGGGCTTTGAAGTGGATTCAATCCGCACATTGCTCGACTTGCAGGATAATCCGGATCAGTCATGCGCCACGGCCGATGCTATCGCCCGCGCCCGGCTGATTGAGGTCGAGCATCGTATCGCCAAGCTGCTGTCCCTGAAGACGGAACTGCAGCGAATGCTGGAATGCACCGCCCATGGCCGCATCGACCAATGCCGGGTGATCGAGATTCTGGGCAATCATGATGAGTGCCTGCACCCGGCACACTGAGGCTCTAGTTCACCTTCTCGAAGCGCGAGGCGGAAATCTTGAGCGTTCCAATCTGCGTACCGATTCGCGCAACGACCGGCGCATAGATGCCCGAATCGCCCAATGAGGCGAAGGAAACACTGATCCGGCTCTTATTGGCCAGATAGTCGATCGACTTCTTGCCCTTCTGATAGCCGGAAATCGGAATGAACTTCGCCGAGCAGATGACCGACTCGCCGGTAAAGCCGTCGGCAGTAAACGATTCGGTGCCGTTGAAGGAAAGCTTGATATCGGCCCGCGTCTGTCCGTCAAACACGCTCAGCGTGCGATTGCAGACCGAACTTGGATCAGTGGCGGGAATCATCAGGGCGCTCAACGCATCGCTGACATTGAGCAGATCCTGCGGTGACGTTTCCACCCATGGATCGCGCTTTTTCACCGCGGGCTGGTTTTCAGCAGCCACGACATTGCCATTGGCAAAACGAATGGTCGTACGCTTGTTTTTCCGTCCGTGCTTGTAATTGAGATCGAAAGTGCTCGGGATCACCTTCCCTTTCACCGCATTGCCGGTGACATGCACTGTTCCGGCGGTGTCATCGAAAACGCGCGCGAGGCCAGACGTCTTGAAATTGCCGTTCAGATTGTATCGGGAGCCGCTAACCGTTGTCTCGGTGGCAGCGCGCGCGATGGAAAGGCCGAAAATCGATATTTCGTAATCGGTTCTGTAGAGATCGTCCGCCCGCGCTGCCCCTGCGTTCAGCGCGAAACCCGCGCATGACAACAGAACAAGCCCTTTCAGCCGATTCCGTACAGGTTTCGATAAAAATGGCGGCTCGATCATATTCGGCGTTCCTTTCTGCGTCCCGGCCCGGAAGTGGCGGCCTATGGTTTTCAACCACATTGAGCTGTCAAAAAGTTGCGAGAGATTCTTCGATACAGTATCTGTGCAACAGGCAAAACCGGCGAAGTTATGATCGCAACGTTTCGTGAAGGCGATGCGAATGCCGTAAAACCGCGCTGTTACGGCATCGCGGCGGAATCTCACTTGACTGCAAGCGCTCCTGTCACTATAGAAACGCGACTTTCCCAATAGGCCGCCTGTCCGAAATCGCGCGCCAGCAGCATTAAGTTGCTTTGAATGCTTGAATTCGGACATTCGGGTCGGGGCCTGAGCAATTCCAGCAAAAGTGCGAAGCATTTTGCTAAGGGATTGCGAGGAACAGAAAACGAGGGACCTTTTCGCTTTTCGAAGAAAACGAAAAGGGCCGGAAACAAAATTGAAGGTGAGACCAAAATGTCCCGCGCTTGTGAATTGACCGGCAAGTCGGTCCAGTACGGCAACAATGTCAGCCACGCGAACAACAAGACGCGTCGCCGCTTTCTGCCGAACCTCTGCAACGTTACGCTGATCTCCGAAGCACTCGGCCAGAGCTATCGTCTGCGCGTATCTGCCAACGCTCTGCGTTCGGTTGAACATCGCGGCGGCCTCGACGCTTTCCTTGCCAAGTCTGACGACAAGGAACTGTCGCAGCGCGCTCGTCTTCTGAAGCGCCAGATCGCGAAGAAGCAGGCTGAAGCTGTTGCTGCCTAAGCAGTAATCCTGAAGGGCCCTTTAGCCTTTCAAATTGGATTATGCTCCAGACAGAGCACAGCGCACATCCCGATGGTTTTCGGAAATATGCGCTGAATAAAGACAGTCTTGAAGATTTGACAAAAAAGGCTGACATTTTGTCGGCCTTTTTTGCTGGTTCCATCACCCAGGATAAAAAAATGCCTACTGAGAATCCTGCATTTTCCCGGCTTTTGCCGGCTGTACTGGCCATGTGCGTTGCGGTCGCCGCATCGAATATTCTGGTTCAGTATCCTTTCCAGCATTTCGGCCTTGGCGAAGTGCTAACCTACGGCGCCTTCACCTATCCGGTCGCCTTTCTGGTCAATGACCTGACGAATCGTCGCTTTGGCCCTGCCGCCGCGCGCAAGGTCGTCTATGCCGGTTTCGTACTCGGTGTCGTGATGTCGATCTGGCTTGCAACGCCGCGTATCGCCATCGCTTCGGGCTCGGCCTTTCTGCTGGCACAGCTGATGGACATCACCGTCTTCGACCGTCTGCGTCGCAAGACCTGGTGGAAGGCGCCCTTTGCCGCCGCCATGTTCGGCTCGGTGCTGGACACGATCCTGTTCTTCTCGATCGCTTTTGCCGCGCAATTCGCATGGATCGATGTGCTGACCGGAATGCCTGATTCGTCACTGACAGAACCGGCCTCGTTCCTCGGCCTTGGCGTGCCGCTTTGGGCGTCGCTCGCCTTCGGTGATTTCTTCGTGAAGGTCATCATGGGAACGCTGATGCTGATTCCCTATGGCGCGATCCTCGCCATATTCGCCCCCTCGCTTTATTCATCGGGTCGAGCGACTGTAGAGAAGGCATAAAAAAGGGGCTCATGAGCCCCTTTTATTTTAGAGCATTTCCAGCAAAAGTGCGAAGCGGTTTTGCGTCGGATAATGCGTCGAAACAAATAGATAGAGCGTTTCCACGATTCCGTTTTAACCGGAACCGCTCTAGCGTCTTCCGCCAGCCCGACGTTTGCCGTTACCGGCTGCCGCCGCGCCCTGCTCTTCGAACAGGGATGCAAGCTGCTCGGTCATGGCCCCTGCCAGCTCTTCCGCATCGACAATCGTCACGGCGCGACGGTAATAGCGCGTCACATCGTGGCCGATACCGATAGCGATCAGCTCGACCGGCGAACGCGTTTCGATCTCTTCGATCACCGCCCGCAGATGGCGTTCCAGATAGTTGCCCGGATTGACCGACAGCGTCGAATCGTCGACCGGCGCACCATCGGAGATCATCATCAGGATCTTGCGCTGCTCGGGACGGCCCAACAGGCGCTGATGCGCCCAGATAAGCGCCTCACCGTCGATATTCTCCTTGAGGAGGCCTTCACGCATCATCAGGCCAAGATTGCGCCGTGCACGACGCCACGGCGCGTCAGCGCTCTTATAGACGATGTGGCGCAGATCATTGAGACGACCCGGATTGGCTGGCTTACCACGCGACAGCCACGCTTCGCGCGACTGACCGCCCTTCCAGGCCTTGGTCGTGAAACCGAGGATCTCGACCTTCACGCCGCAACGTTCGAGCGTACGGGCCAGAATATCGGCACAGGTGGCCGCAACCGTGATCGGACGACCACGCATGGAACCGGAATTATCCAGAACCAGCGTCACGACCGTATCGCGGAAATCCGTGTCGCGCTCCATCTTGTAAGACAGAGGCTGGGTCGGATCGATCACGATACGCACGAGGCGCGCCGAATCGAGATAGCCCTCTTCCAGATCGAAATCCCAGGAACGGCTCTGCTGCGCCATCAGGCGACGCTGGAGACGATTGGCCAGACGGCCTACCACGCCCTGCAAATTGGCAAGCTGCTTGTCGAGGAAGCCGCGCAGACGGTCCAGCTCGGCCTCGTCGCACAGGTCCGTCGCTTCGACCTCTTCATCGAATTCGCGCGTGAAAACCTTATAGTCGATCTGCTCGGCAAAATTGCCGAATGGCTGATTGGGACGGCGCGTATCGCCCGGCGTTTCCGCGTCGATATCCTCACTGTCATCCATATCGTCGGCGGATGCATCGGCGGCATCCATCTCGCCCTGCTCGCCTTCTTCGCTCGAACTGTCTGATTCTTCGCTTTCTGCGGAATCGGAGCCTTCCTGGCTCTCGTCGCCGCCTTCCTCATTCTCGTCGGAATCCGGCGTCTGTTCTTCGTTCTGTTCCTGATCGTCGCTCGGCTCTTCCTGCGACAGCTCTTCAGCCATGTCCATGGAAGCCAGCATGTCGCGCACAGTGCGTGCAAAAGCCTGCTGATCGTCGAGATTTTCACCGAGACGCGCCAGATCACCGCCAGCCTTCTGCTCGATCCAGTCGCGCCACAGCTCCAGCACCTGACCGGCTTCGGCAGGCGCCGCCCGTCCGGTCAGCTTTTCGCGCAGGAGCAGCGACACCGCTTCTTCAAGCGGCGCATCTTCCTTGTCCGTGACGGCGGAGAAATTCGCCTTGGCATATTTGTCTGCCAGCATGGTCGACAGATTGTCGGCAACGCCTGCCATGGCGCGCGCGCCAATAGCCTCGACACGGGCCTGCTCGACGGCGTCATAAATGGCGCGCGCCTGTTTGCCTTCCGGTGCAAGCTGCGCATGAATACGGGGATTGTGGCGCGCCTGACGCAGCGCCATCGAGTCGCCGAGGCCACGCGTAACCGCAATATCATGCGCGGTCGGGCGCTTCGGCAGGTCGGGCAGTCGGGCGCGATTGGCCGTCAGAGCGGGACGATCGTTACTGAACGCCACTTCCAGCTCGTTTTCGCCGGAAATGGCGCGCATGCAAGCCGTTACCGCGCGCTTGAACGGCTCGGAGTCCACTGGCCCCGGCTTGCGCTCACGCGAATTGTCGCCCATTCCTGACATCTGGCCTGACATATGCCTATCCTGCTTCCCATCAAATCAAGGCCCTGCCGCCATAGCGGCGACAGGTATCGTCAATTTTCCTCATGCATGTTTTGCCCCGAAAGCGGTTCCGCCTTCAGGAGAACAGCATCAGGCCAGAACGATATTGGCTGCCGATTCCGGCAGTTCAGTACCGAAGGCGCGCTGATAGAACTCAGCCACCGTCGCGCGTTCCAGTTCGTCGCACTTGTTGAGGAAGGTCAGACGGAAGGCGAAGCCGATATCGTTGCCGAAGATCGCTGCATTTTCAGCCCAGGTGATGACCGTACGCGGGCTCATCACGGTCGAAAGATCACCATTGATGAAAGCCTGACGGGTCATGTCGGCAACGCGAACCATCTTGTTGACGATCTCGCGGCCTTCCGCATTCTGGAATTGCTTGGCCTTGGCGAGAACGATGTTCACTTCGTTGTCGTGCGGCAGATAGTTCAGCGTCGTCACGATGGACCAGCGGTCCATCTGCGCCTGATTGATCTGCTGCGTGCCGTGATAGAGGCCCGTCGTATCGCCGAGACCCACCGTATTGGCAGTCGCGAACAGACGGAAAGCCGGGTGCGGATGAATAACGCGGCTCTGATCAAGCAGCGTGAGGCGACCAGACGTTTCCAGCACGCGCTGGATCACGAACATCACGTCCGGACGACCGGCATCATATTCGTCGAATACAAGCGCGACATTGTGCTGGTAAGCCCAGGGCAGAATGCCTTCCTTGAATTCCGTGACCTGCACACCGTCCTTGACGACTATAGCGTCCTTGCCGACGAGGTCGATACGGCTGACATGGCTGTCGAGATTGACGCGGACGCAAGGCCAGTTCAGGCGCGATGCGACCTGTTCAATATGGGTCGATTTACCCGTGCCGTGATAGCCCGAAACCATCACGCGGCGGTTATAGGCAAAACCAGCCAGAATCGCGAGCGTCGTCTGACGGTCGAAAAGATAATCCGGATCACGCTCCGGCACATAGGAGTCGCCCGCCGCATAGGCCGGTACTTTCATGTCGGAATCAATTCCGAACACTTCACGCACCGAAACCGTCGTATCCGGCAAATTGGCTATATCCCGCTCAACCTTGTTCATCATGCCTCCAGGGCGGCAGGACTGTCCGGCCGCGACATCCAAGTATCATCCGGGGCATGATGTCCGGCAAGCCGGTGGTATGCCCCTTCCGTCGTTCGTTGCGGGCATCCATGCTTGAATCCGCGCTTGGCAGCACGGCAGGAGAATGTCCGTCAGAGCATTTTGCAGCCAGATGACAACATCTGGCGTCGCATAAATGCGGCTTGAGCCACAGCTCGACTTAATCAATCAAAACCGGCCAGTTCAAGACTGGCCAATTCCTCATGCTCTAGCAAAAACCTGCCTGCTTGAGCAATTGGTAAGCCTGAATGACATCGCGGAATCTCTCTTCAGAACCGCGGTCACCACCATTCGCATCGGGATGGTGCTGTTTTACCAGCTCTTTATAGCGCGCCTTAATCTTATCGCTAGTCGAATTTGGTTCAAGTCCGAGTGTAGCGAGCGCTTTGATTTCCAGCGTGCGCGGCTTGCGCTTGGCTGTCGCCCCCGGTTCCTGACCCTTGGCTTCCTTCACGAAATTGAACGGATCGCGAATGCGATTGTGATAGGAAGCCGATCCGGAGCGCATCTTTGCCACGTCCGGCGAGGTGCGCGCCTTCGCCGTCGAATTCGCCGTCGTGGACCAGGTCGGACGATGGCCAGTGACCGCGTCCTTCTGGAACTTGGCGATATCTCCATCGGCAAGGCCGGAGAAATAGTTGAAATTCTTATTATATTCCCGCACGTGATCGATGCAGAAGTGGAAATATTCCCCTTCGCGCATGCGTCCGACCGGCGCGCGATGCGTGCCGGGCTTGTCACAACCGTCCCATTGACAGCAGGGGCCACTGGACTTGGCCTGCTGCGTCTTCTTCGGGCGAATGCGGATACTGTCGAAAAGTTTGGAGTTCGTGGTCATCGAATCAATTATGCGGATTAAGGGGTTGCTAAACAAGAATTGACATTTCGTCCGGTTGGGCTTTTAGCCATTTCAACAGGGCGAAATTTTGAAGCGGATTAGTTTCCTGTGCGGATTTGCCCCACCTTGGGCCGTCGGGGCTTGAGTCTATATGAAGCACAGCGTGTATATGGGGAGAACCAGCCCAAATGTCCATTCACAATAGCAAACAAGACATGATGCAAGCAAAGCTCACAACAGCTTTCGCGCCAGAACGGCTTGAAATCATTAATGAAAGCCATCTTCACGCTGGCCATCATCATCACGACAGCGATCATCATGCCGCTTTCGACGGCTCGGGCGAGACGCATTTTCGCGTTCGTATCGTCTCCGATGCCTTCACGGGGCTGAGTCGCGTTCAGCGTCATCGCGCCATCAACGACGTCCTCAAGGACGAATTGAATAACGGCGTTCATGCATTGGCGCTGGAACCATCTGCCCCCGGCGAACCGACGCGCCGCTGATCCTGCCAATCACTACAGTGGAAAATTCGTCAGGCCGTGGCGAAACGAGTGATTTTCGAGCACCGGAGCGGAGCGTACTTCAACGTACGTGAGCACCGGAGCACAGGAAATTGCTCGTTGCAGACCGGCATCACGAAGAATGCAACTGTAGTGCTATTTAGGTACGCGGCGGCAGAATACCAACGGCGACAATTGGTTTTCCATCAGCATCGAGCGTTACGATACGCAGACGCGTCAGGCGGTTCTTTTCCTTTTTCAATACGGAGAACCGCTTGCCGTGAAAGGTGAAGGCCTGCTTCACTTCGGGGATCGACTGGGTTTCATGAATGACCAGCCCGGCAATCGTCGTCGCTTCCTCATCGGGCAACGACCAGTCGAGCGCCCGGTTGAGATCACGAATCGGCAGTGATCCGTCGACAATGAACGAACCGTCCGGTTGCAGGCGGACACCCTGCATGTCGATATCGTGCTCATCGGCAATATCGCCGACGATTTCTTCCAGAATGTCCTCCAGCGTCACCAGACCCTGCACATCGCCATATTCGTCCACGACGATCGCGATATGTGCCTTGCGGCGCAAAAAGGCGTTCAGCTGGTCCTGCAAGGTCGTAGTATCCGGCACGAACCAGGGCTTGCTGGCCACTTTCATGATGTCGATACGGCTGAAATCATTATCGACATCATAAAGCGCGCGCACCAGATCCTTGGTGTGAATGATGCCGACGATATTGTCGATATCGTTGCGCCAGACCGGCATGCGCGTGTGCGGGCTCGCCAGAATATCACCTACGATCTGCTCGGCGGGAGCGTCAGCATTGATCGTTCCCATCGCGGTGCGATGCACCATGACGTCGCTGACTTCCAGCTCCTTGAGATCGAGAAGACCGCCCAGTTGGTCGCGGTCTTCCTTGATCACCGAACCGTCGCGATGCAGCACTTCCACCGCGCCGCGCAATTCATCATGCGCTGAAAGCATTGAGCGACCAGTCGCGAGATTGATACCGAACAAGCGCAGCAGCATGCGCACGATCCAGTTGATCGCCGTCGAGATCGGACCGATGATCGTCACCACAAAGGATACGCTGCGCGCCACCGCCAGCGAAAAGCGGTCGGGCGCGGAAATGGCCCAGGATTTTGGCAGCACTTCCGCGAAGATCACCAGAATGACCGTCATGGCGATGGTGGCATAGGCCACACCGGCATCGCCGAAGAAGGTCAGGAAAATGCTGGTTGCGATCGACGATGCGAGAATATTGGCGAGATTATTGCCGATCAGCAGCGCGCCGATCAGCCGGTCGCGCCTGCTTATCAATTGCTGCACCACTTCGGCGCGCTCGTCGCCCTGGTTTTCCAGCGAATGCATCCGCGCACGGGATGCGGCGGTCAGTGCCGTTTCGGAACCGGAGAAAAAGGCCGACAGAATGACACAAAGCAGGATGATCCCGCACATGATCCAGAGTTCGAAAACCATTCCATCGATCTCCTTTTCCGTCCGCGCCGACCGGTTGCGCTATGAGAATTATGCGGTAGCCAGACGTTCCTTCAGAAACTCCAGCACGGCAGCAGGCGGCACATCCTTGGCGATGAAGGATTGGCCGATACCATGCGTGAGGATGAAGGTGAGCGCGCCGCGCGCCACTTTCTTGTCCTGCGCGATATAGTCCATCAGCTTTTCGGCAGGCGGCAAGCCGCCCGGAACGTCGGACAGCGCGGTCGGGAGGCCTACGGCCTTCAGATGCGCCTCGACCCGTTCGACCGCTTCCACGCCAGCCAGATTCATCTTCACAGAAAAACGATGCGCCAGCGCCATGCCAATGGCCACGCCCTCGCCATGCACCAGACGGCTGGAATCATAACCCGTGGCTGTTTCCAGCGCATGGCCGAATGTATGGCCGAGATTGAGAAGCGCCCGGTCGCCGGTTTCGCGTTCGTCGCGCGCCACCACGGCAGCCTTGGAACGGCAGGATTCGGCAATCGCTTCGGTTCGCGCCGCACCACCGGCAAAAACGTCCTGCCAGTTTTTCTCCAGCCAAGCGAAGAAATCCGGGCGGTCGATAAGTCCATATTTGGCGACTTCGGCATAACCGGCCCGGAATTCACGCGGGCTCAGCGTATCCAGCACATCCGTGTCGGCAAGCACCAGTTGCGGCTGGTAGAAGACGCCAACGAGGTTCTTGCCATAAGCGGTGTTGATGCCCGTCTTGCCGCCAACCGACGAATCCACCTGCGCCAGTAGCGAGGTCGGCATCTGCACGAAGTTCATGCCGCGTCGCACGATCCCCGCCACAAAGCCGGACAGGTCGCCCACCACACCGCCGCCAAAAGCCACCAGCGCATCGCCGCGCTCCAGCCGAGCGGCCAGAATGGCGTTGGTGACGGTTTCAAGTGTCGCAAAGGACTTGGACTTCTCGCCGGGTGCGACAATAACCGGCGTCGCTTCTATGCCCGCCTGATTGAAACTTGCCGTCAGCCGTTCGAGATGCGCCTTGGCGACATTCTCATCGGTCACGATGGCAACGCGCGCGCCCTTCAGCCGCTTGGCAACTTCCACGCCTGCACGGTCAACAAGGCCCTTGCCGATGAGGATATCGTAAGAGCGCTCTCCCAGCGAAACCGGAACGGTGACACTGTCATGTGCGGACGAAGGCGCGTTCATGCTTATTCTCCAGTCGATTTTCCGGTGGTCCGATGACTGCGAGACAGGCCCCGCAGGAGACAATCAGTCCGCGAACTGCCGTTTTTCCAGATGCTGCGCGAGAACCTCGATCAGCTCATCGGCGATGATTTCTTTCTTCTCTTCGCGCGTCATCATTTGCAGATCGGCAAGCGCATAAACGGGATAGCGCTCGTTCATCAGTTTCTGCATGACGGCGCGTGGATCGCTGTTGCGAAGAAGCGGCCGGTTCTGACGGCGTGAAACCCTGTCC
>Ga0153948_1000800_pt1 | contig 17195 bp, 11 predicted proteins | sample TSNJ032MetaG_FD_104696 | JGI IMG/M metagenome (GOLD analysis project Ga0153948, IMG submission 104696) | Attine ant fungus gardens microbial communities from New Jersey, USA - TSNJ032 MetaG | ecosystem: Host-associated > Fungi > Mycelium > Unclassified | place: USA: New Jersey, Wharton State...
CTGTGGGAAAGCATACCGCTTCAATGCTTTCCCTGATCCCCATATGGTCGCCCTCACCCGCCTGTTTCCGTAATCCATGCGGCCCGTCACACATCATGATCCGTGGAATCTTAAGCCTCTCTATGGATTTTGTATGCCAATAATCAGCGCCGGAGCACATCCCTGCTTTTTCTTCCAATGACATTTGGCTGATTATATCCATTATTTTCTGGTTCATTTTTTTCTGTTCCATTCCTTTTCCTCCATTTTCCTGATTTAACAAAGCTGCTCTCCTGCTCCTTTCAGAAACTTTATTGTTCCAAGTATCTGCAAAAGTCGAATATATGCAGAAGGTCTTCTTGTGACTTAACACTTTCTAACTTCTGTAAATACATATCCGATAGCTCATACGCGTCAATCATCATATACTAAAAAGGCACCTTCCATTACTGACAGATGCCTATAGGATTTCGTAAAGCCTTTATTTATGAGGTATTCCGAACACTTTTTTCTGTCTAGTTGCTTACAACAACCCTGACACGGCAGATATTCTTTATCTGAGTGAAGGCATCATCAGGATTCCCATTCCTGTTGGATTGTACCCGGACTACTACATAATAGGTCCCCGGTTCTGCATAGGTATGAGTCGCTTTTATCCTTGCTCTGGTTCCTTCCTCTTCCAGTTTCATAATACCCTTTACCGGAAAGTCCTGCTCTCCTTCAAAGCTCCATTCTGCCTTCGTCAGCGTTCCTGCCAAGGGCGGTACCTCCGCAGCTGCTTCAAAAGAAACCTCTTCTCCTGCCTTCACATACGCACAGATACTACCGTTTGCAAGTAAGGTTACAACCGGTTGAACCCCGCCTCTCTCAAATGCGGTTTCCGGCACAATTACCTGCCCGTCCTCCACCTTGTAATTCGATGTGGGAATTGGATCCACTCCTCTTTCCACCCAGGCACTCAGATCCAACAACGCCTGCTGCAGTGCTCCCAAATATGGAACCAAATGCAGGTTATCTATCGTTGTTGCCCGAAAATCATGGAAACAAGTGTCGATATACCACAACCGGAATATATCTGTTTCATCTCCTCTGTTAGCTTTGGCAACCCTTCTTCGATACCAGTCTGCCTGCCACGGAAGTGCACTCTCATCCAGCAGCGCTTCCACAACAATTACTTTTCCCTGTATTTTCCCGGACTGACCGGAGGCCACATCTTTAAATATTGTTGCCGATCGTTGCGGATACAAGGGATCTCCATTTTCATCCCGATACTGATCCCATACTGTGAATTCTTTATCCGGCACACAGTGGCGGTGGTAGCTTTGAATCGCAATATAGTCCGAATTGTCTAAACATACCCTGTCTCCTGCCTGAATCTGTCCAAGTACTTCCGGCAAATCATTCATACCAAAAGTCATACCGATGATGAGCCGATTCCCTGCCATAGCACCCAGAAGCATTCTCCTGCCTTTAGCCTGCCCACTTTCCAATATAATATTGATACCCGCCAGATACAGGTTGTCCCCGGTTGGTACCTCTTCCAGCTCAATCCATGCTTTTTCCTCGCCCCCGCCATCACTCAGCAGCTTCTGCCAGGCATCATCCACACCGTTGCGGCTGTCCACTTCGGTTTGCTCAGATACACCCGGAATAAATACTCTTTTAACTACTGATCGGAATTGTATCCGGTCACGTGATGCACTACTGTTGGGATCAGCTCCCAGATAGCCGGGTTTGCTCCAGAAATCCTGAAAATACTCCGGATCCCTCATAGCAACTCCTGGTGCCAATACAGGAAGAGAACCATCTCCTATTGCATCGTATGCAAACCAGGAGCGCGGCGGGAAGCCAAATCTGGTTACCTCTTCTAAAGCGGCTCTTTCTTCATCATTTAAACCCGCATACATGTCACCACTTCCACCCGGTTCCAATGCCTCCACAATTTGCGGTAATTTGTTGCGCAGTATCCGGAGTGCGTGTACTCTCACCGTAAAGCAATTCGGTATCGCAACCGGCGATCCGATGACATAGGGAACGGCTCCGTCGAATGCATTGGTTCTCTCAATACAGTCCATGCTTTTAAATCCGCCTCCACTGCCTCCATAGACATATCCATATGGCCTGTGCTCCCCGTACAAGCTTGCCGCCGCTATCCGGGAGTACTCCGCAACAGCTGCATTGGAATGGTAAATACTGCTGTGAGCCAGTTTTGCATCAAAATACGCACTCGCTCCCATATTGGATTCAACAAAATATGCTCCATGTGTAATTGCAAAAGCAATCTTGTCATCTTCACCTGTCTGTGCAAGAGAAGCAAGCTCATCCTTCGGTCCCGGGACTGGTGATAAATATTGGAAAAACCGCCCCTCATACTTTTCTTTGAAAGGGAAACAAAAAGAAAACCGGACAGCTGTATCTTCAAAGCCGCCATGAACATACCAGTATTTTTCTTTTTCTCCGTTTGGTAATACGCGGTACCGCTCCTCCTCAATATCCTTATAGGGTTTTTGAAATTCCGGATCTGTTTTTGCATCATAAATACTTACTGTTTCTACACTCATACAATTCACTCCTATTCACATAAATTCAAATGATCAGGACAGCCGCCTGACAACGGCTGCCCTTTTGCTGTTTAGCGGGATAAATAACGATCGTAACGGGCCTGATTCGTTTCTAACATAAGTGAGAGCCCAAAGGCCTCCAACTGCGCCAGATAGTTGTTCCAGCTTTCGTCGTCCAGTGATTCCGTACCTACAATGAATTTCGGTGTCATCTCCATTGTATAGTTGAATAACTCCACTTCTATTCCCAGGGTTGCCTCTTTCTCCTCTTCGGTAGCCGAGATGTCAGGTAATGACATCTTAACCGTCAGGTCATCACTGCCGCACCATTTGTCATACGCGTTTTTCATTTCGTCGGATGCCATCATGTTCCCATAGCTGTTTCGGATATAACCGGGAATTTTTTCACCGGCAAAATTAGCACTGCTTAAATTGCCGCCGGCTGCATCCATCAGCGGATTATATATAAAATTATCATTTTCGTCAAACCAATAAGTACCCTCGTCAAGGTCGTTCGCCTTGTAAATGGTATCGCCGGCAGGAATTTGATCCCTGGTCAGACCGTATGCCGTCAGCATGCCGCCTTCATCAGAGTACATATAGTCTAAGATGGCAAGCAGCTTTTCAGGGTTTTTACAAGCGGTGGTAACGATATAGTTTAATCCCGTGCCCTGGGAGGGCGGCGTATTACGCTTTAACTGGTCGGCAACGGTTCTTCCTTCGGCAACGGGCGATTTCAAAGGACGCACATCATAGACCACATCGGATTCCGGATCGCTCATCGCACTGCCCAGATGGCTTAACATGCCCATCCAGATACCGGCGGCATTGCCGTAAAGCAGTGCTGGATTGGGTTGGAAGAACATATCCTGCGTACGGCTGGCAAAATCCTGATAGATATAACCTGCCTTGTACCACTCATTCATTTTAGTCAGATACTCGCGCCAGCCATCCTCTGCGGCACCGAAGTAAACCGTAGTTTCATCTACATAGAAATTGTAGGCTATGCCAAAGGAATCAGCCATTTCCCCAAAACCGAAATAGCCATTGTAGGGAAGAATAAAGGGCGCGTACTCTACAAGACCCAGATTTTCGAAATATTCCTTAAACAGAGGCAGCATATACTCCCAATCCTCAATCGTTTCCGGTTCGTCCTTGCCGCTGGGAAATTGAACGTTCCCACCCGTCATCTCTTCGAGGATGTCGCGGCGGTAAACTAACCCGCACCAGGACTTCCTGCTTTCCTCCGGGTATGAGTTAATAGACAGGATCTGTCCATCATCATTGTATAGGTGTGCCTTGAAACCCGGATCCGCTTCCATACGGGCACTCAAATTGGGCATGTAGTCAAGGTAGTCAGCGATATCAACGATTACACCGTCCTCAAGCAATTCATCCCAGGAACCCAGATACTGGTTCATAGCCACAAGGTCGGTGTACTGGCCTGTACCGAACATGAGTGAGATTGCGTCAAACTCGGTACCAGAGACAGGTTCCTCAAACTCAAAGGAGACATTGAATTTCTCCTCCAGATACTTGATGACGGAATTATCGCTGTAGCCAGCGTAGTAATCGTTCGCCGATGAATTTATCCACCAGGAAAAGGTCTCGTGGGTTGTCCAGTCGATCCCGGCAGGGAGTCCGTCGTCCTCGTTTTCAGGCTCGGATTCATCTCCATCGGGTATCTGGGAATTCCCCTGAGCGGATGCAGAGCCCGGATCCGTCTGGGGGGTCTCGCTTGCACACGCAGTGAGCATTGCCAACAGCATGATAAAGCTTAGCGAAAGAGCAAGAATTTTTTTCATTTGATTTTTCATATTTTTTTCCTCCAGTTTATATTAGCTATATTTATGACCGAAAGGTCAATCAGCCCTTAACGCCGCCCATTACAATACCTTTAACGAAGTATTTCTGTGCGAAAGGATACACGCACAGAATGGGTAATGTACCGACCACCGTTACGCAGTGCTTTACCAGATTATTCACCAGACTGGAAGCTTTGGCTGCCTCGGCGGCAGAGATCATCTTTGTGTCGTTTTGAACCAGTATCTCCCGCATGAACATCTGCAGCGGCCACAGGTCACGTCTGCGGGTAAGGTAAATGGATGCAGGGAACCAGCTGTTCCAATGCTGAACCACCAGGAACATGACGATAACCGCTACGGTCGACTTTACCAGGGGCATCAATATCTTCACCAGGATCATTAACGGCCCTGCACCGTCCAGCTTAGCCGATTCCTCAAAGCTGGGCGAAATCTGGTCGAAGGAATTTTTCATAATGATGATATAAAAGGCATTGATAGAACCTGGGATAATCAATGCAAGGGGATTTCCTAACAGACCAAGATTCATGTTGACAATATAAGAGGGAATCAGCCCCCCGGAGAACATCATGGTAAAGACAAGCATGAGTGTCAATGGCTTCTTCAGTTTTGTATCCCGGCTGAGAGCAAAACCTGCCATGGTGATCAGGACGATCCCAAGCAATGTTGCCAACGTAACATAAATGATTGTGTTCCGGTAACCTGTGAGAATGGATGGATTACTGAGAACAATGCGATACCCTTCTGTTGTTGGTTTGCCGACAATCCAACTGAAAAGGCCCGGAGTCGCCATCATCGTACGCGGATCACTGAAGGAAGCCATCAATATATGCCAGACTGGTGCGATACATACTATACAAAGGATGATCATGAAGCTGTAGTTGATGATATTGAATATTACCCGTGAAGGAGTAAGTTTTTCAATCATAATGGTTTCCTTTCTTTAAAAAATTGATGTGTCGGCGAGCTTACGGCTGATGTAATTGGAACCAAGAAGCAGAATCGTACCCACTACCGAGTTGAACAAACCAACAGCAGCCGAGTATCCGTACTGCATCCGCTCAAGACCCATACGCACCACATGGGTGGATATGACATCCGCTGTGCTGTAGATAGTCGGGTTGTAGATAAGCAGAATCTTGTCGCTGCCCACATTCAACAGCTGACCGATGCTTAAAATGAGCATGGTGACAATCGTTGGACGGAGTGCGGGCAGTGTGATGTGCCATGTCCGCTTAAGGCGGTTAGCTCCGTCGATGGCAGCCGCCTCGTTAAGCTCCTGGCTGACATTCCCCAGGGCTGATATGTAGATGATGGAGCTGTAGCCCAAACCCTGCCATAGACCGGAAAACAGATTAATCCACCAAAAATACGAGGGATTCGTCAACAGATTTTCCCGTTCTATACCAATCACATTAACAAGAAAGTTGGTGACAATACCGTTAGAGGAGGTAAAATCAATGATCATTCCTGCTATGACGACTGCTGAAATAAAATGAGGCATATAGGAAATCGTCTGTACAGGCTTTTTAAACCATGTAAACTTAATCTCATTAATGAGCAGGGTGAACAGGATGGCTGACACCATTCCGACACTCAATCCCAAAAGGCTTATGACCAGTGTGTTACGCAGGATAAGCGTAAAATCAGATTTTGTAAAAAATTCAATAAAATTGGCAAACCCCACCCACTTGCTGCCAAGGAAACCGCGCGCAGGTTTGAAATCCTGAAATGCCATCACAATACCAAACATTGGTAAGTAATTAAAGATGATCAGGTACACGAATATCGGTAAATAAATGAGATAGATGCGCCAGTTCATACGGATGTCATTTTTCCAACTCCTTCCGGAACGTATTTTCTTTTTTGGCGCGGTCTGTGTTAATGCCTTTTTCACGTTATTTCCTCCTCTTCCCGGTTTATTTACCAACTATAACCCGTACGCGGTCCAGATTATGTACTCTCACAAAGGGATTACCAGATTCACCATCACGCTGGGAAGCAACCCGTACTTGCGGGAAGCAGGTACCTTCTTCATTGTAAGTATAACTTGCATTAGCTGACCATGAGCCGCCTGGTAATGCCTCAAAGCCTGAGCGGACAAAATCTCCGTTGCCCAGGAAATCCCACTCAACACTTACGATTTCACCAGTCCCTTCCGGAACCTGGATTCCTGCCGTTAAATTAACAGTCTCACCTGATGTAATGTTTGCACTCACAGCGCCGTTAACGGCTAATTCGACACTTGGCTGTATACCACCGCGCTTAACTCCGGTTTCTGCCATGATAAGCTGACTGTTATCTACACTGTATAATGTCGAAATTGAAGGCTCAACTCCACGCTCAACCCAATCACTCAAATCCAGAAGCGCCTGATAAAGTATGCCTGTAAAATTGATTAATCGTTTACTTAAATAATAAATATTTTCGTCGAAATAGTCATGATGATCAGCGTTTTCGTTAAGCCAAATGCGGAAATCAGCTTCACGTTCCATGGATTTTACTCTTTCCCTATAATAATCACCATCCGATGGGAATGAATCTTGGTCCATTTGGTTTACAACACTTATGGTTTTATAATTTATTTTCCCGCTCCACTCGGCGCCGCCTGAAGTAATCATGGCTGTTTCGATGGCATAATGAATTCCTGGTGTCTGTGCAAATAGTGGAACGCCATCAGAATCCCTTAAATGATTCCATGTATAGAAGGTCGGTCCCGGATCTTTATGCCTGTGATATGCGATTTTCGCAAGAGCTCCTTCACTGACACCGCGATCCCTCAGACTATAAAATATACTACGAAGCTCCGGTTCATACGCTTCCAAATACCCCGGTTCATTCCAAAAAGCGTGTGTGTATACTTCGTTTACTTCACCGGTTGCATTCAGACTGTCTACCAGCTCAGGATTATCATGCATTAAGAATAAATACTCATAATTCTCCCAGGCTATAAGCGGTAAACCCAGCATTGTCACTTCTCTTAGAATAGTACGCTCTAAATCATTAAGCACAGCATAAGGATCACCGCTGCCGCCCGGGCTCACGGCATCCGCAATCAGAGGGCCTTTTTCATCCAAAACTGCGCGCGCAAACAGTCTTATATCGAAATTTCCTAAAGATGTTGGTGCAGCCACGATATAAGGAACCGCTCCATCCCACACCAGACCAGTATTCATTTCAATTGCTCCAATCGTCTGCATAGAACCGCCGCTTCCACCACATATGTAGCCATAAATTTTTTCATTGTATTCATAATAATTTTTTGCGATTGTCCTGGACACATGGGCTGCCGACGCATGAAATATATGACCTATCAGTCCAGCTTGTACGGTTATCGAATATGTACCGCTGTCCAGGTCAAACTCCAGATCCCGTGGGTCAAGGCCAAAGGTCGGATGTACTCGCTGCCAAAAACGCCCCTTCCATTGTTCTTTAGGCGGAAGAAAAATATTAAATTGTGTATCCGTTCCCTCTCCAAAACGACCCGATATCCGTATATGCTCAGAGGGGGTGTCGAATTCTTCTACGGAAAGGATGATGGGTGTATCTTGATTAAGTCCATCCATTGGTACATAACCGCTCAACAAATACTCTGCGTTCATTATCTTCATACTAATTGCCTCCTACAGTATACCTTTTACTAAACTGTTTATTTTTTCCATCATAAATCAAACACTTTTTTTATCCTCCTTATAAAATTCAGCATTGCGAAGTATGCTTGACACATTATCTGATAAAAATAGTTTTCACGCAATGGATTTAGGCAACTATCCCTAAAACAGATACATAAAAGCAAAAAAGGATACCTGTTATATGTACATATTCTATAAAATGCAGGGTTAATTCTTCTTTCTTCCAACCAATATTACTGCAAATAGCAATTCAACGGCAGCTGTAATGGAAATACCGATAAATGCAACATTGAATCTGCTAATGGTATTTCCGGGCCAACAGCATTATGCTGCAGCCAATAAACAATTTACGAATTCCCAACTTATCATAAATCTTACCTGCATATAGCAGCATGCTGGTAATCACCTGGTTATATGTTTTCTCACTTCTCATTCTCCTTTCTCTTTTATCACTATCATAAAAAACCACGGCTTTAAGCCATGGTTTAATTATGACGTTATGATTTACTTAAGGTCTATCAGCAGGCTATCCAATTGTGCTTCCGTCATACGCCCAAATGTGACCAGCTTTGATAGCTTTCTACAAACCAGTCATGAATCTTCGTATGATTGGAAATTTTTACTTACGGTTTCATCTTATTACGCCTATAGTCTGTCAGAGTATATCCTGTTCTCTTTTTAAAAACCTTGCAAAAATGGGAGTATTCCGTATAGCCTACCTGCTCTGTTATTTCCTGTATGGAAAGAGCTGTGTTGATAAGAAGTTCCTGTGCAAGTGTAATACGCTTATTCATCAATAAATCTGTGAACGTCTGGTTCGTCTGCTTCTTAATAAACGTTGATAGATAGTTTTCAGTCAGATAGAAATGTTTTGCCAAATCTTTTAGATGAATATCTTCCATATAATGTGTTTCAATATATTGAAGCACGGCATGGATGCTGGATATATTTCGCCTGCTGCATGTTGTTCCTGCCAAAAACTCCAATATTGGAGAAAAGAATTCTTTTATGTTAACAGGACTGCTTAAATATTCGTAGATATTCCATGTTTCCAAATGCCTGGCATGATCGGCATAGCGTTGATGCAAACTATGAATGAGTCGGTTATATATTTCAATTGCAAAATCTATTTGCACATCCTGCGCATCGCGAATGAGTTCCTGTATTTGAGACTTATACACAGCGTCACTGCTATCACTGTTCATTTTATCCAATCTTTTAATATAGGAAGAAGCGTCAGCGGATTGAATCTTCACATATGGGATAAGTATATTTTGATGAAAGGAAGCGTTTGCTGAAGATATGGCGGCCTGTAGATAAAGCCTATAAAACAGATCTTGTTTTTCTGCCCTTCCACTAATGCCAATAACTGCGGCAGTGTCAGGTTTCAGATAAGCTGCCGACAAACTATACCTTTGAATGGAATTTATGCATTGCGTTACTGTAAAAAGCATAACGCCTATTCTTTCTTTACCTACACGAAATAATATGCTGTCATACTCTGCTGTAGAGTGCCCCGGACAAATTAATCGGTTCTCCTTCATTGGCATATCATTTGTTTTGATAATTATAAACCAGCAATGTATAAATTCTGATTTTCTATTTGTATAATGTAGAACATCCTCAATTGTCAGTCTGCTTGACTCATCAAAAAGATAAAAATAACCATTCCAGATTGAACTGTCTTTTTGTATGTCTAAGTGATTCTTTACACGCAGCAGTGCAGACACCAGCTCATCCGGATCTATGGGCTTTAAAAGATAATCAAAAGCGCCTAAACGCGTTGCCTTCTGTGCATAGGTGAAGTCATTATAGCCAGACATAAAAATCACAACCGTGTTCACCCCGGCACTATTTATATATTCAACCAGTTCTATTCCGTTCAGTTCAGGCATTCGAATATCGCTGATCAATAAATCCGGCTGTAAATGCGCAACCAGCTCTTTCGCTTCAACACCATCAGAAGCTGTTTTTATAATATGAAAGCCATAGTTTTCCCACACAATCAAATACTGCAGCCCATAGGTCACCCATTTTTCATCATCAACCAATAAAACCTTATACATTGATATCCTCCGTTATAACAGGTATTTTTAATGTTACCTGTGTCCCGACACCTAAGGTACTTTCTATATGAATCAGGCTTTTGCTCCCGTAATTCAAAAAAAATCTTCTGGCTATGTTGGAAATGCCAATATGCTGTTCAACCGATGGATACTCATTTTCCTCTTGATAAGCTTTTTCTATGGTCTCATACAGGCTTTGCAGCGTATGCTTGTCCATACCTGCCCCATTATCCCGTATAATAAAAACAACATTCATCTTATCCATATATCCCGTAATCAAGATTTTGCCAATCGAACGCTTTGTTTCAAGACCGTGCATAACTGAATTTTCAACTATTGGCTGTAAACAAAGCTTAATGATTCTGACTCTGTCAAGTTCTTCCTGAATATCCCACTCTATAGTAATTCGTTGATCAAACCGGTATTTAATAATTTTTGAATATTCTTCAATATAACATATTTCTTCCTTAATCTGCACATAATTTCCACCCTTCACCGCATACCGCAGCATTCTCGACATGGCCTGGCATATTTCTACAATTTCATGTGCCTGATGGTAAATGGCAATACCGCGGATACACTCAAGGGTATTATAAAGAAAATGCGGATTGATCTGATTTCGATATGCCAATATTTCCATCTGTTGCCGTGCAAGTTCCAACGTAATCCTTTGCGTTTCTGAAGTGCGTAATTCTTCATTTTGTTCGTGAAGTTGATCCAGCATCTGGTTCATTGCCTTCGCCATTGTACCGATTTCGTTTTGCGTTGTTGTTGTAAGCCGGGCATCTGGATCGTTGGTTGACAGGGTTCTCATAAATTGACTCAGTCTGTGTATTGGATGGATGACATGTAAATATAAGATCAGTATTGTGACGACCAATAACATGCCGACAATGATACCTGATATAATCATAAGAAAAATAACGGGCTTAAATTCTTTTGCCACAACCCCTTTCGGCATAACTGCCGAAAGATTCCAATTTACACTATCAATGTTCAATTGCAAATTTATATACTTACGATCATCATCAAGAGTATCACTCTCAGCAAACACAGTCAGCGTTTTGTTAGAGGCGATAATGTTTCCTTCCAAATCAGACAAGACAAATTCACTCTCCGGATAAATTGTGCTGTTCTTTAATATTTTTGTCAACCTGTTTACCTTAACAGTAAATCCAACATAACCGGTAATTTCCCCTAAAAGTCTTGAAGGATTCACATAATAAATGGGATAGATCAAAAGATAATTCTCCAAAATATGGTTGGCATCCGATTTACCGCTTTTATACTGTAGTTTGCTGTCAAAAACAAATGCCGATGGATATTTATCGGCATAATCTCCATAGCGTAATAAGCTGGTGCCATTGTGGTCATAAAGGCAAAAGCCATTAATATCCTCCATTATTGTAACGGTATTCATGTAGAGAGTGCGCATTTCGTTATCCATCAGTATTCTATTTAACAATACGTCTTCCTGGAGATATTTCTGCGTTATTGAAGAATACCCCACGGTAAAGGCCACAGCCTCCAAATCCTCTAAATAGGACTCAATCGTTTCCACATTTTTTTGATGGGTTTGTTTTAGGTTATACTCTGTCTGGTTAAGCAAAAGCTGCTGTACATAAGCGATCAGTAAAAAAAATGTAGCCAATATTACAACAGCAAGAACGATAAATATTAATTTGAAACTGAATATTAAGCTGTGTGTTCTGATTTTTTTTTCCATTTACGTACCTACTCATATATGAGAAACAAACAGGCGGCAAGCCCCCTTGCAACCTGCCACACTTTTATGCTATCCCATTCTGCCAAGGCTGTCAAGGGGACTTATGCTGTTTATTACCATACTTGTTACACTTACCCTTACATTTTTTCTACAATAAGAGCTTCGGCAGTCCGGGCTTCTGATTCACAAAGACACCAATTGCAGTCTGAAATTATTGTAGAGGCAGAACAGTCCAATTCGATCTTTATTATTATATCCACTTTTAACCGATCCTGCTCTCCGACTGTAAAATTAATCCGGCCTTCATGTACCTTATACTGCAGATCATCAGCGGTAATAGAAGATATACTTTTTATATTTGCCTTTATTGTCGGCAGCGTAATTACATTTTCTTTCCATTCCCAGATATGCACATAAATGACATTCTCCTTATAGGTCATTCCTCCGCATTCCGAATTGCAAAAAGGTCCTCCTCTGGTTGCATAAACAGACTCGCCATATTGCCTCAGCCACGTGCCGACTTCATCAAGCCGTTCTGTTTCCTTTTCCTCAATTGATCCGTCAGGTCTGGGACCTATGTTAAGTAAAAGATTCCCATCACCTGTTGCCGCCCTTACCAGATTCCGGATACACTCACGCAATGATGCAGGCTGCTTTCCGGGAACCCATCCCCACGTACCGCTTATCTGAATATTACTTTCCCACGGCGTTTCTATATTATAAGCACCGATTTCTGCTTCCGGGGTAAGAAAATCTCCAAACTCACGGTTTCCGGACCGATTGTTAATGATTATGCCCGGCTGCAGCGTACGGATCATCTCATTTAATTCCTTTGCACCCCAAAAACCGGGACACTGTACGTTTAAACGAAAATCTCCGCTTTCCTGCTTATGAAGATTTCGCCCATGGCACAACCAATAATCTTCACCTCCGTCAAACCAAAAGATATCTATCTTGCCGTATTGTGTCAATAACTCACGGATTTGTTCATGGCATTGCGTTCGCATCTCCTGTGCGCTCTTTGCATACATTTTCGGAAAGAAATATCCCGGGAAACGCCAGTCCAGGGGCGAATAATAAAGTCCTACTTTTAAGCCGACTGCCCGGCAAGCTTCCACATATTCTCTTACAAAATCCCGCTTTGCCGCCGAATTGACCGAAGTAAACTGCTCACTGCTGCTTTTGCTGTCCCACAACGCAAATCCGTCATGATGCCTGGTGGTAAGTACCATATATTTCATGCCGGCAGCTTTTGCGGTTTGCGCCCATTTGTGTGCGTCAAATTTATCCGCTGTAAAAGAATACATCAGCTTGCGGTACTCATCCTTATCAATGGCTTCACAATACATCACCCATTCTCCACGGCCAAGAAGAGAATAGATCCCCCAGTGGATAAACATCCCAAAACGCAGATCTTTCCATTGCTCAATATATTTTGCTAACATAGATTTTTTCCTTTTCACTCTATATTTATCTTCGTTCCCATCTGTTCGGACGCACTTATCCCTTTACTGATCCTACAAGCATACCCTGTGCAAAAAATTTTTGTGCGAATGGGTACATTATAACCATCGGAATCGTTGCCAGAACCATTGCTGCCAGCTCCAATGATTTCGCCGTGACCGTACCGGAGCCGTCAATGGAGGAAAACAACTGGGCAATTTCCGGATTACCGGCAACTGAGCTTTGCAGCTGTTCCAGTGCACCACGGGATTTGACCAGCTTTAATATGTAATACTGCAGTGTTTGCAGGGCCGGTTTTTGTGTATAGTAGAGGGAGGTGGAATAGTCATTCCATAAACCGACCACTGAAAAAACACCAAGTGCCGCCAATACAGGTTTTGTCAAAGGCGTAACGATGCTTAAAAATATTCTGAATTCACCGGCGCCGTCCAGTTTAGCCGATTCAAACAGCGAAGCAGGAATCGCTTTATAATTGCTGGTAAATATAATCACATTATAAAACCCGCCAAACAAGGAAGGGATAATATATACCCAATAGGTATCGTACAGTCCCAATGCGCTTATTAACAGGAAAAACGGGATAATCCCTCCACTGATATACATGCTGCAAAATCCCAACGCTGCATAAAACTTTTTATGTTTCAAATAAGGCCGAGAGAAAGCATAGGCAAACATCGAAGTTATGAATAACTGGAAAACAGTTACGATAACTGTTCGAGATGCCGTTACTGCAAGTGCATTCAGAATTGCGGAATCTGACAGGGCGGCTTTCCAACTGTCCCATGTGAACTTTCTGGGCCAAAGAAGCACATATCCTTTTAGCAAATCATTTCCTTCGTTCAGCGAGTTAATGACGGCATAATAGAAAGGATAGACCGTTAAAATAACAGCAATTATCATAATGGCAATTATTATTGCATCCGCCGTTTTCGATACTGCTTTACTTATTGTTATATTATTCATTATTTCATCCACTCCTCACTTTAAAAAAGTCCGGTATCAGTTATCTTATTTGACACAAAATTTGCCATAGTAAGTAAAGCCAAAGCCAACACGGATTTAAGCAGTGATGTCGCAGTACCCACACCAAACTGAAATTTTTCAAGTCCAATCTGATATACATATGTATCTATTACCTGGCTTGCCGGTTGGTTAAGCGGGTTTTGCATAACATATATCTGCGTAAAATTATTATTCAACATACCTGCTACCGCAAAGATCAGCATAATCATAACTGTCGGCAATATGCCCGGCAGTGTCACGTGCCAAATTTTTTGAAATCTATTGGCACCATCCACAGTAGCAGCCTCGTGTAAAGTGGGATCCACGCCGGCAATAGCCGCAAGATAAATAATTGAGCCATAGCCAATATCCTTTACCAGACCAGAAAGAATTACTATCAACCAGAAATATCTTGCCTCTCCCATGAATAAAATAGGTTTATCTATCAGCTTAAGAACCATTAGTATTTGGTTCAGCGCCCCACCGTCCGGTGAAAGGATATTGATGCATAACCCGCCGAAAATTACCCAGCTTATAAAATGCGGCAGAAATGTGGCAGTTTGTACAAATCTGCGAAATCGTTTACTGGTCAATTCATTTAACAGCAATGCAAAGATAAGTGTTGCCGGTATGGTGATGCACTGCCCGAGCAGATTAATTCCCAGTGTGTTGCGAATCATCGGCCAAAACTCAGAGCTTCGAAATACCTGCTTAAAATTCTCGAAATTATTCCAGGAGCTTGTAAATATGCCGCTAAAGCCCATCATAGGCCGAAATGCCTTAAACGCAATTAAAATCCCATACAGAGGTACTATATTAAAGATAATAATCAGGATCGTTCCCGGTAACAACATGGCATGGAGTGTCAGCTGGGTTTTGCGGTCTTTTCCCAATGCCGTAATTTGGGCAGGAGTTTTGCCTTTTTTTCTCAAAATGAACCCCCTTGTCAAGAAAAGGCGTCAAAAATTACTGACGCCTTTTATATTTTTTAATTTACTGCCTTCAATTTGTAGCCATATGTTTCATAGTTCTCCTGAACAACTTTATTTTTGTATTCATCTAACTCCGGAAGGCCTAGTTTGTCTAGCTGTTTCAAAAATTCCTGATAAAGGGTATCAAATTGTTCATCATTTTCGGCCATAACTATTTTGGCAAACTGCTGCGGCACATAGTTATCAACCTCAATCTTTGTTATATCATAAGAGCTTCCGGCTTCGATATATCCTGACGGCAGAACCAGTGCCGTGGAATCATAAAGGTGTGTTTCCGGTGAACGTCCATAAACTGCGGCCACATTATCCTCTATGTTCGATGTAATATTTTGTATTGACCTATCGTAACTCGTATTGCAAAACAGCCAAAATGCACCCATTCCTGTTGTTGCCATATTATCATACGCTTCTTTGCCTGCTTCGGTGCGCTCAATCAGGCCTTTTTCATTTTCGATCCAATGTGTACCCTCTATACCATAATTCCAAAGAGCGAGGCCTTCTTCTTCCATATACAGATAGTCAATAAACCGTGCTACTGCTTCCGGCTCCTCGCAGCTTTTACTGATGAAGGTTTGCAGCCAGCCTTTGGCAACCGTGTTATTGACACCTATTACCGGTACAAATCCACTTTCCCACGCGATAGGCCCAGGACAATAATAGACATATTCGTTTGTTTCTTTCCCGTTTTCATCCTTTACTTTGCGATCGCACATGGCATCTGCAGCCGTGCCCCCAATATGGCAAAACACACGGTCTTCATTCATCAATGCCACCATTGAAGCCTGATCCATCGTCAATATAGCCGGGTCAAAGAAACCATCACGATAGCATGTGTTTAAAAATTCTAATGCATCGCGATATGAGTCTGAATAATACTCGCTGCGATAGTTACCGTCTTCATCAACAGGCATGGCACCAAAAATACTATAGAGCGCGTTGTTTGTAGTAAGAACTGCGTTAGCGTGTATCATAAGCGGATATACACTTCCGCCATTCTCGTTTGTTGCCCCGGCATCTTTGATTTTCTTCATTGCATCAAGTAAGCCCTGCTCGGTTTTAACGCTTTCCTCACTGATTCCATACTCTTTCATTATGGTACGGTTCAGTACCATTGTGAATTGGTTTGCTGTTTTCATTCCCTCCCAGTATTCCTTCGTAGAATCAGGAATGGGCCAGATTTTTTCATTATCCACAGAGTTTATATGGCTTGGAATGGAGTACCAGCCGCCATCGCGGATTTCTATTGCGTTCCTTATATCTTCCGGAAACCCTCCGTTTATTATTTTCGCATCGGGCAGATAGGTCTCGAAGAACTCCTTAATATTCCACACTTGATCTGATGCAATCAATTCTGCATATAAGGTTTCATTCATAATGGTGATCACATCCGGCAGGTCTCCATTAACCATAAGAAGATTAAGTTTTGTATCAGCATCCTGGGCAGGTATGTTTGCCTGCATTATAACTCCTGTTTTTTTGGATATTTCAGCCATTACTGGCATATTCAGATTCCAGGGTGTCGGTAAGGAAGTTGCTCCCGTAACAAACCAGTCTACCGTCTTAAATTCTGACTCGTCATATTCTTTTTTTGCGTTAGCCTCATCCGTCGTGGCCGACACTGCATCGTCAGAACTGCTGTTTTGTGTCTGTGGGTTCATACCTGTCGCAGACGATTCGCCAGGCGGCGTTTGACCGCACCCCATCAAAAAAGTAATGACGAACAGTATACAGATAATTCTTTTGATCTTTAATTTTGAATTTTTCATATTAAATACTTTAGCCCTCCTAAACATAATTTTTTTACTCCATAGTTCACAGACTACTTTACAATATCAACATGTTGTATAAAATCCAGATCCTTAAGCAGTATTATATAGACTCATTGCGCAAAGTTCCATGGTCAATTCTTTGTTTTATACGGCAGATTGTTTGTTATCATCATGCAGACAA
>Ga0153948_1000802_pt1 | contig 17172 bp, 21 predicted proteins | sample TSNJ032MetaG_FD_104696 | JGI IMG/M metagenome (GOLD analysis project Ga0153948, IMG submission 104696) | Attine ant fungus gardens microbial communities from New Jersey, USA - TSNJ032 MetaG | ecosystem: Host-associated > Fungi > Mycelium > Unclassified | place: USA: New Jersey, Wharton State...
CGGAGAGATTCAACATGGCGCTCTCCTCACACGCCCACATGCGCGGGGTAGCGCAGGTGACGGCGGCCGACGTCTACGAATTGCGCGTCGCGCCGTGCGGCCCAGACCGCGGCGAAATGGCCGATGGACCAGATGACCAGACCCGCGATCCAGAGGCGAAGGCCAAGGCCCACGGCTCCGGCGAGTGTGCCATTGACGATGGCGACGGCACGCGGTGCGCCGCCGAGCAATATCTGCTCGGTCAGCGCCCGGTGGACCGGCGCGAAGAAGCCGCGCACCTCTTCCTGTTCGGAAAGCAGGACCGTCATTAGACGAGCGCTCCGCCGCCAAACGAGAAGAAGGACAGGAAGAAGCTCGACGCCGCGAAGGCAATCGACAGGCCGAAGACGATCTGGATCAGCTTGCGGAATCCGCCACCTGTGTCACCGAAGGCGAGCGCGAGGCCGGTGGCGATGATGATAATGACGGCGACGATCTTGGCGACCGGACCTTCGATGCTTTCAAGGATTTGTTGTAGCGGCTCTTCCCACGGCATCGAGGAGCCGGAAGCGTGGGCGGGTGCCGCCGCCAGCACTGTGACGGACACCAGCGCCGTCGCGTGGGCAAGGCGGCTACGGAGACGGCGAAGGCCAGAAGGTGCGGACAGGGCAAACATGGTCATGGCTATTCTCCTTTCGGGAGGGATTGGCAGTCAGCGGGAAGGTGAACGGGCAGAAGCTGGGCGTTGAGGGTGCGGTAATCGCCGGTGACGGGATCGATCCCGTCGACAAGGGCGATTTCGGAAAGGCGGCGAGCGGAACCGCGGCCGGACAGAACGGCAATGAGATCGATGGTGTCGGCGATCAGCGCACGCGGGACCGAAATCACGACTTCCTGCACGAGTTGTTCGAGCCGGCGCAGCGCGCCGATGGCCGTATTGGCGTGGATCGTGCCGATCCCGCCCGGATGGCCGGTGCCCCATGCTTTCAGGAGATCGAGCGCTTCAGCGCCGCGCACCTCGCCGACAGGGATGCGGTCGGGCCGCAGGCGCAGCGACGACTTCACAAGATCGGAGAGCGAAGCCACGCCGTCCTTGGTCCGCATCGCGACCAGATTCGGCGCGGCGCATTGCAGTTCACGGGTATCCTCAATCAGCACCACGCGGTCGGACGTCCTGGCGACTTCAGCCAGGAGTGCATTCGTCAAGGTGGTTTTGCCGGTGCTGGTGCCCCCCGCGACCAGAATGTTCTTCCGCTTTTCGACGGCAATGCGCAGCACGTCCGCCTGCTGCTGCGTCATTATCCCGGCAGCGACGTAATCCGACAGGGTGAACACGGCGACGGCCGGTTTGCGGATCGCGAAGGTCGCGGCCATGACGACGGGTGGCAACAGCCCTTCGAACCGCTCGCCGGTCTCCGGCAGTTCGGCCGAAACGCGGGGATTGCCGGCATGGACTTCCGCGCCGACATGGTGCGCGACCAGCCGCACAATGCGCTCGCCGTCTTCCGGCGACAGAACCTCACCAGTATCGGCAAGCCCTTCCTTCAGGCGGTCCACCCACAAGCGGCCGTCCGGGTTCAGCATCACTTCGACGATGTTCGGATCTTCGAGATAGCGGACGATCGATGCCCCAAGCGCCGTGCGAAGCATCCGCACGCTGCGAGAGATCACGTCCCGGTCATGATGGTGATGATGTGCCACGATGGTCCCCGTTTCCGGCCACCCGGGAATGGTCGGATGGCGACGGGGACAATCAAGAAAGGCACATTCCGAGGCTTCGCAACAAGATTATTTCAGATTTCGTAGGCTGTCGTATACGAGCGAAAAAATACTTGCGGCTCTCGGTTAGAAAAGGCGCATGGCGCGGCGCCAGCCTGACGCCGCAATCGAATCAGCATTTCGGTTTTAGGGCATTTAAAAAGGTCGTGACCACCGGATTGGTGTTATCAGGTTTCCAGCAGGCGATATAACCGAGGCGCGTAGCGCCGCTCCCATCGTGAACCGGGCGGTATACAACGCCGAGCCCCGCTATGCCGGAAACAGCCCCGCACAGCAGGCTGATCCCCTGCCCGCTACCGACTTCGCTCAGGATGCTCTCGTGGCTCAACCGCCTCGTAACGATGTCTGGATGATCCGAAGGTGCCGCGAGATGACGCAGAAGTATATTGCGGATATCCGGCCCCGGATCGTGATGACTGATCAAGAAACGCTGCCCCCTTAGTTCCGGCCAGTAGATGACCGGCCTATCGGCAAGCCGATGGTTCTCTGGTAGGGCAACAACGAGTTGCTCTGGCCAGAGCGCCATTGAGTTCAGTAAATCGAATCTCCCTACATCGCCAAGGATTACAGCTACATCGATCGCACCCGTCATCATTCCTGCCCTGAGTTCCATATATGACACTTCTACCGGCTCCACCTCGATGGAAGGGTGACGCTCGCGGAAGTCCTGAAGGGCTTTGCGCAGGCGGCCAGTCGAAAGTGATTTGTAGGAGCCTAACACAACCTCGCCCAGTCTACCGGCTTTTCTTGCCTTGGCCCGTTCCTTGAGGCGCTGAACGTCCTCCACGATACGCCTTGCGCCGACTATGAATTCCTCACCACTCGGGGTGAGGCGCGCACCGGTTGACGCACGGTCGAACAGGAGGATACCAAGTTCATCCTCAACTTCCTTGATCCGTTTGCTGACGATCGGTTGCCTGACATTGAGTTCATTCGCGGCTGCGCTGAAACTACCGTTTCGGGCACTCGAGACTATGTAATGAAGATGACGTAGGTCCAACAATCTATGCTCCCAGGTTGTGGATCCTCATAAAAATGCGTTCATAATTTGAACATGGAGGATGGAGACCCTCATCGATCGCCACTCCTATTTCATGAGTTCCCTAGTCAGAATGTTATTGCCGGAACCGACGTGAGCAGGATCGGATGCTCTCCAATCAGTTGTGCCCAAACGACAACCCCTTCTGCATTGCTTTATTGCAGCACTTTATTCAACCTAAAGTTACTGTATACTTCCTTTTCCTCCCTGCAATAGCGTTTGGGAAGCCGCTATTGTAGGTGCCGCGGGAGCCAAGCCAGACCTTAATTCACGTCTGACAGACGATCCGAAACTATCAGACGACGATCTCATCCATTATCGCTTTCGCGATTGCTTCGGTAGTGTTCACTGCACCAAGTTTTACTTTAGCCGAACAAACGTAAAGGCGCACGGCGCTCACCGAAATCCCCAGTTCATAGGCGATTTGCTTCGGGGCTCGTCCCCGCGCGAGTCTCTCGATGCATTGCATCTCGCGGGGCGAAAGTTTTGGCAGATGTCGCGTTCTAAGGGCCGATAGCTTCATGCATCGATCATGAATGAAGTGGGCGATAATGTGCAGATCTCGGAGAAGAGGAAGCCTTCGCTTCGACCACGTTTGGTCTGTGTCGAATGTCGTGACGGTGAACAGTGATCTTTCGCAAGCGGGCCCTCTCACTGGGACAGTAAGCCCTCGATTTCCTATCCCGTATGATTCCGCTTCCGTAAATAATTCACGTATTCTCGGTTTCGAACGATCAACTTGATCCCAATCTATAGGCAAGAAACTGCTCGATCCAGCAAGTACGATGGGATCGATACGAAAATAGTCTTCGGATACATACCGCGCCACCCAATCTTCAGCATACGTTACCATCAACAGCGGATTTTTCTCGTCGGCCCGAGGCGCGTTGACAAGGTGAAACGCGACATTGGCCAAGGAAAACCTAGTGCGCAATTCATGAACATAAATATCTAGTGAAGAAATAGTCTGCACTTTCGCCAACTCGTCCAGCGCCTCTTCAAGTCGTGTCACGATGTACCTCCAATTGTATCGCACCTGAATGGTTCGAGCATCCAATGGATGAGTGCAACCGGAGAAGTGAAGACTCACATATGTTCAAGAATCACTTGGCATCTTCAGTTTCGGCAACTTCAAACGAATCACACCCCATTCGCAGTTGAGCGTATCCGGAGTTTATAGCTTGAAATACATCAAACTCTTGAGCGATGGTCCTTGGTTGATTCTCTTTGTTTAGGATTGCCATTTCGGAAACTGTACGCGGCTGGCATTCTGTAAAGTTCCTCAATTTCGCTACGATTTCGTTTAGTTCATCTATGCTGGGAGGTTCCACGCCCATCATCCGGTAATTTAATGATGCTTCCCCAAAATGATGAAACAGTTCAAGATAGATACCTATTGGAGTGCCCCATTCGACATAATCGTATCCAACGTCACGGCCGTGTTCTTGCAAGGGGTGCTGCACGGCCCAATTCGCACTCAAAACTGTCGGCATCCCTGTCTCACGCTTTGCGCTGATTAGCCTATTCAGTAAGGCAATTCGACTTGAATGGCTTTCGCCTAGCCCGAAGAGAAGTGCGACACCACAGGCAATCCCAATGTGGCGTAGCAACTCAAACACCCGTTCGGATCTGTCTTTCCAAGAGCCGTCTTTCCCGCCGATATCTTTGCTCATACCGCCTATTTCACTCGGTTCGTTGGTCTCCAATCCTATAAAGATGTATCGGAGACCAACCTTTGAAAGGCGTGCTAGCTGATTGCCGCGTTTCAGTATCTGATCAACAGTGAGTTGCGCCCCAAATTCTATCGGAAGAGGCGCTTTCTCCATAAGTTCGGCTAGTTGGTCAAGGGCTCGAGGGCTCCCACCGAGAAGGACGGAGTCTTCAACGAACGCGCTTGCGCCTCGCCCTGGATGATCCTGTTCAATGACGGCAACGGCATCTGAGAACTGTCGATACAGCCGAAACGCGGCGTTCCCTAAATCCTTGGTCCCCCCTGTAATGCTACTTCTCTCACTACAAAAATCGCAGTTGTAAACGCAGCCGCGACCTATGTCACTGAACACGTGAGCAGTCATTCGCCCGTTGAAGATGCCAAATGAGGCTGAAACGCCGAAAAGACTGGCAAGTGGCGGCAACTCGTTTTGGTCTATCGGCACGCCAGAGCTAACAATATCACTTCCTTCAGACGGCAACGAAACGATCCAATCGCCTGGAGTTTTCAGGGAGAGCTTTCCGAAAATTTCTCCGGGATCGTAAGATGCTCTTGAGGCGGCAACAATTTCCCCTAACTCGGCGATGAGGAACTCTCCCTCACCGGAAACCACTGCGTCGAAAACGGGTTGAATACGTCCTTCGCGGATCAATCGACTTGGAGAACCACGATGATGGAGCACATCACCCGGATGCCTTGCTTTGCTATTCCAAAGGTAGATTGTTTCCGAAGCATGCCGTCCCCCTAATACAATCAGAATATCTCGGCCAAACATTTCACGGGCAATTTTCGCGCATTCGATTGCCCCTGGCATGCATAAGGACATAGCCCCCAGCAGCAACAGATTCGGCTTTTCTCGTTCCAGCAATCGCTTGAATTCTGGCAGATTATCCAGTGAATATAGAAGTTGAAAGTTCGCACGGACGCCCGCCCGCCCTCTTCCTGCCCAGTTACTTTTCCTCCAGCCCGTGGTTCCGTACAAGGCGCGCTGGGCCGCAACCCTGCAAGCATTATAAAGACTCGCCGGATCGCTACTGTTCAGGGCGTTGTCATCCTTTTTGCCACTTAACCAATCCGGAGCGGCCACTGCAACAACACGCAGAGGTGCAGGCGCCTGCATATCAGTGCGATCACAGACCGCAGAAGGGCTCGTTGAGGGAATGTCCCGCCGGAATCCAATTGCAGTGTGGTCGTAATCAGCGGCGTGTGCGGTGATCGTCATGGAAATCCCGTGATGTAAATGGATGGGTGTATGGACGTGGATCGCTAACCGACGCTGGTCACCATGGCAGGCATCGACCGCTTGGCCAGATTTCTGGTCATTTCTCTACGGGCAGCGGTTTCGACTTTCCAAATGCCAACGGCGAGCTTTCCGCACCCAGGTTTCGCCGTTGCAAGCCGTTCGGGGCGCCAACCGAGGCGCGCGTAGACCCGCTCCATCTGCCATTCATAAAGACCGATGACGTGCTCAATGCCGGATTTCGTGCACAAATCGTGGAGTGCAATGAGGAGGCGAATGGAGGTGCCGGTATCGTCTGAATGCACGCAAAACTTCGTGCATTCCCACATCGTTGGATCCGAGACATCAACTGGCTCGTCGAAAAATTCGAGAAATTCCCGCCCGATCATGGTTGTGCCAATCGTTGGCAGCAACCGAAGAGATCCCAGGACATTTCCATGATGATCCAAGTCTAAAATATAGGCTGGTTCAAGCTCGCGGTCATAATAGTCAATTTCCAGCCCACCTTCCACCTTGACTGGCCATTTCAAGCGATCATGGAAAACGGTCGCTCTGCCCCTGAACATCTGCTGGAACAGTTCAGGATATTTTTCACTGTCAGATGATCGAACTATTTTCACGGTACCCTCCTAACCTAATCAGGTGAAGGATCGTTAGATCGACGCTCGTCTCAATATATTAAAATTGCTAGGTTCACCGATCCTGGCTAATCGTCAATGTTATCCAATTCCCGACCGGACCTTTATGTTCGTCTCATAACAGGGACGCGAAAGCCATGAAGCTTGTCATGGACGCGAATGCCCCGCCGACTTGCAATGGGCGCCACATTTCTACGACAGGATTCCGACAGGACCATCGCAGGGGTGCTACCGAACATCGCTTAAAAATCGATCGACTATTTCGTCGGTGAACTCACTCCACGTCGTATGTCACCTCCTGCCGCAGCCGTGGGCCGTTGGCGAGACGCCGGCCAAGCGCTTCGAGGAATTTATCGTAGCGCTCGCCGCCCTTGGCGCGAGCGCCAGCTTGCGCAGTTTCCGGCAATGAAGCAGTGGAGGCAAGCCAGAAGCGGACGAACAGAGCAAAGGCTTCGTTAGCGATACCGACGTCACGTTCAAGCCGCTGGATGGTGCGGTCGATCCGGTCGAGCCGCTTTCCGAGCGCGGCCTCCTTCCGCTCATCGGCATCCGGTGACAGGAAGGACGCAATAGCGGCTTCGGCAACAAGCGAATCCGACTGCCCTCGCCGCTCGGCGAAATCCGCAAGGCGGCGCTTCAGATCAGGATCGAGATAGACGGAAAGGCGCTGTTTCTTGTCGGGGTGTCGGGGCATGGCTTACAACTCCAACCCTTCGCCGGGATTCATCGAAATCTGCCGTGCGACTTGGCGCATGTTGCGGGCAAGCGCCCGAGTGGTGACGGCATCACGCTCCGGCTCGTCCATGTCGGGATCGAACTCGTTGAATGAGGACTTTTCCGGCTCCGACGCTATGTCCTTGTGCGGCTCAAGGCCGGGTTCACGACGCAGGCCGGCATTAGCATCATCGTCGTCCCGCTTGTCCGCCTTCTCTTTTGCCGGTTTGTCCTTGGCCGTGCCAATCGACGGCGTCGGGATCGGCTTCAATGCCGACCAGTCATTCGCCTTCGGCACATATCCGGCGTTCGGGCTGGTTGGGACTGGAAGCACGCGTTCCATCAACCGGACATCGTCAAAATATCGCGCCTTCTTCGTGCGGATTGGCGGTATGCCCGCGACCATGACAATCTCGTCATCGGGGGGAAGCTGCATGACCTCGCCCGGCGTGAGCAACGGCCGTGCAGTCTCGGATCGCGAAACCATCAGGTGCGAGAGCCAAGGCGCAAGGCGGTGTCCGGCATAGTTCTGCATGGCGCGCATTTCGGTCGCTGTGCCGAGCGAGTCCGATACGCGCTTGGCAGTACGTTCGTCATTCGTGGCGAAGCTTACCCTGACATGGCAATTGTCGAGGATGGAATTGTTCGCGCCATAAGCCTTCTCGATCTGGTTGAGGCTCTGCGTGATCAGGAACGCCTTGATCTGATAACCGGCCATGAAGGCAAGCGCGCTCTCGAAGAAGTCGAGCCTGCCGAGTGCGGGAAACTCGTCGAGCATCATCAGCAGCCGGTGGCGACGATCCTTCGCATGCAGGTCTTCCGTCAATCGCCGGCCGATCTGGTTGAGGACAAGGCGCACGAGCGGTTTGGTACGGGAAATGTCGGACGGCGGCACGACCAGATAGAGCGTCGTCGGTCGCTCCTCGCTGACAAGATCGGCAATGCGCCAGTCGCAACGGCTGGTGACGGTCGCGACGACCGGATCTCGATACAGCCCAAGAAAGCTCATGGCGGTGCTCAAGACGCCGGAGCGCTCATTGTCCGATTTGTTCAGCAGCTCGCGGGCGGCGCTGGCGACAACCGGATGCGGTCCCTTCTCGCCAAGGTGCGGCGTGGTCATCATGGCGGACAGCGTAGATTCGATCGGGCGGCGCGGATCGGAGAGGAAGGCAGCGACGCCCGCCAGCGTCTTACCCTGCTCGGCATAGAGAACGTGCAGGATCGCGCCGACAAGAAGCGAATGGCTGGTCTTTTCCCAATGGTTCCGCTTTTCCAGCGAGCCTTCAGGATCAACGAGCACATCGGCGACGTTCTGGACGTCCCTGACTTCCCATTCGCCCTTTCGTACCTCCAGCAGAGGATTATAGGCGGAAGAAGTCGAATTGGTCGGGTCGAACAGCAGCACGCGGCCATGTCTGGCGCGGAAGCCAGACGTCAGTTCCCAGTTCTCGCCCTTGATGTCATGGACGATGGCCGATCCCGGCCATGTCAGAAGCGTCGGCACGACAAGCCCGACCCCCTTGCCGGATCGGGTGGGGGCAAAGCAAAGCGTATGCTCCGCACCATCATGCCGGAGATAGTCGCTCCCGTAACGGCCAAGCACCACGCCGTCGGCACGAAGCAGGCCAGCCTTTTCGACTTCCTCACACTCGGCCCAGCGGGCGGAGCCGAATGTCTTGACGTCCTTCGCCTCCCGCGCCCGCCAGATCGACATAAAGATGGCGACCACAATCGCGATCAGGCCGCCCGATGCGGCGATGGCCCCGCCTTCGAGAAAAACGGTCGGCGCATAGGCATCGTAGAAATACCACCACCAGAACAGGGCGGGCGGTGGATAGATGGGCTGGCCTGCAAGCTCGAACCAAGGCGAGCCAAGCTGCGGCTGGAAGCCAAGCCGCCATGCCGTCCATTGTGTTGCGCTCCAGGTCGCGATGAACACGATCAGCAGAACAACGGTGATTTGTCCCCAAAGCACACGAGTAGCTGACAAGACGGAAACTCCCTTTCAAACATGGTTTCATGTTCAGAGAATGAGTTTCCGAAATGATTTCAACGCCATTGATCGCGTGTATCGTAGGCTGGCGAAAGCCGTCGAAAAAATACTTGCGCGTTGCGGTGTGTTATCCTTGGCTTTCTCACAAGCCTAGCCCGCGCTTGCGGCCGAAACTCCAGTCAACGCCGCCATCGGCGCGGGCCACGCCGGATATGTGCTGGCCGATATGCTTCTCCACGGGAGGCGTCCACGGCACAAGGCTGAAGCCGAGACCATCATCGACCATCGCGAAGCGGCCGGATGCCAGGGTGAAACGCCGGCTGTAGGTGCCGGCGACATATTCGCCTGCGGCTGCTTCGCGAAACGGCATCTTCATTTCTTGAGAGAGCTTTTCGCCGAGTGCGTCCAGTTCACGTTCGCGGAGCGTGCCGAGAAGATTGCGGGCGAAGATAACCCGCTCGCCCTCGCGCCGTGCCAGCCTCTCTTCGATCAGATGTTCGGCCCTCGCCTCCATCGCCTGGCTCACCTCCAGCCCGAAGCCGCCGCCGAGATCGACGGAAACGCGGGCGACAAGCTGGCGGTCGAGCCATGTGGCGCCGTCGGCCGTGGCTTGCGCCTCAAGGGATAGATCGGAACGAACGGCCAGCGCAACACGGCGCTCGCCTCTCGCATCCTCGAAAGAGCGCAGTTCGACAATCGAACCCGGCGCGCTGTCGCCAGCCGCTTCAACGTCGGGAAGGCGGATATGATGGGTGTGACCGTCCACACCATCGACCACGGCGAAGGCCGTGCCGCGCAACTCGTCGTCAAGGCCACGCTCGACCAGCCGGCCGATGACCGGCTCGCCATGCGTCTCACCAGACAGAACGTAGTCTGCAGCGCCGCGCTCGATGCCCTGCTCCGTCAAGGCGCGGTGCATCCGCTTGATGATGTCGCCGCGTAGCCCAAGCTCGCGCAAGGTGGCTTCGGCCTCGCCGGATACGATCCATTGGCCGGGACCAACGTTTTCAGCCAGGCCGAGATGTTCGAGGTGACGAAGCCGGCCGATCTTCTGGATCGAATAATCGTCGGGCTGCTTATCCGGAGACGGAGCAACGTCTATTATGCCCTGCTCGTTGGCGTCACGGAGAAGCTGGCGATCAAGCTGTGTCCAGCGGTCGGCCTCTATCTGTCGTTCCAGCGAACGGCGTATGTCCAATTCGGTGCGCGGTCCCAATTCCAGCGTCACGAGATCCTGCGCCCGGTCGCGCAATCCGCTCTTGATGTAGTCGCGGTCGATCACGAGGTCTTGCCCGTCGCCGGCACGGCCGCGCACGATGACATGCACATGGGGATTGTCGGTGTTCCAGTGATCGACGCCCACCCATTCAAGTTTCGTGCCGAGATCCTTTTCCGCCTGCGCCATCAGCTCGCGGGTGAACCGCTTCAGGTCTTCCATATCGGCGGCATCTTCCGGCGAGACGATGAACCGGAAATGATGCCGGTCGTCCTTGCACCGATCGGCAAATTCCTTTGCGTCGGCATTGTCAGTTTCGGAACCGAACATGCGGGCTTTTTCGCCGTCGCGGGTGACGCCATCACGACGAAGATAGTTGAGGTGACGGGCAAGCGGGCCATGGTCGCCCTTGTTGCGGACAATGCGTGCCTTCACCGTGCAGAAACGAGTACGGTTGGTGATAAGACGATTGGCGCGAACACTCGCCACGCGGCCACGAGCGAAGCTCGGGCCACGGCCGTTGCCGGACGTGATCTTGCCGGAGCGGGAAACATGCCCGCCGGCCTTCTGCGCGGCGGCGAGCGCCTGAGCGACGAACGGCCTTCCCCGCTGGGCCTTGCTGGAGCGGATGCGTCCAGGCCGGACGCGAAAATCGTCATCCCGGCTCATGGGGTCACTCGCTGCGAGGTGCAGATTTCGTTGAAAATATTCGATAAATTCAGGGCGCGCACATCGCACTTATAGCCCGCGATGTGCAGAAAGCCGGAAAAAAGCCAATCAAAACAACCGACCGTCCAAGCCGCGATGTGCGGCCTTTTATCTTGCCTTAAATCGGACGTTGCTGCCGCCCCTCCCCGCCATCCCGCATGAGCTACGATGACGCTCGTTAGACCACCCGGCACCACGAAATTCATGGACGTGCCTCCTGTTCCTGCGACCGACGCACGAACAGGCCATCGGACGGCGGTGCGAGCGCCGAAAGATCGGTGATCGTGCCGGCGCTGGATGGGCGACCGAAAGGTCGATCAACCGCCGTTTCGTTGCCAGCGGGAACCGTTGCGCGGGCGATGAAGAGCGGCGCGACGGACCATTCGGAGCGCGCCGGACGATCCGTCGTGCGCCAAGCAACGGCGGCGTCCGCGTCGATCTGCGGCACGATCTTCGCCATGTAGGCGACTGTTTCGGCGGGCAATGAATCGCCGGTGACAAGGTGCTTTTCGTAGCGGCCGGGACCGGCATTGTAAGCGGCGAGGAAACCCGGCGAACCATAGAGATCATGCAGTTCGGCGAGATAGGCAGCGCCCGCCAGAACGTTGTCGCGGGGATCATAAGGGTCGTCGCCAAGGCCATGCCGGATGCGCAGTTCTGCCCATGTGGCGGGCATGATCTGCATCAGGCCTATCGCGCCCTTTGGCGAGACGGCGAGCGGATCATGATCACTTTCGGCACGCATGACGGCACGTATCCAGGGTTCGGGAATGGCGAAACGCTTCGCCGCTTCCGTGATATGATCCGCCCACGGTTCGGACGATGCGACGGCCACGACAGAACGCGCCGACGATTGATCGTCCGCCAGCGGATCGGCCATTGCCGCACACTGCAGCGTGACGATCATGATGCCTGCGATCAGCAGCACCATGAACGCAGGAACGGCGTGAATACCGCCGTCCCGATTGCCAATCAGCCTGCCATCGTGCTCGCTATGGTCAAGGGCAAGGCTTCGCCGCCGGCCAACATTTTCCGGACGGGCATCGTCGCAAGACGTGTCCGTTCTCCGGAAAACAGGCCGTCGCCCTTGACTGCCGCTGCGCGCGACGGCCGCCCGGTGGGCGATCAGATCGAGGGGAGTGATCGGCGTTCGATCGATCAAGGGGAGTGAGCCTGACAGGCGAGAGGAAGGATGGCAGCGCATGAAGGTCACGCCTGTTCGTCGCGCCGCGTCTTGCGGGTCCAGTGAAGATTCCAGACGTCCTTCTTCGAATCGGACTCGAACATGCGGGCGCGGATCGGCTTGACAAAGGAAGGATCGTCTATGGTGACGGACAGATACGCGCCTGCGCGCTCGCCGGTTCGGTCCCATGCTGAGCCGACTTCGAGGCCATCAACGAAGATGCGATGGTTCGGAGCATTCTCGACGTCTGTCTCATCGATGGGAAGAATGGTCACTTCTGCGTCGAGGGTGAGCGTGCGGATACGACCGAAGAAGCCATCATTGTTGCGGGTGAAGGTACCTATCTGGGCCATTGCGAAAAACTCCTGCGGTTGAAGAAGCGAGCCGTTCACGGCTCGTCGGAAACCGGCTCGCGGAAGGTTTCCACGACCGGATCGGGATCGTCAGTGGTCCAGAGCGGGATTGCCCTGCCGACGACGGTTGTGAGAGGCAGCGGCCCGAAATAGCGGCTGTCGAAACTGTCGGGAGCGTCCCAGTTCATGAAGAAGGCTTCACCGGCTCGGAGCGTCCGGCAGCCCTGCCAGACGGGCAGCGGACGGCCTTGGCTGTCACGCTCGCGGGCCTGTCCGTAGGTCATGCCGTAGGCGGTGATCTCCGCACCGGTGCGGCAGACGATCGTTCCGGAAAGCGCCAGCACGCGCTTGAGAAGCGGCAGTCCCCTGGGCAGATAACGGCGCTCGTCAAGAAATCCGGCGAGATCGTCGGGCGGCACCACGACCGCAAGGTCGGTGACGTCCAGACGGTCGCCCTCTGACACATCCAGCGAAACGATCCGGTAAAGGCCGACCGGCACGCTGGCAGATGCGTTCCAGATCACGCGGACAGCGGGTGGGTTCCAGACCGGCAGCGCGATCAGCGCCGTGCCGGCCAGCATTGCGAGGGGCGTCATGCGGCGGGCGGTCATGGCTGAAACTCCCGGCGCAGCAACCATGCGCGATGCTGTTCGCGGCCATAGGCCCGGAACGGTTCATTGACGGTGAGACGGTTGTGGATGTGCCGCCAGTGATCGGGCGCGACGTCGGCCGGATCGATGCCACTCCGCTCAATCGCGTCGATGACGTGCAGCACCTTTTCGACCTTCGGCCAGCCGTGGATGCGGAGAAGGATTTCCCCGCCGGGATCGACCAGTGGCACGGTCTGGAAGCTCTCGGCTGGTGCGACGGCGCGCAGAATGTCGATGCGGGAAACGATGGTGCCGTAATCGTTCGCGGCCCATCTGACGAAGCCGAAGATCGCGCCGGGATCGAAGCCGACGACGCGGCGATGACGGTCGATGCGCTGTTCTTCGGCAATCCGGCCGAAATGAATTCGCTGCTCGATGCGGCTCTCACGCCATGTCAGATGGACCAGCGTGCGGGGAGAAAAAGCGCCCGCCTTCATCGGACGATCCTCCGGCCTAAAGCCTGCGCGAATGTCCCCCCAAAACCGCGATTTTCGGCGGGTCGCGTTAGGAAGAATCCGAAGGATTCTATGTTAGGTACGTTAGAGGAACCGGAATCCGCTTTTGGATTCATAGAGATACAGGCTGTCAGCGTTCCTGATAGTACGGGAGTTGCGTTCCGGATAGTACGGGTTTGAGCGTTCCTGATAGTACGGGCCTGTCCACACCTTATCCACCGACCGCAGTTGCAAGCTGAACCAATCATCGTCCACCCCCTCCCCGCTTGCGTGGTGCAATGATTTTCTTCGGCAAATCGGGACGAAACGTTAGCCGTTGCCTGCCATCAGGGTCTTCGGCAAGCGCGAGGTGATAGCCTGGAAGCGGCTGGCGCTCGACAATGGTGCGCAGTTCGAAACGGAACCGCCGGAAAGGAGATAGGCTACCTGATTTTAGGTACAGGTGTTCGAGATCGAAGCTCCAGCCCCATGCCTGGCTACCGCCGTGCTTGCGCACGAGACGGTAAAGCCAGCGTTCAAGACCACCCATCAGATCGAAATAGGCGCGGTCGATGGTAAGGATCAGGGCGTCGTCAATGACGCCGGCATAGAACCAGTCCGGCAGGATGAGTTCTATCCCGAAAGGACGACCCGCTGCATCCAGTTGCTCTTTCCATTCGGCGATCCATGAGAAGCGATGCCGCCGCCGCTCCGACGGCTGGCGGATCGACGTGACAACGGTGGTCGATTGAAGGCGGTCCAATGCTGCTTTCAACCGGTCGTAGTTCAGGCCGGAATCCGTGCGACCGATGAAGGAAAGGATTTCGTATGGCGTGGCAAACATGAAACGCGAGGTTTGCAAACCATTATCGCGGGCCTGAACGATTTGCGACGCCGCCCAGATGAGAATATCGGCGTCCCAGATCGTCGCCATGCCGTGCGCGGCGGTCGCCTCGACGCGGATTGATATGTCCCCCATGCGGAAGTCGATCGGCGTCACGCGGCGCGACTTGGCGAGTGAGAAGAACGGCCACGCCATGAGGTCCTGCGCGTCGCGGGCGGCGATGTCGCCGCCGCATGGACGGAACAGTTCAAGCTGCTGGCCCTGATATATCCGGTGCGAGGACATGACGGCGGCGTCCGTCAGCACGACGCATCAACGGCAAGGTCTGTTTCCGCGCCCGTGTTCGGCGCTTGCAGCAATCGGGGTGGTGCGGCTTCGGACGTCGATAGACGGGCGGCTGCCTCGATCCATGCCTGAAGATCGGCGACGGTATAGACGACACGACCGCCGAACTTGCGATAGATCGGACCGGTTCCGTCACAACGGTGCTTTTCCAGCGTCCGGGGAGAGAGGCCGAGAAGGTGAGCAGCTTCCACGGTGCGCACGAAACGCGGCCAATTATCTTCGATCTTCTGTTGCACGAGGGCCTCCATCGCAGTTGCCACCGGAACGGCGGTTCTGTTGCGAGGATGGCGAAAAATTTGCGGCCCAGCGGAGTGACAAAATTATCGCCGCCGTAAATGTCCCCCATTCCGGTCACACCAAAGCCGACGAACGGCAGAGTTGAGAGGCGGCGATCAGCTATCGCGCGAATTGTCGGGAAATTTCTGGAACGGGCAAAGCAGGCGCGGATAGCCGCCGTTGATCAGCTCCTGCGCAGCGCCATAAAGCCGGGCAATGCGTCTTCGTTCGGAGGTGTTTTTCCAGTCGATAGAACGCAGCTTGCCAAGTTCGGCGTTGAACAGGACGCTGGCGATTTCCTGACGCGATGCGCCCGCCTCAACGCCATCCCATACGCGCAGCATCAGACTTAACCTGTGTATCTGGTAACGGGAAAAGCGTAACCAGCGCGGCAACGGGCCGGACGACTTTCCGGCCAGCCAGTAGTAAAACCGCCTGACGCATTGCTCCCGCTCATAGTAATACTCGTCAGGCGGAACCCACATTACGGCATTGATGACCCGCTGCCCCTGCGGAAGCCAGACATGATGATCGCCGTATTTGTCCCTGACGACGGCATGGAATCCGTCCACCGCCATATGCCCTGCAAAGGCAGGGGCGAACGGATCGAGTAACGGGCAACCGCTGAAGCCTGCCGGTGCTGGTTCAATGATGACAGTTGCCGGAAACATCCGCGGATGCCAGAGCGGTCGTGCCACTGGGGCCGGGTGAGATGGGTCAACCGGGAAAGGTGACACCCCAGCGTTGGCACAAGTGCTGTGCGGCTTCAGCCTGTTTCTTTTTGTCGGGAGCGGCGCTGGACAGCGCCTGCTTGTAGTCGTTCCGGTATCGCTTGTTGCGGCGGAGAAATTCGAAGGTCACACCACCGCGCTCAAGATGGTCCAGCTCGTCATCGAACCGGGGCGAAGTCCAGTCCTGCAATGCTTCCATGACACTCCCCTTGGGAAACTCAACCTTGGGATGTTCGGAGTATTGGGGAAGTTTCCGAAGCCGGAATACAGATAATTGGAATACAAACGGTCTCCAATGAAACCGGCCGGAGCGACTATTGCATGGGTGGCTGGAGAAGATGACGATAGCCGATCTCGGTCATCCAGCGAGCGCGGGCAAGGTGCGTTTCGTGAATGCGCCTGGCACGTTCCGGGTCGGCTTCAACATCGATACCGAAGATGATGCGCACGGCGTCGCGCCAGTCAGCGCCTTCCTCGTCGGCATCCAGAAGACGAAGATAAGTTGCCAGATGGGCTTCGTCATAAGCGTTCACCCTATCAGTCAAGGGTGGTCCATCTTCCCTCAAAGGCTTGTTCATGGGGCTTCTTCGTCGAAAGCTATGCTCAAAACGGGCCAGTATTTTATCCGTTCGCAGGGTGACAGTTTCATGACAGTAATATCCGCAATTGCGGAATAACCTTATCGCTGAAACATCTTAGCACAAAGTATAGTCCTGCCCTTGCGTCTCTCAGAGATCGTTACGCAAGAATTCGATCGGATCGACATCGAGTGCTGCGCCGAGCTTTTCGAGCGTATCGACGGAAACAGCGTATTCCTCCCGCTCAAGCATGCCGACATAGTTGCGGTTGAGCTGGGCGCGATGGGCAAGTTCTTCCTGTGACATGGATCGATCATGTCTCAACCGACGCAGGTTCCTGGCGACTCTTTCCCGTAAGCTCATGGGAAAGCTGTCACCGACAGACTATTGCACTTCCACCCAATATACTAGTGATTCCGGAAAAGGGAAGTGGCCGGTTGAAAAACCTGTGCGTGGTCTTGCGAGCCGGTCGCAGACCGGCGAGCGGCGTCCGCGTCGTCCAGGCGCGGACGCCGCCGATCCGGTTTGACGGTGACTAAAACCGGGCTTTGCGGAAAGGATCGGCGCAATCTGCGGCGAGACCGCGCCGCCATTTCTGGCGGCGCGGGCCTTGGCTGTCAGGATGCCCGTTCAAGCAAGGTCTTCGCCTTTCCCTCCAGTTCAAGGCGGGTGTCCTGATTGGTCTTGGTGCGGGCGTGCGCCGTCATGCCCTGCACGAAATCGAAAATGCTTTCGGGCGGACGTCCTTCCTCCTGCAAGAC
>Ga0153948_1000804_pt1 | contig 17119 bp, 20 predicted proteins | sample TSNJ032MetaG_FD_104696 | JGI IMG/M metagenome (GOLD analysis project Ga0153948, IMG submission 104696) | Attine ant fungus gardens microbial communities from New Jersey, USA - TSNJ032 MetaG | ecosystem: Host-associated > Fungi > Mycelium > Unclassified | place: USA: New Jersey, Wharton State...
CCAGGTTTGACACATACAACTAAATACAAATTTGTCGTTGTCTTTGTCTTTGCACACATAGGTTTCCTCATCAAGTCTCTTTTGGCCCTCCTCAAGCACGACGTCCTGCTTTCAACTCTCCTCTAGTCTCGCCTGGACTCATGAACGGAACAACTGCGAGCCACTCCGCCAAATCTGCCAAACCCCCTCCCCCGGGTCCTGCTCCTCCTGTCCCTGTTTCTGCTCCTCCTGTGCCTCCGACAACCGCCCAGTCCCCCGTTCGACCTCCAGCTACACCACAACCAGCTCTCGCCTCCGTCAATGGCACCCAGTCCACTAAAAAGAAACGGAATGAACCTCCCGTTGATCCTGTCACAATGTACGAAAGCGTCAAGAACCGTATAGCCGCTCTGGAAGAGGAGGAGGTCCTCGAGGAGGAGGAAGAGAGACGGTTCGGTGTGTTACTCGCCTTCTTTCTCTGCCTCATCGTCTGACAATTGACATACCCGCAGCCGAGGAGGCCCAGAAATCCATCAAGGGCATGGAAGAGAACGCCATTCACGCCAAGTACTTCGAACTGGTCAGAGGCTCAGTCTTTATAAAATCTCATATATTCAGGAGGTGCAATTCAGTTTGCAGAGTTCAAACGCGCCGAGCGAGATCATGCGAAAGAGAAACAGAAATTAACCAAGGACAAAGACGCAGGTACGAGGCAACCGGCCATTATGACCAATCTACCCCATCTCCGTCCTAGCCAAATCACAATTAACCAAGGCGAACCAGAGCAAAGCCAAGATCGAGAGTTTGGCTCGCGAATTACAAAAGGTACGACTGATATGTTTTCATTCCTTGAATTCACTTTTGTCCGGCATCTAGGAGAATAAGCGCCTACGAGTGTGTACATCAATTATCCTCTCGATTTCTACTTATGCTATCCAGGAGGACACCAAGACCCTCAAGCAAGAGTATGATGATTCACAGAGCGAGGTACGCCACCTTCCCGATTCTCCTTGATTTTCTCTCATCTACTTGTATAGCTGTCGCAATTGCGGAATAATATCGCGAAACAAGACACCAAAGCTAAACTCCAGGACAATAAATATCGTGAGATGCCCGACATCGTCATCAAAGTTATCTGTCGTTACCGTACCGAACTTTTCTTCAAGATCTCTCGCAAGACCAAATTTTCTCGCTTGTTCAGTACATTTACAGAACGGATGGAGGAGCCAGGCAAGAAGGTCGATGACTCCAGCACCATCGCCAGAGTCGAAGCAACGAAGGAAGCAAGCTCTGCAAGCAAGCCCAATCTCCAGTTCATTTTCACACATAATGGACGGTCACTCGACGATGAGCAAACGCCTGAAGACGTGAATATGGAAGACAAGGATGAGATTCTGGCTGTTGAACTGATGGACCTCACTAAGAATGCTGAGGATGTCGAGGAATGGGTGCGTGAAGTCAAGCCCTCATTCCATCCGTCTCCAAAACAGAACATCAAACCCAAATTATCGTTGTTGACACACAGGAAGAGCACCTTGAACCCCAACAGGAGCGACTCAAAAAATGTTGGAGCGAGGATCCACAAGAGTAGGCCCAAATGATAAACCCCTCCTTCCGTGGCTGATGTCCATCAGGGCGAAGAAAACGTTGGAAGACATATTTGACGGGGTGTTCGTTCTCCTGAAATTTCTCGATTATTCGTCTTACTGGATTGTTTCTTAGTGTTCGAGAGCGACTGAAAGACGTCCTCCGCCAGTATGAACTACGAGAACGACATTTTGAATGTCTTATCCGGTCGAAAGAGCTTGAAGTTCTTTTATCTCGAGCGCGCGCGGCAGAATCCAAGGAGCTGCTTGAAGTCGAACGGAATCGGGCAGAAAAGCTAGAAGAAGAGGTGGGCATCTTCACTCTCCCTTGATTGTTTCTTTTTCGTTGCCTTGCATTGTGTTTTTGCTTAACTTTTCTCATTCTCCCTCCTGTTCTTTTTTACCTCTTCCGCCGGCCTTCACTTGACGTTGACCACAAGAAGGTCCAGCAACTCAAGAAGGAAGTGGAAGATGTGCAAGGTGACAAGAACATCATCATTGATAAGCTTTTGACCTGCTGTAAAGAAGTCAGTACAGTTTCTTCCTTCACTTCCACCAAGACAACCATCTCAATGGAGTCTGGCCCACCTTGGGCGTAGTTAAAACAAAAGCCTACTGCAGACAGAGCTCAACGGCAATTTGCAGCATTCAAAGAAGAACTAGAAAAACTAGAAAAAAAGATACCGAGAGTTAAGATCAATGACGGGGCTGGGTAGGTGTTATTGATAGGAAGGAAATACATGATCTTGTTATCCTCGGATGGTTTGAGCACCAATTTCGACGAAAGTGAAAACAATGATGATGCACTAAAACATACAAGAATACACCAGATTGTAGCGTTTCAGCCATTTACTACAATTTATCCGAATGTCCATTCCAAGTCTGTTGTCTAACAGTAGTCCAGAAGAAACAGAATTCAAAGTATCTGGATCAATGCATTCAGGGCCTCTAGAGATTCCGCGTGGCCCGATTTCGTGAATGTCTTCCCCCTAAAAGCCTCAAGGTCCTCTCCACTATAAGTAACAAGAGGTGAGAGTTCAATAGTGACCCCATCTTTGATAGTAGCTCCAGCCTCTTCTAAGAAACGCCGGTGCTGGGCGAGCAAGTCACGTCGACTGGTATCAGGATCATCCGAGCCAGTACCAGGAGCGTTCTTAAGAGGACTGAATTCCTCACACCTCTCAACCTCCAGAACGGCAAAGCGTTGTGTCCAAGGAAACACGTCAAAAATGAACATCTCGAGCTTCATGCCGTTTGGTTTTTCGGGTTTGACTATCTGACCTGACTCTAGATCAACATGAGGAATTTTTTTGCGGGCGATGTGAGGTATGAGCTGGTCTTCCAAGCTTTCCCCGCGTGTCAGAAATTCAGTGGTATAAAAATGGTTGCCTATGTTGCCAGCTCGGAAGGCGAGTTCGCCGGTTTCTGGGTCTCGCCGTTCAGCTTGTTCTTTTGAGATTTCGGAGTACTCGACAACTCCGTATTGATTGCCACGAAGGGCAATGACACCGACAGACTCTGAAGGCGAAGCCTTAGGGACTACCTTGGCAGCACAGTCCGCCCGTTTCTGGATACTATAACCAAGGAATGTGGGATCCGCCACGCGGACCAGGCAGTTGTCAACACAGTATGCATGGACATATAGGATGCCGCGTTTCTGAAGGTCGGAGAGAACGGAATTGGAATTGTCTGGAGACAAGGGAGCACGGATGGCAGCATATACTCCACCATTCCCGTCAGGAGCAACAGCAACACGAGAAGAGGTTTCCAGGAGAACTTTGCCATCCATCGTCAAACAGGGAAGTGTACCTGTCCAACCACGATGAACAGGAGTAGATCTCAGGCCGAGGAACTACAAACCTTGTTCAAAGAATATGACATTGGTTGGGGACAAGCCAAAGTAAGAGTTTTGTTTGAAAAACTCTTCGGTGTCATGGCGAGTTGGACCGCTCGTCATGATATACCAAGGAATGGTCACAGTCCCAGCAGGCCTGTGGAATTCCTGTTCTGCAAGGCGCTGAAGGCGAGCGATGCGCTCGGCCTGATACTGGAATAAAGATTTATGAGATGGAAGGCCGATATCATAACACCCCTTCGGCGCACTGCTGCCCAGGCGAGTTCCTTGACCACCAGCCAAAAGCAAAACGCCGACTTGGCCGTCAGAGATGGATTTGAGACCGATCCTGAACCATTCCTGTTTCTTTTCAGGACTGCCAACAACAGAATCAGTCGCGTCCTTGGGGATCGGCTTGATACCCTGGGTTTGAGCCGTTGGATCACTTAAGGAAGCCTCTTCAGCTGTAGCTTTTTTGTACATGCGATTGACGCGTTCAATATCAAGAGCCTCGAGCTGGCTGGCAAGGGCTTTCTGAGCGGTGGGATCGAGTTTAGGCCAGAATTTCAGAAGATGGTCTTGGCCAGCATCCTTGTAGCGAGCAGAAAGTTGGTCAATGGACATGATGAAGATGCGAGGTAGACGGTTGGCACGAAGGCGATAATAAATAGGGATCGGTGTTTGCCGTCGATCTGCATTGACGACATGTGTTCGTTCCATCTCGACAAAAGACGGACTGCTCACTTGCAACCACTGGTGCTACCATTCTGCTTACAGTGGGGGTAAGGGTAGCTATAATCTACCTTTGACCCTACTCTTACCTTTGAGTCAAGAGGTAGAGTGTACCCTCAAGGTTAGAAGAAGTATCTCAAATTGAATGTACTTTACTCTCAGAATAAAACATGCTCTTAAGAATAGAGTATGATATTTTAAGCCCACTAAAGATAAGGTTAAAGCCCACAAGTAGAAAGCATACTCCTAGGGGTTTTAACAAGGGTAGGGGTAGTGGTAGCAGCCACTGATCTATCCTATGATTACCCTGGTAGACTCTCCTCAGTAGGATGTAATCTACATAATTCATATCTTTCTGCAAATGTGTAGAAGAGGGTCATTCTCTTACTATAATATATAAGAACTTTGTACTACAGATTATTTTCTGCCATTTCTGTAATTGATCTTGCTTGTCTCCACCATGTTAAGCATATCTCTGGGGACTGTGTAGCAACTTGCTCAGCCTCTGCCACCTGCTGCAGTAGCAGCCACCCTTTGTGTACTTTTCCTAACAGAAAAAATTCTTCAATGGATTGATTCTGATGAGCCAGACTTTGAGATAACACTAAGTATATCATACTTTGGTAATGATCTGGATTTTTTACAAAAGCAAAGGCAACAAATCAAATAGCAGAGCATTTCAACATGAAGTGAATAAGATGTGACCAGCTGTGCTTCTCCTGACTTTTTTTGTGTGCAGGTGACTAGTCAGACATTGTACTGGACCCAATTAGATTGTATCTATCTGGGGTTGCACTATGGCCCAGCCCCGAGCAAAAGATCACCTGGGCCGAACTACACTGCTTTTTATTGATTTGGAAATAACCAAAGAAGGGAAAGCTTCGGCGGGGTGTGGAGCATCTAATCCCATAATGGAAGTACGCCTCACTTCAAGTTCATTTTCATTCTTCAAGGGTCCCTCTGGCAGGCACCTGGTCCGCTGTACAACCGTTAGTCCACAAATCTATATAAGGGCACTTTCGCTGATAGGACGATTCTTTAACAACTTCCCTCCTTTAGTTTTTCTTTTTCAACATTCTTCGCATTTTTCAAAGTAAATGATCCGCTCTACTGGGTTGCGCACCCTTTCGAGTGCCATGGTTGGCCTCTCCGTTGTTAGTTCTGTTCTAGGTTGGGGATTCCCGTATGGTCAGGAAAAGGTGCGAGGTGTCAACCTTGGAGGCTGGCTCGTCCTCGAGGTGAGTATTTGCCTGTTTCAGAATCCATCCCGTGAAGTTCACCTGCGCTTACCAGCCATGGATCACTCCCACTATCTTTGACAACACGGGTGATGACCGCATTGTTGACGAATGGACATTTGGCCAATATGTTGACAACTCAACGGCCAATAGTGTTCTGAAACAGCACTGGGAAACCTGGATTACTGAAAATGACTTCGCACAAATTGCTGCTGCTGGGTAAGTGTGAAGCTCTTGGATATCTTGACGGCTAACTTGCGTCTGGTAAGCTTGAATCATGTCAGATTGCCGATCGGGTATTGGGCGTTCGAAACCAGTCAAGGCGAACCCTACCATAGTGGCCAACTCCCATATATGGAAAAGGCGTTTGAGTGGGCTGCCAAGTATAACTTAAAAGTCATTATTGACTTACATGGTGAGTCGCTACCTGGGTTCGGAATCTGATTTTGCATGACTATCTGTCCGGTGTAAAGGTGCCCCTGGCAGTCAGAACGGGTCGGTGATCTATATTTTATGGTTATTTGTAATTTGTACTAAGACGGATGATTCTGCCAGCTTTGATAACTCTGGGCAGAGGTTACCTGCTCCGTGCGTGTTTTATGTTCTAAGCATTCTATCCTTCAGTAGCTTATTGCATTTAGAACTTGGCAAAACAAACAAGAGAATATTGATCGCACGGAGGCCATCATCAGAAGAATTGCTTCGGAAGTCCAGGGTAGGACTGGCGTGACTTCTGTTATTGCCCCACTGAATGAGTAAGAACGGGCCTATGTTTGAGTTGCTTACGCTGGTTTGACGGGTATTTTTAGGCCTGCCGGATTTGTTGGTGGAAATATGTTGACTGTAGTGAGGAATTACTGGGAATCAAGTTATTGGGACATTCGGTATGTCTGGTCAACCTGCAGAGCTCTCTTTTTCGGCTTCATGTGTTTGTGCTAGACAAAGCGCAGATAACGTCGCTGTCATGATTCATGATGCATTCCAGCCCATCAGTTATTGGAATGGTTTTATGCAGCCGTCCGACGGATACGAAGGTGTTCTCCTCGATACTCATATCTACCAAGTTTTCTCAGATGACGTGAGTTGATTCGAATGCAAAGACTTTTGTCCAACTAGTCTACTCATTTTCTTAGGAAAATGGTTTGTCTGACAGTCAACATATCCAAGAAGCATGTAGTCGTGCTAATAGCCTCGCAACTGCGCCGTTGTGGACCGTTGTAGGAGAATGGTCTCTCGCCAAAACTGACTGTGCGAGATACCTCAACGGACGAGGTGTTGGGGCCCGGTACGATGGAAGTAAACAAGGTTCTTCATCTAAAGGATCGTGTGCTGGCAAGAGTGGCAGCGGTGCCCACTTCACTTCCCAATACAAGACTTTCCTACGCAAATTTTGGGAGGCACAAACAATCTCATATGAGAAGGGCCAGGGTTGGATCATGTGGACCTGGAAAGCTGAGAACGCTGATGATTGGTCGTACCGGGCTGGCTTGAAGTATGGCTGGATTCCCCAGGATCCTACCAAACACATCTATCCCCAAATCTGCAATTAAATATCAGCGAGGCCAGACGCTGAGCCTCGTATCTGATCCTGTCTGTTACAGGATTTGGACTCTTATACCCTTTATACTATATATACGTTTGTGTAGAACAACCATTGAATTCACACCTGCGCCGACAAGTCGTGTACGAAATTGATGTCAAATTCACTTGCCAACTGGAAGAATGTTCTATCGGTCACAAATTATGAATGACTTATATAGTGGAGGGAGGATATATAATATAGGTTGATCAAGGACCTGAACGGCCGTCTCGTACTTTTTTGTAAGCACCAACAATTATATCATTCGCAGTGAGTGTGATGATGCTTGCAAACTGTTAGTTGCGCGAATGACGACTCTATAATTGCTTGACCCACGTATGAGGAGCTATGCGCAGAAAATGAGCAGTTGAACCTTCAAAATAGGATGAAGTCAGTTCTGGACGATCTATCGGGGAGGTACCTACCCTTGTAGAGTCCTCGAATACCTTCTATCTTAGCAGTCTTCCATAGACAGTCTATAGGGTTTTTATACAAGGTTCCTCTTAACTTTTCGTCAGGGCCGATGACTGTTGGCTGATTATACATTCGCGTTAGGGTGGTATCGGTGGGTTGCATGGCCATCAGCTAGCAATTACAAGTTATATGAAGCTGTCGCTCAATGAAAAACATAGAAATGTACCACACATGCACCAGACACTGCGCTGCATAGAAAGAAAGTCCATATGCTGTCAGCGGGGAGAATTCCATTTTTGATTACGAGACTCTTGGCCAAGTTGTAACTGGGTAACTGGACTGAAGAGCCCATTGATGTTCGTAAAATTGCTGCGTCTATACCACGGACAAGACCACGAGGTCCTTCCGCTCGGAATATGGTCGAGAGAGCATCTAGAGAACTTTTATAATGATGTTGTGTGCCAACGGGGAGAGCCGATGAATACGCCTATCTGGTATGAGCTAATCATTCGAGTCTGGTGTCTTTCCATTTCTAACCTGCATCCGAGCCTTAATCAAGAAGAGGGGATTTCCCAACGAAGCTACACAAATAAGGATGTTGCCTCAACATATAAGAAACACGGGCTCACCTCCGATGGCACCACTGAATGCACCTGCCAGCATCGACGTCAAGAGAAACTGTTCTTGGATGTCCCAGCCAAGTTGGCTATTGAAACTTGTACGGAATGGTTCATAGAAGCCTAAAACATCAGAGAACGGAAAAGGACAAGTCTTTGGCTTTTTACCTAGCCGAGATCCATTTAATAGAACCTTTACCAGACATCAGACAAAGAAAAAGCATTAATAGGGCATACTTGATAAATATACTGCATGGAACATAAAGCACACGGTTATGAAAGTTTGACAAGCAGCTCAAAGTATCGCTCACAGCAGGTCCTAAACCCCGTTGAATGCCTCGAATACCCTCGTTCTTCCATGTCTTAACCAAAACATCGGCTGTATGTTTGTATACCTTCTTGCCACCACCCTTCGCAAGCTCGCCCTGTAGTTGTAGTCGCGTCTTGGCAACCTCTGCTGGATTGGAAACAGTGACCTAGAGACCAAATTTGTGTATCTAGGTACACCTTATAGAATGGAGATAGGAAGCACATACAGCTGTGCAGGCCGCAACTGCACCGCAGGTAAAGCCTTCTAATGTGGAGAGGGAGCCGGGCTTGGACGTGGCCATGTTAGGTAGGCCTTGTTCACGTGATCAAATATACAGTTCAACTTTACCGAAAAATTCTTGTTCTATAACGCATGATCAAACTATTGCCTTGAGATCTCCAGGTCTCATATACTGAGAGCCCGCAAAAACATAGATCGTTGATACCTACGCATCAATCGATCGACTTTCAGTATGTGGGAGACAATTCTGTAAACAAAAACGAAACCTTGATCCATTGATCAAGCGTGACATACTTTTGTCTGGTTTTCTTGCACTATCTATTAATGGATGCCTTACATAAACTTTGATCTCATTTAGAGTGGCATGTATTCGGCTCTCAATCTACGACTTTGTTGAGTTTTGCAGAAAGGAACTGTCCGCACTCTCATTGAATGTGTGCAGTCCTGAATTCTAGGCTTAGTTACGTCTCAATATTGGCACTCTGTGGGATCGCTATCTGTAGGAGGCTGGAAAGCATGGCTTAGGCATAGCTGTGTCGATCAAACTGTCACTGGGCACCGATAAGAATTTTTTGTTTGAAAAAAAGACTCCTGTTTTGTGCCTCACAGTTGTTTTACTGTAGAAATACTTGATTTCATTAAAAAAAACTTTGTAATGTTTGGGGCAGCTGTAGACCACATGGATATTGTGATTGCTCAGATATTATTGTAAAGACATCAATTTGTAAAGTCTGAGGATATTTATCATAGAGCTCTAGTCTTAAATTACAGATAAAAGCACGTGCTCAATGGATCACCACCTTTAACCATGAGCACAACAAAGGCCACCAATTCTTACAGCTTAGAATTAACAAAAAGAAGTGTATCCAACCATCGTACATTAAAGGAGGGGGATGGCTCAATCATATTGGATCCTCAGTTTCGCTTTGTGCTAGAACCACAAGAGCTATTCTAAATTCACGTTTCGATTGGGGAATTCAGGAAGAGATTCTTTCCCTTGCGGTCACAGTAGGGTCGAAACCCGAGCTCACATTCTAAACGATTGCAGTTGGTTCATCTACAAAAATACTGATCGCATGGTGATCAAATATTTTGTCCTGTTCCTAACAGACAACCCTGGAGCGTTCGCTTGGTCTAGTAACATCACTTAACGTGGGGTGCCATCACAGAGTCATTGAGTGCTGCTCCTTTATTCCTGTTTCTTCCTTTTTTTCTCCTTTTCTCACTTCTCTTGTGTCTGGGTCGGTTGCGAGTGATCTGTCTTTTGTTTTACATTTCTCATTAGGTTTCTCGTTGTAGTTTGGGTTGTGTATTGTAGGGTACTACTTTACCGCGGAGGTACGATCGAGCACCGCGTTATAAATTTATGATTTAAAATAAATAAATAAATAAAAATCAAAGCACGTGCTAATCCGAAAATTCTTTGATAGATAAACGACGAACAGCCTTCCCACATATTCACTGATAAATATATCCAGATGCAGACTCGTGAGACTTGATTCTGCTGAGTCTCACCCCATCTGCAATGACCAATTACTTCAGTACATGCGGGGTTGTTCTGGTCGGTTTTCTCTCAATCACCCTCCCTGTAGTCTCACGCCTTGTTGCATCGCCGCTTGTTCTCCTTCTGCTTTCGCCCTTCATCTTCTTGGTCTTCGCCCTGGGATTTATCGGCTTTATAATCTTCCTTAACCATCATCTTGACTCTAGGAAACAGCACAGAGCGGAACATGTTTACCGAGCTGTATGCCCATTCGCTTTCTCAACTCCTGCGGCATGGCAAGCAGTGCTCACGAGGTCACAGTGGTCTCAGACTCAATCTCTTCCCCCTTTATACCCCCAGTCACCAAGTATATCGGTGGCATTAAACGACTTACTGAATCAAGTTGTCAGAGACTTCGTTTGGTCCTGGTATAGCGACATATCGTCTTCCCCATCCTTCCCGATTGCGGTAACATCGCTCCTCCATGCGTCACTAGCACAGCTCCTGCTTCGAGCGTCCAGGATCGACTTTGCCGCATTCGTTGTCCGACGCATTCTTCCCAAAGTCACGTCTCATATTGACCAATTCAGACAATCTGAAATTGCCTTGCGTGGCACTGGACTAGAGCGCAAACTCACTCAGTCAGAAGAACTTGACCTCTTACTTGCTAGTAGATACGCAGGAAAGGGCATCTCTAAGCTTCACCCTGCAATTGATAACCTCTCCACGACCTTTACGAAACAGAATGAAGAAATGCACCTTCGGCAACTTGTGGATCGTGCAATGCCTTTTCTTCTTCCTGAGACAGATGCAAGGAGTACGATTCTGAGAGTCACCATCAGAGAGATCGTTACATGCACTGTGCTCTATCCACTTCTGGATATGATTGTTGATCCGGATTTCTGGAATCAAATGATTGATCAAGTTGTGTGTACCCTAGAAAACTTATCTCATTCATTTGGCACTCATTTTCGCCATAGGCTGGTGCTGCAATTCATCAGCAGTGAGCCTCGTTCCACTTCGTCGTTTGAATTTGAGTCTCATGCCTTTCACTCCCAGGAAGTTGGTATCCAAAGTTCGAAATATCATAGAGGTGCAATATCCCAGATCCACCGTCAATTCTCATATCCACGAAGCACCTCCAACTTCGGAAAATATCACCATTCGAACAGATATTCACAAGTTTGACTCTTTTTTGCGTAGCATTAACCGTTACTCTTCCCTTCTGGATGCCAGGAGGTTGAAAAATGACATCTTGGGAGAGATCAGACGAACTCGTATGCTACTCGGTATGGTTTCTGTTCGTCGGTTACATACATATGACAATGTCGCCTCACAGCGAATCACGAAAAGGATGACTGGATAAACGGTGAGAAGACAGAAGATGTCGTTGCTTTCCTGGACAGACTTTATACCGCCAAACGCAAAGTCGAGGAACGTATTGTCTCGCTTGGCGGTGGAGATGGGTCAAAACAGCCCCCATTACAAGATGCTTCAAGCAAGCAGAGGGTTTCCTTGCGTGATGTTCTCAGGAATCCCAGCTCATTGTCTTACTTCATGGAGTTTATGGACCGTCGACGTCGCTCTCTACCTGTCCAGTTCTGGTTAACAGTAGAGAGCTTCAAGAACCCCCTAGAGATTGTGGATTCTGATTCATCCGGCTCGGATGACGATCTCCAAGATTTATTCATTTCACCAACTCTACAAGAGGATGTCTCCATGTTACATGATCTTTATTTCTCTGGCTCCGTCATAGCGCCAACTCTCTCGACGATATCTAGAAAACATATTGATACAATCCAAGAGTTTATGAGGGACCGTGCCGACCATTCTCAAGCCGCTCAGCGTCGTGTTCGTCGTAGTGTCCTCCTCGCCCAACGTCAGATTGAAAAGGACATGGAACACGATTTTGAAAAATTTGAACGCTCGGATCTTTGGTTTCGCGTCCTGGGCGATGCCGACTTTTCGACCCCTGAGTCCAGGGATGCCAGTTGCCCACTCTTCCACTCGGTTCTCCCAATAACAAAATCTCACCCTCCATTTGATGACATCTCAAGCCCCACCTTTCCACAGCAAACAGCTAGCTCAGGCTCAGGCCCCCGTCCACTCACTAACACTATTGATGTACTCATGTCATCCGAAACTGAAGCCGAATCCTCGCGGGCACCACTCTTCAATGATCCAGAGGATGAGTTACAACGTGCAGAAGAGAAGCGTATAGAAGCAATCCACGCTGCCTTGACGGATATCATGGCACTGGAAAACGAGGAATCAAGGTCATCTCTCTTTATGTCCTTGAGTACTGAAAAATCTTCCAAGTTCGGAAGTCATGATAAGAGCAGGCGCAGGGCTACTTTTGATGATTTAGAACTTGAAGACCCAGATACAGGGGATGAAGGAGGTTTGGAGAATTCGATCACAGAGGAGAGTCTCCCATATCGGCCAACAAGTCCTGGGGACCTTCAACTCTCTTTTGACATTGCTCGGCTGAATAACAAAATCATGCACCTGGAAACACAAGAAACGATGTTGTCCAGCCTGATCCGCAAGGCCGAATTGACGGGAGAAACTCAGGAACTCAAACTTCTTGATAAATCCAAGTCAGCAGTAATTCGGGAACTCAGAGAGTTGCGGTTCCGAAAGTTGCAATACGAACAACAAGAAAATGCGAATCGACTTATCTTTGATCGTACAAAGGTGTCAATCATTAGTTCGACTGTCAGTGAGGAGAATGGGAAATCTGTTGTGAGGTATCTTGTTGAAATCCAGCAGCTGGCCCTTGATGGCAATTTCGTATCGGGTTGGGTGGTTGCCAGGAGATACAATGAATTCTTCAAAATGCATAATCGGCTGAGGGAGAAATATGTGATGGTGAAGAATTTAGATTTTCCTGGAAAGACGCTTGTAACAACACTTTCTGGAAGTTTCGTTGATATGAGAAAGGCCGCGCTAGAGAAATACCTCCAAGTTAGTATAAACATGCACAGCTCAGCTGCATACGACTTATGATTTGTTTATTTTTTTCAGAGTGTCATCGCTATCCCAATTGCCTGCGAAAGCAATGAGCTTCGGACCTTTCTCTCTCGTGATTCCCCTTTTGTTGCTGGCAGTCTAGATCGTCTACCGAAACCACTTTCTGGTACAGATCTAGTCAAGAACGTATATCGTCATGTGACTGAGAGTATTGACGACATGTTTTTTGGTCCATCGATGCTAGACGTCATGATCCAACGCCTCACGCGGCAAGCAGCTGAATTTGCAGGCATAGTAGGTTCTGGAAGCCACGATGAAAACCTTGTTGCACAAGCTCTGAGTGCACCCGGTAAAAATGCTCCAGAGGCGACATTATTGAAAATTGCAAAGGACCTCAAATTACTTGAAGACGAGACAACTGCGTTTACTGCGCCGATTTGCGATTTAATTTTGGCTGTGTTTGAATTGAATAAGACCAATTGGCTGAGGAGACAAGCCACGCTGATTATTCTTCAACAAGTTCTGGGCGGAACCATTGAGAGGTGTAGCAAATCTTGTTTCAGGAAAGAGGCTCTGGCGATGCTGACATAGTGTTCAAGGAAAATTCGAGATACTGTGAAAGGTCTTTGGGAGGAATCAAAGGTCATTGCTTATCTGGATCTCCTCAAGGAGAATATTTGGCCTGAGGGAGAACTCAGAAGTAATCAATCATCTCGGACGACAGAGGAAAAATTGCGTACGCGGGAAGAAGCAAATCGCAAGCTGTCTTCATTGGTACCAGGTCAGTTTCTTGTAGTTGGTGTCGAAAGGCAGTCTCTAATGTTATCCATATCATAGATCTTGCAGCAAATATGATCGGAAGAACAAATGCGCGAAGGGGAGCTCGCAGAATATTTGCAGTATTGCAGAATCGGCGACTTAACCAACATATAGTTTATTCCATCGTTGATGAGGTAGGTCCGCTTTTCCTGAATTTGCAACTCTGTGGATAACTCTATTAGATTTTCTCGGCGCTCTTCCCGGAATCTATGGGCTCATCTTAGTTATCATCTAGACAATCATTACCCTGTAATATCTGCTATATGACGCTGCAAAATACTTGTACTTGCAATATCTATCCACGTATTTCACCTTGAATTATACTTGATTACTATATAAACTGTCTATTCCTGCATCTTGTCATTTAGATTGAGTGTCCGGGTTGATGATTCTTCAATTATGGGCACAACAGAACCTTCTGCGTTAGTTTTGGTTCTCTTCACACGATGCCTATAGAGTTGGGTGTAAGAGGCATCTGGGTCATCATATCTGAAATATGTCAGCGAATTCAGCAAACGAGAGCAGCAGAAGAGATGTACACTCTAATGGAATGTAGCAAATATCCACCAGAACCAGACATATTCATGAGGGGATGTGTCCGACCTGGCAGAATCTGATATCGACGGAGCCAGGACTCGATAAGGCTTGGTGATAACCATTCAGGATAATCTCGTAGCCTCGTTTGCAGATCAGCCAAAATTTGTGAATGTGGACTATACACCACCAGATTGGCTGAGCCCCCCAGATATTGTGCGTATTTCTCAATGATGGAGAATGGATCATATTGGGTAGCAAGTATTAGTCTAGTATGAGATAAGCAAAGAAATTCATCCATGGAAAGCATATTTACCCATCGAATTCACCATCAAATAACTCTCTTCGTGTTGAAAACAAATGGTCGTTCACAGCCTTTCGTTTGTTTAGTCGGGATTTCTGACGTTCAGACTTCACATTTGAGTTTTCGGATTCACTTGGGGGAAGGATAGGCGTATATTCTTCGTCCGCGGTAGCCCAATTAAGAGACGAAAGGATGCTCGTGGTTTCCCGAGAGAAGTTCATGTTGATCATCACAGGATAGGGGGGAGGGGACTCCGAGTCATGAACTGTAATTATTCGTCCTTCGCCTAGCTGAGGTAAGACAAGAGATTCATGGCATACATCATACACGTACCTCCCATTCTTTCTAACATAGCGGACACTACAATTCCTGATGCATCATCAGCTACTATATACCGTCCTCCAGGTCGAACGTTGGCTAAGTTGAGAAGCTGCGATAGAGTGTCGACACGGATATCGCGTATGCGTTCCTGATCCTTTGCGAACCAGTAATCACAAACATTGCTGAGTATTGGGGGAATAGTAGTGAACGTTCTTAAGTACCTGATTCAAGCGTCAGACGAGCAAGTGGGAGGCAGTAAAACACTTTGCATACTTTACTGCTTTGCGTTTCTTATACTTTTCTTTACTGTACTCTGTTTTCAGTGAATAGTTGGAATGTTGCTCAATCTGTTTCTTGATGATGTCCTGAGCTGAGTGTTAACGCGATGATCAGCTGCGTTTTTGCTCCGTAACCTACAGTGGCATGAGCACCAGCTTCTTTGAGCGCCTGAATGTCAGTTATCTTGAGGGATTGTACAAGCTCCCCGTCATTTATGTACTCATTGGTAGCTTCTGTATCCTCTGTGAAGAGAAAAGTCAGGGATAGCTCGAAAGACATCAAAAAAGCTCCTACCTACTTCCTGCAGAGTCTGGGGGGGCAAAATCTTCAGATTTTTCCCCTGGATTTCGTAGGTATTGCCATATTTTTGCCCGATCAAGTCATTCGCAAAAAATGTGCCAAATTTCCTGATAGTAGCGGTTCTGAGCCCATGTGAGCCAGCCACAAGAAGAAGAAAATAGTGTAAGGCCGCACGCATTGAAATCAACCTTCACACTACTCATATCACCATTCGAAAGTTGGACGAGCACATGGTCACCAGATTGGATAGCCACGTCTCGAAGGTCAGGTTTGTATGTAGGGATACTCTTGAGCTGTTCAGCCTCTGGTGACATGACGGACACAAAAAAAGCACAAAAAAAGTGATGGCAAATTTGGCGGAGTGATCACCATCGCGCGTAGCAGGCTTCGGATATAATCAACTTTACGATACTGAAGTATGACCTTTCAACAGTCACACCAACTTGATGAAAGAATTCTTGACGAACTCATCAAGAAATCCCAGACAGTTGATCTCGACTCATTCACCCGAGCTGACATTTCTAGTTTTATTCAAGCATTTACCCTTTCTAGTAACTCGACTATCAGATCCAAGGCCTTTGTTCTGCTTTCTGCTCTTTGCCAGAAAGCCCATGGCACATTAGCGGGTGAAAAAGGGTCCGAGACATTGGCCAGTCTCTTTGGTTCTCAAATAACCGATGCTTTAACGGAGACCAACGATACTGCGTTGCGGACGGGAATTTGCACGCTTGATGCTCTGTTTCAGGTCGATTGGCCTGCTGCAGAGGCTATTCTATGTGAAGAAGGAGTCATCGAAAACATCATGGAGGGAGTAGATTTCGTTCATTCCACACGGCTCGAAGGGAGCGTAGCACACCTACTCGGGCAGGCCTCTGGATACAAACGCTGTAGAGAGATCATCCAAACTCAACCCATCAATTGGTTAAAGAATAAGTGTCAACAATCCTCAAATCTCTCTCTACGAGCTGCGGCTGCTGTCGCGTTGGTTAAATATTCTAGGGGCGTCGTAGCTGATGCACCGGAGGCTCCGATCCCTGAAAATACGGATGATAATGACCAAGAGGCTTATCTGGCAAATATGATGAAAAGTCTCATTGTCAATGCGGACGATCGCGAGCCACTCTCGGACGCTGTCGAAGCACTCGCTTACCTTAGTATTAAACCAGAGATCAAAGAGACACTATCATCGGATTCTAAATTTCTCCGGCAATTGTTCTCTCTCATCCCGCGCAAAAAATCAACAAGTACCTCACAGAGTATAGCTGTGGACTCAGCTATGACGTACGGTACCCTTGTCGTGATTTCAAATATTTGTGCTTACCGACCGCGCCTTTCTGAGGATCAAGCCCAGTTAGAAAAGTTGAAGAAGATGGCCCAGGCTATGAAAAAAAATAATGAAGTAGGACAGCGACAACTTTCGATTTTGGAGTCGGATGAGAGTGTTAGGGCACGGGTCCACCGGCTGATTGATGCTGGTGCCCTGGGTGTAATTGGGTCAGCATTGACAGTCAGTGATACTGTAACCATCAGACTCCTGCTGGGAAAGACTCTACTAAATATTGTAGAGGACACGGAGA
>Ga0153948_1000809_pt1 | contig 17072 bp, 18 predicted proteins | sample TSNJ032MetaG_FD_104696 | JGI IMG/M metagenome (GOLD analysis project Ga0153948, IMG submission 104696) | Attine ant fungus gardens microbial communities from New Jersey, USA - TSNJ032 MetaG | ecosystem: Host-associated > Fungi > Mycelium > Unclassified | place: USA: New Jersey, Wharton State...
GAACATTTTTTGGCACATGACGAGCAGAGGGCAGAGATGCTTTTCATTGCAAAAGACTTAAGGCTAATGCTTCTTACGCGCCACCTGCCTTTAAGTAAAGTTCAAATAAGCGAAGAGATGATTATTGAAAAAACTTTTCGTTTAAACAATTTTTTAAAAGAAAAATACAAAATCAACTCCCCTAAAATTGCACTATGTGCCCTGAATCCCCACGCAGGAGAAGACGGACTGCTTGGCGCTGAGGAGTTGGACGTCTTTATACCCGCAGTTGAAACTTTAAACGAGCTGGATGTACGGGTTTCGGGTCCTTTTCCTGCAGACGGACTTTTTGCCGGCATCGGCGAGAAGTACTTAGGCAGCAAACAGCAGGAGTATGATGCCGTTATATCTTCATATCACGACCAGGGACTTTGCGCAGTCAAGGCTTTAGCTTTTGATGAAGTAGTTAATACAACTATCGGACTGGACATTATACGTACTTCTCCCTCTTGCGGAACAGCCTATGACATAAAGGGCAAGGGTATTGCAAGACATCAAAGTATGTCAGAAGCAATCAAACTGGCCTTTGAGCTTGCTTAATAATTCTTAAAATACATCGTATGGTGTACTACAAATGTCACAAAAATGCTGTATAATAAGGAAGACGGCAAGAGTTAATGTAAATTCCTGAACTTGTACCAAATAACCCATTGCAAAGCGAAGCTTTAACAAAAGTTAACCTCAACCAAACAGAGGTGTTGACATGTCTTCATTCAACATAAACGGCCCTAACAACAGGCCAATGATACAAGAATCCCAACACATGCAAAATAACGGCGGTGGGGGAAACTTAGGCTATATGCGCGGAAGAGGAAAAGACGGGGAAGAAAATCAGGAAGAAATACTTATTTCTTTTGAAGGAAAAGAGGATACTTTCGAAAAAGAAGATGCCGCGCCTCAAGAGACCGGTATTTTTGAAAAAATAGTTACTTTTTTTATTGATATGTTTAAAAAAATACTTCTGACTTTTGCGCCAAAACCAAAGCCACAGCCCAAAGACGAGTTTTTGACGTTATCGCGCAAGTAATTTGACTTTTTTCTCTTTGCCCTTAAAAGTAGAGAATGAAGAAGTTGTTGCATTTGTTTTTTAAAAAACGCTTTTCGTGTACCCATAAACACGCTCTTATTCAAGACAACGAAGGGTACTGTCCTGAGTGCGGCGTTTATTTAAAAAAATATTTCTACATTGTCCGCTGCAAATGCTGTGATATCAAACGTGATGCAAAAATGCATTTTGAAGAAATAGTACCTTCGGAGAAATATTGCACCAATTGCGGGAGTGAAGAGTTCTATATCGAAAAACTTGAACAAATAAACTTTACGGATGTACGTTTTGCCGTACACAAAAAAGAAACACATGAGCCGGTACGGATAAAAGAAACTACGCAAGTCTGGGTAGAGGAAATCTCAAGAGCAGAACAAAATCTGCCGCCCTTAAGGCTTATTAAACGCATAGAAAAAAGCGCTTAAGGCTTTTTCTTGCAATTTTGCCGCACACAGCACCTTCCTTTTCGGTGCTTGAGCCAAAGAAAATTATTAAAAAATACCGGTATCTCGCTGATACCGGTATAAGATTAGTATGTTTCGGTTTTTGATGTTACTATAAATTATCTTCAAAACCGGGACTTCTTGAAGGCAGGCCCTGATATCCCGAATTTGAAGTAACAGTTTTTCTTATATACTTATCGGTATAGTTGCCTTTTATAAAAAGTTTTTTCAATGTATTTTCTCTTTGGACAAGAGGATGCGAAATATTCACTACATTCGGATAGTCGTCGCTAAGCTGTGTCCAAACCGCAGCTTCTAAAGTCCACGCATATGTTTCTTCATTTAGTGAGTTAAACTCATCCTGATGTAAAGCCTCGTGCGCTAAAAGGGCTGCAAGGGCTTCTTTTGGAGCGGTACTGTGCTTTGGGTTAATAAAAATTGAAAGCTGGCTGCCTTTTTTCCAACCCAGGGCATCAAAATTTGCATAAGCCGGATTGATTGCAGATAAGTCTTTAAACTCAATCTTCATGGGCTTACCTGTTAAATTCTGTCCCAGAATTGCTTTTCTTGAAAACTCGCCGGGTGTTTCTTTCAAGCACTCAAGAGCACCGACAACATTTGGGTCTGTTGTACATTTTTTGTACAGCTGCATTGTCTCGTAAGACGGCGCAGTATTGTACTTTGTTTCTTCAATGGCACCTGCATACCCCGAACCCAAAAATAAACAGATGATAACTAATGCAAAAATCTTTTTCTTCATCAAAACCTCAACCAGATTAAATACTTAACACGAAAGGCTTACCTTTCAAGTCTTACTATAAAAGTATATACATATGTTTTTGAAAAAGTAAAATTATTTATAAGATTTCTTCTTTTTTTTGCTCTCCGGTAGTGAGATTCTTAACTGTTAAAATTCCTTCGGGCAAATCTTTTAGTTCGTCTTCCCCTAAAATAACTGCGTATTTCGCAACTTTTGCCGCCTTGTCCAGTTGCTTGCCCCACTTTCTTGACTGCATATCAAAGTCAGCACAATAACCTCTGTCTCTCAGTTTTTGTGCAAGTTTGAGGGCTTCAGCCGCATTATCGGACACTATAAAGTAGTCAAGTTTTTGCGGCTCTGCTTTGTCTATCAAAGTATAAAGTCTTTCAACGCCCATTGCCCAACCGACAGCAGGAGTTGGCGGACCGTCAAGCATTTCAACCAAACCATCATACCTTCCGCCGCCGCAGACAGCATTTTGAGAACCAAGGTCATTGCTTTTAATCTCAAAAACACTTCTGTTGTAGTAGTCAAGACCTCTCACCAGAAGTTTGTTTACGGAATACTTCACTTCAAGCTCGTCAAGGTATTTCTTTAAGTCTTCAAAATGCAAGGTGCACTCGTCACATATATAGTCTGCTTTTATAACTTCTTGGATGGCGGGAGTATCAAAAAACTTTTGACATCCTTCATTTTTGCAGTCAAGCATTCTCAAGGGATTTTTTTCATAGCGCATTTTGCAATCGTCGCAAAGTTCGTCAAGATTGGCTTTAACCGCCTCTTTAATAGAGCTTCTGTAGGCTTCGCGGCAGTCTTTGCAGCCCAGAGAGTTGATTTCAACTTCGAGGTCTTTTAAGCCCAGTTTTTTGAGAAAATCTGCGGCAAGAGAAATTACCTCGGCATCTGCCGAAGCTTCTTTAACGCCAAACAGTTCGGCGCCTATCTGGTTAAACTGCCTTTGTCTTCCGGCCTGCGGACGCTCGTACCTGAACATGGGTCCGAAATACCAGAACTTTTGCGGAGGGCTTTGTCGTGAAATATTGTGTTCTATATACGCCCGCACGATTCCCGCCGTATTTTCGGGACGCAGCGTAATGGAAGTTTTGTCCTCACCGCCGACAGAAAAAGTATACATTTCCTTGTTTACAATGTCGGTTGAACCGCCAACGCCTCTGGCAAAAAGTTCTGTTGCTTCAAAGACGGGGGTGATGATTCTCGAGTAATTTGCACATCTGAAAAGCTCACCCGCTGTTTCGATAATCTTCTGCCAGGTTAAGATTTCATCTGCGAATATATCCCTTGTACCTCGTTGTGCTTTAATCGCCATACGCTTTTCCTCAATTCTATATTTGATTTTATCATAAAATAAGCAGGTACACTTACACTTGAATGCCGCGGTTGAAAATGCTATATTTATATATAGCGAAAAACAAGTGCAAAGGGAAATGGTTATGAAAAAGGCTTTTACTTTAGCAGAAGTATTGTTAACATTGGCTGTTATCGGAGTTGTCGCAGCGCTTACAATTCCTGCCGTCATAACAAAAGTTACCAGAGACCAATATGTTGTAGCACTGAAAAAGGCGTACAATACCCTGAAAAGTATTGAACACAAAGCGGTCAGAGAACATGGTCCAATGACCAATTGGAATTGGAAGAACACACAAGAAGATTTTGAAACATATTTCGAGTCCTATTTTGACACTATGAAAGAATGCGGCAATACAAGAGATGAAGGCTGCTTTGTAACAGTCTATACGTATTTAGACGGTTCAGAATGGGATTTAAACTTAAATACCACGAGCAGGTACAAGTTTGTTACCTCTGACGGAATTGCTTTGGCTTACATTGCCGAACAAGATGAAAAAGTAGCCGGCAAATTTTGGATTGATGTAAACGGGCAAAAGGGGCCTAACAAATACGGAAGAGACTTGTTTAATTTTTACGTCATCCCGGAGCTTGGAATAAAACCTCACGGAGCGTATGGTGTAGACGGTAAAAGTTTATCGAGTGCCGAAGTCGACAAGAAGTGTCCCGCAACAGGTGCATACTGTGCGGCAAAAGTCCTGTCAGAAGGGGCTATGAACTACTAAATACAGGTATCAAGAACTCTGTTGGTGCAGATATGCCTCTATAAACCCGTCCAAATCTCCGTCCATAACAGCGTCAACATTGCCCATTTCATACCCTGTTCTGTGGTCTTTAACCATTTTGTACGGGTGAAAAACGTATGAGCGGATTTGCGAACCGAAGTTTATATCCACATTGCCGCCTTTTAGTTCAGACAGTTTTTTCTTGTGCTCCTGCTCTTTTATGGCTAAAAGTTTTGACGCCAGCATCTGCATTGCCGTTTCTTTGTTTTGGAGCTGTGAGCGCTCCTGTTGACACTTTATAACAATTCCTGTCGGTTTGTGATGAATGCGCACTGCCGTCTCTACCTTATTTACGTTCTGGCCTCCGGCACCGCCCGAGCGCATTGTTTCAACCTCTATATCCTCAGGAGGTATGGAAATTTCTTTTTCAAAATCTTCGATAAGAGGGCTGACTTCAAGTGAGGCGAAACTCGTCTGACGCTTACTGTTAGCGTTAAAAGGCGAAAGTCTTACAAGCCTGTGAACGCCTTTTTCCGCATTGGCATAACCGTATGCATATTTACCCGAAATCTTAATAGTAGCAGATTTTATCCCTGCTTCCTCACCGTCCATTTTGTCTAAAAGCTCCACCTCATAGCCTTTTGAGGCCGCCCATCTCATATACATTCTCAAGAGCATGCTCGCCCAGTCTTGAGCGTCTGTACCGCCTGCGCCCGCGTTAACCGTCAATATCGCGTCGTAGCTGTCGTACTCGCCATTGAGCATTCTCAAAAGAGCTGCGCTGTCTAATTCTTTTTCAAGCTTAGCTAAATTATCCACAGACTCAGAAAGTAAAGTCTCATCCCCTAATTCGAGAGAAACCTTTGCGTCTTCTATGATTTGCTCCCACCCTGCCGCTTTTTCTATGGCATCTTTTATTTCTTTTTGTTCTTTTAAAAGCTTGGAAGCAGATTCTTGATTGTCCCAAACGTCGGGTTTTTGGAGTTCTTTGTCAATCCCGTCAAGACGAACTTTAAGTTTTTCAAGGTCAAAGAGCCCTCCCTGCCTCTTGGGCCTTGGGAGTGAGTTCGGATATTTTTTGTTTAATAATATCTGTATTTATATCTGACATAAAAAACATTTTACTACAAAATCTTGATATGTTAAGATAAGAGACGGAGAGAAAACATAGAGTGGAGACAATAAGCAAATGACAAAGGCAGACATAAAAAATATGATCAGGAGCATCCCTGACTTCCCCCAACCGGGAATACTTTTCAGGGACATTACCACTGCAATAAAAGACCCCGTGACCATGAAAAAAATGATAGATTTTTTTGTAGATGCATTTAAAGATGAGGGGATAGATTACGTTGCAGGGATTGAGTCTCGAGGTTTTATTTTTGGAATGCCCGTAGCATGCGAGCTTAATTGCGGCTTTATTCCCATAAGAAAACCCGGTAAATTACCTGCCGAGACTATCTCCTGTGATTACGAACTTGAATACGGCACCGACAGAATTGAAATGCACAAAGACGCTATAGAGCCGGGGAAAAAAGTACTGCTTATTGATGACCTTTTAGCTACGGGCGGAACAGCAGCAGCGGCGGCAAAACTCATCCAAAGCACAGAAGGCGTGCTTGCAGGCATGGGTTTTGTGATGGAGCTTACGGACCTTAGCGGAAAAGCAAGGCTGCCTCAAGATGTTAAGACAGCCATAATGCTTAGTTATTAGTTTTTTATCCTATATAGCGGAACAGAAGTTTCTGTAAACTTCGTACATATTGGTGTCGTAAACTATAGGCTCCCACTCTGAAGGTTCTGTGGCTTTGTACAAAAGTATACCTTTCGGGCTGTAGAAACTGCCCTTTAAAGAGCGGTAATCTCCATCCGAACAGTTGACTTCCATGCTCAAGATACCTTGTCTGGCTGTGTATTTACCGCTTACAACGTAAGCTGAAACTGCAGCGAGTTCTTCTACGTGGTCAAACCTTACCCATCCTGAAGCAACGCCTGTTGAAGGGTTAAACTTTTGACTTTTTTTGTCAATGTATACAAACTCCGATTCGGGTATTCTGTACCATTGGTAAGCTTGCGCCATTGTGCTGCACGTGGCAAACAGTAATAAGATTAATAATGCTTTTTTCATACTTCCCCCTTGTAAACAAATTTTCTTCTTATGATATCAAAAGAATGTTTTTACAGCAATATTTTGTAAAGCTCAATTTAGCAATTATAATATAAAGTAATGGGCGATGAAGATAAACAGTTTGAGGCAAGCCAGCAGAAACTGCAAAAGGCAAGAAAAGAAGGTCAGGTAGTAAAGTCTAAAGACTTTTCAACCGCGCTTGCCCTTATTGTGATGTTCACCGGAATTTATCTACTGGCGCCGTTTATATGGCAGCAAATTTCTGGGCTGTATATTACGCTGTACGAACAAATACCTAACGCGCATATGGCGGAGATAGGGTACGGGTATATCCTTATGAGAACAATCGTTCCTACCCTTTTAATCTTAGGGCCCATACTTTTACTTGCATTTATAATGGGGATAACAGGCGACCTTATTCAAGTCGGGCCGCTCTTTACGACTACACCCCTGCAGCCGAAACTGGACAAATTAAACCCCACAAAGTATTTTAAAAACCTTATGTCCATAAAAACTCTTTTTGAGCTCTTTAAGAACATATTAAAAGTTGCAATTCTCGGAGTTATCGGCTGGGTAACATATATGGCGCACTTCCCTTCCATTTTGCAGCTTGCAGCCACGGACAACCAGTTTGCCACACTTATTGCTTTCGGTAAACTTATAACAGACTTCGTGTTTAAAGCTACCGTAGCCTTTTTGATAATATCTGCGGCAGACTATGCCGTTACTAAGATGAAGTTTCTGAAAGACCAAAAAATGTCTTTTAAAGAAGTAAAGGATGAGTATAAAAACACCGAGGGCGACCCGCACGTAAAGGCTGCCTTGAGGCAGAGACGCCAACAGCTTTTACAAAGAAGTATGATGGACTCTGTCCCTACTTCCGACTTTGTCGTTACAAACCCGACACATGTGGCCTGCGCCCTTAAATATGAGGCGGAAGAAAACGAGGCACCAAAGCTTGTAGCCAAGGGCAGTGAACTTTTTGCCAAGCAAATTATTGCAATAGCAAAAGAACACGACATTCCTGTAATTGAAAACCCGCCTGTTGCGCGCGCGCTTTTCAGAATTGTTGATATTAACAAAGAAGTTCCGCCCGACCTCTACAAGGCAGTTGCGGAAATTCTGATTTTTGTATATAAACTTAAGAAAAAGACTATTCCTTTGGGGAAAAAAGAAGACAAACCCGAAACACATCAGTAGTCGGGAGAATTACGGGACATATACTTCAAACATCTGATTACATTTGCATTTAAGTAAGAAAAATAGTAGAATTCTCTTAAGCGAAGTTGTAGAATTATGGCAGTCAAAGTGCAATCAAAAATAAAAGATTATATAGAAATAATTCAAAAAGTTGCAAGGGTAGAGTACAGGCGCATACCGTCACATATGGTGGAGTGTGAAGAGCTTGTTTCTATAGGCATAATTGCTGTTCAATCTTTAATCAAAAACAAAACTCCCGAGCAGCTTGAAAAGTACAACAGCTCATATATTGCGACAGCTGTACGCTGGGCTATACGTAATGAACTTCGCAACCGGTACAAATGGTACACTCTTAAACACAAAAAAGAAGACACTGAAGATGCCGCAACAGCAGAGGGTGAAGAGAGTATGTCATCACTGGATGTTTCACCTGCAAAAGTTCGTGAAGCAATCTACGAGACAATTCTTTCCATAGACTCTATTGCCGCGTCGTCTTCGGACACTGATTCTCCTTTTGATTTTATAAAGGACAACTCTGCAACGCCGGATGAAAAGGCCGAAATAACAGAGTTGGGCAGGGTTATAAGGGAAGCAATTGCAACTTTGCCGCAAAAAGACAGGACAATAGTAGAGTACAGATTCTACAGAAATATGCAGGTTAAGCAAATAGCCCAGCAAGTAGGGCTTTCATCGTCAAGAATTACAAGGATTGTTCAATCTTCACTGAATAGTGTACGCGAATATCTTGAGCGGCGCGGTTTGACCAGTTATTAAAATGTGTTGTGAGTTAAAATAAGGATGACAAAATGACAAAAAATTGCACCGAGTACAAGACAGCCGTTCGTGATGCCCTAAAGGTTTTAAACAAAAAAAACCTTGCCCTTATTCTACACGGCGTAAGCTTTCCGGGAACCAAAGGAGATGATACGGGCTATGGTACATACAACTCCGAAGGCGGAAAACGCGTTATAGATTTTGCGAGCGGAGTGTTTGACGCCATACAACTCGGGCCTGCGGGCAAAACAAAACTCAGCGACTCTTCGCCGTATACAGGTACAATTTTTTCGGAAAATCCGTTATTTATAGACCTCAAAGCTTTAACTACAAAAGACTGGGAAGAACTTTTAAGCAAAGAAACGTATAAAGAAATTGCTGAAAATAATCCTGCAAAGGGCTCAAATCGTGCTTCTTATGAGTATATTTACAAAAAACAAAATGAAGCACTTGAGGAAGTTTATGAAAACTTTAAAGCAAAAGCCTCCAAAAAACTTAAAAATAACTTTGATAAATTTAAAAAAGAAAATTCGTATTGGCTTGACAATGACGCGCTCTATGAGGCGCTTATTATTGAAAACGGCTCTGACTACTGGCCGCAGTGGAAGAGCGGGCTTGATAAAACCCTCTTGAATCCCAAGGATGAAAAAGCTGCGGCGGCGAGAATTGCAGAGGTTTCAAACAAACATACAGACGTTATTGAGCAGTATAAGCTCGAGCAGTTCATAGTTGCCGCTCAAAGCGAACAGACCAGAGAGTACGCCAAGAAAAAAGGCGTAAAGATGATAGCAGACCGTCAGGTTGCTTTCTCTGACCGCGACTGTTGGGCTTATCAATCAATGTTTTTAGAGGGCTGGTCTTTGGGCTGTCCTCCTGATTACTTCTCTGAAGACGGACAGGCATGGGGATTCCCTGCTATGGACCCCCGTAAAATGTTCAACCCTGACGGAACTTTAGGGCCTGCGGGTGAGTTGATGAAAAGACTTTATGTGAAAATGTTTAAGGAAAACCCCGGCGGCGTAAGGATTGACCATACCGTAGGCTTAATTGACCCCTGGGTATACAAAGCAGGGTGCCTGCCAAAAGTTGAGGAAGGCGCAGGAAGACTATACTCCTCCCCTCAACACGAATTCCTGAAACAGTTTGCCATAGCAACTATGGACGATGTTGACCCCGAGTATGAACCCGATGAAGAAAAGTGGATTAAACAACTTTCCGACAAACAGGTTAAGCAATACGGTCAAACAATTGAAAAAATAGTTATTGCGGCGGCCAAAGAAGTCGGTCTGAATAAAGATGCAATTGTCGCTGAAGACCTTGGCACACTTACTTTTCCCGTTGTTAAGGTTATGGAAAAATACGACCTTCAAGGGATGAAACTGGTGCAGTTCGTTGTAGCGGAAGAAGAAGACCACCCCTACAGATGTAAAAATATTATTGCTAACTCCTGGACAATGGTAGGTACTCACGATAATGAACCAATCAGAATGTGGGCAGAGGCTATAGTAAATACCCCTGAAATTGACCCGCACGTTGTAAATCTTATGGAAGATTTGTTTGAAGACTTTGATAACAAAGAGGAAATAAGGCATAAGCTAAACACAAACGCTTGTTTTTTGGGCTTTGCAAAGCTTGTTGAAATATTTGCCTCCAAGTCTCAAAATGTACAAGTGTTCTTTACGGACTTTTTCGGCATAGAAGAAGTCTACAATAAACCCGGTACTTCAGGTGACCCAAACTGGACGCTCAGGCTGCCGGAGAATTTTGAAGAGTTTTACGAACAGAAACTTGAATCTTTTGACGCTTTAAACTTACCTGCCGTGTTGGCTTGCGCAATTCGCGCAAGAGGAAAAGGGTTCTCCTCTAAAAATTCAGCTCTTCTTGAAAAGCTTGATAAGCTGAGCAAGCAGCCTGTTACCGCATAGCTATAAGTAGCATTATGGAAGAAGAATAAATGGAAGATGTTAAAAAACTACGCTATATAAATATTGCAAGGATTTTTGTCCTTGCGCTCATTGTATTGTTTATCGCACTTGGAGTTCAGTCCAGTCAGGCATTCTCTTTTAAAGAGATGACTTTAAAGTTTGTACAAATATCCGATGTGCACATATCAAGCAAACCCGATACTTCGTACAAAATCATTTCAAACTCTAAAGACCTGTTTGCTGACGCCATAGAGCAGGTAAACGGCATTAAAGATATTGACTTTGTAATGTTTACGGGAGATATGGTAAACGATCCTATAATGGAAGACTACAAAGATTTTTTTACACTTCTCAGTGAACTTAAATACCCGTCTCTTTATGTGTTAGGCAACCATGACTTCGCTCCAAAGGGTACGCAGGGACTTTCGAAAGAAGAAGTTTTGGCAATATTCAGGCAATGCAACCCAAACTACGTTTTCCCTGCAAGTTATTATGCAATTACTCCGAAAAAAGGGTTTCGTATAATCGGACTTGACCTGACAATAGAAGACAAACAAACTTCAAACGGCTTTTTAAACGATGAGCAAAAAGAATTTCTGGAAAATGAACTCAAGAACAATCAGGACAAGATTATTGTAATATTCCAACATTTCCCCGTGATTCAGCCGTTTACGGCAGACCATCACAAAATTTTAAATGATGACGAGTATCTGGCTATAGTTAAGCAGTATAAAAACCCTATTATTGTATTAACGGGGCATTATCATATAACAAAAATTATTCAGGATAAGAATTTTATACAAGTAGTTACACCTTCTTTAGTTACGTACCCTAACGCTTTTCGTCTGGTTAATATAACAAACTTTCAAGACAGGGTTGTGTTTGAGTTCGGTTTTCTCCCTACAAAGCTGACAGAACTTCAGGACAAGAGCAGGGCCTTAACTATGATGCCAAGCTCGCTTTTGGGAACAGAAAAAGACAGAGTTCAAACTATTACAATTAAAAAGAAAAGTAATAAGGCTAAAGAGTCTAAAAAAGAAGCTGAAAGTACTGACCCTAATGAGGTAATTTGGGAAACGGAAGAATAATATGTCTGATATCCCTGCACAAGATTTTAAAATAAAGTTTCGCGGTACCCGCGGCTCTTACCCTACCCCCAAAATAAACTATTTACGTTACGGGGGCAATACCGCTTGTGTGGAAGTAAATGTCGGCGGCCGCCTTATAATACTCGACGCCGGAACAGGAATTATCGACTTGGGCCGTGACTTAACCAAAGAGCACATTTTAAGCGGCAACGATATGTTTGAGCGCGCCCCTATAAATGCCACGCTTTTGTTAACCCACATCCATCAGGACCATATTCAGGGCCTGCCGTTTTTTAACCCGCTGTACATTCCGACAACCAATATGAACATTTTCGGTATGGGGTCAAGCGGTGAAAACCTGAGAACTACACTCTCTCAAGTGCTTTTCGACAAAGTATTTCCTCTGGGTCTTGAGGATATTAACTGCAATTTGAATATTGAAAACTACGGCGAGCGCCAACTTTTAGTCATTTCAAGAGACGGAAGCGTGTGTCTGGAAAAAAATACGGAGCGCAAAAACCTGAAACTGAAAGACGACGATGTTATTATTACTTCCCACAAAACCTTTGCGCACCCTAAAGAGGGGTGTTTGTGCATTAAAGTAACATACAAAGGCAAGTCTCTTGTTTATGCAACCGACAAAGAAACCTATGTCGGTTCAGACAAAAAATTTGTGGAGTTTGCCCACGGGGCGGATTTGTTAATCCACGATACCCAATATACACATCAGGAGTACATTTCACCCATCGCACCCAAGCAAGGTTTCGGGCACTCAACATTTCAAATGGCTCTTGAGACTTCAAAACTGGCTAAAACAAAACGTACAGCCTTCTTTCACTATGACCCCAACTATGATGACAGCTTGCTTGAGCTTTTAGAGTCCGAGTTTTCAAAACTCTCAAGCACTTGTTTCTTTGCCAAGGAAAATATGGAAATTGCTATATAAATTTTTTCTTATACTTTTAACCTGTTTGCTTATAAGCGCTCCCGCATTTTGCGCCAAGTCTCTTGTAACGCCCGTCGATGCCCAGCGGGCAGCGCAGTCTCACAATAATAAAGGTGTCGACTTTTACAACGACAAAGATTATATGGCGGCTATTAAAGAGTTTAAAATAGCGCTCGGGATAAACCCCAACAACCAAACTTCCGCTGTTTATCACAATAACCTCGGCAGGACTTACCTTGCCCTTGCGAGACTTGGGGCACAGGGTGCTCCTTTTGCTTATTGGGCGCAAGTCTCTTTTGAAAGCGCTATCGCGCAAGACTGTATGAATTTAGGCTTTTATAAAAATCTGGTAGATTCCTTTGCACTGCAGGGAAATATGGGGGAAAGACTTACCTACTACTCGAAAGACTCTTCCAAAAATCCGTTTAGTTCAATCATTGTTGCATTAATTTACGAAAGACAGGGCAACAGGCAAGCTGCAGCCGCGCTTTTGAGTGATTTTGTAAAAACATTTCCTGACTTAATAATTACTAACGACATCAAAAAACACTTAAGGGAATAATAAACTTACTCATCAAACTTTAAAAGCTGCCAAGGCTCTACCTTGAGCGCTTCCGCTATAGCTACAAACTTTGCCAAAGTTATATCGCTTCTTGCAGATTCAAAAAGAGCAAGGGTGGAAAGCCCGATATTCGCATCAACTGCAACATCTAACTGACGTAACCCCCGCATCTTCCTGTATTTCTTAATGTTCAATGCAACTTTTTGATTAAAAGCCTTATTCATTCTTTTATTATCTATTAAGTAAACCTAAAACCATATTTACAGTATAAACTTTATGTGATAAACTTTATACTGTAAATATTTATACAGCACTGTTGAAGGGTTTAAAATGAAAAAAGGTTTTACGTTAGCAGAAGTACTTCTCACTCTGGCTATTATCGGAGTTGTTGCAGCGTTGACTATCCCTGCTGTTATTACAAAGGTCACAAAAGACCAGTACGTAGTCGGACTTAAGAAAGCATACAATACCCTAAAAGCAGTGCAGCGTGAAGCCGAGCAGGAACATGGGCCGATGGAAAATTGGAGCTGGACATCAGGTACAGACCCTGTCACAGACTTTGAGAAATATTTCCTGCCGTATTTTGATGTTTTAAAAAACTGCAAAAAGACTGAAACAGGGTGTTTTTCTGCAACAATTACAGACATATGGACAGATGGCGAACCCGAAAGTTTTGATTCAAGTAACACAGCTTATAAAATATTGAGTTCTGACGGGATGTCTTGGGTATATTACAAGATGCCCGGCACTCCTATTCCTCCTGCCAAGCAGAGTGATTTTTACGTAGACGTTAATGGTTTGAAGGGGCCCAACAGACGCGGCAGAGATATATTTGAATTTGACGTCTTTCCTTCAAATCTGGGTATTAAACCGCGTGGTTCGTATAGCGCTAATGGTACAGGCACATCAATGGGAAGTACAGAAGTTGATAGCGAATGCGACCCTGGCGGGGGCACTGTAGGTATGTTCTGCGCTGCAAAAGTTCTCTCAGAAGGAGCGATGAATTACTAGACAAAGATAGTCTGCTCACGCTTGGGCCCTACGCTTATTATCTTGATAGGGATACCCAAAAGGTCTTCAAGTCTGGCAAGGTAAACTTTTGCATTTTTTGGAAGCTCGTCAAAGTTTTTTGCTTTTGAGATGTCTTCTCTCCAGCCTTCAAAATATTCATACACCGGAACATAGTCGCAGTGCGTGTGAACCTGGGTCGGATAGTATTCTATAATTTCATCGGTATGTATATTTCTATAGCCCACACAAAGCTTTATCTCGTCGAACTTGTCAAAAACATCCATTTTTGTTATTGCCGCACAGGATAAACCTCCGACAAGTACACTGTAGCGGGCAATTACACCGTCAAACCAGCCGCAGCGTCTTGGCCTTCCTGTTGTTGTACCGAATTCAGCGCCGACTTTTCTTATTTCTTCTCCTGTGTCGTCTGAAAGCTCTGTCACAAAAGGCCCTTCCCCGACACGTGTAATGTAAGCCTTGAAAACTCCGACGGCCTCGCCTATAGCCATAGGCCCGACACCCGCGCCGACACCCGCGCCGCCTGCTATAGGATTAGAGCTTGTCACATAAGGGTATGTACCGTAGTCGATATCTAAAAGAACGCCCTGCGCCCCTTCAAAAAGAATTGTTTTGTTCTTTTTGGCATCTTCTAAAAGTTCCTGCCAATTCCAACAAACGTAAGGTTCAAAGAGTTCTCTGTATTCTTCACAAAGCTCCAGTAAATACTCTTTTGAGTATGGCTTTAAGCCGTAAACGCGCTCAAGTGTGAGGTTTTTGGCAGGAAGAATAATGTCGAGCTTTTCTTCAAGTCTCTTTTTGTCAAAAAGGTCTTCCATTCTAATGCCGGAGCGGGCGTATTTGTCGGTGTATGTGGGACCGATACCCTTTTTGGTTGTACCTATTTTATTTGCACCAAGTGCGCTCTCGCTTCCGCCGTCAAGGTCGATATGGTAAGGCATGGTAATATGCGCCAGCGGACTTATTTTTAAGTTATTGGCAAAGTGGTCATTGGGCACACCCTGTGTCAGTAAATCGACAAGTTCTTTTCTGAAACTGTCAGGATAAAGGACAACGCCTGCGCCTATAAAGCAGGTTTTATCTTTGTACAAAATGCCCGAGGGAATTAAGTGAAATTTGTAAGTCTTATCCCCTACAACAACAGTATGGCCGGCGTTACAGCCGCCTTGATAGCGCACAATCATTTGTGCGTTTTCAGCCAGAATGTCGGTAACTTTTGCTTTACCCTCATCCCCGAACTGTGCACCGACAATTACCGTATTTTTCAATTATTTCTCCTCCGAATGTCACCAAGGGTAATTTTACTACAAACTTATTTATAGTAAAATCTTTTGTATGTTAAAGCTTTTTAATACACTAACCAACCAGGATGAAATTTTCGAACCCATTGAGCCGCCAAAAGTAAAAATGTACGTTTGCGGCCCTACGGTATATGACCACGCACACCTGGGCCATGCCAGATGCTACATCACCTGGGATGTTCTGTACAGGTACTTAAAGTTTTCAGGCTATGACGTTACATACTGCCGTAACGTGACGGATGTTGACGATAAAATTATCAAAAAAGCACAAGAGGCTGGCATAACGATAGAAGAAGTTTCAAAGATTTATTACAAGTCTTTTGAAAATTCAATGAACAAACTAAACATCCTGAAGCCCGACATTGAACCTTACGCCACAAAAACAATCGGTGAAATGATTGCAATGATAAAAAAACTGATTGAAGGAGACTACGCCTACGAAGCAGACGGGGATGTTTACTTTGATGTTCAAAAGTACAAAAAATACGGGCAGCTTTCAAAGCAGCCTGTTGAAGACTTAATGGCAGGCGCCAGAGTTGAAGCCAACGACAAAAAGAAGTCTCCTCTGGACTTTGCCCTTTGGAAAAAAGACGAAAAGCACGGCTACAAAAGTCCTTGGGGAGAAGGCAGGCCTGGCTGGCACATAGAATGCTCGGCCATGAGCAAAAAGTTTCTTGGCAACAGGATAGACATCCACGCAGGCGGGGCAGACCTGACGTTTCCGCACCACGAAAATGAACTGGCACAGAGCGAGTGCGCCAACGGATGCGACTTTGTTAAATATTGGCTCCACAACGGATTTGTCACAATTAACAAAGAAAAAATGTCAAAATCTCTGGGCAACTTTTTTACCATAGATGATATCCTGAAAACCTACGACAGTAATGTTATCCGTTTTTTCATCCTTACAAACCACTACAGAATGCCTGTTGAATTCAATGAGGAAGCGCTTTTAAGCGCCAAAAACGGCGTAAAAAGACTTATTAATGCACCAAAAGACACTGCGGGACAAGAAATTGACAAAGAGTCTGCTGCAGCTTTCAAGGAAGCCATGGACGAAGATTTGAATACTTCCAAGGCGATGGCTGTCCTTTTCTCGATTGTGGATAAAATCAAAAAAACTAATGAACAAAAATATTCCAATACCCTCATAAAACTGGGAGAAGTTCTTGGTTTTGATTTTTCACTTAAAGAAAAAGTTAAGCTGACCAAAGAGGAATTGGCTGCAAAAATTGAAGGGCTGTACGATAAGTTTGAAATCCTCTGCGGCACAGGCGCCTACGAGGCAATGGACAAAATTATCGAAATGAGAAATGCCGCCAGAGAACAAAAAGACTGGGCCAAGTCCGACCTTATAAGAAACGAGTTGGATGCCGCGGGAATTGTCTTAAAAGACTCAAAAGAGGGTACGGACTGGGAGGCAAAATAATATGCCGAGCGGTATACTGTACGTGGTGGCAACGCCCATAGGAAATCTTTCGGACATTACGTTTCGCGCTGTCGAGATTTTAAAGTCCGTGGATTTTATTGCCTGCGAAGATACAAGGAACAGCAGTGTTCTCTGTGATAGGTATGACATAAAGACAAGGCTTATCAGTTATCATAAATTCAGCGAAAATGAACGTCTGGAGCTGTTTTTGGGGTATTTAAGAGAAGGTAAAACTATTGCGCTAATCTCGGATGCAGGAACGCCTTTGATATCCGACCCGGGCTCAAAATTGGTTGAAAAAGTGAGGGAAGAA
>Ga0153948_1000810_pt1 | contig 17027 bp, 21 predicted proteins | sample TSNJ032MetaG_FD_104696 | JGI IMG/M metagenome (GOLD analysis project Ga0153948, IMG submission 104696) | Attine ant fungus gardens microbial communities from New Jersey, USA - TSNJ032 MetaG | ecosystem: Host-associated > Fungi > Mycelium > Unclassified | place: USA: New Jersey, Wharton State...
AGACACAAATTCTTATAAATCGTAACACCGCATTACTAGATTCAATCCAGATACATGATAGCTCCCGCAATGATGAGATATAGGCTGCCCATGGCAGTAGTCTTCACAGCACCAGAAGCGGAATCAAGACTTGGTGGTCCTGTAGCCATAGCACCGACGCCTGTTAAAACGGGACTACCGGAATCCGATTCCTTTGAATAGCAATACTTCAATCAACAATTTGACCTGACATCCCTATAGTTTAAGACTTACAGTGGCTTCGTTCGCTCCAATCGCTTTCGCGGCCGCAACAAATGCATCATGTGTGTTGTTACCACTCGTTGGAGCGTTGATACTACCGACCATACCCATTCCGCAATGCTGAACCTTTGCTCATGTCGGATCACTCGCTCCTAGCATATATCACTTATCACTCACCTGCTTGCAATGGTACCAGATTGCTTGAGGCGGGAATGTATCATCAATGAAGAGCACTGGAACGAATTACTTACGATCAGTACTTGTAATGTTGAGCGTGAATGTTGCGCTCATGACAAGCGAAGAATCAAAACCAGCCGAGTTGTTACCCTCTGCCGTAAGGTAATTGCAAGGGCTTCCAAAAGATGATTGCGTCACTGAATGAGCGATTTGCTGAGTGCTATTTCCACGAATCAGCGACTTTGAAGGATACGACTAGATGAACGAACTTTGGAAAGTAGAAAGTGACAAGATCGCCAACTTGAGCGGTGATGTTCGCAGGATCAAAGATGGAGTTGCCATCCGGGAAAACGTTGATCTATAAGAGTGATCAGCGATGTCAGGACCTGAAATTTCGATACCGACGTTGTGCTGTCCTGGCATATCAGGTGGCGCAGATGGGGCTGGTGCTGAAGTAGAAGTGCTACCCATGGCGGGAGGAGCGCCATACTGAGCGACAGTCAACTGCGCGAGGAATAGGCCCAACAAACTCTTGGAAATCATTTATTGAGGAGAGGACAGTAAGGAATGATTGTTGAATGACTATTGTGGTTCGATGTCGTTTTTAAGTCATGCTGTATTTTGTCTCTGTGAAAGTTTACCCAAAGGCGGGTATCTCTCTGTAAGCATATACTGCTAAGAATATGAAATCTTTCCCATATACATCAAGATGATGCCGCGTCCTTGGCATGTTTTCTGTAAAATGCAGCGTGACTACATCTGGACTACTTGCGATATATTAATAGTTGATGATTACATGATGACAGGTTTCGAGTAGCCGTTCAAAACTTCTTTTCATTTGGATCGGCGGACGTAGCCGCTTGGCTCGAAGCAATTTAGCAGACTTGCTGATCGACTGCCTCAAGCTTGTAGACCTCCGTGATCGTTGAAGTGAGGCAAAAGAGTCGGCTGGATTTCCAATCTGGGAAGGCTGCAAACCATGTCTAATTGGGAAACTGTAGGTATGCAGTGGGGCACATGCGAGACTAATTAGCGACCAATTAGCATGACTCCAGTTTTCGATCGTAACGCCGACGTAACTGCTGATCCTGGAAGTGACATGTTTCCCCTGATTGTAGTTCGGGGATGACCAAGAACATTTCCTCATGACCATATTGGTAACCTTCGCGTAAAGAGACGGAACTAGCCAGTTGAATGCGATGCTTGGTCACCGAGTAGTGTCCAGTCAATCAGCCTATATCCCAAAGAACTCGAGGAATCGAGGTGGCCGTGAGAGAAAAACCTAACTTCTCGAGCATTGGAATTTCTACCCAAAACGGTAGCCATGGTTACGTAAGTTGATTAGATGTAATATGGAAAGGGGCAGGTGCCTAGTTGGTACAAGCTGGCCATTACAAATTAAGTAATGTGACGATTACTTTATTATTCCTTTTCTACAAGCATGCATAGACGTGGGGCAGGTCTTGCAGCATTTGACAGACAAGAGCAGTCCAAGCGCTCCTTTGCCCAACTATCGTCCACAATCTCCCAATCTCAAGTCGATCACCTCCATTCCCAGCTCACACAGTTCCGTACCGCTCTTGCTCGTTTCGCCTTGACCCACCGTGACTCCATCAAAAGCGATCCAACTTTCCGCCATGCATTCCAACAAATGTGTTACTCGATTGGCGTCGACCCATTGGCAGGCCCCAGGAAAGGCGGGTGGTGGTCTGAGATGCTGGATATCGGTGATTGGCAGTACGAGCTCGGTGTTCAAATCGTTGATGTGTGTGTCAGCACGAGACATCACAATGGAGGTTTGATTGAAATGTCGGAGCTCGTACGAATGGTGTCTAAACTGCGTGGGGTCAATAGCGGGGAGATAACTGAGGATGATATCGTGCGCAGTATCAAGACACTCCAACCTTTAGGTGCTGGGTATCAAGTCGTGGAAATTGGGGGAAAGAAGATGGTCAGAAGTGTTGTGAAGGAGTTAGACGATGATCAGGCTACTATTCTCGCCATCGCGCAAGAAACCAATGGAAGAGTAGTCGAAAACATGCTTGTACAGAAGAAGGGCTGGACAACGGATCGTGCAAAAGCTGCTCTGGAGAACATGCTACTGAGAGACGGTCTCTGCTGGCTTGACGAACAGGACCAAGAATCCGGTCGAGCATATTGGGTTCTCTCTGCCATGCGGTGGGAAGTTTGAATATTAATTACAAGTTAGTCTTCTACTAAGATACACCTTATTGTACTGATCATCTCGAAGTGCTGTCATTGGTCCTGCTGTGAATCCATGACACCCGAGTTCGAGCTGGGATCTGGAGCCCATTTTGTCCGACTTGGTGATCTTGGACTTCCTCCGTCTGAAGAGGATGTGAGTCAATCGAGGAAACAATAAAAATTAACGGCGCACCTGATAGAACATCCCCTTCGTCTGCAGTCATCATCCCCTCCACGGCAAAGTTAACACAGCGGACCTCTAGCGTTCTGATATTCACCATGACGAGTGTCCCACTCTTCGCAAAACTCGGCAAGAGCACAATCCGACTTCGAATCTTCTCACCACCTCGTGTCTGCTCGGTAATCAGTTTGGTACCGAATTCGGGCTGCGCTCCAACGACGTAGATATGCGGCGTCTCTTTTATAATGAATGGGTCAGCCGTGAAATATGGGTGACACCACAATGTGTCTGGTGCTGTTGGTGACATATGTCTCCATTTGAGGGTGCTTTCGAGGATGGAGAGGCGAGTGATGGGTGGTGAAGGGAGATACTTGAACATATCATTCAGAGGTTGTCCGGAATTTACTAGGATAGACCTCCTACACCCCTTTTTCGAAGACCCAATGTTGATGTATGTAGGATTACTTTCCGAGTAAAAAGTCTCGAACTTGGTTGAAGCTTCACCAAAAATAGCTTTGGGGAATGGTTGCTGAGGCATAATGGCTCCAGATGGGTCTTCTGGTCCAGGTAGTATGTGGATAGGCATGACTCGAGCAATGTCGAGTAAATGCGCCGAAAGTTCGTAGATAGGGTTGATTTCGAAGGTCGTTGGGTCCAGTCCTCGCTTTTTCTGGGCAGATCTCGCATGAGGTCTGAGGCCTAAGATGAATTAAAAAAACGTACAGCTTTACGTTCCGCATACGAAGGCGTATCAATCCTATCCGCAAGAGCACTAGCTGTCACAGAATTTCCAGCAATTATCAGCCTCGAAATTCTAGCTGCACCAAGCTGGTCCTCCTCTCCACCCTCTTCTCCCGTCAAATACTCAGTCAACATCTGTAACTGTGCGTCCGTTGGTGTACTCGATCCCATCTCAAGTCCCGAAACAAAGCCCACCCACTCATCATCATCAGAGGTCACCGTTTCTGTGAGCAAAATTATGAATCAACCTCATAGATCGTCAACTCAATAAGAGCATGCGAACCGCACCATCCACATCTATGGCATCCTCATCCATGGAGTCCTCCTTCATGCTATCCTCTCTATAAGCTTGTGGTGCCATTCCCGGAAAACAGATGTCCACAACCTCAAAATCTCCCTCTGGGGTTTCCGCTCCAAGTGCACTTATTATTACACCTGTAACCAAATTCTTACCCTTCAAAGCATCTCCTACGAGTCGGATACGACCAGACTCGTCCTCAATCATGACACTATCGGTATCTGAATAAAACTTCTTGATTGGGGGCGGAGGCAGTATCGAATGCTATCCATCGCCAAAGAGGAAAATGGTGTTACCACTTGAAGAAAGCTGAAGCCTAGACTCAACGCACATCTCGGGCTATGTCTTCCATAACATTGGGTTTCATCGGCATTTCCATGTATATGGTACCAATAATGCAACATAGCTGCCCTTTCACTACTTCCAGGACTCTGGGCACCCGGGTAGGTTTCCCAGGGGCATTGTTCCATAAATCGAGTGCATTCTTCTCAAGGAACTGTCTTAATAGCCGCAAGCGTATGAAATATATGTTTGCATATTGATGCTTGTAAGATTTGTTGTTTTTGTCGATGATAAAAGAAGGCGCCGACTCGAGTGGAGGAAGAAGCAATGTTGATGCTCTTGTAGCCTGTAGAGGCTTGCTGAAAATGCAGATCTATCAAGATAGATGCTCCTAGTGAGATGTTCACTCACAGTTCCTGCACAGGTGCCATTGGTAAGGACAGCCTGGAATTGATGGCATGTGTTATTAGAAAATCGACGCGTACTTTGGCTGTGTTGACGCGTCTTACTAGTCCATCATAGCATTCCCTGGTGTGTTTTGCTATCGCCACAATATTGGACGACTCACCTTTCAAGATCGGACAAGTCTCACCGGGCGAGTGCCAGGGGAGACACTATCTGGACAATGTTTATTGATTGCGGATAGTTCCTATAATTACAGGGATGCTTAATGTTACAACGTTTAGCAAGGGCGCGCATATGTTCCAGAGTGATCACTCTCTTCCGGCCTAATGCGAAGGCCATGCTTTGTCTTCTCACGGTCCCAACCAGTGGAGGCATCAGCTGTCGTGAGGAAGGTATGGAAGGACTGATCATCGCCTGTAAGGATGTCAATGATATCGAACTGTTCAAATCTGTTTTAAGTGTTCAAAAATGCGAATTCAGCTAAAACCCACAAGATTATCAATGAATCTTTGGACAAGCTGCAAATTCGCACACGTTTCAGCTCCATCCGATAACTAACCTAATTTCATCTGCTCACCAATTCGGTCATGTTTTCCTTGACTACCACCCGCAGTATTTCTATGTCCTCACACTCTGGAGGTAGGTTATAATTTGGCACCAACCTATTCACCCATGTTACCTGAGACTAGAAGGCGAGCAGGTACATACCACCCTCGTGACCTTAAAAGAGTTTGAATCCAACTTTGTTGCAAGCGAGGGTACTGATTCCTGAAGCTTTCTGAGAATTTGAAAGCAACAACTGGTAAACCAGGTTCATAGTCCTGTGACAAGATTACTATTTTCCTCAGGTAATGGCGATCTGAAAGTCACCTACCTCAACGGTAGGCGAATTGATCATCTTCTCATTGTCTAATCCATTGGGACGATGAATGTCACTCAGAACATCGAAATACCCACTCCTCTCTAGAGCTCGACTCAATAACCGAGCATTCTTCAAATCATTCAGTGCAAGTTGCTGGTAACCCTGATATCCGAGGTGCACAAGGTTGAAATACTGAGCTATGATTGGAGCAGCTGGGCGCGAGAAGGTCAGAGAAAATGTGAACTCGACAGAGCCTAGGTAATGCAGCTCAAAGACCAGGTCCTTAGAGAGGTGCTCCTTGTCGCGCCAAACAATCCATCCAACGCCAACATAGCTCAATCCAAACTTGTGCCCCCTATACATTTGTTAGGTATATGCATCAAAAAAAGACGGAGAGCGTACGATGTATTGATGGAAACTACCCGGGTGATTCTGAAGTCCCAAACGAGGTTAGGCTAGAAAAACTTGGGTCAGATGTGAAAATAGGCCATGAAAGCAACCATACGTGTGCAAATGGCGCGATAAATCCACCAGATGCAGCGTCAACTTCAAAATCCTGTTAAATTACTGTATTAAACAAAGTGTAAAATTTCCTACCATGAATAGGAATAGAATGACCTGTACGTCTCTCGTATTGATCTAAGAGGTGAGCTAGACCTTTGACATCTTCGTAGTGTCCAGTGTAAGTGCCTATAAACTGTTTTAGGATAAACGAGTAACAACACAGCAAACACGTACTCCCGAGAATCACATAAATGCCGATAGTGTTTTCGTCGACATAATCCATGGTCTTCATGATGTCAAGATGATATCGGCTTTGCTTAGAAACAGGGACAAGGCGACATTCCACGTCAAAATAGCGGGCAAATTTCTCCAAGGCAACTTGAGCATTGGAACTCATCACAATATTTGGACTGGAATCCCTTCAGATTCAACCAATGAAAAGAACTAAGAACTTACCCAGGCACATGAAGATTCTTTCCAGCCGCCTTTTGCTTATCTTGCCAGATTTTCTTCATAGCTAAGCCGCCGAGTTGAACAGCCTCAGATGATCCGGTTGTAGCGGTACCAACAGCCTGCTGAGCCAAAGGGGCATGCCACAGATCCGCAATCATAGACACACCTGGTAAGCTCCTGAGATGAGAACTTGTGATTAACTTCAAATCAACTTACAGCGGTTAAGCAGTAACTCTTGATCAACAACATGTTGCTCAGCGACTGTATGAAAACTAGATACGAGACTTACGAGTCGCCGGATATTCGTCAGCATCTGATAGACAGATGAGTAGGATAAACGGACATAAAGTCAAAACTGGAAGTCGACGCACCTACCAAATTCTTCGAGATGTTCTCCTTGACAAGTTTGTCTGCCATAGGGGGCATATATGTCTGGACAAAAGAGGCCAGATTCAAGATAGGAGAGCCATCTAAACTTGTATTACTAGAAGATACCATTAATTGACATTGAAGACTCGCCGAGACTAAGCTCGTCTTGAATAAGCCTGTATGCAGTGTCGGCATCGATACCCTGTCGGGGATGAAGTTTATTAAGCGTTTTGTGAAGTGACGAAGATACACATACGGCAGCTGGAATTCGAAAGTGTGGGATTGGGCTGGTGCTATAGCGTTCTCCGTACGAGACAATCTTCTTTGAATCACCTTTTGATCCCTGGACAGTATATGGCTCCTCCTAATGGATCCAGAATAATGGGCATCCGTACTGTTTGTAGCAAGAATTCACTCACGAATGATTGCTCGACGAGGGATTCCGTATTGACGTGCTACGATGACAGATTTCAAAATGCTGAAGCTCACAACAGGAACTGATAGTACGTACCCTAGCAAGAGACATGATGAAAATGAGAGGGGACGAAAGAGACTTTCAAGCGATATATAGATGTTCGTCATTTCGAGACAAATCGTCACTGATGTCATGATTAGCGGACGAAATAACTATTTGTCCCCAGTCAAGTTATAATTGGCCCAAAGAGGACATCAAGCTCCAAGAATAACCTGAGTCTGTTCTCGTATTACTAACCACTTCTATTATGATTTTGTACTCATTTACTTTCCAATGCCGTTTAAATTCTTTGAAAGACTGTTCGATGAAGAACTCATGATTGGAATGGATTTGGAAGACAACTTCTTAGTCGAAGCAGAAGGCGATGAAACTAGAAAGATGTTTTTGATTTTGGCACCACATTTTTGTTAAGACGGATTCCTCTAAATTTCACAAAAGTGTTCAGAATTAAATCAGTAGAGGCCTCTAATTTCAAATGGAATAAACCAAAAGTTTCAGCATATCCGCACAATACTTGAACATAAGAATTACATTGGGTAACTTTGTTGACATCGGAAGTTGCAACCAAATGTACACCACTCAGATCCGTCATTCTCACGCTGCGCTATGGGAGGACCCAATCTCGAGGTCTTCAAATTCTCTCTCTATCTTTTCGTACCTATCGCTGCTCTTGTTCATTTCGGTGACCCAGAATGGTATAGAAAGCATGTTGTACCTGTATGTCTCTCGACGTGGAAGTTATAGAGGTTGAAGTTGATTCTGGCTTGAAGTATAGGGATCGGTTATTCCCAGGTCTCGAGCGCACGTCTCAGGTATGTTCATCCTGAATATGTTGCCAGCTATCGAGCTCATTTTTGTGCTGCAGAATATTCCCAAAGAAGCTGTCGCTATCCGGGAGGAGCTTGCGAGGATAAAGGCAGAAAGGTTGGCACGAAGAGCAATGCAGGAATCAAAAGACCACAAACAGGATAACTTATAATTTCTAATGGTCTTGAAGGTGTGTGCCCTAGTTTTTGAGTATGTGAGTACAACCCACACTTAAGGAAAGCAGTAACTAGAATTTCTGATCTATTCGTTGTACTGTTTCATTGATCTACTCCTCATTGATGTCTCGCTTGGCCTTAAATATCTCGCCATCATCACACCTGACCTCCCAGTTGGTTCCTGGCACACACCGGGCATGCTCCACAATGCTTCGGAATTCCTCAGTGTCTGAAAGAGAAACTTTAAAGCCTCCACAGACTATGAACACGACGCAGCGCGTATCACCTGCTGATGGCGGTACCATTCTGTCAAAAAGGGCAGGATGATATACAGGGACCAGGGTTGTCGAACAAGCCAGTTCTACCAGCATTTTGTGATCATCTATGAACTGTCAACCAAGTTGTGTGGATCTCTTTGATCGTCACTCACCAGCAAATCTGATCAAACTCTCCATGCTCAATTCATCGGGAACAGTATATGAGCGAACACCTCCGGCTCTCTCGAGTGCCATTTTCAGGACGGCTGCAGACGGTTGTGATGCACCCAATGATCCTGAGGCGCGTGATGAAAAACCATTGAAATGGGCTACATCCACCTTGTATTCAGAGTTGTGCACGAGTTCAACTCCATGGGGAAGTGATTTTGCATTTTTGTTAAATCCACTTCCATTCATTGTGATGGATTGGTAGAAACAATCAGACCCGATGGTTTCCAACGTCACGATTGGTACTGAAAAGACAGGTGATGAATATTGAGCAAGTGACCTTAACTTGATCTTGCTTACCATCGTCCCAGCCAACCTCTTTGCACCCCACAATTACCCCTCCCAAGAGACCACCACCACCTACACTACAGAAGATCGTGTCAGGTTTTTTCTTGAGCTGGTCTCTAATCTCAACGATCATTGAGCTATGGCCTTCCCATAGTAGCTGGTCGTCATATGCAGGTACTATGACACTGCGAAAGATTTCATCAGCGTGTTCCGTTGAGATACAGGTCCTTACGCGTTGACGTCTGTTGCTGCTGCTCGTTGAGCTGCTTCTGATGCTTCCGCGTAGAACCGACCAATCACGACGACTTCAGCCCTTTCTTGTTTCAGAAGAGCCAGTGTACCTTCTGCTACTCCTTTTGGAAGATAGACAGTACATTTAACTTCTAAAATGCGCGCTGCGCAAGCGGCGGCTAGTCCTGCATTACCGCCCGATGCAATCACACAGTGTAGGTTTTTCCCGTGACGCTGTTCTGCTCTCTGAATAAAATACGAAATTCCACGATACTTAAACGAATGTGACGGTTGAAGGTTCTACTAGACGAACTCAATTGAATTCCAGTCTCGTAGTCATCCCTCTTACCTCTAGCTTGAGGTAGACTGATGCGTTGACGTTATTCGAGAGCGTGACTGAGGAGATGAGAGGTGTTTCCCTCCAGAGCGCTCCTGACATACTCTGGTATTTGCAGCAGCAGCTCTTCGTTGCAATCAGAAGTCAATCAGAAGACGAGATAAATGCAATATCAGAGGCATGACTCATATACCCTTATGGGTCCTCTGATCTCCGGAGTCGTTGTATCTTTGTTATAATGTTACTACACCATTGTTCCACTTTAGGTGATTCTTTATTTCGACAGGCTAGCATACCACTATCTCTGGGTCACGATGGCACGCTTACAGTCCTACGTTGGCCATCACCGCCATCTTTGACAGGGACATGGGAGTGTCATAACAGTAATCCCGTTATCTCGTAGCTGCAAACATGCCTAGCCAGATAATCTATTTCTCCCAGAGCCATAGCACGGAAAATCCTCGGTAAGTTGCGGTCCGCTTCGGTTGTCCAAGTGACCCTTTAAAAAAGCTAATAAATACAGGAGAGGCATTTTATGGATAATCTCACTCTTTCGCCTCAAAACTCACAATGAAGTTTATTGATGGATTTTGGTTACTGAAAAATGGCGTTAAACCCTTCTATGGCCTTCAAGCCGTACAAGTCACCGAAGATGATGGTGGCTACGATCTTCAGGTCTCAACAAGGCCTATCAGACACCGCGGCGATACACTTGGAGGTACATTATACACGTCCGAGGATCATTTTTCATTATTGATTGCTGTGTAGGTCCTGTTTTGAGTGTCCGGATACATTCTCCTACCAAGGACGTTATTGGCGTTAACATTGAGCATTTTGCTTCTTTGCGCCGTCACCCCGAAATCGAGCTTTTCCCTGATGATCCACCTATTCATGACGCTCGTCTATCGAAGGAGGGCTCTAATCTTGTTATCTCCAGTGGTGATCTCAAGGCTGAGATCACCGAGAACCCTTATTCAATCACATTCAAATCACCTGACCGTGTTCTCACTTCTGCGGGGCCTAAATATCAAGCTATTTTTGACGTCCCTTCGCATTGGACGAACCTCAGTGCGTCGAATAGCTCTTGTTTGACTCATGATGTTTCGTCCAATCCCCGACCGGAGCCTTTGCCTACTATTATTCGGTACATCAATTCTGAGTTGAACATCTCCCCTGGTGAGCTTATCTATGGATTTGGAGAGCAGTTTGGTACATTTGTGAAGAATGGTACGCCGATCGAGCGAGGTTTTTGGCGATGCCTCGGTGGTTAATTCCTGTCCACCTTCAGGCCAGTCTGTCAAGATCTGGAATCAAGATGGAGGAACTTCCAGTGATCAAGCATACAAATGTGTTCCGTTCTATATCACCAACAGAAACTACGGTGTCTTCATCAACCACCCTGGAGAGGTAGAAGTAGAAGTTGGCTCTGAGAAAGTCAGCCGTGTTGGCGTATCTGTCGCGGACAAGAGTCTGGAATACTTCATCATCTATGGAAAGACTCCCTTGGAGGTCTGCTGTCATGAATTTCGTCCTTTTTTCCTGCAGCCTGATTTTATCAATTAGATCCTTGACAAATATACCAGAATGACTGGACGACCTGCGTGGGTGTAAAAATCCCGACTTTGAATGCGTCGTACTCAATATCTCGTGCAGAATCCTTCCAAGTTGGTCCTACGGGCTTTGGCTCTCTACCTCCTTCTTGACTTCATATTCATCTGAGACTGTATCTGGATTCTTGGAGGGCATGAAACAGCGAGAGTGCCCCGTTCGTGTCTTCCATATTGATTGTTTCTGGATGAAACAATATGAATGGTGAATGGTCCATCTTACTGCTATTCAATTGGAGTCGTTGAAGGCCTCCTAGGTGCTCCTTCACGTTCGATCCTGATAATTTCCCGAATCCCAAAGCATACCTCGCTGAGATCAAGCAAAAATACAACGTCAAGATTTGCCTGTGGAGTGAGTTACAGCAACAATCTCTTCGCAACTGAATTCTGAATTTGGGGTAGTCAATCCGTATATATCACAGCTGTCGCCTATTTTCACTGAGGCTGTCAAAGGCGATTATTTGATCAAACGCAAGGATGGGTCACCTTGGCAGTTTGTGTCTTTGTTTGTTCTCAACCTTGCAGAAAGGCTCAATTTTGAATCAGATGGGATTTATGGCAACCAGGTCTAGCCGTTCTCGATGTGACTAATCCTCATGCAAGGAGATGGTATTCCGCTAAACTGTCTGCCCTTATTGATCTCGGTGTTGACGCTTTCAAGGTGAGCGACTGGAAAATCCAAGCGAGTTTCGGATTGGTTGATCAGGCGATATTCTAGACTGACTTTGCGGAGCGCATTCCTCATACAAATATCGTTTTCCACGACGGCTCAGATCCGTACAGACTTCATAATACCTACTCTGTAATTTACAATGACCTTGTGTTCAACCTTATTCGTGAAAGTTTCGGAGAGGGAGAGGCCGTTGTTTTTGCGCGTTCCTCGACTGTTGGTGGACAAAGGCATGCACAATTTTTTTATTTGATATTTTTCTATTGATTCGTTGAGCTGACGACGGTTCTTAGATTCCCTGTTCATTGGGGAGGTGACTGCGAGTCGACGTGGGAAGCAATGGCGGAAGCGATGCGCGGCTTGTTATCTCTTACTACTTCCGGCTTTGGATACGCTTCTCATGATATTGGTGGATTTGAAGTTTGTTATCTGAGCCTAACCAGGTCATATGCATATTCAACTCGTTCTTAGGGCCACCCACCACCCGAAATTTACCAGCGGTGGGTTGCGTTTGGGATATTTTCATCCCACTCTCGCCTACATGGCTCGTCCTCTTATCGTGTCCCGTGGAATTATGGTGAAGAGGCCGCGAAGAATATGTCCGTTTGGTTGGATGCGAAGCATCGCCTAATGCCTTACATCTATAACCTCGTTAGTTCTTCGCATTTCTGGATTTGAGGCTGCATCCGAGTGACACGCTACTCGTTTCTGACAGTCTATTCAAGCACGCCTGAAAGGACACCCTATCCAACGAGCCATGTTCCTTGAATTTCCGGAGGATCGTACAGCTCAATATCTAGATCGACAGTATATGATCGGTACGTATATCACCCTTCAGTCGTTCATTTTGCTGTACAAATCCACATTTAGGTCCCTCTCTTCTCGTTGCACCTGTCTTTGTTCCTCTTGGTGAAGAACACGAGTTCTATCTACCTTGCGGCAAATGGACCAACTTCTGGAATCCAAGTCGTGTCGTTCGAGGTCCCACCTGGATCAAAGAACATGTGCCTATCAGTGAGATTCCTGTTTGGGTCCGTGAAGGGAGTGTTCTAGTTCTGGGTCCTGCTGGCATCGGTAAGCCAGATTATGATTATACCCAGAGTTTGGAGATACGGGTTTATGAGTTTGATGCTGCGGGAAAGGAGGCTATTGAGGTTGATGTTCCTGAAGGGAAGGGAGTTGAGGTTGCTGCGAAGATTAGGGTTGAAAAGGGGAGAAAAGTTGAGATTGTTAATGGAAAGGCTGAGGTTGTGAATCAGGTGTTCTTTGGGTGAGGATCAAAGCTATTCTATTTGGTGGATAGAGTCAGGAGTATCGATTGTTCAAAACACAAGAAAAATATAATGGCAACTGGATTCATCAATGGGCGTTGGAGATCCAATCAGATGGCATTGTACAGTATGTTCACTGGACTTAATGAGGCTGAAACGGTCATAAGGTCAGGCACTCATATTAGGAGTCAAATGAGGTCGCTTATGTAGGACCTAAATTGTACTGTGCCGGCGGACTGGGGTTGGATCAGACTATGCAAAGTTGGCAGACATTGCACAGGCACTCAACAACAATGCAGCTGCGGGGACAACTCCATATCGTCGATTCTGCGGGTTAATAGTCAACGAACTGCGCATGGACTATAACTTGAGACAGCGTACTGAGCTCGGCAGTTTTGGGCAGTAGCCTGCTGCTTGACAGCTTGCTACGGCTGTTCGAGGACCCTCGCGCAGTTGAACCGACGCGGATCCATTCTGGGATTGTGCGGCCGCAGTCGAGTGCCACTGGGAAAAATGGGACCAAGTTCATTGACGACATTACTGCCGTGAACTGAATGGACTAAGAGGGGTAACGGATTTCATGGAACTGAGGTCAGATTGTGAATCGTGACTGAGTATGGCAAATTATGATTGGACAGGTCACAGCCAGCGCCGCACGGTGATCCGGAGGTAAATTGATGAGACTACGGGAAAGAGATCCAACCGGCCGATAGCTGACGGTAACTCGGATGCCGAGTGGCAGTGGCCGATATCACAGATGAGCCGGGATTTTGCAGTGATTTTGCGGTGCGTGCGAGCGAATAGGGCACCGGAGCGAGTCTGAGGCGCAGAGAGCAGAACCGGACGAGAATTACCACAGCGCAGCAAACACGTGACACACAGATCTTATCTCGTGCTGCGGAATAGAAATGCCAACTTGGTTCGCCTTGACTCTTACTTCGATGGACTCTGTTCCTGCGCACAGACCCTCCCGTAAGCTCAGAGACCACGAAATGCCTGCCAAAGACCTTCCACAACCCACTGACCTCGACAGTCGCCTCACTGCTCTTCGACGCAAGCAAGCTGGGTGCGCTTGTATTTCTTCTCTTTTCTCTACACCTAGGCGCTCAATAGGTTTTTGAATCTAGTGTTCTTCGTCTCAGAGAAAAGTCTGACCGCGAGCAGCGACCTCAGCTTTCCTCTCCTCCGGCCTCTCAGACTCTCGTTCAGTCTTCGGTTCGGAGTGACAAGTTGCCAAAACCTCCTGCACCCTCCACCCGCGCCGCAGTCCCTCAGGCGCACCGGCGACATGCTTACCCTCAGGTCATTATATCTAGCCCTCCAGAAGAGGCCGACCACGAATCCTTTTCACGCCTCAAGATCACGACTTCGTCTGTTCCCCGTTCTTCATCTTCAAAACCCAAGCTTTTCAATCCTGATACCGACCCAATTCCCCTCCGCCGTACAGCAGAACCAGACAGCATGTCAGAGGCCGAAACTACAAATTTTCCCCGTGTACAGCCTGTCCGTAACAGTGCCACCAACGCTGCTCGTCAGCTATTTGATTACCGACGGGACGATCCCGTTCACTTCAAAACCCCTCAACGTACACAGGGTCCAACTTCTCCCTCTGCTGGTCGCCCAGAGAAGCATACTCCTACACCCAAGTCAAGTGGTGATTATGTCTCTGCAGGTTCCGCAAGCTCCTACTCTGCCTCCATTTCATCCAACTTCAGCCTTTCAACCGACGGATCTTCACAGTCTTCTGCTCTTTTCGATCGCCCAGGACGTGCAGCCACAGACGATTCGACAGCGTCTGCGTTTTCTCAGCAGTTGAAATTTATTTATCGTCATATCACCACGCTCGAGTCGAAAATTCAGCAGGAAGAGTCGGAAGACCAGGATGAAATGGATGCTCCTGTAGTTCTCAAAGGTCGGGAACTCTCCAGGGAAGATCTTGAAAAGGAGAAGTGGCTGAAGAAAGTGGAAGACCACAAAAGGTAAAAGCTCTACTCGATACAAGTCAACATCGTCTCACCATTCATCCAGTTTGGCAGAGGATATGTACAACTTTCTGCAGCTTTCCCTCGCACCATCTGTCCCTGCATCTCTCAAGAATGTCCCGACCAAATACAATATTGTCTTCCGCTTGTGGAATTACGGGTTTCACAAGCTTCTTGAGTCCCTTCGACGTGCTTCATTCTCATCTCGGCTTGCACTTGAACTCCTCCAAGAGTTCATTTACTATGCCTACAGTTTCTATATAAGCCTTGTGGAAGACCCACAACTAAATGTGTTCCGGAGTGGCTGGTTGGAGGCTTTGGGTGACCTCGCACGGTATCGCATGATCGTCGCTGCAATGCTAGATGGTGCTATGGGCAGTAGTGGTGGGCTCACCACTTCAGCCGTTCAAGCAGCCAATGATTTCAATCAATCCAACGGTCTTGAAGTTCCCATCGGAACTGCGAACGGAAATTCATCCGGAAAAAAGTCTATCAGTGACCTTGCTGGACGTCTCGGGAGTCTGACCCCCAGCGTAGGTGTTGCAGCTGCTCGATTGCTCGAAGTAGAACCGGATAAGGAGAGGTGGCGAAGTATCGCGCGTGATTGGTACGCAACAAGTCTCTTTGAGCAACCAGGCACAGGGAAGCTTCATCACCATCTGGGACTTCTTCATCGTGAGGTGGATAACGAAGAAATTCGTAGCGTGTACCACTTCGTAAAAAGGTAAATTAGCATCGGTTGCAATATCTATCTATTGATGATAGCTCATTGCTTTTGCAGTATGACTACTCTTCATCCATTCATGACTTCTCGTGAATCAATACTGCCTTTATGGGCCAACTCGCTGCAGGCGAAGCGCATGTATTCTGATACCAAGGTCTCAGGCCTCTTTGTGCTTCTCCATGGAATGCTTTTCACGAATATACAGCTGGACGATTTCCAGCCAACGCTCGCTCGTTTTCTTGAGCGACTCACAATCGAGGGTGCGGAGGAAAGAGAATGGATTATGATGGCTACAATAAACATCACATCCGTTTTCGAGTACGGCAAACCTTCAGGCCTCCTTCGAAGGATGGGAGGTGTTGGCGGACGTGAGGCGAACGGTCGTGTCATTGCTAAGAAGGCGCCGGTGGAGTCTGATAAGATGGATGTCGACGATGAGCATCATCATCAACAGACGTCTCCGACTCTTTCTGAAGCTGGCATCTATGTGCCTGAAGATCCTCCGGCTTTCAAGTATGCACTTCAACTGACCTTCACGATGTTGAGCTATGTTTTACGGAATCCGACTCGAAAGGCAAACGAATATTCGCGTTCTACACTCAATCCTTATCTCACGATCCTTCTCACTTTCCTCGCAACTATGCTTAAACACCAGCCTTCGCTCAAACTCCTTGAAAGGAGCATCCCTTGGGAAGATCTTGCTGCGTTCTTTGTCACCATTCCCCGCAAGGTTATGGAATCTCAGGGCCTCTTCACCATCCTCAATGTGGCCCCAGAGCAACGCTGGGCAATGCTTACATCTGGTTGTGCTCCCCCACTCCCTGAAGACTGGTGCATGCGTGGCATGGAATGGGTCAGTCGAAAAGTTTTTGAGCGCGGTTATTGGAAATCAGGGGCTGATCGTCCCGAGATTGAGGTTCTTGACGCTCAGGAAAGTGAGCAGTTGACGGATGGGCAGATTGAAGATGATAAGGAGGAGAAGAGTCAGTATTACTATGGTGTCAAGTTCGATGGTCTATACGATGCAAGCGGTATTCCGCGAGACGAGGACTGGCGAGTGAGTCCTAAGGAGACGACGTTGAAGCGGTGGACTCGCATTATTCGTTGTGCAGTTGATATCGCTGGTGTAGTTCCTGGGTTTGTGTGGGCTGAAGGAACTCGCGAGTGGCGAGTTGAAGGGAAATTGGCTGACAAGGTTGCCTCCTGGCGAGAGATGGAAAGAATAGAGAGGGAAGAAGAGGAGAAGAGGAGAATGGG
>Ga0153948_1000816_pt1 | contig 16995 bp, 14 predicted proteins | sample TSNJ032MetaG_FD_104696 | JGI IMG/M metagenome (GOLD analysis project Ga0153948, IMG submission 104696) | Attine ant fungus gardens microbial communities from New Jersey, USA - TSNJ032 MetaG | ecosystem: Host-associated > Fungi > Mycelium > Unclassified | place: USA: New Jersey, Wharton State...
ATTACCATCCTCTTACTCCCATCCTTCTTGCCCACAAAGAATACTGGTGATGTCTGAGAGGATTTTGATGGTCTAATGTACCTCTTTCTCAGTTGGTTGTTTACGAAGCTCTGAACTTCTTCCCTTTTGTTTTTGGATAAAGGGTAAATTCTTCCTTTTTATGGTTTAAACATCTCCTTGAGGTCTATAGCATGGTCCCAAATTTTCCTTGTCGGCATCCTCTCAGACTCCACCTTTCCAAATACCTTTTTCCACCTTAGGAATTTCTTCGGTACCATTTTTTTGATTTTCCTATAGTCTGCTTCAACTTCCTCTTCTCTTTTCTAGTCTTCTTTATCATCCACTGTCCACCTCACAATCTTCTCTTCTTCTAACATTGCTACTCTCTTTACTCTCCTTTCTCCTTTCAACTCTTCATTCCTTCCACACAGTGGTGGGCATCTCATCATCTTGACTTCTCCAGTCTCCTAATTTATCTCTAGGTTGTGTGCTTGCAGCCACAGCATTCCCAATATAACCTCTGTTTTCCCCAAATCACATACATCCATTCTCATCCTTTCTATGTGACCCTTGTAGTACATGTTCACTTCTACTTGATGAGTAATGGTCCCTGTACTGTTATTGGTTCTATCGACATTTCTGACTATTATTGGTCTCTTTAATTTTTGCAGCCTAAATCTATGTTTTGCTGCCATCCTCCAGTCTATAAACATTCCTGTTGCATCACTATCCAAGAGCACTTTTACTGTTATGTCTTCATGTATATCTACCTTTTCTATCCTAATGTCCATCCATACTTCTCTCAGCATTTTAAACATCCTCCTTACTTCTCTCTGTTCACCTTCTCTTCTTGCTACACCTTTTGGATCTTTTGTCTATGTACTGTTCCACTGTGCTTTTCTTTCTATAGGATATACTACTTCTCCCTTTTTCTTTTGCCTTGAGCATCCACACCATCCAGCTTCCTCTAGCTTCCTTCCTCTAAGGACTCCTTGTCCTCTGTTGTCCTCCCTATACATTCCTTTCTTTCCATACCATCTGCATCCTATGTAGGTTGCTATGACTTCTTCTGTCATCCATCCTAACTCCAACAGCTGTGCATCTTCTGGCACATTCTCCACTCCACAGTATTCCTGTGCCTTTTCCCAATTGGGATATGCTGGCTTCCCTCCCTGCTGTGCCTTTTGCAGACTGACTGCACATGCCACTTCCTCACTTCTCCTTTCCTTCTCCTCCTTAATATTTGGACACTCCCATTTGTAGTGTCCTATTCTCTAACATCTGAAACATTGCACCCCTTCCTCCACTGTCTCCTGTTTCCTTACTTTCACTTCCCCCCTCACCCCACACTGCATTACCCTACTCGCTATCACCTCAAATCTATTCTGAGGAATTGGTTTTCCTTTTTTCTCTTCCTTCTCATTCCTGCAGTTACAGGCCAGGTGCCCAAACTTTCTACACCCCCAGTACACCCTTCCTTCCCTTCCCTCTATTTCTGCCCTTAGTTTGGCCAGGGCACGCTGTTGGTTGAGCATACTGCCCATAAGAGAGTTGTATTGTTCTAGAGACATGGTGCTACATCTCCAGAAAAGTTGAAATAAGAGTGATTTTACTAATGTTATGTCTACTGGGGCACAAGATCTTCACCCAGCTAGACACCTACTACCCTACTTGCTACTGCCCTAATACTATGGTTATACTATCATCCCAAGGAGAGGATCTCTAACCTAAATGCCTTCCTAAAGATACAGTGTTACTCCTCTACATGTACAGCCCACAATGGGGCTTCAGCACAAGGTTTATAGAGTGAAAGGAATACAAGTAAACTACTGAGCACCACTCAATTGCAAGGTCAGGTCTTAGACACAATACCTGAGCTTGGTACTGTGCTTCCACCATCAATCCCTAACTAATTGACAAGTCCTCTTAAGCCAAGGGCCTGGCTATGTATGGAGGTGACTAGTGGTCATGGTGACCACTGGTCGAGAGTTGAGATGGTTATGAGAGTAAGGATGAGCAAGGTCCAAGGTGGACAGTGCTTTAGATGTAGAATCGAGTTCTAGTGTAGTGACTTAGCCTGAGGCAACTTAATCACACTCCTAGTCCGAGTTGACAAGGAGAACTCAATAGAGTTCCCATTCAATTGTGGTACACTACTTATACACCTTCTGTGTTTACTTCTATTTATAAACTCCTGCGCATCTCTTTTTAGTTGTTTCATTTCACATATCCACTGATTTCCTAGTTAAAAGAAAAGAAAAAGAAAAAGAAAATAAATAATGACTTAGCTGTTTTAACCATGTCATGACAAGTTGCAGAGGTATGTATGGTCTCTTTAGAGGGTTAGGGTTATGTAAGAACTATATAGTTATTACATAATACTGTCCCATGCTATTTATATCTTCCCTGTGTTATATTTCTAGAGATTTCCCATCAAGTTAATGAATGCATAGAAGATATTTTTCTTCTTTGAAGCCAACTCATAACACTTCCAGCTGATCACTAGTCATTGCCCTTACATATTCTTTCTGACTCCTCCTTTCCAAACACCTTCTTCCACTTCTAGAATCTTGTAGACACTAGTTCTTCCACTGTTTTTCCTTTCTCTATTTTCTTTACTTGCTTCTATTTCTATATTTCCTGCTTTTTTTTTCCATATATAGGTAGACACTATAAGGGGACTACACTAAGTTGTACTCCTGATGCACTAGTGGTAGCCCACTGGAGTGGCCCTGAACTAATTAAATGATAATTACCTAATATTTAATTAGTTGCCTACTCCTGCATCCCTGACCCTGACCATTGGGACATTCTGTAGTTAGAGGAACTTGTATATATAGTATAGATTACCCTCCCAGGAGTCTCATTCTATTCTCTGAAGATTCTCCTGGAAGGTGAGTTATAACATACTCCAGAGTATATTTATAGGCTGAGGATTCTCCTGGAAGCTCCACTCTGGTTGCTCTCACAGTCTACTATATATACAAGTACACTATTTGTCTTTGTTTAAGCTACAAGCTGTCCATCAGCTACCAATTCAATTCCAGTCTATGTCCATTCTATTTATAGCACTTTGTCATAGTTGGGGCGGCTCATGACAATCAACAATTGATGTACTACTTGTAGAAGAGAAGAGAGACTATATATCTTGAGGGATGATAATAATGTTATCTTTCAAGAAAAACAACAAATATTTGTTGGCAAGAAGATCATTAGGTAGGAATCAGCCTGAAATATCAAACTATGGCAATCTGTAAATTATAAGTATCTTGTCCACCATAGAAAATGAACTATTCAAGCAATTCCTGCAGTTCCCCTGATTCAACCATTTCTTCTACTATATCCAACCCCCCAACCAGTTCGCCATTAATGATCAGCTGTGGGAACGTAGGCCAATCATTAAGCTTTTTGAGACCTGGAGGCAAAGGCTATCAACCAGAAAAAATATGTTTCTAAATGTTGTATACCTTGACGGACATCCTCATCCTCAAGAATATTGAAGTATGTGAATTTAACATTTCGGCCCTGCAAAATGCCAACAATCTTTTTCGAGAATCCACATCGAGGTGCGTCAGGAGAGCCTTTCATGAATAAAACAACCTTGCTTTGATTCATCAAGGTCCGTAAACGTTTATCTAGCTCCTCTGATGACTCTGTTTCATCTTTCTGTGGTGTAGAAGGCAGATGTGAAGGCGCCTCAGCAGGTTTTTGGTCAGTTTGCGAAAGAGGGCGATATGTGGAGTTTGACGCATGTTTTGCTAGAAGCTGGGTCAAACCCACAGCATCTGCTCCGTCTATTTTACCGAGCAGCAAGTGTCCCTATATATGAAACACTCAGCACGAGCAGACAGCCGAACTCAAGCTATGACGTACCCTCAAAAGAATAAATCTTGGAACGGACTCTATGTCAAAACTCTCTGCTATCTCCTCTTGTTCCTCGGCGTCGACCTAATCCTACGTTAGGTATGATCAATCTGTCGATTGATGGCATACCCGGAGAAAAAGATACTCTGAATACTTTCTTGACAATTCTGTTACAACCTCCGTCATTTGCTTGCAAGGCTCTGCCCATGGTGCCCAAAAGTAGACAAGGGAAATACGGTTAAGGTCTTCAGAAAGGAGGCTCTGGAAATGAGGCGTGTTGCTAACATCATAAAAATTTGGGGCCATTTGTGATCAAGGAAAATTTAAAGCCTGTGGTGTCGAGATGGACGATAACTTGATCGCGTCATTCGGCCCTCTCCGTTCATTTAAGTACTTAGTCAGCCTATGATTTTGCAGTGAATTTGCAGTTCAGACAGAGAGCTAAGCGTATTCCAGAATAGTGGTATTGCATTGAACATATCAATGTAGAATGTCGTTTCTAGCCGTTTCTTCTGGCACTGAGGAATTCAGGGCATCGTAGCCTGTGCTCAGTTTGATCTGTATCTGTCGTACCTCTGATTCGGTTCCCACAGTGTCTTTCATACCTCCTTTAGGCTGACATCTCTATTCCTTGTACAATTCAGCGCTCCGATCGCATTCTCTTTGTTGTGATGCTCTGGCCTTGAGACCGAGCACGACTCACCACGCGGTTGTGGGGGGGAACTTTCAGGGACAATCAAACTGATTTGTCACTATGCTCTCATCTATTCACATGTCTCACCAAATGACATTAGTAGACAGTCTGTCAGTCGAACGAGATCATTCATGATGGTGTTATTGAGACATTGTAACTTGACAAAAGATAACTCAAAAATACAATGTCTTGTACATACACGCTAATATCAAGCAGCTCGGACAGAATGATGTGAAAGATTGTATCGTGGCAACTGACCTGGACAAGGAAATGTATACATGTGTACCAACATGTTCGTGATAAAGAGGCTGGAAACTCAATCAACACAGGAAACAAGGAAACAAAACAGAAAAACATGTTTCATTGTCAACTTTGTGGTCGTCGGCTACATCCGAAGGTGTTACACTTTGTAACAATGGCAATAAAGTTTCAAAATCCCGTTGGAAGGAGCCTTTGGTTATGGAAACACCCTCTCGCGCGCAGTAGCCCATAAAGAGAATCGGGCACAGGTACACCAATAGGATGGTTCAAGTATCACAGAGTAACATACAAATCACACAGGAGTAAACGAGATAGAGAACGTTTTGACTTGTTTGGAGTGGTGGTGAGCTCCGACGCTCTTGAAAGAGCAACTGCGCTGGAAGTCAAAATTCCCTGTGTCGTCAACATCAACTGCGATGATCCATGGCAAGCATAAGCATTAATATTCTATAAGAGAAGATCCGACGAAACAGAACGTGTAGATGACGAACAGCAAAGTTGTACCGAAGGACTTTATTTCTCCCACATGTTCATTGTTATTAAACGAAAACTGAGATTTATCAGAAGAAGACCCCGAAAACAATTACACACGATTCCCGTAGGATATCCATAAGCGATACTAGTGGGAGTCGAGCCAAGTTGAGATGCGGTCAATCAAATCAGCCTTCTTTCCAGAAACGGGTTCACTTTTTGTTCTCAGAAATTCCTGCGCGGCTTCAGTTGACAGGCCGAGGGCTGCGCGGAGGAGGGAAAAAATATTTACCTTCAGTTGATCAACCCGAAGCTGGGTCCAAGTGAACATCATGCCATAAAGACAAAGACCAACATTATGAGCCTACCTTTCCTATATCACCAGTTTCATATTTGCTTCGTATCTCTGTCTCATCTACCGATTGAGTCTACATGCCAGGATACGGTAAGCTTCCAGTACGCTTAATGTATACAGTGGACAAACCGCCTTGCGTTTGGAGCCAGCTATAGCCACGACCACATTTGCTGTGTCATCATTGAGCAGTGCACGTTTCCACTCCTTCATCAGGGCCCCAGCACGCTAAATGGAGACAATAAGAGGCGCTTCTGGAGATAAAGTTGTACAGCACCCACCTTGTGAATTTGTCCAATATTAGCTTCTGTCAGATCCTCAAATGAGTCGGGATCAAACTCTTCGCGGAATGCGCTGGCTTGCAGCTGCGCATTGTGATACGCAAGTGCTGTACATGCGACAGATCAGTATGTGACAAACACACAAAAACTACTCACCGGGATTTGGATACGAATCTGGTGGGTATGTTCCATTTTTGACACTCAACTTATCGATCCAGGCACGAGCCGCATCCTTCAGGTCATCAGATGCTAGGACAATGAGTAAAAATGACTTTCAGAGGTAGTGTGGTGACAGCGCATACCTCGGAAGGCTTCTTGGATTGGAGCAGCACGGATATCGTCAGCAAAAGGAAGCGGGATTAAATGAATACCCGGTGGGTCTGTGAAGCCACTCTCCTCAACTTGCTCCTTCTGGGAAAATGTGGTCAAACTCTGTTCATTGAAGAAGCGAAGGGTTTTTGTGACTGACCTGAGGAAGTAGAACGCAGAATACCAGCGTAGCGTTGCGCCGGATAAGGACCAGAGCCAAACCAATCTTGTTCTTTGTCAGCATGGATTTCAACAAGGCACTAAATGTTCTCCTGCTTCCAGAATATGTCTGTGGGCCGGATGTGAAAGATCAAGATTCCTTCTGTGTGATCCTTGTATCATACCAGTTCATCGGGGTAAATAAAATAAGAGTGCTTGACATTGTCCTCGAATTTGAGTTCATTCCTGTCCTTGAAACCAAGGAGTCGTATTCCTAGCCAGAGGTTCTGATGAGGCTAGTCGATCATCTAAACTCTATAGACCGTACCAGGTTTTAGCCCTAGTGTCCGTAATGATTGAACTTCTTCTGCGGTGTAGAATGGCTAGGAAAAATGAACAGTAGCTCTTACGCCCGATCACTGACCTACCCGCTGGCCTGGTCTGGCAACCTTAACGCCGAAACCTAGGCTGCTTTCTTCAACCTCACCCTCACCCCCAGCCATACTGGTTGTTTGTCCTACGCCAAAAAGAACCTTTGACTTTTCTACATCTACCTGATGTTCCTAAAAACCCAAGTCACTCATAATCAGAGTTCAAGTAGAATGCAGCTGACTTCATCCACGTAGGCGGAGCGTGAGACTGCAACCTCCATTCGGTCACCTAGATCAACAAAGTACTTATAGGATCCTTTCTTCTGTTCAGCCACCAAACCGTACCTGGTTGAGAAACAATTTGGGTTCGCTCGAGATGAGCGGTTACACAACTCACCCTTTGACACCAATCGCAAATCCTTCTGCCAGCTGAAATGGGATACTGAAAAGTGCACGTTTGGGTGATTCATGAATTCGCATTTGGTTTAATAAATCCTCCACTCGAGATATTGAAATCGATTCAGGCAGGACAGAAGAGCTACTAGCTGATTCGCTGTATTCCTCGATGTTGGTCGGCTGTAAAATGTGCTAGAAAGAGTAGTAATAAATACAAACGCTCATGGTTTGTGGTGTTGGCTTACGGAATAGAATCGAGAAATATCAAAAGGTTTGGAGTCTGTGCTGATGAAAAAAGGTTCAACTGAGACACCAGCTTGAGTAAGATCCTAATTTCAGATGTCAGCATTACCAACTCCGAGAACGAAAGATATAACTACCTCCAGTGTAGTCCGAGCTGAGGTGACCAATTGTGTGCTTCCTGGACCAGGATGTGGATTATCTTCGTCAGTAATGAGGAAAACGCGCTTTGTCGCTGTTTTTGGAGCACTTTCTGTTTTTCAATAACCTGGGTATGGATAGAAAAACATGACGAACCCGTCGCGCAAGATCCAATTACAACTAGTAAAGACATCACCCATAGGCATACGTTTGCCGGGCAGCGGTGGAAACGTATTTCTCAGTTCATCCATGTTCTCGCGTGCAGCTTTGACAAAATTTGAGTTCAAAAGAACGAAAAATCTCTCTCCACAAACCTTCAAGGATTTGGATCAACTCTTGGACCTTGGGCGCACTCAAGGGAGAGATGGGTTGAAATACGAAAGTATTGCGTTTCAGTTCGGAGACTTCTATGCGGCCATTTTCTGTTCTCCTTGTCTTGAAAGCACGATGTCATTGAGTCTGACGCTGAACATTTGGACGTGGGATCTCACTGTATTGAAAAACATGATACCGATAGAGTCATTCGGACCCACAATTATCTTTCGCTTCTGTATTTGCATTGCTGCTTCCAAAGCCTTGAACATGTGACAAATCTTGACATCCTCGTAGTCGGGGTCATCGCGGAGCTCAAGCATAGATTCAGAACAGTCAATGCAAAACAGAATCACATCTCTCTTTCCTTCAAAGAACTGGATCGGTGAGGAAAATAAGAGGGGCAGAAAACATGTAAGCGTACAGAATCGTCTAGCAATTCCTCCTCTTCCTCATCGTCAATTTTATTCCAATCGTCGTAGGGAGGCATAACTGGCTTTGTGACAAATGAACCCGTGACAACACCATAGTCACGATTATTACAGTCACGTCTAAGTCTCAACTAGATAATGGACTTACCTCCTCTCCGTGAAATTCCACTGTCACGTTTTGACAATATCGGTTCTTTACCTTCGCTAGTTATCAGGAACGATCAAGATGTGGAAATCTGGGCGAAAACTACCTCCTATCATGAATATGACTTGTTTTTACGCCGTCTGAATGAATCCGTAGTTGGGTTTTTCTTACCGTACACTAAAAGGATAAACGCAGTAAGACATATGAGCTTTTCTTTTTGTAACTGATGTATGGTGTTATCCAGCCAGTCTCTGCTATTTTGACACTCCTTGACACTCTGGAGAACTGGATTGAGGATATCCCGCCCTTACGCAGCCCTCAGAGATTTGGAAATCTAGCTTTCCGTACATGGGGTGTCCGACTAGAAGAGGTTAGCTATTTTCTTTCAGTTTTTGCTTTTCTCATCCGGTTTCTTTAGCAAGCAGATTCCTTGCTTGAACAGCTCTTGGGACCAGCCAAAAAAATTCTTGTTCCATATATCAAGCCCTACCTTCTAACATCGTTTGGTTCTTTCACCCGAATGGATTACGGGACTGGACATGAAACTTCATTTGCGCTCTTCCTCTTATGTTTAGTGCTTGTGCGGTTTTTTGAGCCCATCCCAGAGGTAGAACGCCAATTAGTCTTAGTTGTTTTTGTCCGTTACCTCTATCTTTGCTGGAAGCTACAAGACATATACAAGCTGGAGCCTGCAGGTAGTCATGGAGTTTGGGGCCTAGATGATTACTCCTTTCTTCCTTACATATTTGGTAGTGGCGAATTGAGAGGTATGCCCTCTTATAGATTATGACTCGTTTTGTTCTGAACGACTACCAGATCAAACTGCTATTCCACCATCTGCGATCCTACACCCTCCACTGCCTTCAACAAATCTATATTTCTTAGCCATCATGCGCATTCATGATGTTAAACGAGGTCCTTTTTTTGAGCATTCTTCTCAGCTATTTTCCATTGCCACAGGTGTACCAAATTGGACGAAAGTTAACTCAGGTCTCTTCAAGATGTATAGGGTACGTGATTTTTACATGCATCATTGTAGTATTGAAAATTGGATTAGGCCGAAGTTCTGGGCAAACGTGTTGTCGTCCAACATATCCCTTTGGGTGGACTATTAGAATGGGAGTCGTCAACTTCAGAGACTAGAGTCTCTGAAAGCCACATGGACCAATATGTGACCAATGTAACGGGGATTGAACGCATAGGCAATTCCCCCCGCTCGAATTTCTGTCGGACTTGGCCTACTACGCTGAACACAGTCACCGATCAACCGATGCCCTTGAATACCTTACCTTTTACGCCATTTACTCCTGGCCCAGTACGTTATGCCCCTAGAGTTGCCGCGAATTCCAACTCAAAACGCGATAACGCGGACGGTACACAATATTTACCTCGATAACCGCCTCGCACTGCTGCAATTTAGGGTGTGCCGCCTTCCCAACATTCAAGTATAAATGACGAGGATACGGACTGGTAAATGGGTTGACTCGAGAACACATCAACATGTCAGGAACATGGTGAGCAGTTGAAACTGCCAACGAAAGTAGACAAGTGGCGTAATAACCGAAGAGGATATTTACAATTCCTCGTCTGCTACTTCTCGTGCTTTTTAATGTATTCTCTAACTGAGCGTATCAATAGCTGATCAATAGCTGGCTGATACCACTATTGATAGTATTAGATCTGAATCAATCTAGTACTTTTCTAGCGATCTTTTTGTCCATATGTCCATATTCTGACGCTCGAACAAAGCTCTCTAACAGGGCATCATTGCCTTCTCAAAATCGTAGACAAATCTTGAAAAGAAGAACTTGATCGGTGATCCACAAAATGGAAGTAGCTTCGAGAAATCAATCGCACATGGACTGTTGAAAAGTGGCTCTTGTGTGCCTATATGCATTTGGATTCTTCATATGTTGAGACTACTTCAGTCATTTTAAACCATCTTCACACTCTCCAAGCAGGCCAAAATCGATAGACAACCATACATATCGCTGCGGATAGCCACCTGTACTACCTGCGCATTGCCTGATTTATATATGCGACAAATCGCGTTTCTCAGGATAACGAAGGCTGCAACTTGCACCCACAACTTGCACTCAATCTGCAGGTAATCACCCAATTGTACCACGGTGGAATCTACATGATAAGTATTGCCATAACAATCGTGTTGTGTAATAATAAGAATCGAAAAATTGGACATAATTAGCAATCGTCACTTGAGGCATCACCGGAGATCCTGGAATCTATGTTTCATGTCCTCAGCATATTTCGGTGAAGATGATGATCATCTCGGCCTCTATCACACGTAGAGCATCTGATCGGAGAGAAGTCAAGTTAGGCGATTCACATTGTCCTTTTCCTTGGCACCCTCAAAGGAGTCCGAGCCCTTGTAGGATTTTTACTCAAATCCGATGCTTTGCTTAGATCAGGAGTAGGCCTCCCCATCCAGATATAAACCCATTATCAGTGACATACCACTGGAAGCATTCCGTGAAGAGAAACTTAAGGACGAGCACTCCATGCTATCACCCAGCCCAAGAGAGTGAGTCCTCCGCCCACACCATACTCCTCTGATACTAGGCCTTCTGTAGACACTCCCCAGTCAATAGGCTATATTTTGGGCCCTCCGCGTCTTAGTACTAGCTTGCTTGTTGCGGAATAGAAATGCTGAATCCAAATACTGAAGAAACGCGACTCACGTGATGCAGACACCAAATTTGTGTCTGAGTTTGAACTGAAGCTTTTCGTTATTGGACCAGGTTATCTACCAGTATGTGCTGCTTGACCCAGCGCCAGGATGATTTAGTTCTATCATGAAATTCTCGCACAAATGATCAACTTCAAACCGACTTTCATGACCCTCAAAGCTAGTGAACATCAGTGATCTTCCTCGAACATGTCGGTACAGCTGTTGTGTTCTTATATATATCTGATATCAAGCATGTGCTCGTAGCTCAGATCAGGAATCATCCAGTACCGATTGCGCCGAAGACGGGTCGAATTGAGGTCGTTGTCAAGTCAGGCGAAACGATGATGGAAAGTTCCCGCGACGCAACTGATGATGCTCGAGGCCCGAAATCAATGTGCAATCAGGAACATGATCGAGAAGCCCTGCTATTTTGGGAAGAACATCCTCCACGCCACGGAGACAAAAGCCTCCAAACTATTTTGGCAAACCGATCCGATAGAACAAAAAATTGTCAGAAGAATGCTCCTCGTGCATCAGAAGTCTACCGAGAGATAGCATGAACACTTTAACCCTGACTTCCGGCCGGTCCCACGCACACAAACAAAGATGGTCGTTATGGACAGGGACGTCGGCAAGGACGGCCGCCGTGACTCACCAAAGCAGCTAGAAAAGGGAACCAACGCGAAATTATTGATGGCTCTTCTGTTTATCTCAGATGCTTTCCCGAGAGATACCATAAGGAGTTTCCATATCAGGTACACACTTGCGCGTGGAGAATCCAGATTCGGGTGCAATCCTCGGAAACAAACCGAAAAACAAACCATTCCGCCTAAATAGCCGAGTCAACGTCTTGACGTCAATCGATGCCGCTTTGAACCGCTCTCTACCCTGCCTCTCTTAAGATACTTAAAGGAATCCACTCCTTCCCGGTTTTGATTTCCACTTCATGACTTCCAGTCTAATGCAGGTATGATCCTTCCGTTCCTCCTTCCTCTCGCTCAATCCCTCTAGAATTCTATACAGCCCATAGTTTTGTCCAGCCATCCCAAGTTTCGTCCTTACGCGAGTGCCAAACATCAAGTAGCAAAAGGTCGCTATATCACCAGTAATGATCCTCGCGGCTACATGTAAGCACACCTGAAGAATTCGATGAAAGCATGATGCTCACTTATTGTACAGACCTGTCTATGAGTACCCCCTCAATGGTCAATGGATCATGATGGATGTAGACGATGGATATATCCTGTGGACGGGTATTTGGAAAGGTGTGCCACCCGTTGCACGCGTCCGTCCGTTTCTTATCTGGCATTTCAGCTCTCGGAAATTCCAAAGGTAGGGTGCTAAGCAATCATTCCTTTGTCGAGTTTTCACTAAGCAATCGCGACTCCTCCACAAGCCGATATCGTCAAGATGATAGATTCGCAGCCTGACCTTGCTCCACTCATCCGACGAGTACGCGGAGGTTATCTGAAGATACAAGGTACATGGATGCCCTACGAAGTTTGTCCCTCAAGTCGATTACACATCGAAACTAGTGCTGATTTTCTTTTACCAGGTTGCTCTGCGACTATCTCGACGGTCAGTGCACCAAGGAGTTTGTACATCCTGAGGTGTAACAACTAACTTTATGTTTCCAGAGTGGCATGGGCAATCCGCGAGGACCTTATCCCCCTCTTTGGGTGTGTCACTTTGTTCTATTCCATCTTCCTGTGTAACTAAACCTCTTGTCTCAGACCAACGTTCCCCAATACTTGCTTGTCACCGGACCAACCAGGATATGGTCAAGTTGTTTTTCCAGGTAACGGTAGAAGGCGTTCACGAAGACCTCCACAGCCCTCCGCTACAACTTCTCAGGTCGCACCTCAGGTATCCAGGGAATTAAACAATATAAGCTGGGCGACCCCAGCGTTTCATCCTGAAAATAACACTTTGGACCTCTCTCATCAGGCCTCTGGTCTTGGCAGTAGTGCTAGTCTTAATCATGGGTACCATCCTCATCACCATTCGGACCGCTATCGACACCCATCTCCAATGGTCGGTCCTCCTACCTCCGTGACCTTTCGAGATCCACAGCCAACCTCCGTTGGTCATCAATACGTCAGCTATCCTGTTCTTCCCAGGCCCTCAATGAGTTCGCCGGGGAATTCCTTTGAATCGAATCGTATCACCCTCCCACCATTACGAGAACTACCGGCCACATATGAACCACGGAACGTCTCTCATTCGCTTCCTCCCATTTCAGCATTCGAAGATATGCGAGGCACTGGTAATAATGACTCTGCAGCAGTTCTGAGGCGATTGCGCTCTGACAATGAACCTCCATGCTCTCAGTCCCGGCCATTCAGCTATACTACCTATGAGAAGATTTCTCCAAGAAGCAGTTCTATTGTTCATCATTCGTACTCGTAGGCTATCTCGTTCGGTTACAGACATAAGTCTGCTAACACATCTCAATAAGCTCGGCAGACGTATCACAACGCCACCCAGGCCCTCTCCCCGTATCTTTAAACTCCTATCCTTATCATGATCACCGCCAACATCGACAAAGAAGCTCTCGTCCCCCTTCCCGTGCCTCAAGCTTGTCACATCATTCCTATGAAGGTGATTATTCTGCAATCAATTCAACATGTGAGCCGTCACCGGTTTCACCTCACTCAATCGTCTCTTCCCCTCGAGTTTCTCATTGCCATCGGGAGGAAAATACTCTCATTATGGCACCGTTGACACTTGCTGCCGATCGAATGCATCTAGATCTGCCTGATCCCACCGTCTCCTCCGTGAACTATCCCGTCCAGCCTCCCCTGCGGCCGTGGTAGACGTCCTACCTTAGCTTATTTCTCTTCTGTTTTCTATACTTCTCTTCTGTTTTCTATACTTCTCTTCTGATAGTATTATCGTAATAAATCTCAAAATTGGATATCCCTATTTCATTCTCTTACGTGCCATACCGAGACATCACACATTACTGTTACCAGTTTACGCGTCAGATCAAATCACGAGACATAATTTCGGCCATCGGATGTCTGACAACGGAAAAATCTCGATGAAATTGTAACAAAACGCACTCACCACATTTTCCACCATCTAATGCCCGCACCGAGTAAGCCTTAAGCCTCATCGGAGATTCATGAACTGGAAGAATTTTGTCACTTCGAGGGACCAGGTACCCGTTATAATTAGCCTTATAACTTATTCGGCTCCCGGTAATTAATTAACCATATATTTTATCTGCCCTGACAACTCTTTGCCCTCGAAAGATTCGATCGGATGGCTCGGTACCGAATCAGTCGAGGGAGCTGGTTCAGCTCTTCCTAAATACTTGTTTAATCGCTTTCTGTCGATTCCCTCTTGTTATGCATCATGAGAAGCACATTTAATCAACGTGTCACGGCCTCTGTATTAGGGAACGTCTTATAAGTCTCCTCATGTACGTATCTTGCCATCATACCTAAGACACCTTTTTTGAGGTATGAGAATAATAATGATTCATATTTTGATGATCACTTTTTTAGGGATCCGACAACGATCGGATCGAGCAGGAACCCAGGGAAACGATGATGTTTCATAAGTGGATATTGAATAGAGGTTTCTCGAGTCGGTAACCTGGCTCATAATATCGTATATCTCATAAGGCCCCCGAATCTGAACGTTCAAACGTTCAATCTCTTCACTAGTGGCCTCTGGTCCGGACACGTGAGTGTGATACTATCACACGTAACTCCGCAACTGCTTGGTACTGGATCCCTTCCGAATCATGGTAATTTAGTCACACAACAATCAGCTGGCTCTGAACGATCCTGCGATAACCGCGTGAACTCGCCCCTTATCCGAGGACAATGTGAACCATGAGTAAAACATAGTCAAAGACTTCAATACGTACCAGTTTGACTCCTTGTTGTTTCTTGACCTTGAAATTAGGGGATTACTAGCCTATTCTGGAAGTAAACCAAGTATTATTTGCTAAATGCTATTCATCAAATCCAACATCCTAGACAATTTCAGCATTATAAATCATTATCGTCCAGATAAGTATACCGGAATAACAACCTGTCTCCGAAATTATTCACCCATCAAGTACGTCGGTCCGGTTGGCTGGGGCTCGTGGTAGACCTGGTCACGCGGGAAATAATGCCACCCCACCAAGCCGCAGTTATGAACGGATATATGGCTTTTATATTGTCCGTGCGGGATTTTCCAGCTTACGGGAATCCTTTGGCTTCAGTAAACCCATCGGGTGACGGTTTTGGTAACCCCAAGATCTAATCGGTCGACGTCGGCAAATACTTTGGAACCTCATTATATAAAGCCATATGAATGTTGCTAATAACTAATGTCAGATGCTCTAAGCTTCTTTTGGGCTTCTTTTGGGCGCTGCTCAGACCGTCATATCAAGTCATTCCAACTAGGTCGAGTCTGACTTCTATGTCAAACCATTTCCTCGTGTTAATTTACGGAGTTGGTGAGAAAGGGACGGTGTGTAATAACTTCGACCTCTAGGTACTAGCTATGTTAGGTTCAGTTCGTGCAAGAGAGACAGAGAGACAAAGAGGGGTAGACACATTGAACAGATCAGTGATCAACCGTGGTCTAGACCTAGTGCCTCAATATGCAATATTCTGAAGTTCTATGGAAGGAGGATTTAACTAGTGATAAAAGCTAGAGGTGGAAGGGCCAAAATAGACAGCGGTCAAAATTATGGCAAACTGACTGTTACATGAAATAACAATAGCCTCACGCTTTTTGGCACTTTCGTTAGCATCTCAAAGACTCTTCACTAATGTCCATGACACTGAACATAACAGGTATGTATGATTGTGTTTCTGGTCTATCCAGTCCTTTCAGTGGGGAATTGAATTTCTCTCCCCACTAAAGATGTCTCGGTCCCATCGGGGGCTTGCGGGAACGGCAGGTCGACAGAAGTAGGGGTGGGTCGAGCAAGACAGTTCTAATCCAGTTACAAGGTGCCTTGATATTTGAAAAATGATTAGGAAGCTAAAGAGGAGAGATGTCGGGATACGGATTGATGGAGCCGTCCCAGGTATAATTAGCGTCGACTAATGATGGTAGTTAGAGATCAAGAGATCCACAAATTCACTTCTGCCATGGGCTGGCGGTAACAATACACCAAAGATAATTGTCCGCCATGCAGCCAGCTGAACCTACTCTTTTGTTCTCTCTGGATGGATAAATTTTCCCAGGTATGATGGGATCACTGCAGTGGCGGAACTCCATCAGAACTTTTGGGGTTCTTTAATCTCCACACCCACTATCTCCCTGGCAGGCGCCATGCTTTGAAAACCTAGGGAAGGTGAAGCAAATAGTATTTGACATTCCCCAGTAGTGCTACATAGACCACAGGAAAATGGGCTTCAGTTCTAGGTTCACCCTACGAACCCCTCCCAACTTACACTCAGATGACCACTGCACCCTGAAGACCATTATTACATTAAAGAGGACATTTCTCCCTCCTATCCATACTCCTGCTCATAGTCATCCTATTTTCTACAACAAGCAGTACCCAGACAGGCAGGATCTACTCTAGGTGACCTGATATTTTCAAGGAGATTGGTAGATGCTGTAGAGTTCTTGAAGTGGATAATTTAGGTGGACGAAAAAATGCTATGGCGCCAGCTGTGATATGAGACATGAAGGAAATTTTCTCTTGATTTATCGCGAATGGAGCGTGTGTTCTAGCAGGGTCGTCTACAGTGCCCCCCTCCCCTCCGAGGGATGTCAGAGTAATGTCGGGAGGATAGAAAAAGAAGGAGGCCTACTTGAGGTCGTAGCTGTGGCCACAGAAGGATTCACCGTATGGGTACGAAATGTCTTCTAATGGAAAGCACTTGGGTTTAGAACGTCGCCTACATATCCGTATCCTG
>Ga0153948_1000817_pt1 | contig 16992 bp, 21 predicted proteins | sample TSNJ032MetaG_FD_104696 | JGI IMG/M metagenome (GOLD analysis project Ga0153948, IMG submission 104696) | Attine ant fungus gardens microbial communities from New Jersey, USA - TSNJ032 MetaG | ecosystem: Host-associated > Fungi > Mycelium > Unclassified | place: USA: New Jersey, Wharton State...
CGAGGCGCTTGGCCGATCGCGCGGCGGTTTCACAACCAAGCTCCATGCCCGGTGCGATGCGAAAGGCCGACCGCTAGGCTTCGTCCTGACGCCCGGACAAACGCATGATACCCAGGGCTTCGCGCCGTTATTCCGGATGATCTCCGACCAGATCGAGGCGTTCCTCGCCGACAAGGGTTATGACTCTGACGCCATTCGCGAAGAGATCGCCAGCGCCGATATCGAGGCTGTCATTCCGACAAAGAGCAACAGACGCCAACCAGTCCCGCACGACAAAGCCAAATACAAATGGCGCAATCAGATCGAGCGCCTCTTCAACAAGCTCAAGAACTGGCGACGGGTCGCAACCCGATACGACAAGACCAAGGAATCCTACCTCGGTTTCGTCGCAATCGCTGCAGTCAAACTATGGATACCCTTTGTCCACGAGCGCTAGAAAATGGTTTCTTGGATCCAATACAAATTGTCCCTCACGAGAAAAATGATGGCGGTAGTCTTCGAGCGGGCTTGAAGCTGCCCCTTCAAAAGCGGTCCTCTTCAGTTCCGAGCGTTTCTGTACAGATTCAGCCGGTGGCAGCATAAGTAACGATATACCCGATGATGGACGGCGGGCAGGATTTCTTACCCATCCGCATCAAGCAATGGTTCCACACCGTGGTGAGCATCCACGACACTGAACTGTCAAAACAATTCAGTTCACATCGAATACGTCTCTGAAGATGACGGGCTCTTTCATCAAGCCCCGTTTCGCGGATCCCATAACAGGATTTCTGCATCCTTTTCGTAAGCCATGCCATCAGGATAACTGATGATTTCCAATTGGAGTCCCCACGGCGCCTGGAAGTAGAGTATGGTTTGTCCTGCAACAGGCCCCTCCGTGATCGGAATGGGGCCAAGCCGTGTTGTTATCCCCCTTTCGTCCAGATAGGATTTGGCGGCGGCTATATCGCGCACGTAAAGGCCAAGATGAAACGCGCCGATATCGCTGTTTTTACTCGACAATACCCGTTGATCTGAAGACGAATATTCGAAGAGTTCGATATTGGAACCGTTACCGCTGCGTATCATCGCGACTCTCTCAATGCGAGCCCGGGGGTGCACGCCAAGCGCATCGGTCATAAAAGATCCTTCATCGTCGGCGATCGGGCCGAAGGTAAGCACTTTCGGGCATCCGAGGATCCCTGCGAAAAATGCAACAGCGTCATCCAGATTGGGAACGGTCAGCCCGACATGATCGAGACCTACAAGACTGGGCAGAGTTTTTAAGGCTGTGTGTGTCAAGCGTATCCCTCCATGGCCAACTGAGGCCGCTCATTAAGCATTGTAACTAGCTATTAGCACGGGTGAAACTACCCCTGATACAACTGCTATCCGATGAACACCATAAATTTAATCTCCCAACGATTGACCTGAGTAAATTTTCAGCGTGACCGAATTCACTCGTGACATGATTGGAACGTTCGGAGCTGAGCGTTGACGTGACAATCACCACTGCAATTGCAAAAACGCCATTCTGTTGCCGCCACCGCTCACTGAGGTATTTCGCTAGATAGTCAAAAGCAAAGGTCAATTCTTAAGCGATACCGACGGCTTTTATAGGTAAAACAAGCTCACGGTGAAGACCGTCTTACGTTTATGGGCCACTGATTGACATTCAAAGATCATACGCTTCTACCATCCGGAATGGGGTAGTGAATGGACGCGCGGCTTTTGTTTAATGAAAGCTAGAGGCGGACTTGGTTAGACTTTCGAACCGATTATGGATCGAAGCACAACGTCACTCGACCTGGATTCTGCAGTGTATAGTTGCTATGCGGCCTCAAAGCGTCATATCCCACCATACCAATCATAGCCATGATCTTCCCAGTATCCGCCTTTCCCACCCTGAATGGACGCAAAGCTTGAGACAAGCTCAATCGACTTGATGTACTTGCTCATCTTGTAACCGAGCTGCCTTTCAACGCGCAGACGAAGCGGAGCTCCGTTCTCCACCGGAAGGGCTCGATTGTTGAGACCGTAGGCCAATATAGTCTGCGGATGGCGCGCGTCGATGAGATCTATGCTGCCGTAAAATGACGCTGCCCCTTTCGCACCATCTACGCTATCGAAGCAGTGGAAGACGACAAAGCGCGCAGCTGGTGCGGGCCGTGCCGCATCGAGAATCTGGCTCAAGGGAACGCCTGTCCATTTGGCGATTGTACTCCAGCCTTCCACGCAGTCGTGGCGGGTGATCTGGGTGCGCCCTGGCATGTTGCGCAGTTGCTCCAGCGAAAAACTTGCCGGTTTTTCCACGAGACCTGTTACCTGCAAAACATAGTTTGAGAAATCGGCAGCGCGAAGTGCTTCATATTCTTCTGTTGCAGGATTGGTTTCACCATTCGGCTTTTGTCCCTGACGCAATTCGCTTTCCCCATACTCCTTTGCGAGGGCATTATGTCCCTGCAGTTGCCGTTGAATGAGGTAGGTCAGATCGTTCGCCTTTTCGAGGACATGCCGCGTAGCGCTTTCGTTGTCGCCGACAAAATCGATAGCATCACAACCGCTCAATATAATGGAAGAGGCTGCGGCTCCGGAAAAAGTTAGGAACTGTCGTCGGGAAATATTCAGCTTGCTCATGGGTGCCTGTCCTCGTCTCTTTTCGGAAGATCAGCGCGATACCACCCGGAAATCATCGATCGCATTTCGTTGAACGGACCTGCCGCAAGCACCATCACGATATGAATGACGACGAATGCGCAAAGCAGGAAAACGGCTACAAAATGAAGAGTGCGGGCTGTCTGGCGTCCGCCGAGCCATTCCGCTAGCGGCAGTACGGCATCCATGCCGCGAGACATGGCCAGCCCCGTAATTACAACCATCGGGAAAAGCCCGAAAAAGACCACGCAGTAAGTCAGCTTCTGCATAGGATTGTATGTTTTCCCATGCTGAAAGCGAAACTTGAGATGGTTGAGAAAATCACTGGGTAGGCTTTGTATATCGAATGCAGATGGCAACAGCTCGTTCTTCAAATGCCCGTTCAGAACGCTGCCGACAAGCCATAGCATGAGCGTGCCCACCAGAACCCAGGCGAAGAAAAAGTGAACAACACGTCCGGTTGCTAGGTCCCGATAGGACGGAATGGTCAATGCCGATGGAAATGCCTGATAGTCGGGAGCACTTGTGGTTCCTGATACGCCGAGAAAACCGAATGTCTGGAAGCTTTTGCCCAAGACATCGACGCGACCTTCAGGGCCGCTTTCGCCATTGACGGCATAAATTGCCAGTACGGCATTATCATAGTCGAAACCGGATTCGTTGCCGAGATAGAGCGTTGGGTGCGCATTGAATATCTGTAGCCCTGACAGCAGCAAAAAGAAGAGGCTTACAGCCCAAATCGAGTGTGTGAGGCGCGTCAGCAGACGCTGGCGATAAATGAGCTGTTTCATGATTTTGTGCTCCGGTAATTTGCCCGCCAATCCCGAGGGAAGACTGGCGGGCCAGAACAATTACTGAGGCTTTTTCATGGAGTCGGACTGCATGGCGTCCTGTTTCATGGCATCGCTCTTCATCGCTTTGTCGTCATGTTTCTGCATCTTCTTTTTTGTATCGCTATGCGTGGCGTCGCCTTTCATCGCGTCATGCTTGCCCATGGAATCCTTCTTCATAGTGTCAGACTTCATGGTGTCGGTTTTCATCGCGTCTTGCGCGAAAGAAACCGGCGTGAAAGATATAGCAGCAAGCAGGGCGAGCGCAGGGAGGACGATGATGTTCTGTTTGATGGTCATGACGATACTCCTGTTCATCTGGGCGCCAGCGGCGCGTAACAGGAGGAGTTTCGACAGGCAGAGGCAAATGGTTACACCGATCACGGCGATGTGATCACCTCTTCGGAAGATGTAACCTTTTCCGCTTCTTTCACGAATATGCCGGTGATTGGGAGTTGTAACCTGACCTATTCGAACGAAGAGAGGTTGAAAAAACTGATGATATTGGCGCTTGACGGAGACAAGGCAGCCTATCGGACCTTGCTTGAGGATTTGTCGCGCTGGCTGAAACCATATTTTCTACGACGTCTTTTCGGCGATAAATCGCAAGCGGAAGATCTTATTCAGGAGACTTTGCTGGCGATCCATACCCGACGCATAACCTATGATCGAGGCATGGCGTTTCTGCCTTGGGTGAATGGAATTGCACATCACAAGCTTGTCGATCACCTACGCCGTCACGGGCGTGAGACTGCTGCACCTCTGGAAGAGGATGTTCCTGTGTCCGATGAAGCTGAAGCCGCCGATGCGCGCATGGATGTGGATCGGATGTTGAGCGGTGTTTCCGCACGCACCGCAGGTTTGATCCGCAAAGTAAAAATCGAGGGACAATCTATAGATGAAGCCGCTCGTGACACCGGTATGAGCCAGAGCGCGGTCAAAGTCGCCATCCACCGCGGTCTTGCAACAATAGCGCAAAGATTCGGAGGCAAAGGGCATGACCGATGATCTGATCGACAAGCTGACAGCAGATGTCAAACCGGTTGGCCCTCATGCAATGCGCCAGCTTTTCTTACGCTATGCGACGGGAGGCATTGCAGGCGGGCTTGCGATTATGCTGGTTTTCCTCGGCGTGCGTCACGATATGTTGTTGGCGATGACGACGGCAGCCTATTGGATGAAATTCGGCTACGCAGTCCTGCTTTTATTGATACTGATCCCCGCATTATTCACCTTGTCGCGTCCCGTTCGCACGGGATTGCACTGGTTGCCGCTGGCCATAGTTCTGGCTTGTCTTGCGGGCGCAGCATCAATCCAGTTGCTCAATGCTGAGCCCGGACAAGCAGAAGTGTTGATATGGGGGCGGACGGCGTTGGTCTGTCCGTGGTTGATTGTTCTCATAGCTCTTCCCATGCTGGGATTTCTGCTTGCTGCGATGCGGCGGCTTGCTCCCGCAAATCCTGCTCTGACCGGTCTGGTCGCCGGTATCGTTGCTGGTGCCGTAGGAGTTCTCATCTATTCACTACACTGTCCAGAATCCGGAATGCCGTTTATTGCAATCTGGTACACACTCGGCATCGCCATCACAGGCTTTCTCGGCATGATTGGCGGGCGCGTTTTACTCAAATGGTAGGAGAGATCGAAGGCCCGCCCACCATTAGACGTTTCCGACACTGTCGCCGCTAATATGATTGCCGGTCAAGATTTTCGGTTCCGGCTCACGTCGGTAGTGACATGCAGCCATACATGTAGGAAAGTGCCGCAGTTGAGGCACTTCGGCATGACCTCACTTGGACACAGTTCGTTGCGCAAAATACTGTGCTGGAGTACTGCCGAGAGCCTTTTTGAACATGGTGATGAATGCGTTCACGGAGTCGTACCCCAGCGCGGCCGCAACATTCTGAACGCTCTCGCCACTCGCAAGTTCACGAAGTGCCGCGACCAGGTGGAGTTGTTGTCTCCAACGCCCGAAGGTCAGTCCTGTCTCGCGGATCAACAGGCGCGCCAACGATCGCTCGCTCATCGCCATCCGGTTTGCCCAATCGCTCAACGTACTACGATCTGAAGGCTTGATCGTCAGCGCATCTGCTATGGCACGGATTTTTGGATGGTTGGAAATCGGCAAGTTGAACCGTTCACGGGGCATCTGCGCAAGTTCATCAAGGACCACCCGCACAATCCGGGCGGGGTGACTGTCGGGGAGATAGTCAGCCTGCTCGCTAGCAAGCCGATCCACCATCTCTCTGATCATGGGAGATACCGACAATGTGCAACTAGTTTCCGGCAAATTCGCCGCATGCGGCTCGACGAATAGATAGTTTAGTCGGGCATTCGCTGTCGCGCGTGCGCTATGGGGCACGCCGCCGGGAATCCAGACCCCGCAATTGGGGGGAACAATCCAGACATCGTTGCCCGCAGTGCAGGTCACAGCTCCATGTAGAGCGAGGATCAACTGACCCTTTCTGTGTACGTGAAGAGGCACTTCCGCCTCATGATCGGCGAAATCAAGTTTGTGGGCGACTGCAGGCAGAAGCGTGAGGTCAGGATTGAAAACTGAAACAGCAGAACGCAGCACCGACATCAGAATGGCCACTTTTAGATATTTTATGTCATAATACAGAATTTATTTGCGTTTGCAAACAGGACACAACTGGCGGGATGAACACCGCGCAGTCTATTAACACTCTCTCATATAAGGCCGTCGAAGCCTTTCGAGTTCGAACGAGCTTCCTCCGTATTCCCTCCATGATCGCGGATGCGGATGCTATATTGTTTTCGGCAAAGAGCTTTGCCGCAGCGATGCTTGCCTACTACATTTCGCTACGGATCGGGCTTCCAAAACCGTTCTGGGCGATTGTCACAGTCTACATCGTCTCACAGACGTCTGCCGGAGCGTCGCTCAGCCGTGGTGTCTACCGCTTCGCTGGGACGTTTGTTGGCGCCATAGTAACGGTCGCGATTGTTCCAAACTTCGTGAACGATCCGATTGTGTGCAGCATCTTGCTTGCGGGTTGGGTCGGTCTCTGCCTGTTTTTCTCGCTGCTTGATCGCACACCACGCGCCTACGCCTTTGTACTCGCCGGGTATACCACGAGCCTGATCGGGTTCCCGAGCGTGCTTGATCCCGGCGCAGTTTTCGAGACGGCTTCGGTGCGCGTCCAGGAAATTTCGATCGGGATTCTGTGTGCGGTCCTGATCCATCGCTACATCCTGCCGAAACACATGACCGGCCAGTTTACCTTCATGTTGTCGGCCACTCTGCGAGACGCCCGTCGGCTGGCGGACGATGCATTGAGTGGAACCCCGGGAGAAAACTGTCGCGACCGTCACCAGCTTGCAGCGGACCTGCTAGCAATCCAAGGGCTTGCCACGCATCTGCCCTATGATCCAGCTCCAACGCCATCACGGCGGATACTGCAACTCATCCATGACCGACTCGCGAGATTGCTGTGGCTCTCAGCCGAGGTCGAAGAGCGAATTGAAGCACTTCGCGCCGGCGACGGCAATGCCCCCGCTGAGTTGATCCATCTGGTTGGTGAAACCAGAACCTGGGCCGCAAATGCCGAAATGCAAGACGGGGAGGCTGCCGCGGGCCGACTCATAGCGCACGCACGATCACTCCAGAAGCGTTTGGGCTCCGATGCTACTATGCCCGGCGACAGGTTTGCTGCCAACCTCGCAGGTCATCTGGCCGAGATGGTTGGCTTGTTACAGCACTGCGATAGGCTGCAACGGAACATCGCAGCGCCTGGGCAAGTGCCAGATGTCAAACCGCTTCATGGCCTGAAACGCGCGAAAGGCTATGTCTATCACCGCGATCCGTGGATGGCGGGACGCATTGCGCTCGGCGCGATCATCGGTATTCTCATCGGCTGCGCCTTCTGGATATGGACGTCTTGGCCGGAGGGCGGAATGGCAGTATCCATTCTTGGCGTCTGCTGCACCTTGTTCGGCAATTTCGATGCGCCTGTGCCCTTTGTTGTTCAATATATCGTCGGCTCAATTTACGGGGTCGCGATAAGCCTAATCTACAGCTTCGTCATCCTGCCCCAGGTGACTAACTTCGGGGTTCTTGTCGCGGTTCTCGCTCCGGCGTTCCTGTTCGCCGGCTCTCTCCAGGCACGCCTACCCACAACCTTCATGGCGCTCGGCATCACGCTGACTATTCCAATCCTATCGGCTCTCGGCCCCTATTACACAGGCGACTTTTCCACTTCACTCAACGGTGTAATCGCGTTGTTTGCTGCAGTCGGCTTCGGTGCTGTGAACATGTCCTTGTTCCAGACCGTGCCGGTCGACGGGGCGATCAATCGCTTGCTTCGCTTGAGCCGTCGGGACGTTGGCCGCCGCGCGCTTGGCGCTGCGCCTAACGAAGCGCGCTGGACAAGCCTGATGATTGATCGAACAGCCTTGTTTCAGCCAAGATTGCGGCTGACCGGCAAAGCCTATCCGGATGCGCTCGACGATACGCTTAACTATCTTCGCATAGGGCATGTCGCTGGACAGCTTCGCAAGATGATCCCGCAGATCAAGGGCGAGATCAGCATAGAACTAAGAGAGCTTTTATCAGTCATCGCCAGACACTTCAGTGGCCATAACCCGTCAACATCTCTCGACCTCCTCGAATTCGATAAGAAGATAGACACCCTGATCGAGAAGACAGCCGGTAGTGTGCTTAGGAACCGCCTGCAGATTGTCGATCTGCTCATCGACATGCGGTTCGCGCTTGGCTCTCAAACCGACAGGAGGATCACAACCGATGATCGTTGATCTCAATATCGGAGGTGTCCTGATCCCCGGCCTTGTCGCGCTCGCGGTCGTCGCGCTGATCGCCACCATCGCAGTGCTGCGCCTGATTACCGCCTCGGGTCTCAATCGCCGGTTCGCTTATCGGCCGCTCTTCGAACTCGCCACCTTTGTTATCATCTACGGTCTGCTCGTGCAGTACCTGCCCTGGATCGGACTCTTGCCTTGAAACCTGTTCTATCCCTGCTTGGGCGGTATGCCCTGACCCTTTGCATCGTCGCTATCTCCGCCTTTAGCGCACTGAAGGCGTGGAACTATTACGAGCGGACGCCCTGGACACGCGATGGACGGGTTGGCGTCGATGTCGTACAGATTGCGCCGGAAGTCTCTGGGACAGTCAGTGCCGTTCCGGTGATTGATAATCAATATGTGCGTCGGGGAGACATCCTGTACGAGATCAACCCCGAGCGGCTCAGGTTGGCAGTTTCGTTGGCTGAGGCTGAGGTAGAAGCCAAACGTCAGGATATGGTCGTTCGTCAGACGACAGCACGGCGGCACAGTAAGCTCAAAGACGTTGTCTCCCAGGAGGTGGTCCAACAATCAAGCGGCGCGGCTGCGGTGGCTGGCGCCGCCTATCAGTCAGCGATGGTGGCACTTGAGCTAGCCAAGCTTAACCTCGCCCGATCAACTGTTCGCGCGCCAGTTGACGGCTATGTCACCAACCTAAGACTTCGGCCAGGCGACTTTGCAACAGCCGGCGTGACGAAAGTCGCAGTCTTGGATGCAGCGAGCTTCTGGATTACTGGCTACTTCGAAGAGACTAAAATCTGGAAGATCCGCGGTGGTGACCCGGCACGGATCATGCTGATGGGTTTTGATCAGCCCATATTCGGCCATGTCGAAAGCATGGGCCGCGGGATCGACAACAGCAATGATACGCCCGGTCATCTCGGCCTGCCCAATGTCGCAGCCACATTTTCCTGGGTGCGGCTTGCCCAGCGCATCCCTGTGCGCATCCAAATCGATCAGGTACCGTCCGGTGTTGAACTCGCGGCTGGTATGACAGCAACTGTTGAAATTATCTCTGTTAAATAAATAGTCGGTGCCGATGAACTCTTCGTTCAATATTTCATCGGCAATTATCAACACTCTCGCAACTGTGTTTAGTTTTGAACCAGCTCTTTCCCGAGGCGGAAGAAAAACCTGTCAACGGCAGGAGGCTCCCGATCTTCGTGTAATCGAGACAGATATGGTGGCACGGACCGATTCGTTACATGCGTTTTCCGGAAGATTTCGACCTAAAGTCAAGAACATGCACCCATCAACCATTGCAGATTGCCAGTCAAGATTCGGCGCTTCCGCCTCGTCACAAAAACTGTCTCTCGCCTCACATAGAAATAGAGTTGAAATAATCCTAGTTTTTCTCGCGATTTTAGACCTACGAGCCGTGAGGTATATTGTATATTATAGAATTATCGTATTAATTTTATTAAAAAAATAGCACTTCATATTTCCCCTTCCGAGCGAAAATTTCAGTCTCAGGATTATTTAGTTTGAGAGCAAGGATCGGAGCGCGTTGAACCAAACGTACGCCTATCTTCGATATCCAATAGATTCGGAAGGTAAGGTGATGCAGGAGATTATTCGCTTTGCGTGGGGAAAGAGCTCACTCGGTGACTTTATCGTTGCCATGACTGAGAAAGGTATCGTGGCACTCGAATTTGCCTCGTTACACACGGCGATGGAAAGCGCGCTGCGCATCCGATTTCCTGATGCTGATCTGGAACATAATCAAAAAGAACTCTCCGACGTCATCGATACCGTCACAAGCGTGATCGATAACCCGTTAAACATAAGCGATTTGCCACTTGATCTGCGAGGGACGCCGTATGAAGTGGAAGTCTGGCAAATGCTACGTGAAATTCCCATCGGCGAAACGATAAGCTACGGTGCGCTAGCGGCAAAACTAGGCTCTCGCGATGCGCGCGAAGTTACGGCCGCCATTGCTAACAACCCGATTGCCGTGATCGTTCCCTGTCATCGCGTGATCAAGAAGGACGGCTCTATTTCAGGATATCGTTGGGGAGTGCATCGCAAGCGCGCTCTTCTGGGACGCGAGCATCATTTCAAGGTGCAGTAAGATGACTGATTTAAGTCATGATCGCCGTAAAGATGACGGCATTCGGCACACCGTTGCGTTGGGCGAAAATTTAGCTGAACCGCTTGAGCTCGTTCAATTATCGCTCAATTCTACTGCGATGGCGCGAGAACGGTTTCCCGGTTATCGGTTCACGCGATTGGTCGGCGCACGGCTTGAACTGGAGGACGCTGATATGAAGCATATGTCGCATATCATCGGCGTCGATCTCTGGCGGCCGCTATCTGGCGTGGCAAGGCCATTTGAATATCAGTTACGTCACATGATCAATCGCTTTGAGCTTAGTGCGCTTTTCGGTGATGACGGTCATGGTCTCTATCATCACGCGATACGACCAAAAGGCTATGATTTTCAGCGCGACGAAGTGCATCCAACAGGTATGGAGCATTGGCGCGCGGACTACCGCGAGATGACAGATGTCCGGCAAATGATTGCTGCATCGATTGTGTGGCTCTATAGGGCCGGGAAAGACAATGTCTGGCTTCGGCGTGTACCGTGCACGTGGCATGCCGCAGATGCAATCGTCACTTTAAAAGCGACCGATGCTTTGGATGATTGGGCAAGGCTTTACGCCTTTTATCCAGGTTGGTAGCTGAACTGGATCGATGGCGATGTAGATATCCATAGACCGATAAAGCCTATTCGAGCGAGCAATTTTCGATTTAAAAGTAATAAACGGAGTGGGTGTCATCGGTATAATAAGGTACCATTGCCATGTGAGTAAAAAAGCCCGCCAGCGATAGTTATGATTGACGCACAAAGTGAGTATGAATTCCGCGACTGGTGTTAATCACTTCAGAAAATCAACGCCACTCGTGGATATCGCAAACATCGTGCGGATCACGTCTTTTTATGGCGATGCAGCCCCACCGCAATTACTCAGTAAGGAGAGGCATATGTGGAGACCGATATTACCTTTCATGTTGACATTTGGCCTGACTGTGCCTGCGATTGCGATCGGTAGATTCGATATTCACACACGATCCTGTGCCAACGTCCAGAGTTTGCTAGCGAAAAAAGGTGAGGCAATCCTTCGCTTTCCTTCTAAAGAAAAACGCATGACGCTTTATGATCGTTACGTCTCGACCAGTGCTCAGTGCGGTCCAGGAAAGTATGGAATCCCCGCCAGTGTACCAACGGCAACGGGTGCCTGTGCTGTTGTGAAATGTACGCTGCTCAACAATCTTTCCCCCTGAAACAAACTGTCAAAGCCTGCACTCCATAAACCACGCGACCTGCGTTTATCTCTTTCCTATATAGAGGCCAAGTTTTGGAAAACCCCGGCTCCATGTCATTTTGGGAGCCGGGGTCATGTTATTAGCGAGCGTCGTGGAAAATGATCCCGACGGTGTGACGCATGCCGGATCGTATCCGACTAACACCGTGACGCAGATTCACACGGTAGTTGCCTTTCGTTCCCTGAACTGGACGGTTATGGACGGCAAATGCCACCGCGTCGCCCTGTCTCAGTGGGACAACTTCAACCCTGCTCTGCATCCGCGGTCGTTGCTCGGTCAGCGCGAACTCCCCTCCTGTAAAATCTCGGTCAGGTTCCGACAACAAGATAGCTACCTGGATTGGGAATGACAGATCGCCGTACAAATCCTGATGCAGACAGTTGAAATCGCCGGGGACGTATTGCAGTAGCAAGGGCGTCGGCCGCGTCTGAGCAGCATCATGACAGTGGCTAAGATATGAGGCGTGATCGTTTGGGAATCGATGATCCATTCCCATCCGCTCGTTCCAGTGGTTGGATACGTCAGCGAGGCGCGGATAGAGTGCCGTGCGCATTCCGCCGATCAGATCGGGTAGCGGATACTTGAAATAGCGATACTCGCCTTTTCCAAAGCCGTGCCGTGCCATGATAATATGACTGCGGAAATGACTCTCATCGGAATATAGCGCGGCGATGCTGCTGCATTCTGCTGGTGTTAGAAGTTTGGGCAGGACAGCGCATCCGTAGCTGTTTAGCTCATCAGCTAGAGCTTTCCAGTCGTAGGCGGCAACTCGAGCCTCAGCGGATACATCCTCATTGGCCGGGACAGCAAGATTAACAAGTGACTGATTCATGAAAGTTTCTCCCTACGGATTAATTCGCGCTTACGGTCAAGTCCCCAGCGATAGCCAGCCAAGTCACCGTTGGTCCGGATGATGCGATGACACGGAATGGCGAGTGCTATCGGATTTGCGGCGCATGCACGCGCAACTGCGCGCGGACTTGTAAGAGGATTGATCGACATCGCAAGTTGCGTGTAGCTGTGGGTCTTGCCGGGGTCGATCGCCTGCAGTTTTTCCCAGACCTGACACTGGAAGGGCGTGCCACGCATATCGAGTGGCAGGTGAAGGCCGCTGGACGGTTTGCTGATGTAGCGCAGCACCGTTGCAATATCATCCTTCAGCATCGCTTCGCCCGGAACGAGTGTGGACTGCGGAAAACGGCTGGCCAAGTCCGCCGTCAGTTCTTCGGCATCGTCGCCGAGTAGAATTGAGCAGACGCCCTTCCTGCTGCGTGCAATCAGCATCTTTCCGAGATCGCTTTCAGCGATCGCATACGATAGAACGTCAGCAGCTGTTGAAGTTAAATTCAGCTGCGGATCAGACCCCGGAGTGTCGGCTTTGATCGTGCGGTTCATCATCGTAACTCCTTGCTCTATTCTGGCAATCAAAGTTACATTCCCCGTTGCGTCGCCAAACTCCGATCCTTGTTTTCAAATCGAAGTTTTGCTTTCGGGGGTGAAAAATACCGGGCACTGCTGCGACCGGTTTATGAGCTGACACTTCACTATGCCTCGAACAAGACAACTCGCTTGGTCAGCCGCAAAACTACTTCGCATCGTGGAAGATGATGCCGAGGGTATGCCGATGCCCTGAGTGCAGTCGGCTGACGCCGTGGCGGAGATTTACACGCGCGGAACCTCGAGCGCTCTTTGCCGGGCGGTGATTGACCGCGAAGGCCACTGCGTCGCCTTGACGAAGCGGGACCACTTCCGCCTTTGAAAGACCCCGCGGGTTCTGTTCAACCAGTAGAAACTCTCCGCCAGTAAAGTCGCGTTCCGGCTCGGCCAGGAGGATCACAACCTGCATCGGGAACGCAAGTTCTCCGTAAAGGTCCTGGTGCATGCAACAATAGTCTCCGGCATTGTATTCCAGCAGCAACGGCGTCGGTCTTTTTTGGCCTGCGCGATGGCAAATATCGAGATAATCAGCGTGCTCTGAAGGATACGCGGTATTAATACGCATCCGGTTGTTCCAGTTATTGGCGATTGGCGCCAGGTGACGGTAAAGCGCCGTCCGCAGCTCACTGACGAGATCAGGAAGCGGGTAACTGAAATATTGGTACTCGCCTTTACCGAAAGCATATCGAGCCATAACGACGCGGCTCCTGAAAAGTCCGTTCTGAGGATACAGCGCTGTGAGCGCTTCGCATTCCTCGGACGTCAGAAGTTGCCGGGCCACAGCAGAACCGCCGTTGGCCAGATCATTGGACATTCGATCCCAATCGATCTGCTCAATACGTTCTGCTGGCGAAAGCCTTGACTTCAGAACATGTTCATTCTGGAGTGTGGACATGATTTATTCTCCATACACCTGGTGCGGACAAGGGGCCGTTACGCAACTGCGTCGTGAAAGGTAATGCTGAGCGCGCGTTGCCGACCTTCGCGGACCTTACTGAAACCGTGACGCAAATTAACACGATACGTGCCACGCGTTCCCGTCACAGGCCGGTTTGATACTGCAAACACCACTGCGTCACCCTTGTTGAGGGTGACGACCTCGGGACGTGTCTGCATGCGCGGGCGCTGTTCTGTGATGACGAATTCGCCGCCAGCGTATTCCGTACCGCGTTGCGAGAGCATAATGACCATCTGAAGAGGAAATACTTGTTCTCCGAATACGTCCTGGTGCAGCAGACTTTGTTGGTCGACGATGTGCTCAAGCATCATTGAAGTCGGAACGGTCTGGCGTGCTTGACGACAAATCCCAAGATATTCGCTATGGCTGATCGGGTAGCGTTCATCTATTTCCATCTTCTCGTTCCAGCCATTGGCGATAGTCACCAGATAGGGATAGATGACAGCCCTCAATTCTGACATCAGATCAGGCATGGGGTAGCGGGTATAACGATAGTTTCCATTTCCCCAGGCGCGCTGTTCTTCGACTGACGGCACGCGAGACAGTGATCCACCCGTAAGCAGTTGCTCTGCGGCGATACATTCATCAGTCGATAAGAGGCCGGGAAGAACTGAGGCGCCATAAGCGTCTAAATCCGTCGCGATGCGGTCCCATCGATATTGATCAATGCGTGCGATGTAACGTGAGGATGGAAGATTGAGACTAGCGGGATCCAGTTGCGCTTTCATGATCAATTTTCTTTCGAACGACGCCGTCGAGGAATAAGCTGACGGACGATTGTCTGTTGAAATCGAGCACCATCGGATGGTGACAATCCGCCGAGCTCTCTTGATATTACTGGCTATCTTTGTGAATGGGCGCCCGCACTCCGGTTCATACTTTCAAAGTGCATTTCTGGCACAATCGGATGCCGCCGCCATATTAATTGATCCGGCTCCCTTAGAGGTCGAAACGACCAGAGGCGGACTGTCGTGGTCAACATATTGCACTATAATCGGCTTGAGCCTTGCTCTGGCGGGCCGTCGGTCCCATTGGTCGGTCAAGTAAGTCTGAGGATCGATGTAGCTGCAAGGAGAAAGGTTTCACCCGAGGTGAAGCGGACTTCAGCTTCGCCATTATCGAGCAGTTCAACATTGGCATGCCCAGCCACAACCAGTTGACCGATATGTTTCATCACAAGCGTCTTGTCAGGGTCGCCGTGCGCAAACGCCATGAGTATGTCGATAACCTCTTCAGACCCGCGTGACTTGCGCCGGCTCGTTTTGGTATAGAATCCGCCGCGCGTAAACATGGTAGCGGGTTTCCCTGTTCTGGTCGTTGCGGAGGGCAGATCGTTGAAACCTGACAATCGCATGTCCACTCTACGAATGATAACATACCTAGCCACAAGACAATTCTTATGGCACTCCGGTTATTGTCATCAAACTGAAAGAAACATCAGAAGCTATAGTGCTCCACGAAATGTAAGGTTTATGCGCATCCGCCCGACGGTCTCGTGGACGCCTTCCTTCAATTCGGGAACTCCATGATAGAAGAGCCTCGACGGGCCGCCCCAAACGGCAACGTCGCCGTGTAGCAGTGCGTATTTCCTGACTGGGTCGTTTCGCCTCAGACCTCCAAACTGGAAGGTCGCCGGCAGACCGAGCGAGACCGATACGATCGGATTGGCGTAGTCGCGTTCGTTCTTGTCTTGATGCAGGGACAGGCGGGCACCCGGTTCATAGCGATTGATCAGGCATGCGTCAGGACGAAAATCCGGATAACCCGCACAACCCGCTGCCTCAACTGCCAGATTCATGAAACATTCAGGCATTACAGGCCACGGCTGACCTGACTCAGGGTCGTTGCGATCGTAGCGATAACCTGTTCGATCTGTTATCCAACCAGCAGTACCGCAGTTCGTCATTGCCACTGACATGGTGTATCCACCTGGCGTTACCATATGGAGAAAGGGGGACTGTCTGACTATTTCGCTCAGTGCCGCCAGCAAACCCTTCTCATAGGGAAGTGCCACGCCACGCAACAGCCTGGCTCCTTCCGCCATGATTTCTGTTGCCGGACCGAGCGGCGATAGCGTGTCAAAAAGATCAGGCATCTCAAGACCTATTGAGTTTGGTGTGAATCAAAGGGTGGAGAACGGGCTGGTAGCCCGCGATGAGCGCCATGACTGTCGACGGCGGCGTCAGCAACCAGTCCGCTTCATGGAGGATTTCGGGCCCGTCATAGCCCTCAACAGTCCATCGATGTGCAAGACCGTCTTGCAATGTGTAAGCCTCCTCCCCGACAGCAACGACCGCACCGTTCGGCAGTTCGTTGATGAGGCGCGTGATGCAGTGCAATCGCTTGCGATTGTGATCAAGACGTTCGGCGTGAAGGACAGCATCCATATGTCTGGCTGAGGGATACGCCTCTGCCTTTGCCGATGCCCAGCACGCCCGGAACTTTTCCGCCGCCTGGCGTCGGCACAGAAAACAGGGACGATGGCCTGCAGCGAGTGCCACCGCTTCGTCAAGGAAGAACAATTCGGTCCATTTACGGCCTGTCATTACCTCCCGACGACGCCCCTTAAATTCGCACTCACACACAAGCCATGTCCGGGTCGCCCACCGCTTGTTCAGTAAAGTCCTCCTAGCTGGATCATGGATGATGCCGCGGTTGCCAGTAAATGTACCACGCTGTGATATGGCGACGATCGCGCCAAATGGCGTGACACGGTTTTGAAGATGCATGCTTTTCTACCCTACCTTGCACCTGGACACGTTCTGTTTGGGCTCCCCGCACCGCGCGACGGTGGATCGCGATCCGCGTTTCAGGGCTTGATGCCAAATCTGTGATCACTCCGATGAACGTTTATTTGAGGACGTTTCCGCGTTCACGAGGTATGCGCCACAAATACCAGGCAGCAACCGTGCGATGGGGCGACCAGGCTTTTGAAATTTCACGCAGTTGCTTAGGTTTCGGCTGTTCAGATAGCGATTTAAGGACGCGATA
>Ga0153948_1000818_pt1 | contig 16983 bp, 12 predicted proteins | sample TSNJ032MetaG_FD_104696 | JGI IMG/M metagenome (GOLD analysis project Ga0153948, IMG submission 104696) | Attine ant fungus gardens microbial communities from New Jersey, USA - TSNJ032 MetaG | ecosystem: Host-associated > Fungi > Mycelium > Unclassified | place: USA: New Jersey, Wharton State...
ATGGGTGGCATGGGTGGCATGGGTGGTATGGGTGACATGGGCGGTTTCTAAATGAATGATGAGCTGTTTCTCCCTCTGCCTGCTTTTCCACTGGTTATTCCACTTCAAGTGCAAATTGCCTTCCGACAAAAAGTACTCTATTGGGTTTATGTGACATGTGAATCTCTCGGTCGTGCATGCGGTAGTGGTGCTGGTTTCGGTAATGAGAGTGCTTTCTTTTTGGATTGACATGACATACACACATCTTTGTTTTGTGCAACCCCTACTCAATTTGCTTTCTGGTACTTAGATATGATTTGCTCTATATGCATTGATTTATATATATATCTTAAAGAGGTACATGCTTTCTGATGATTTTTGTACATCAACTAATGAGCAGTAATAATGACAATGAACCTCGATTCCAGTCAAGGCCTCTTAAATTAGTCTCGGGAAAAAAACAAGGATCGGATTGTGCAGTTCGATAATTTGTAGATTGTTCAGTTCAAATAAGCAACAGAGATCATTATCAAGTGGCAAGAGAAGTATAAGCACAAGTTGGGGCTGCAAGGAGAAACACGATCGATGTTGGGGCATTTGTGAGAGGTGAAAACGTTGTAGAAAAAGCTATTTTTGGGCGATCATGTATGCTTTTTGTTTTTTGACGATCACTCGCGGAAATGAGATGTCAAAGTCAAGGCGAGCGTCAATGGAGCGAGACATGTTCCAAAGCTACAAGCGATCTATCTGTTCTGCTTCGACAAGCGAAAGGCGCAGGCGCAATTTATGTGTGACTTGTGAGGCCAGGAAGTCCGAGAACAACAGAGGATTTGAAAAGCGCAAACGGAGCCATCAGGGAAAGCCCTCCGCAAGCATTGTCAGATGTGATTGACCAATGAATGACATGTGGAATGTTTATACGTGCTCTTTGTATAATCCTTTGCAAACACAATTTTGAATTTGAATCAGTGCATTGCAATTGTTTATCATCTCTTCGATGGCTTGACAAGAGCACCATTTGTTTCTCTCTTGTCATTGGATACAATAACATGTTGATGACATGTACAATGTCAATAAAAGAATTTTAATGATGTCAACAAGATCACAGCAGACCATTGATATCCAGATATCGCGATCCATGGCAAGAACCATATATTTGCTGGCAAAGGTGATATCTGTTAGGCTCTGATACCGTGTCAAATGATGAGTAACCCTATATCGTTCACCATCCATATCTGACAGAGCAATACCCGTCGCGCGTCATAAGGGTTCAAACAGGGTAGTTGACTGTAAGAGATAATGGTATATTCGAGAAGATTAGTGCCATGCCTCAGCCAACGATTAGAGAGCGTGCGGGAAGTGGAGATATTCAGCAGTGAGTTGCTATTAAAAGAGGCCCTATATTCTTGACTATCGTAATGGTGCATTGCAATCAAAATCACCAAATCATGACTTTTTAAGGCAGGCTATGATCGACTCAGTACACCTTATTTAAATTTGTTTACACGTCTTTCGTTCTTTCATCGTGATGCCCTCGTCAGCAGAACAAAGTTTCCGCAATAACCTATCCCAATTCCGGTGGGCACGAGATACCGCAAATGACTCACGGCACGCACAACAGACCCCCTCTGAAGGTCCTTTCTCCCGGTTCTACAGTTCCATTGGAGATTATATACCTCTGCGGTCAAACGAGACGTCCAATGAGGACGAGGCGTGGTTTGCTCTGTCAAGATGGGAAAGGTCAGTGTCCTCCTCATCTTGTCAAAATGGTTATTGCTGATGGTTCTTCTCAACGACATAGATTACTTGGATTCATAGGATCACTGGTCGGAGCCGCTGTATGTTTCTTTGTCGCATTCCTGACTTTGCCGATGCTTGCACTCAAGTACTCATACCTCCTCCAACTCTTGACTCCCTAACTCACAATCGTCATCATTTCTCTAGACCAGCAAAATTTGCGTTGGCATTTAGGTACAACTGATTTCGAAACTGAATTCTGCCTATGTTGATACACATTGCGTCACTCTAGCCTGGGGAGTCTACTCGTCATGTTCGGGTACGCTACATTCCATTCTTCAGTATACAGCTTCACATTCCTCCTGCCGATAGGTTTTCTATTCTCATTGGTCCTATCAACCACATCAAGCACCTTGTGTCGAAGGATCGACTTCCATTTTCCCTCACTTATCTCAGTAGCTTGGGTTTGACTCTTTATTTCGCCCTCAGCGTACGTGTCATCCTCGTCAGTCAATCACATGTTATCATCATCCAAAACCAGGAACATTCATACTTCGGCTCGCTGATATGTGGAGGAGTCCAAGTAAGTTCTACACTTCTTTATACGGCATTCTGTAGACTCTAACAATGCTTCTGCTCCTCTTCAGGTCGTTGCACTGATAGCCTACGTTCTCGCTTATTTTCCTGGAGGAACTCAGACACTGAGGATGGGGGGTTCCCTTGCTCTTCGGGGCGCAGGGAGTCTCTTGCCCCGATAAGGAATCATGAGCCTCAGTCACTCTCTATTTAACTCTGCATACATACTTTTTCTTGATACATTCCTGATAATTCCAAGTCAAACGATATGATGACATCAGTTATTATGATTATTTACAACAAATCAGTGGGGTTAGGTTGATTACAAGCAATGGATATAAACACCAATCCAACCACATGGATCTCTGAACACAAATTAGAACCAACTTCAGACTGTCAGTCGATCAATCAACATCCAACACAATCCTTCAAACGACACGTCATGATTTCGATAAAAGCTTGGCGAGACTGCCAATCTCTACCTAATGACTTTTCATCCTACGCCACGTCAACTATTCAAACAAAGTAGAAGACGGATCAAGGAACTCACGAATTCTAGCGATGAGATGCGCTGCAGTAAGGGGTTCAACCTCTTCTTTACTTCTTCACGGAATTCGTTCTGGTTCGAGATAGCCGGCAAGCGCACAACACTTGTCGCTTGTTCAGGAGGATTGCTCATACTCTGGGGGTTCGCATAATACTCTAAATGACGCCAAAGCAACAACAGAAGCATCTCATGTGTATCTGATATCACATGAGCATAATACGTTCTCCTGATTATTCAAATGTACACACCGCAAAGATTTTTCACCGTCACTTTTGATTTTTCCTTCATCTTCTCAATCTCTTGACATACAAGTGACCTTTTCTGTTCAGTGTCTAATTCGTTTAGCAGCGACACCTGAATATGTCGCAGAATCTCCTTCACATCCTCAATGACGATGTGATGTTTGTTGATAAGTTCGGCTCTAAGGTCAGATATTTGCCTGAGTGTGGCCGCAATATCTTCTGAGATAAAATCAATAGCCTCCATCACGTCACCAATAGTAGGAACGGTAACTGGAGATCGTATTAGCAGAGCAGTCTAATTGATCTAAGCCACACTGCCGTACCAGTGAAGTGTGAACCTATCTCATTTATATAGGTCGTGCTGGTCATGGGTGAAATCGCAAGGGTGATTTCGGGCTCTACAAGAAAAAGTTAAGAAAAACATAGCGCCAACAGCATTTCGGAGGACAGACCTGTGAAATGACTCGAAGTGCCCACATACGAAGCAATCGCTTTGCGTATGAGGCGCTCCTTCCCAACAAGTGAGGCATCAAATAGAGACCCTGAAGAATTACCTGTTAATCACGTTAGTGACCGTCTGATTACAGGTTAAGCCAAGGTTCACCGAACGCTGGTAGTCTTGCATTTTGCATTTCGAGGTCACTTTGAGGAACGACGGCATTGAAGCAACGATTTCGACTCATTGTTCGAGTCGCCAGAGTCAAGATTGCAATGTGGAGAGCGCCGAAGCCGGTGTTCGGTGCCAACTAAACCAATGTAAAACCAATGGTAACGGTGAAGATGGAGGTAAACTCTCACCAGTTCAGACTTTGGGACGGAGGGGAAAATGCTAGTGCATAGCTTAATGATGAGATAGATCTCATCAAGGATTTCAAGGGATGTGTGATCTGCGTCATTTTTTAAGAGTATGACGATCGTGGATCCGTGATTTGAGAGAAACTCTAAAACCTGTTCCACGAATGAGTCCAAGAAATACTCTACTGAAATATCTGATTACCTGTTTCGTAGCCGTAACATGTTTGTTGCCCAGTGTAGTAAGGATACCACTGACGACTTGAAGAGCAGGCATGAAGAGTTGGTGGTAACGTTGAATAGCTGAGGGTAGAAATGAGTCTTGATCTATGATTCGAGTGAGTTCGGCAGTGGTTAGATTGCAGCATTCATACCCATAAACGACTGATTAGATTCAGGCCTTGTGTTGAGGTAATCGCATTTTGCTAGAAGGGAAATGATCCCAAAATTAAGAAGCTTTTCTGCACCCGGCCGAGTCTGTGACATCTGGTTGAATAATGAAAATTTCGCCTCATAGACATAGAGATCATTTAGATCATCTAAAGAGAAATCAAGAACTACCGAAAGATCGAGGGATGAAGGCGGAACGTACCAGGTTCAGGTTTCAGAATGGACTGGAGTTTTTCATCACTCTCCTTCAAATCCTCCACAAAGTTCGACAGGATACCGTCTTTTGAGAGTGCAGTAATAACTATCGACTGTTTTCCTTGTTCGCCGAGCTGCACAAGGGCATCAAGCAATATGAACGCGATTGTTTTCCACACCTCTGGGCCATCAATAGCATCTCTGGCTATAACAACGACTAATGGATCAATTACACCCCGCATAGAATTCAGAGTACCAGAAAAGAGTGCTGAAGTGCTGGAGGATTTGTTCCGGATCGAGCTCACCGGGATTAGTGACCGGCTCTGATTCAATGAACCTGAGAAAGACGTGGACATAGCCAAACTTAAAAAGTCGGGAGTTCCGTTCGAGGATGTGATAAGGTGAATGAAGTTGACAAGGGCGGCATATAGATTTCCCCTAACGAGCTCCATACGGTTGCTGTCCAGAATGCCTTTCAGAATATTGTGTAAGATCATATTCAGCCTCTCTGCCGGCAATGACCCAGATTCTGGGTTCCCACCAACGGACTGCAGAGTGATCTGATGCTGTCTATCTTCTCGTAATTTCGTCACTAACGAGAGAACCGTCTCAGCTAAAAGAACATAAACACTCTCGCCAAAGTTGCTAGCGCGCTCAGCAGTAGGAAGAGCATGGAGAAGATCCAAGAGTATGTTCTCTCGACGATCATGAGGAAGTCGATCGAAACATCTCATGAGACACATATCCAGAAGCTGTTTCCAGGCTCGGAATCCCTCAATCAACGCATGCAGAATCTTTCGACGATGATTTTCTATCGCACAACTCTCCACAATATACGTCGTCTCCTTCTTCAATTGTTCCGACTGACTCACCACTGTAATCGATCCTTGAGCATACAACGACTTCTTTGCGCTAGAAATCAATGCCAACACTGCGGCCCGATCTACGACTTCACAATCAGAAGCATCAAGACGTTTGCAAGATTCGAAATTGAGGTTGGAAAGATATTGAAGAGTTTGTGGTTGCGTTCGGAGGCTGTCAGCCCAATCAAACATCAGCGACTGCAAGAAGTCCATGATGCGCATTCGTGATTGGCTTATTCCCTGGAATGAGGGGATACCAGATTCATCTTCGCATTCCATGTCCACACCAAACAAGATATCCAATAATTCAGTAATGCCCTTGGATTGTCCCCTATCACTAAGAACCTGTAGTTCTAGTGCAGCAAGGCGACAAATGTGTGACCTCAGACGGAGGAATGCAGATAGTAAAGGGATGGTCGTAGTAATGATATTTCCGTCCTCATATCGTACTTGAATAAAGGGATCTTCAATCGCTGAGGGTGCTACTGAGGGTATGTTCATGAGTTGTCGTGCAAAAAAGTTGAATTTTGTCCTGAGATATCTTGTCGAGAATTCTGAAGTCCTCGGGTGCACACAAAGATTCCAAATCACTCTATAACAACGTTCGGCCAATCCAGGAAGTGATGAAACAACTGATGTGGCACCATGGCTTCCCTCCCTCCTCATCTCTTTCAATCTAGGATTACTAGTATCCAAAAGACGCAGCAGTGCAGGGAGAGTGGTGTGATGTATAGGTGGATCTTCAATTTTCTGTTCTTTCACAGTCCCGCCCAGTAAAAAGTAGTGTGCGATATTAGGATATGGCCGATCTTGCTCGGTACCCCCAACCAGCAGCTCCAATGCACACAGCCGGATAGCTTGTGGTAACTGTTGTGTGTTTTCATCAGGATCGGGAGCACCAGCGCCAGTCACTTCCTCTGCAAAAGTCTCTGCCACCCAAATGTCATCCAACGACTCGACACTCATGATTCTCATGAAGCCACTAAGAATCCTTTCAGAATCTCTACTCCGTTCAATAAGCGTGATGATTGTCGAAGAATTCGTAGAACTACAGAGCAAAGACAAGACCTTGATAGAGAGAAGCGACAGCTCAGGGTACGAGGAATATGACATGTAAGTTGCGATGGACGGTATGCAGAGAGCGCTGAATGAAAGGCTTTGGTCGAAACGGGTGTAATAAGACCTCGGATGAATCACGCTTGCGAAAGTAGCGTTATTATGATCCAAAAGGAGTGGCACAAGAACATCCAAGAACAGATCCTGGACCTCCAAAATCCGATGGACAATCCTCATTACGCGAACAATCGTGTTCCGGAAGAAAGGCTCTTCCTCTGCTAGATTTTTATCAAAGCCCTCCACACCCTCGATGATATAAGAGAGAATGCTATTTTGAAATGGTGTATAAGTCAGAAGACGGATCATGATATCATAACCAGGATGTGAAACGAGAGAAAACAACCTCTCGGTCTTAAGGGAAGAAACTTCGTTGACGTTTATCAGGGGTTCAAGGTCGTAGCTTGCAAGTGCACGCTCAATAAAGGTGAGGCAAAGATCATTTATCTCCCATCTGTCAGAGGCCTGAGAGTACTCCCGGCTCGAAATATTGGCAAATACATTTTCAATGACAAAGGCAGAGAATGGGCCAATTCCAGGGAGGCGATACGGGTGCCCTAAATTCTCGGGTATGGTGCTAATCAGTTCAAAGTCAATGAGTCGTTCCTTCAAAGGTATACGCTTGGGTGTATGGATCAGAGTCCCAAGGAGCCGCAGGAATGGGACAGTCACAGGATACATCTTGTGTGTCGTTTCAATCTGCTCCAACTCCAGCTCCACACCCTTTCCAGACGCCAGAGCATTTACTCCGCTAGGGGTACCTGAACGTACATTGATGACCTCAGAGCGCTCCATCAAAGTCCACACAGCCCTGCAAATATCTACTCCAGGAATCCCGGCACCTGGTTCACAGAAGGCAGCAAGGGTGTCAAATATCGAACCCTTAAGTTCAAGGGGAATGCCAACCGTAATCAAATTGATTAACGTTGGGATCGCGCGGAACTGGGTATGACTAGAGATAGTCGTGCGGACGGCAACGGAATATCTGATAGTTGTTGTTAGGAGGCGTAAGAATGATTGTGCACACTTGACATCAGCAGAATCAGCGGAAAATGTAGCTCTTGAAGGGAGACTGAACCCGTCGCTGAATGAACCAAGCATCTGGTACTGAGGTGCACCCCGGATATTAGCAGCGTTTTGTGTCCAATTGTCCAGAAGCTTAAAGATAGCGATCCAAGAGATACTAGGACCACTAGTGGACAATGGTCGAAGCGACCCTCCCGTCACAACTTCCGCACTTCCGCGAGCCATAAAGTTGTATGCCAACTCGCTACACTGCTGTCCTTTTGCCAGACCACCCAACATATCGTACAACGCAGTCAAAAGAGGAAGGTCTTGAATTGAAGTAGACCAGATTGCCCATTGCAAAAATGAAGGCAGTCGTCCCGTCATCATTTCCAAATATTCCATATAAGACAACTGTGAATGGTCCCCAGGTGTTGCACCCCAGAATTGTAATCCACGCTCAGGCGGAAGAGCAGAATAAAGTATACCAATCAGTGTGTACAAGGCAGCGATGTCATTTCTGGCTGGAGATTCGGGGTTTTCTGGTTCCGGAACACTTACAGAAAACCGAGTTGAAACATTACGTGCTCGATCTCTCGTGTGTGCGATGTCCTCTTGTCTTTGTTTGACCTTCCTCAACTCAGAGGAAGCATGAATAATGAGGGTTCGAAGTAGCGTTTCATATGTCTGCAAGACAGTGTCGCAGAAATCATCGGAGGGAGCTTCGGGTTGGTCCTGACTCTCTGCCACCGGCTGTGTTGAACCGACTGAGCGTCTGGTCACCAGTTGTTGTACGGAGGCTTTAAGGTATGTGAATGCATCGCCCTGTATACCATTCCAGGCTTGTTTTTCCAACTCTTCTGCCCTAAAACCTTCTTTATCTTCAAGCGAGCGGTCATGATGTCTCGCCTCCGTCAATGACAAGGCCCATTTTAGAAGAATGGTCGCTTTCAAACCTTGTTCTTTCCAAACCGTCGAGGGCCCGAGAATTTGGGTCATAGAAGTGACTGTTGCCTTGTCAGACACAAGTTTATGTCTGAGCTGACCAGAAGAGCTCGAAGGGTCAGCAGGATCGAAAGCGAGAAGGATAGTGATAAGGAAATAGTAAGTGAGAGGATGTGAGGGGTTCTTGGCCAACCACTCAACGATGAGTTTGACTTCGTCGGAGGAAAGATGACCAAGATGCGAGATAGACGATAGAATAATGGCCAGGGATCTTCTTTCATATTTGAGTGACTCGTATCGGGAATTCAGGATATCAAAACCGAGGGAAGGCGTTCCTACAAAGTATTATTCTCAAACTATTCAGAGCCAAGTAAGAGACTGACCCTGGCCAACAGGCACAACTGTATTAGTCGCTGCTCCTCGCCGTGCACTATCTGCTTGGGCAACGAGAACGTTCAACTGCTCAATCTGCTTCCAAATCCTTCTGACGAGAGTAAGGCTTCCATCTTGACCCGACGAAGCCGGTACAAGCTCAGCAACAAAGTACCGAGCTATTCGCACGTATACTTGATTCTTTGTGCTAGAATCAACCGCCTTTGTAGCGTCGACGAGGCACCTTAGTGAATCAACTAAGTGCCGCCGACGCAGATGGAATAGCTCTACAGTCAATTCCAGACTCGTGACGGAATCGATGACAGGATGATCTTTCACCACTTCATCTAAAAGAGTTGCAATGTATCGTTCCGAACATTTCAAGTGTTGCGAGAGAAATAGCACTTGCTTGGCAAATTCAGGATTAATTGCCACTTGCCTGTTCTCTATAACCGTCTTTCCTGGGTTGGTCATTTCAGGAACACTGAGTAATAAAGTAAACAAAACAACAAGCCTGATTCAATCTCCTTCTGTTCTTCTGAATTTCTTGACCCAGTATGCAGCAGCGCGAGCAGGCGCGGTTTTTGGACCATAAGCTCGTCGAAAAGTTCCTGCTCGTCATAAGAGGTACTTTCTGGCAGAAAGACATTGAGCAAAGCCTCCCGAAGATCTGAAATTGACCTCATGACAATCCCGTCCTGGTACAGAGTTGTGGATATCAAGTTGACTTTCCAAGACGCGTTGAGCGCGTCAGCAAATAAATACAAATATTACTCGTTGATGTGAAGTCACCCCCGATGTCAAGTTATTGGAATGTCACACTTGATGTTGGGATCATTCCAGTGATACACTATTCCACTTAAGACCAAAAGACCAGAGAGCGTACGACACAAGCCGTGTCGTTCAAGCGACTTGACATTCCAATGTAGATCAGAGAAGCAACATGATCCATGAACCGATCGAATTATATACTACGTAGCCATAAGGATCCAGAATAACTTACAACCAAGAATACCATTGACAATGTCTGACAAGCAGTCTCACTTCTGCTTTGACTTCATCCTTTTCCAATAATCCTTGACCGCGTCTCCAGCATCATCCAAAAGGTTTACTTCTGGCTCCCATGTTGCCTCAGACGCTGGGTAGCCATACCAACACACTAGATATTCCCTCCCTCTTGTGGTATTACGGTGTACCTCCAGGTGGCTGATCGAGTACCGCTTCTGGACGACAAGCTTTGTTTTTTCCCTCACACGGGGTATCTTCCTCGCGGCATGTTTCCAAGCCTGAGGAAGCACAGCCTTCGGTAGCGGAGATTTGTTTTCGTGTCTCCGCCAGAGCTCATTTCGTGTTCCCTTCAATCCTGGATGAGCAAGGCGAGCATATTTATCCACCTCGCACAAGGTGTGTTCCACATCGGCAACGTCCATGGGAAGGCCATCTGGTCCAAGCAATGGCGGCTTCAGACCAAGCCGCTCAAGATGGTGGCTCTGATTATCCACCAACCATCGGATAACCTCTACCTCAAAATGAGGATCGGCGTGTCTGCCATCCGTCATGCCAGACTTGCCGAAAATCTTGTTGAGCCCTGAAGAAGCACCTGGTCCTGGAACAACGAAATCATTACGGTGGAAATTGAGTAATTTGCTATAAGAGAGGTTCAATATTAATTGATAAGTCGAGAATTCTCCCAAGCTTGGAAACGAAATCAGCCATTCGTAGATGTCAGCCATATGCCGTGCGCTCATGCATTTTTGATGAAGTTTATTTTCCATGAGGACCTCCAACAGAACTAGATGATTGACAAAACCATCTGGACTTTCAAGTTTTGGGGCAGGTTTTTGAAAAGCACCAGTATAGAGTGTTTTTCCTGCAGCCTTTGCTTTACGCAGGATAGCTGCATAGTTGGAATGACTGTAGGTAGTCCACGTCAGTGGTCCGGCTCTAGCACTGAGCAATTCCCAGGTTTCAATCTTGGTGAACAAATTGAAGAGAACAATTCGAAAGGCGATTTCCTCTGGGCTCTGTGATCCCTTTTCGATGACTTCACGAATGATGTACTGGCTTAATCTATCCAAGACGCGAAAAGTGTTGCAGAAGAAATACGATTGAAGAATGGAGTCTTTAGTCCATCTACAATTGGGAACAAGTTAATTGCATAATAACGCCGAAAGACCCACTTACGGTGACGGTTTTCCGGCCCTGCGCCGGTCATCAAGCGCTTTTCTCTCTGCCGCGAACTTCCAGAATGTATCAAAAGCGATCGTTGGGTTGAGGGTCACTCCAGAAATCACGATGGATTCGCGCCCATTACGAACGTTTTTTGGAGGCACTTTACGCTTACGCTTTATGGAGCGGAGCACTCCGTACGGCGAATGTGAGAAAGCACGTGAGGAGGGGCAAATCGAACGCGAATCGTGCGAAGTAGCCCTCCTGGAAACAGGCATATGATATTTATGACGGCTGTGATCGAAAACCGTGCCTATTAGCAACTTAAAGGACAAAGCAAATATTACGTACCGAATGACACGTCAACCAGGTAAGGGACCGTGCTGTTGAGGGAGGGAGAAAGTTACCTCTCAAGTTTCTCACGTTTAAATATGACTAAATTGTATGCTGTAGTTAAAAGCTTCCTTAGTCTGAATATCAAACTCTTTTCTTAAGACATAATTCTCTCTATAGTTAGCAACTAATCACAATGGTGCTATGTCTAGGGCCCACCAAGGGTAACCCTAGGTGTACCGAGTCTTTGCTATGGGTGTTATGAAGTTCTAACTCACACCCAAAGCCCATGAAAGACTCACACAGATCATGCGATACTAGTTATATGGTGGCGACACAGTATGGTGAACCCCAGCTTAAAGCTGATATATGTTATAAGCTGCCTTGGCCATAATAATTTTTATTTCCTTATTTCTTTTTCCTTTTACTTTTCTTTTTAGATAATTAGATAATAGGGAGGTCACATGATCAAATCATATGACATGTCACAATTAGTCACAATATCTATCACATCACTTAGTCACATGAACATTCTAGTAGATTCTATTAGATTATTAGTAGGTTAGGATTAGTAGCACAGACCAAGTGTAAAAGGTATAAGTAGTAGCCCAAATCTAAGAGAAACTCTATTAAGCTCTCTTTGTTTATTCTAAATAAAAGACAACTCAGTTCTAGAGTTAGCTTAACCCAATAGTTGTAAGAGGACTATACTATCAGGGTATGATATTAGAGAGAGGATATATATCATATAATATTTAATTACATAATAATAGCCATACAATACACCTATAAAAATTGTAATACTTAGCCTCAAACTATTTAACTGGCATTCATAGTTGAACTTAGTCACTTTCTCCGATATTTTGAGGCTCAAACTATTTCAAACTATTTCAACCTATGATTGCTATATCCATTCTGCCTAGACCAATTTTGTCTGGGTTCCAGTTCTGCCCAGAACCTAGCCTTGCCCAGAACCTAGTCTTGTTCAAGATCCAAATGGTCTGCTCCAATACCAGATCCCAGCTCAATTCTATGATAAATGAACCTAACAAAGAAGAATACCACAACCAAGAGGAAGCCATAGAGAGAGGAGATCTAACCAGTCCACTGACCCCTATTAGAGCAGTTGAAGAAAACAGCAATAAAGATACTGAAGTCTTACAACTCTAAGTCTAATTAGCCAGTATCCAATTGAAACTTGTCACTCTCAAGAAGAAAAACCCCTTAGAACATCACCCATCAGTGTTCAGGTCCCAGACTGGACAATATCTTACCAGTCTTCTAGATAGCAATGTTAAAAATGAGAAAAGTCCTATCATCTAACCTTTTTATGGTGATCTCCATGATTTTGATTAGTTTTTTGCCAAAATCAATAGAGCCTTCCTACTAGCCTCTTGTAGATTTGCCAATAATACTCATCATGTGATATTTACTTACTAGCACCTTGAAGGGAGTGTTATCTCATGGGTAAAACCTATATTGACTGGTAAAGATCTAAACTTATAGAGTGATTAAAGCAAATTTTTTGTTGTATTCCAGAAATAATTTCAGAACCCTAATTTACATGACCATTTTACTGAACGCCTCTACTCATTAAGACAAGTGAAATTAGTCTAAGAATATACTACTGATTTTAAACACTTGGTCCACAAAATGAACCAACTCTATAGTACTTGGAGAAATATTTTCTACTACAACTTAAAAAATAATGTAAAAGACTTACTAGTGGATATTCCATATTGCAAGAGTAACTATAAAGGACTCAAATGCACAGCCCTAGAAACTAATGAATACTGGTTCTTCCAATGAGTTGAAAACTTATATTGTAGTAGTAGTATTAGATTATTCAACCTACCCTCTACACCTTCTACTATGCCAATCACTATACTCTCTCCAAAACCAATCAATACTAACTTACCATAACCCACAATCTGACGTTCCGGGCCTCTACCACAAGATAAAAAGAACTGTCAATGTATTCTTTACCTCTGCCTATACTGTGGAGGCTCTGAACATATAGCTGCTGTATGTTTTGCTAAAATAACCCACCCTTGGCTATATGCAACAGAGTTACAGCAAGAAGCTAGAGATACAACAGCTAATGCAGTTGATTTAGAGTTAGGAAAAGTCTAGGCTCAATATAGCTGGCTGTTCCTATATTGAGCCTGTTATCCAGTGAGAATTGTGGTATATTTTCTGCTTCCATACCTATTCTCCTTCTCCAGAACAATATAATTAATTCTTTTTATTTATTGCTAAAAAAAGGGACAATAGATTAAGTTATCTACTATCTTCTCAACTGTAGTGTGACTGCCAACTTTATATCTCAAGATTTTATAGAGCAATTAAGTCTAATATCCATATTAAAACTCAACAACCTAGTAAAAGGCCTTGATAGCAAGACTATATCACCATACAATCTACTTGTATACTATATTCAGTTCAGAGTATAGGATAGAGCTTCTGAAGGATTTTTTATGAGTGCATCTACTAGTAACTATAACCTAGTACTAGGACTACTATGGTTTAGAAAGAACAACCTCTCAATAGACTGGTCCAAATATTAGATTAGTCTCCATAAGGAAATCAAGGATGGACTTAATATATAAAAAAAGCTGTTTTCTCTTAACAGATTCTAAATCACAAAAGAATCTACTATAACAATAGATCCAAGATCCACTACCAAGCAATTGTGTAAGAAACTTTGCAGACTGTATATGTATATAGAGAGAAAAGCACAGGTACAAAAACCCTACTAATACACAAAACTACGACCCTAAAAGAATCACAACTTAAGGAATAAAGCAAGGGAGCCAATATAGAAAAAGGGATTTGATATGTCTCTATATGCAACTGAAGATAATACTACCTATTATGCTCTTGAACTGGACTTCAAAGTACCAACCCAATATGAAGACTACAGTAATGTCTTTAATACAAATGCCACAAAGTACCTACCACCATACCAAGGTCATTTTGATTATGCCATTAACCTCATTGACAACTAAATACCTCTATGCCAACCTATGTACCATCACTCAGAGAAGGAACTCCAAGTACTAAAAGAATTTATCAGAGACATAGAATCCCAGTAAAGAGGGCAAAAGGGACTATTAGCCTAGTACAAGCCAAATATATAGTACCAAGTTCCAATCATATGCTAAAGAGTTTGTGGGAATGAATCAAAAATGAAGATATTAAAAAGATAATATAAAAACTTAGTGCAGTAAAGTAAGGTAAAAGTGCTTGAAAAGAGTATAAGCTTGATCTAGATCTGTCTCACATGGTGTCCCCAAGGTGCCAACCTTTATGCACTATAACAAGCTTACTATCAAAGTAGTTAGCAAACTACTCCTGGACCTTACTATACTCAACCAAGCCCTTATCTACATCCCCAACACCAAATCTTATAGATATGATACAATCTGAGTCAATAGCTAGCCAGGCTTTTCAAGCCTACTACCTTAGAGAAGGTTGTCTGAGTGACTGCTATATCTTGTCTCTAGAAAGAGTAAGGGTATAAAGTAAATTCATCTCAACTATTCAATCACTTCACTTAGAACTCATACAAGTGCCAAAAGACAACTCCAGAGCTCTTGAAATGGCAGCAAGTATCAAAATTACATGCTCTCTCTTGCTGGCCTCCTGAGTGTTATATTAAAATTATAAATTGATAAGATTCAATAAAAAATGAATAGAAAAGGAAAATACTTCTTCTTCCAGTTTCTCTCACTTCTCTTCTTTACAACTGCACCATGTGGATATGTCTAACATTGCCTTCCATTCTGTTATGCCAATCTGTTACCACCATGTGCTCCTGCTCTACCTCTATACTACCACTTTCTATCAACATCTCCTGATCTTCCAACCAGCTACTTCCTATCTAAATATGGTCTAGAAATTGGCTTTAACACATACAAGTGTTCTAGCTTATGATATCATTGTATACCATGTCTGCTTCTTGGTTGAGTCCAGCAGTGATGAGATCACAAGTTATTGATAGACTTTTGATTTGTCACTTTGGCATCATATCTGTCTAAGTCTGTTCTAGATTGAAAGTCCATAGCATTTCAAAGATATTCTAGAGTTTCTGAGTTCTAGAGCATCAATATTGATAGTCTGTTTCTAAAACCTGATGCTAGCTTATCAGTCTTGCCTTCTGAGGTATATGCTATTAAGCAAGTGACAACTTGGTAACCATTTGGTAGAAGTGATCTCTAGTAGTCTTTTATATATCTAAGGGCTTGTAGAAGGTTTCTAGGATAAACTCAGATACTGAATTCAGAGGTATAAAGTGTATCTCATGTTATATTTCTGCAGAAAATTCATTGGTGGTATAACACTAGGGGTTTATCAGATGAAGTACCTCCTTAACTACTGCACCAATACTGTTTGTGAAAAAAAAGGATACTTCAGACCTATGCTTATATATTGACTACTATACTCTAAACAAGCTTATCATAAAGAACAAATATTCTGTTCTATTAGTAGATGTATTACTGGATGGGATCTGAGATGCTAAGTTTTTTATGAAAATAGATCTGAGAGAAGTATTTTACTTACTCTGCATTTGTGAAGGAAACAAATGAAAGACTGTCTTTAGGACTCCTATCACAAATGGCCACTTACTAATTTGTGATTGGTTGATTTGATAATCAAAGTACTCAAAAAAGCAAAGTTAGACAAGTAGCAAAAGATATTGTTAAGTCTAAGGTTTATCCTTAGACATTCAGTTTTTAAATATATGATTGTGGTGGTCTGTGTACCAGGATAGCCTACTACATGATCACTGCCTATTGTTCTACATATAGAAGTACTATTATTCTTGAAATAGAGATAACCTAACCATCTTAGAGTAGTTCTTTGTTCTATTCAAGAACAGATGATAATCTATAGGTAAAGATCAGTATCATATGCAAATATTGAGGACCTTGTATCTCTATGAGATCTTATTGCCTTGGGTTCTATTTATATCCTAAAGAAGTATATTGAAGAGAGCTTCACAATGGTTATTGAAGCAAATGATTATGTCAAGCAGTTCCTAAGATATCAGTGATTTAGTGTCTAGTAACTTGGTAATTGTCAACTGATCTACTGATAACTTAGTGAATACTGATTGTTTTGAGACATTTTTGGTACTGTTCAAAAGGTCTTCTTAAGAGCTTTTGGTGGCCATTTAGATTATCAAAATTGGTCAAGTAATCCTGGAGATATGGTCCAAATGAAGTTTGTAACAACTCTATTTGAACTATTCAGATTTCTGGTCATGCCTTTTGGCCTATGCAATGTACTAGTCTCCTTTCAAAGCTATATGGACCAAGCACTCCAAAGCTTAGAGAGAGAACTGATAGCATACCTAGATGATATATTAATCTATAGTTCAACCCTAGATAAATTGCAAATCTGCACAAGGTACTATCTCCAATGTTTAAGAGACAATAGACTATTTGCAAAACTTAAGAAATACAAATTTGAAGTCAACCAGACTAGAATATTAGGTTTTGAAGTGAATGAAAAGGGTATATTTATAGAACCAGAATGTGTGTTAACTATCCTGAATGTTGTGAGAACCTTGAGTAGGAAAAGGTTTCCACAACATTCAAACATCCAACCTAAAAACCTCCAAGCACACAAAAGTAGAAAGGCATAGTAAGGGGATTAATAAGCTAAGTCACGTGACAAGGTCAGGTGACCATAAGAACATTCTGGAAGAAACACGTGACCA
>Ga0153948_1000821_pt1 | contig 16951 bp, 17 predicted proteins | sample TSNJ032MetaG_FD_104696 | JGI IMG/M metagenome (GOLD analysis project Ga0153948, IMG submission 104696) | Attine ant fungus gardens microbial communities from New Jersey, USA - TSNJ032 MetaG | ecosystem: Host-associated > Fungi > Mycelium > Unclassified | place: USA: New Jersey, Wharton State...
GGTGGATGGTGCGGTGGTTCTGTTCTCTATGACCCGGCACGGTCATGCCGGCTTGCCTGCTTCGCTACCGGCGCGCCGACCGAAAACGGCATGGACCGCTGGGTTGCAGGGCCCCTGCCGCCTTGCGAGGGCCGCAGTTCTGCGATTGCGTCCACCCGTTCGTGGCGGGGATGCTTGTGTCGCGAATCACTGGGCACCTCTGTCTCTAAACTGCGCAAAACGTTTTATATAAAACGTTTTATCGGCTAAGGCGCCATTAGTATTGGGACCCCGATCGGCGCTGTCAAGTTGTTTGCAGAGTTACTCGCGAACACAGCTCCTTGTTCGCGCAGCGATCGCGGAAAGGAAGCCCGAGTCGCCCCTCGGCGGCAGGCGTCGCGAAAGAAACGGGGACCGCGCGTTGCCGCGCGGCCCCCGTGAGTGCGATGGCGATGACTCCACCGCAGAGACCGACTACTTCCGTTTCATCGGCCTCACGGCAATTGCCAGGGGTGCCTGGCTGCTTCAGGACGCGGTGCGCGTCAGCTCGACGAGGTCGCTGGCGAGGTCCTGCAGACTCAGGCCCGCCGTCGTAGGCACGCAGTACCCGCGGAGTGTGTCGATACGATCGCGCCAGGTTGCCGGAATGGCACCGACACCCTGCGCGGCACCGATGATCGCGCCGACCATCGCCGGCATCGTGTCCGCCTGCTTGGGAATCAGGTTGGCGATGCCGATCGCCTCAGCGAACGACTGGGATTCGCGTGCGATGATCAGCGCCAGCGGTAGGGTCTCGGCTGCGACGTTGCCGAAGTTGTATTCGAGGTTCGCGACGTCGTCGTTCCATGCGGGAACCGCCGCGATAAGCGAACCCGATTCTGCGAAGATCTTCTCCGCAAGCGCGTATTTGCGGCCCAGCCAGGATTCGGGGTCGATCTCAGGCTGCGCAGCCGCGATCGCGTCGTACACCGTGTCGCCGCCGACTGCCGAGGCGATGACAGCCGCGAACGCGGCGGCCGCGTCGACTCCGACCCCGGCGTTGGTGATAGACGCTAGCCGTCGGGCGACGAGGGCTGCCTCGGCGGGCTGTCCGGCGTATGCGATTCCGACAGGAAGGGATCGCGCCACCGAGGAGTCATCGTAGAAATGCGGGTTGTCGGTCCCCGTCGCGGGGGCTTTGAGCCCTTCGAGGCTGTTGAGGATGGCGGACCGGTCGGCGACCGAACCCCAATAGTCGTCTGCTTGAGGAAGCACGACCTGCTGCCACGCAGCGAACAGTTCCCATCCTTCCGGGATCGCGTCGCTGACGGTGCCGCGGTTCTTGAATGCTCGCAGAAGAATCGCCGTGCCAAGGGCGGCCTGCTCGGCGTCGTCGGTTGCGGCGAACGTCTGATCCGCCAGGGGCGCGGACAGCGTGAACGGCAGCGGGAACTTGTTGACGCGCTGGTCGTCCATTTCCACGGCTTGACTCCACAGCAGCCCGCGGCGGAATGATGCCCGCGTCAGCCGGTGGTAACGCGACGGGAACCCGGAGGCGTCTCCGGCTCCAAGGCCGAGGAGGGCGCCGCGCGAGCGGGAGAGAAGATCAGACATCGGTGAGAGCCTTTCGTGCGTCGACGGAGTCGGCGATGCTATCCGCAAGTTTCCAGAGGTCGACTCCGGCCATCGCTGCGATGCAGCTGCCTCGCAGGGGGCCCAGTCGGTCCTTCCATTCAGACGGAATCGCATCGATTCCGTTGAGAGCTCCGGCCATTGCGCCCGCCATCGCCGCGATGGTGTCGGCGTCACGACCGATGTTGACTCCGCCGAGAACGGCTTGCACGTAGTCGCCTTCGGCGATGGCGAAAACACCGAACGCGAGAGCGGTCGCCTCCGGAGCGACGTCCGCCCAGGGGTAGTGGAAGATTGCGACACGTCGCTCGAGCTCGTCGAGCCGTTCGTCCGGCGTACCCGGGCCGGCGGCGACGTCGAGCGCCTTCTCAATCATGCGGCGGGACCATGAGTCTTCCGGCGTGGCGTTGAGCCCTGCCTGGACGACATCGGACCAGTTGCCGGTGGTGATGGCCGCCGCGGTCGCAGCGGCGACAGCCTGGCCGCACCAGATGCCGTCGAGAGCGTGACTGACTTGAGCGTCAATGCCAGCAAGGCGGGCCGCCTCGACCGGATCGCCCGCGGCGAACGCGCCGATCGGTGCGACGCGCATCGCTGAGCCGTCACTCCACAGCTCGTGATTGTCGGAACCGGTCGCCGGCGGAAGCAGACCTTTGGCCAGGTTGTGGATGGCATCCATTTCGGAGAACCCACCCCCGTCGAACGGTGTTGCCTGATCAACGAGCGCGGCAGTCCATTCTTTGGCGACGTCGGCGGGTGTGACCGCTGTTCCGTACTTGAGGAGGATCTGCGCAGTCAGCGCCGCATATTCTGTGTCGTCTGTGCCCGCCGGGTCGTCGGACAGGAAGTCCGTGACCCGACCGTACTGTTCCCGGATTCCGGCTCGGCTCATGCCTTCGGTCGGAGCGCCGAGCGCGTCACCGATCGCTTGTCCGAGCACAGCTCCACGGATCCGATTCCGTGCTTCCTCGTTCACTGGTTCTCTACTCTCTCCGGGCCGAGCGCGTCATCGACGGCCCGCCTGGTGGGGATGGATGGGACGGCTCCGGGCTCCTCGACGGACAAGGACGCCGCGGTGCTCGCTCGTTGGGCTGCTCCTTCGTATCCGACGCCGCGAGCGACCTCTGCGGCGAACGCACCAACGAAGGTGTCGCCGGCGCCGGTGGTATCGATCGCGATGGTCTTACGCGCCGGAATGCGAACCGTCGCCTCTCCGCGGACCCGGATGGTTGACCCCTTGGATCCGAGGGTGGTGAGTACGCAGGGAACAGGAAGCGAATCAACGTCGAGTTGCTCGGCCTCGTGTTCATTGACGATAAGGACGTCAACTGCGGCAAGTATCGCGGCAGGTACCGGGCGCACAGGTGTCGGGTTCAGCACGACTTTCGTGCCCGATTCCCATGCGGTCACTACGGCTTCCTCTACGACGCTGTCCGGCACTTCAAGCTGGCAGACGAGAACATCGGCATTGCGGATGAGCTCGCGTTCACCGTCGGTGAGGTGGTGGAGGAGACCGTTTGCGCCGGGGACGATGACGATGTTGTTCTCGCCCGTTGCGTCGGTGGTGACGAACGCCGTCCCCGTCGTGTCGCCTTCGCGTCGAAGTAGGGACGGGTCCATGCCTTCCGCTGCAACTGTGGTGGCGATGACGTTGGCGTTGTCGTCGGTTCCGATCGCCGCGATGAGTTCAGTGTTGGCACCGGCCCGGCGTGCGGCGACCGCCTGGTTGAGGCCTTTGCCGCCGGGGTAGAGGTTAAATGACTCGGCCGTGACTGTTTCCCCTGGTGAGGGGATCCGGTCCACTCGGGTCACCAGGTCGACGTTCGCGCTGCCGACCACTATGACCTGGCCGCTCAACCCTTCACTCCCGACGAGGCAAGCCCGCTGATGAACGTTCGCTGCATAAGCAGGAAGAGCAGGATGACGGGGATGATCATGATCAGCCCGGCGGCGTCGGTCACACCGTAGAGCCGGGTGAAGCCCTGCTGGAAGGTCAGGAAGGCGGTGGAGATCGGGAGGTTGTTGGGCGAGGAGATGAAGATCACCGCGAAGAAGAGCTCTCCGTAGACGGCCAGTCCGACGACGAGACCTGCGGTGAGGAATCCCGGTCGGGCCAACGGCAGCATGATCTTTGTCGCGACCTGCCATTCGTTCGCGCCGTCGAGTCGGGCTGCTTCGTCGAGCTCCTTAGGGATCCCGGCGAAGAACGTCTCAAGCAGCAGCGTCGCGAACGGCACATGGAGGGCGGTGTAGATGAGGATCAGCCCGAACAGGTTGTCGTAGAGCCCCAGGTTGGTCCACAGGAAGAACAGCGGGACGAGGAACATCTGTGCCGGCAGGGAGATCACGATCAGCAGGTAGAAGGAGATTCCTCGTTTGAACGGGACGCGGAGCCGGGCAAGCGAGTACGCGGCCATTCCCGCACAGATCCACACTCCGATGATCGTGCCGATCACGAGGATTGCACTGTTTCCGAGGCCCTGCCCGAGTCGGCCCTGGGTCCAAGCCGTCTCGAAGTTGGAGAAGTTCCAGGTTGTGGGGAAACCGATTGGGTTGGTGGCGAGTTCGGTATCCGACTTGAACGCGTTCAGGAAGAGCACCAGTACCGGCAGGATCGCGAACAGGGCCAGAAGGACGAGCACGATCACCGAGATGGGTGCGCTCTTGAGGCCTCCGGGACGGGAGTCGAGCTGCTCCTGCGATCGCCGGGTGCGGCGACGCTTGGACGTCTGTGCAAGGACGTTGGTGGTGTTGGTTGCCGAGGTCATGATTCGTCCCCTTTGCGGCGCAGTAGTCCGATGATGATGACGAGGATTCCGCCGAGTACCGACATGGTCAGACCCATGAAGGCGGCGTACCCGGCTTCATTGGCGCCGAACGCAGTCCGGTTCACCAGGAGGGAGACCAGGTCACTGGAGCCGGCGGGCCCACCGCCGGTGAGGGCGTAGGCGTAGTCGAACGCCAGGAGCGACCACAGCGAGATCATCGTCAACGCGAATGCCAGTGTCGGCCGAATGCCGGGCAGGGTGACATGCCAGAACTCTTGCCACGCATTGGCGCCATCAATTCGGGCCGCCTCGTAGCGTGAACCATCGATGTTGGCAGTCGCGGCGAGGAACAGCACGACGAGGAATCCCCAGAAGTGCCAGTTGTCGACGAACATCACGCTGCCGAGCGACAGGTTCGGGTCGCCGAAGAAGTAGACGTTGTCGAGCCAGTGGATTCCCACCTTGTCCAGCGCTGCGGCCAGGCCGGCCTGCGGGTCAAGAATGTTCTTCCAGATCGCAGCGTTGACGACACTCGCAATCAGGTACGGGATGAAGAAGAGAACGCGGAACAGGGCGGCTCCACGGCGTACCCGAGAGAGCGCGAATGCTCCGTAGAGGCCCATCGCGATCGGCACGGTGAGGAAGAACACCATGTAGATGAAGTTGTGGCCCAGCGCGTTCCAGAACGACTGATCCTGGAACAGCCGGATGGCGTTATCGAATCCGTTGAACTTTGCCGGTCCGAGGCCCGACCAGTCCGTGAATGCGTAGTAGAAGTTGGAGATGGACGGGCCGCCGATGACGACCAGGTTCAGCACCAGTGCGGGGGCCAGGAAGAGGATCCCGGTCCACGCGCTCCGGCGGTGGGCCTTGCGTCGCCCGCGGGCGAGGTACTTGGCCTCGCCCGCGGCTTCACGAGCCGTGATTAGGGTGGAGCTCATCAGCCGAGCGACTTTCCGGTGGAGTACACCGTCGGAAGGTTGCCCTTCTTGACGTCGTCCTTGAACGCCGCGCTCAACCCCTTGAGGTAGTCGGCGGTCGACAGGCTGCCGTTGAGGACCTTGTCGGTGTTGTCGACGATGTACTGGTCGGATGTTCCGCCCCACGACGTCCAGGTCGTGTAGCCGACGGCGCCCTGTTCACTCGCCGTGGCGAGCTCGGTGTACTGGCGGGCGATCCGCGGATCGACGTCGGACGGGATGTCCTCAGGCTTGATGGTCACCGGCATCGCGTCGGCACCGGTGGCGGCGACCTGCGCCCACATGTTGTCGGTGTCTTTGAGGTTCCAGTCCAGGTACTTCTCGGCCGCGTAGGCGTTCTTAGTGCCCTTGTTGACGGAGAGGGTGTTACCGATGGACAGCGGGTAGGTGACCGGGACTCCGTCGGCGAGCGGCGGGAGAGGTGCCCAGTCGAACTCGCTCTTCGCCTGCTTGAAGTATTCGGGAAGGGTCACGAACTCCCACGAACCGGAGATGTACATGCCCGCTTTGCCGCTGGCGAACTGGGTGTACTTCTGCGGGTCGGTGGTGGAGAAGTACTTCTTCACACCGCCGCCGAACCAACCTTTGTCGAAGTAGTCCTTCATCAGGTTGATGGAGTCAGCGAACCGCTGGTCGGTGAAGTCGATCTTGCCGGTGAGTGCGTCGTGGACGGTGGACGCGCCCGCAACATCGTTGAAGAACGTGCTGACGTACCACTCCGTCCCGGCCGGATAGTCGGAGTTGCCTGCCGCGAACGGCGTGATGCCCTTGGCTTCCATCTTGGCGGCGAGGTCTTCGAGCTCCTGCCGGTTGGTCGGCGGGGTCCAGCCGTTCTTCTCGAACAGGGTCTTGTTGTAGTAGAGCACCAGGGTTTCGTACCCCTGCGGCAGTGTGACCATCTTGCCGTCGACCTTGCTGACCTCCTGCGCCCAGGGCAGCAGGGTGTCGCTCCACTTGTTCGCTGCTGCGAAGTCGGTGAGGTCGGTGAGGTAGCCGGCCTTGGAGTAGGTGATCTGGTTCGTGATTCCGGAGGCGGTCACGATGTCCGGCCCCTTACCGGCGGACAGGGCGACCTGGATCTGCTGGTTGATGGTGTTGACGTTCTTCTGGATCGCCTGAAGGTCCACGTTCGGGTACTTCTTCTGGAACGGGGTGATGTTGAACTTGGTGAAGTCCGCTACGCCCTTCGCGTCAGGCGTGTTCGGGGCAAACCAGTACTGGATCTGGCCGTTGGGGTCACCGCTCTTGTTGGCGGTGGAGCCGCTGGCGGTGCAGGCGGCGAGGGTGGCGGCGACGGCTACCGCGATTGCGGCCGCTTTCACCAGCCGGCGGCGGGATGCGCTGCCGCGCGTGGGGCGGTTAATGCGAGGCATCTTCGTCTCTTTCTCTTGTTTCGGGTTACTTCAGGCCGTTGATTGCGAGTCGTGTCGTCCGGTCGGCGAGGTCGGAGATCACGGAATTGTCGAAGCCGAACAGGGCGGACCGGGTTCGATTCTCCAGCGGGGCGATGAGGTGTTCGGGCAGATTCTTCGTACCGGTGAGCACACCGAGCACGGAACCGACCGTGGCGCCGTTCGAGTCGGTGTCCCATCCGCTCATCACGATGCGTCCGACTCCGGTGACGAAGTCGTCGTCGGACCAGAGAAGCGCGGCGGCGACAGCGGCGGCGTTGTTGATGGTGTGCACCCACGAGTAGTGGCCGTAGGCGGCCTGCAGTTCCGCGAGCGCGGCTTCCCAGGTGATCCCCGACGCTTTCAGCTCGAGGACGTGGCGGAGTGCTTCGGCGAGCCGTGACTGCGGGGGCACGACGGCGAGTGACCGTTCAACGGCTTCCTGCGCAGAAGCGGCGGTGAAGGACACGGCCACCAGCGCGGCGGCCCACATTTCGCCGTAGACACCGTTTCCGACGTGCGACAGGGACGCGTCCTGGTAGGACAGTTTTGCGGCCTCCCACGGGTCGCCGGCGTAGACGTAGCCGAACACGTCACCGCGAATCTGGGCCCCGATCCATTCCCGGTACGGGTTGCGTCGACGGGCGACCTCCGGAACAGTGAACCCTTCGATGAGGTTGACGTAGGCGGCTCGTTCCGCGGTGAACACCTGCTCGATCGGGAAGAGACGCGTCCAAGCGGCTCCGACGTCCTCGGGCCGCAGGGACTTGCCGTGGGTCTCCAGGAGGTGCAGGGCCAGGATCGGGTAGTCGATGTCATCGTCGCGTGCTGACCCCTTGACGTTGCCGCGGGTGGTTTCCGGCCAGCACTCCGTCAGGTTGAAACCCTCAGGCATCGGGTCGAGCACCGGCACGTAATCGCGCAGGGGGTAGGCGTCCGCCAGGATGAGGTACTCACGAATGTGCTCTGCCGTCCAGTGGCTGCCCCATTCGACGGGCTTGCCGACGTTGCAGCCGGCGATTCTCCCCAGCCAAGCGGCGTTGATCTTGTCGCGGAGAGTCTCCTCGGGAAGTGACTTGGCCCCTTCCTGCGTGCCCAGTGTGGCTTCGATCTCCTCGAGCGTGTCGGGTTCGATGTACTCCCATCCGGGGAGTCGCACAGCAGACTCCATCCGGTCGACGATGTCGAGAATCGCAGCGCTGTCGCTGGGGTCGGTGCGGTTTGCTTCTTCAACGAACTCGTCGACGTCGTACCCGGTTTCCCGGCGCTGCACGACCTCGTCGTGCAGCAGGTCGACCGGCGAGAGCGCGTTGAAGAACTTTGACTCAAATTCGGGTCTGAGCGCTACGGCGGCCGGAGCGTCGGTGTTTGTCACGATGCGTGCTTCTTTCTGTGGTGGAGGGTTTACGCCGTCCCGCGTGGGACCAGATGTGTCGCGAGCGCGGTGTGTTCGTAGGGGGTGTCGGGGCGTTCCATGCGTCGCATGAGAGCGTCGGCGCAGGCATATCCGACGAGGGTGGCGGGGTTGATGATTGTGGTCAGCCGCGGGCTGACATGCTTCGCGGTGGGGATGTCGTCGAAGCCGATGACGGCTAGGTCGTTCGGCACGGCGAGACGGCTGTCGCGCGCGGCTTCGAGGACACCGATGGCGATGAGGTCGTTGGCGCAGAGAATTGCTGCCGGCCGGTTGTGGCGCAGGAGAAGCTGCTCGGCGGCGTCGTAGCCCGTTTCGAGTGTGTAGCCGGCGGCGTACCCGATCCAGTTTTCGTTGACGGTGAGTCCAGCCTCGGCCATTGCGTCACGGAAACGTTGCAGCCGCCCATCGCCGGGTACGGACTCGGCCGGTCCGCTGATGTAGCCGATTTCGGTGATGCCTTTCGCACGCAGGTGCGCTACGGCTTCTCTGATTCCCATCGCGTCGTCGGTTCCGACTTCGTCCGCACGTAGCTTCCGGATCTCGTGGCTCGGGGTTTCGACCCACTCGCCGGTGATGAGGACGAGCGGCATCGTCGGACCGACAATCTTCCGGATCCGTTCCGGGGAGAGCGCCATCGTGCTCATGATGACGCCGTCGACGCTGCGGGAGCGCATCTCTTCCAGTACGCGCACTTCGGTGTCGGGGTCGCCGTCGGTGTTTCCGATGAAGGACACGTACCCGTGGGCGCCGATCCGGTCGTGGATGGCACGAGCCACGGCGGGGTAGTACGGGTTGGCGATATCCGCGACGAGGAGTGCGATTGTTCGCGTCTCCTGCCGGCGGAGGCCGCGCGCCACCAGGTTCGGTCGGTAGTTCAGCTCTTCGGCGATTGCGAAGACGCGCTGCCGTGTTTGCTCCGAGACTGGACGCGCACCGGAGAGCGCATTTGACGCGGTCGCCGGGCTGACACCCGCACGAAGTGCGACGTCTTTGAGGCCCACTTCTAGCGACATGACATCCTCGTCTCTCTGGTCCGAATCGTTTTATATAAAACGATTTTGCGGCTTGGCCGGAACATTATGCGCGGTCACTTCGCCGCTGTCAAGACACGTCAAAATCCGCCCGCCGGTCGCGCGAGATCAGCGCCGAGAAGACAGTTTTATCCCTGATGGGAGCCGTTTTGTTCCCACCTGTCGGGGACGGAGCGCCGCAAGACGAGGAAGGCACCAAGCCGGTCGGTCCCGCCTACCCGCGCTGCGCTTGCACAGCCGTGCGCCCGGTGGCGGAAGTTTCTGACAGGGCAGCGGGACTGCCAGCGAGTTCGCAGGAGAGGCAGCTCTCACAGCCACCGGGCTACCCGGCTGGGTGACTTATCGAACGATGCCCGGCCAGAGAGCGCCGAGCGACTGCTCAAGCTTTGCGATGGTGACCAGGTCCGGCCAGGTCTCCCCCGCCAGCACGGTCCGCAAGACGTTGTGGTCAACGCTTGCATTGCGGGCGACCGACCGGATGCTCGCCTCACCCATCCGCTCCCGGATATTCAGCACCAGCTGCCGCGCCGTCTCCGAAACACGGTCCGGGCGCTCCCGCCACGGCCACCCCTCGATGTCGCCCGCGTTGGGGGCTGGTCGTGAGGGCCTGGGCATACCTATGAGGGTAGCGGGGCGAGGCGATCGCGTGGCGTTTGCGCCGGTTGTCGCGTCGCGTTGCGCGCCCGCAGCGCCGCGTTGCGTTTACGCCCGCCGTCAGGTCGCATTAGCGCGCCCGTCGTCGCTGGGTGCGCACCGCTTCCCTGACCTGATGCGCCGCTTGTTCGCCTGTTTGCCTGTTTGGGCGCTTAGGGTCGGCAGGGTTGGCCGTTGCTTTCGAGCCGCGAACTTCTCACTCCCTTCGCGTAGGTCATCTCTATTAGGCCGTTGTGTCTGGTTGCGCCGGTCGACGCCGGGGCCAGATTGGTTGCTTGTATGCGGCTTCGAATGCCATGAGTTCGTAGCCGTCTGGGATGTCCCCGTCGAGTATGCGGGTGATGCGGGCTAGGTCGATGCCGGTGCGTTCTGCGATGGTGTCGGGGTGGTCGTCGGCGACGATGTCGGTGATTCTGTCTCGAATGTAGGCGGGGATGCCTTGGATCGGTTGATGGTTTGGGTTCGCGTCGCTCACTGGTGCGTTCCTCCCTGCTGTCGTCCGCTGGCAGCAGGTGACTTCACACCCCCAAGCGTCTATATTAATAGCCACTGGTGACTTTGCCAGAACTCGGTCGTGGAACTCAAGCGGGGGAAGGACCATTACACGTGAAGCCGAACAGAGAGACGCATTTAGCGCCGCTCCCGGAGTGCGTTGTCGCTTCGATGACGCTCCGCGAGCTCGGCGTTCACATCGACGCCCCCATCGGCTGGGCGCCCGCCTGCCTCGCTCTGGTGACGACTGTCCAGGCTGTTCGTCCCGGGGTTCGGATTCACCTCAATGCCGTCGGCGCCTCGATCAAGCTAGAACCCGAGGGAGGGATAGTGGTCGTTGCTGACGGTGGGGTGGACCCGCAGATGAATGCGTGGTTCACCGCTGACAGAACGATCGCCCTCACCTGTGGGGCCTGTGGCCGGCCGGGGCGACGTCGCACCGAACCGGTCGGGGCCCGATGCGACGCCTGCGCATACCTTGCCACGGCACCCGCACGGGCGGAACTGCCGTTCACCCCACGACTTCCACTCCTCGACGAAGCGATCGAAGCCGTCAGAAGCTTGAACGCGCGAAAAGCTCCCGGCCGCTTCGCGGACATCCCCGACGGGTGGGCTCGCCTCGTCAGCTCAACGCTGCGCGACATGCCAACGCCGGAGCTCGCCGACACAGTCACCTTCACTGTCACGGACGACACCGTGTCGTTGGCGTTCGATGCCGAGGCGTTCCCGCCATCGCCGGAGCTGATCGTTTTGAACGAACGGTTGGAGGCGAATGCGCGCGTGCATTGCCGGCGGTGTTCGCGTCGGATGACCACAGACCCTGACGATCCGGACTATTCGGCAGTCTGCCCCGGCTGCCGGTGGGTGGAAGCCCGAGGGTGGGAGGTCGGCAATGCGGACATCATCTGACCCGCATCCTCGCCTGCAGCTGACGCTCACCGACACCGGCGCCTGGCGAATCACGGTCGGCGACGACGTCGCCCTGGTGTTCGACTTCCAAGCGGGGACGGTGATGATCCTCGACGACGACCTCACCGACAAGACGGTCCGGTGGAAGCGGATCGACACGGTCGAGGTCGGCGTCACCGCCACCGAACCGCCCACCCTAGAGCCTGACTTGGGTTCACTGCTCACCGAGGACGAACTGCTCGACCGTCTCGGTATCGGCCCGGAAACGCTTCGACGGTTCGAGGAAGACCGGGTGCTGCTACGGATCATCACCGAATCGGCTTACCCGGCGTTCCAAGTCGTCGACGGGAAGCTCCTCCCCGGGCTACGCAACGTCCTCGGCGAGCTCGCCGACGGCATCGACTTCCCACCGCTGCACTGGCGGTGGCTGACCAGACCCGCGGACTGGGCGGACGGCAAGCCGCCGTGGGAGCTCCTCCGCGACGGTCGCGTCGACGAGGTCATTCAAGCTGCGGGCAGAGCCGCCTGGGTGTGGCGAGATCAGAATCGAGGGTACGCATGAGCGACAAGCCTGATGAAGAGGTCGAAAGGTGGATGCGCGACGTTATCGTTCCAGGCGCCGGCGAACCGGACGGGATGGTAGCGCTATCCGTGCCCGAGGAGGCGCTGCGGCAGGGTGCCGAGGGCCAGACTGCTCCACCCGACGACGTCCCGTTCGTTGGGGTGCCGGTCGCGGCACATGTCGCTGACGTACTGCGAGCGACTCAGCCGACGCGAGTGGCGCCAGAGGAATGGCTTGGTGGCGTGTGGGAAGTCGTCACCGAGTCGGGATCACGGTACGTCATCGACACGATCAAGTGGACGCTGACCCGAGCTCGGGGACGGGAGGAACAGGAGGATCCGGAGGTGGCACCGGCGTCGACATTGCGACGCGACGGAGAAACCCTGCGGCTTCTGAGGGTGATTGCGCTGGAGGTGGGAAAACGGGCGGTGTTCGATGTGGAACCGCTGCGACCGGATGCGGTGTGGACCCGGAGAAGTACGACGTACATCGTCGGAATCTGCCCGGTGGGCGTCCCGAACACTCCCGCGAAAGCGCCAGCCCAGCCCGTCGATTGACGTTCTGGAAGGGCAGGACGCCTCTCCCTCCGACTTGGCGGCATAGCTTCGCCCACTCCCGCCGCTCCCTCGCAGCGCTGGCACTGGAACGTGATGGCGTGACCAGGACATGGCCCGACGGCTGGCGCATCGTCCCTGTCCGCGGCGGGCAGCCCCTCGAAAGGCGAACCGGTCCATGAGCCCACGAAAGCACCGAACCTCACGGGCACGGGATATCAGACGAAGCCGGCGTCGGACAGCTACCAAGGAGCGGAGATCTCCAGGAACGTCGTCACGGTCAACTGGGTCACTGATAACGTGACGCGAAATCGATCTATTGGGTCGGCACCCGCACCGCACCGGCCCGTGCAAATGGGGCTTCTCCCCCGATCGCAGGTATCACCCTGAAGCTCATACCGAGCCCGGGAGCGGTGCGGTCGGTGCTTTATCCCTGACCGGACGGTGCCAGGATTCCGATCGGGGTGCCGTTCTTCTCGCACGCTGCCGTTGCCTGCGACATTGAGTTGGCGAAGGGTGCGCTGTCGGGGTCGAATGCCGCTCCGGGTATTTTCGGGGGCGTCTGCGAAAGGTCCACCGCCAAGTCGCGCACGTTGTCCTGCAACCCCGCGTTAGCGTTGGACTGCAGGACGGCGAGACTTGAGGAGACGGTGTTGATGATCGCCGCGTCCGCTTCGTCGCTCAGCTTGCCGGAGTCGTGGGCAGCACGCGCGTTCTCGACGTTCGTGAGCACGGTTTCGAGTACCGCGCAAGTGACAGCACCCTGGAGGCGCTGCGTGTTCGGAGTGTCGGCAGTCGCGCTGGCCTTCGCGGTTGTGGGGCTGGGGCGTGCGGAAGCGGAAACGGAGCACCCCGCCAGGCAGCTGATTCCCAGGAGGGCGACCGCAAGAACTGCAGACGATGACGTTAGCAGGCGGGTTCCGTTTGACCAGCGCTTTCGGGATGGCTCGATTGTGCGGTGTTCCAAAGTGCAGTTCCTTATCTGTCGTTGATGGGGAAGGCGTGCGGCCCGACAATCGACGGGCCGCACGCTGCCTCAATACTTGAGGTTCCACTCCAGGTTGCCCGTCCAGGTGATTTGCCCGCACCCGCTGCCACCACACAGGTTGTTGATCGACCAGGCTGTGTAGAAGGTGCCGTTTGGCCAGACGATGCTGCCCGTGGGTGCGTAGGTGGTTGTGTACCAGGTGTTGATCGTCGGGGTGACGTTCCAATAGACGTAGCTCCCCGAACCACCTTGGGTGAGGTAGAAGTGGATCGATCCTCCCCCTGGATTCATCCCCGTGTACTGGAAGAGAACCTCGTTCTGGCCTTGGGCGTTTGTGCGCGCGTTCGGGACCGCCAACCGGGGACGAGCTGCAACCGATAGGTTGGCGACAGGAGGAGGATAGGTGTACCAGTGCTACGTCTGCGGATGGCAGGGCCTCTTGGAGCCGCCGCGAAGCCTAACTGGTGGGGCATCATTTGAAACTTGTCAAAGCTGCGGGTTCGAAGAAGGCTTCCATGATGACGATCTGGGTCTCAGCTACTCGCACTACCGCGATAATTGGCGTGCCGCCGGCATGAGGTGGTCGACGTCAAACCCAACACCAGCCGGCTGGGATCCGCACGAGCAATTGACGACTTTGCCGCTGAGCGAATGGAATTGGGAAGCAGGCAATCTCGTCCAAATCATGTCCGGCAAACAGACGCTCGGTTGTCTGCGGATCGAGTGGGTAGATCCGCGTGGATATGCCCTTGCGCTGGCAGGCGAAGTAGCAAATGCATCCGCACGAAGTCCGTATGGCAGATACGTGCAAGTTGTCACAATCGACACCATGCTCGCTAGAGGCATCTGGCGAGTAACTGACAGAGAGACACACGAGCCTAGGACTGGACCGTTTGACACCGTACCGCCGACCTCGGCGCTGACGGTGAACGAGGTTCTCCGCGCGGTGCGAGGGGAACGACCCTGGGCGCCGAGCTTTGACGAGTACCTCACAGACCGCGCGTAAGGATCAGAGGCAATTCTGATCGGGTATTCGACCACTTGGCGCAGCTCCCGACGCTATTGACGTCGTTGGTGAGCATTCAGCACCGAAACGCTTCGCCAGCCACCTAATCACAGCGCACGGGCACGGCCGGAAGGACCCAGCCAGGTGACCTACTTGCGCCGCGCCGATCCCGTGCCCCGCCAAGCTACATCGACCGCAAGCATGGAACACAGGCCGACACGGGTCCGCGGGCAAGCTCGATGCGCTCGCCCGAGTAGCATCGCTTTGGGAGCGTGGCTATCGCCGCCGCCGGCCAGCATGTGCCTTCACTCTGCGTTGTCCGCTCCCGCCGCTGATATGACCAATCGGACGGGCATTATCGTGCCTTGAACCTCATCTCGCGAAGCGTCGGTCCCCGGTTATGCCCGCGCCTACCAAGTCAAATCGGGCTACGATTCCAACGTGGTGGAGTGGCTTGAACATTACCTGGCCGTCTCTCAGCTGTGCCCGACTGTGGCATTGCCCTCCACCACACCGACTTCGGCTCCGCTGACCGCGAGACCGTGTTGTTCGCGCATGATTCGGTCGAGTCTTCGAAACACGTCCCGGATGACGTACCGCTTCAGCGACCGCAGCACCTGCCGTCGTGTGGCACCCTCCCTAAGGCGACGCTCGAGATAGTCACGGGACCGCGGATCCCTGATCAGGCGCACCAAAGCGATGGTGTGGACCGCACGATTCAGTTGCCGGTCACCGCCCACGTTCAACCGGTGACGAACCGTTTTCCCCGAGGACACGTCGATCGGTGCGATGCCAGCCAGCGACGCGAAAGCAGACTCGGATCGCACTCGGCCCGGATGCGAGTAGGCGGCGAGGATGATGGCACCTGTCACCGGGCCGACAGCGAAGAGGTCGAGCAGCCCTGGGGCGATCTCCTGGACAAGGGCTTCGAGCTTGACCTTATTGTCGACGAGCTGGTCACGCAACCGCAGATACTCTCCGGCGAGACGGGCGACCTCCTGTCGCGCCATCACCTCATATCGGTCCCCGACAACCCACTCCGGGGTCGTGAAGCGACGGATGGCCGCGATATCCAGTTTGATGGTTGTGTCGAGGCCGAAGTCCGTCGTTCGCACTAGTCCGTTCAGGCGGTTGCGGATGGCTACGGACCGGACTTCCATCTCCCGTCTGCCGCTGATCAGCATCGCCAGTGTTCGTCGGGCCCCTCTCGCTCGCGGCTGGGAGAGCTTCGCCACTGGGGTGCCGAGGACTGACCAAGCGGCCATCACCGCGTCCGACTGATCGGTCTTCGGAGTCGTGCGAACGCGACGAGGTGGGCGCGCATTACATACGGCGAACCCGACGTCGATCGCCCTTTGTGCAAGGAGCGACCCGTAGGAGTTCGCTCCCTCGATCGAGAGGAGGACATCCCCGGTGAGGGTTGCCATGATCCAACGCAATGCGGAGGCGACGCCTTCAGGGTCAGCCCGGAAGGTTTGGGTCGCCCTCACCTCCCCCGTAATGGCGACTAGAACCGAGTACACGTGGGATTCGGCATGTGTGTCCACACCGACGACGAACGAGAAGGCGTCAGCGACTACCGGAGGTGTCCGAACCGGTTTCAATTCGGGAGCCTCACCGGAGTGTGACGCGTCGGTCTGCCGCACGCGACTGGACCGTAGTTGGGCTAGGTGAACGGGACAGCTCGACTGTTTGAACTGCGCTAATGATGAACCTGAATGTCCGTCTCGAATCAGGCGCTGACGGCGTCGGACAAGCCGGATGGTGTCCAAAAGTCCGGACCGCGACTATCGGATCACGGCAAGCACGCGATGTTCCGCGGCGGACACGGTTGTTCCGATGAACATCGAGCGGGGGCACGGTAGCGGGCGGATGGGAATTCACTTGAATGCGCTGCCCACCTTGCGCCGCCGTCGGATCTCGAGCTGCGCAACGTTGGTATCCCGGCCGCGCATACCGATGACAATGCGCGGCCGGGAGCGTGGAGCAGGAGCCGCTTATAGCTTCTGCAGGCTTACGTCGTCGATCTGTTCGAAAGTCCCGGTTCCAGAACCCCACGTGCCCGCGTAAACAGAGACAGTTGTGTTCGATGAGCTGTTGAACGAGACAATGTAGCGGGTATAGCCGGCGCTGGAAGCTCCGTGACCGACTTCGTTGAGCACCGTGCCTGAAGTGGTCTTGACACCCAGCCAGGCGTTATCGTCGTTGGCCGAGCTTTTGACCCAAACGGTAAGGCGGTAAGTCGAGTTGGCTGTCACGGCAACGTTCTGCTTCAGGCCGCCCCAATCGGTCCCGTTCGTTGAGATCCATGCGTCATCCTGGCCGGAGTGCGCCTTTCCTGCGTTGACATCGACTCCGTAGCTCAGTGTGCCTTCGCTGTACCAGGGGGTGGAGGTGGAGGTGATGGAGGTCTGCGTCTCGAACCCGCCGTCGGAGAGCAGGTTGGCCCCGGCGTTCGTGTTGCATTGGCATTCCACCGCACCCATGTCGGTGCCGAGACCAACATTCGTGGGGTTTCCGAACAGATCGGTTCCGAATGTGGATGCAACTCCGTTGTCTCGCGCTGCGCTGACGGATGTCAGCCGCAGGTCACCGGTTGACTGATTCAC
>Ga0153948_1000825_pt1 | contig 16863 bp, 15 predicted proteins | sample TSNJ032MetaG_FD_104696 | JGI IMG/M metagenome (GOLD analysis project Ga0153948, IMG submission 104696) | Attine ant fungus gardens microbial communities from New Jersey, USA - TSNJ032 MetaG | ecosystem: Host-associated > Fungi > Mycelium > Unclassified | place: USA: New Jersey, Wharton State...
CTATTGTTCTATATATAGGAGTGCTATTTTTCTTGAAATAGAGATAACCTAACTATCTTAGGGCAGTCCTTTGTTCTATTCAAGGACAGATGATAATTTATAGATAAAGATTAGTGTCATATACAAACATTGAGGACCTTGTATCTCCATGGAATCTTATTGCCTCTGGTTCTATTTATAGCTGAAAGAAGTGCATTGAAGAGAACTTCATGATGGTTGCTGAAGCAAATAATTGCATCAAGCAGTTTCCAAGATACCAGTGATTTGATATCTAGTAACTTGGTAATCACCAACTGATCTACTGATAACTTGGTGAATACTGATCACCTTGAGACATTTTTTGTACCATTTGAAAGGTCTTCTTAAGGGCTTTTGGTGGCCATTTAGATTGTTGAAATCAGTTAAGTAATCCCAGAGTTATGGTCTGAATGAAGTTTGTAACAGTATCACTTTCCAGAACCCAGAGTATACATTCATTGTGTATTCAGTATGTCAAGCCTTAGTCCTCTGAATTCTAGGCTCAACCTCAACCAATCAGGTTGTATCATCTTTGTGCTAACCCACTGGAATAAGAGAGCTGATGTATTGAAGAAAGTAATAGCAACAAGAAGAAAGCTGTTAGAATACCAAGTATTATATTAAAAATAAATTTGTTTCATCTCTTAGTTACTGACTGTTTCATGTATCATGTTATGATAGTAGGTAGGTATAAATACAAGTAGTAGAGATGAGACTCATTGTATGTTTGCAACAAGTTTCTACTTTTGTCCTATATTGCTTGAACTCAACAGAGGCTTATTTGATAACAAAGTTAAGGTTCTACTAGTACTCAGTCTGGGTATTCTAGAGGTAATGAGTCATAACAATATAGTTCTTGGTAAGCTGGTGATAGTGTGCCAAAGTTGGTAATGGTGAGATACTGAGGGTGTAGCTGCATCACAGAGTGTCACAAGATGTGACACAGTAATTCATAGTATATTCTAGCTTTTACCACACTGCTCTCCACCCTATCTAACAGCATGTCATGACTTGGCAAAATGGCTAAGTCATTATTTATATTTCTTTTCTTTTTCTTTTCTTTTAGTTTGAATTATCAGATGTGCAGAAGAATGTTTGGATGCAGACATGTATAATATCAGAATAGTAAGACTAGAAGAAAGATTATTTAATACAGATGTCCACTAGACTAATACTAACAATCATTTGGAAAATGACCAGAAAATAAGTAAACAAAATAGTTATAATCTTAGCTTAATATGTTGGATCTCAATTCTCAGTTGTAATGTGATTGTTAATTTCAAAATAGGGTTGCTGCATGAAAGTTATAGAAATATAATAAAGAAAATGACCATGAGTTTGGCAGAGTAAGAAATTCAAAAAAGAAAAACCTAGGTTAATTTTTGAGCTATTATTAACTCAATGTAGTTCTTAAGCTATTGGATGGATCAAGAATTGCTTGTAGAAGTGAGACACAGTGAAGAAAAATAATGGCAACGGCATGAACTTTAAACGAAGATAGGCGATTAGTAACAGAGCCGACTGATGGCGGATATTCGTATGCTCTCAATCAATAAAGTCTCACAGGTACCACAATCTTATTTCCTTGTTCATCCTCCACCATCACCTTGTGCAGGTCATGGGTTCTTGTCTATCCTTGCCGACTCCAAGCATAGAGGCTAGTGAAGAGGAGAAGTTGCGCAGCAGGGAGATTGACAAACAACTCAAAGAAGTCGATTCTGCATTGTTTATGTTCTGCCAATATCCTTATTCATGCACAAATAGGTGAAGGCGAAGATGATGTCGCAGGTCAAGGTATGACCTAACTCGTGGAGGTTTCAGCAATACTATCTGACTCATGAACTAGGTTTTATTGCTAGGGTCCGGTGACTCTGGAAAGTCGACTATCCTCAAGGTGGGCAGTTACGGCAATGACGTATTTATCCTGATACTCATAGTCCTTTTGCAGCAAATGCGGCTGATACACAGAATGCCATTCTCACAGCAAGAAACCGAGTTGTATAGACAACTCGTATTTGATAATATCACCCGTGGTCTACGTCACCTGCTCGACGCCATGGACGAGTTTGAAATCAAGGTCTCCGAAGAAAATATATCCAATGTTGAGATTGTCGACAGTGTTAAAGACATAGGTGATGGTGAACCTTTCCCTCTGCACTACATCGAACCTCTCAAATCACTTTGGGTCGACCCAAACGTCCAATGTGCATATAAGAGAGGGAATGAAGCTGCTCTTCCCGAAAAGTACGTTCTCCCTGTCATTCACCATATTTCCATATATCATAGCCGTCCGTAGTCTTCCCTACTTCTTTTCTAGCCTTGAAAGAGTCTTTCAGCCAAATTATCAGCCTACCGAGCAAGATATCATCCTATGTCGTTCGCGAACGATTGGTATCACGGAAACTTCATTTCATCTCAGAGGCAGAGAACTAACAATGGTTGATGTTGGTGGTCAGAAGAGCGAACGGAGAAAATGGATACATTGCTTCCAAGGTGTCACCAGCATACTTTTCCTTGTCAGCCTCAGCGGCTATGACCAGTGCCTGGTGGAAGATAAAGATGCGGTATGTGACGAAACTGAATCCCCGTAGTCCAGCCACCTTACATACTGTCTAGAATCAAATGCAGGATGCGATGACGATATGGGATTCAGTATGTCACTCTCAGTGGTTCGAACAAACATCGATAGTAAGTTCCTTCACCGTGTAATCATCCTTCTATATTTCTAGTCATTGAGCTGGACTCAATGCTAAGTGTTTTTGCCCTGCTATCCCCTGCATCTACGAGGATACACTGTTGAATTTACTGTAGATTCTGTTTCTTAACAAAAGTGATTTATTTGAGAAGAGGGTGCCTGTTTCGAACATCAAAAATTTCTTTCCTGTACGTAAATGCCTTCTGATTATTTGGAACAGCAAGCTGATCTTGATTCGTGTCGGTATTCGTTCACGAAAGGATTACGACGGTGAACCAGGCGATATACGAGCAGGTAAAGATTATTTTAGAAGACGGTTTACAAAGCTCGCCCAAAAGGCAGGAAGAGCTAAAGAAAGAGAAATCTATATACAGTGCGTTCCTCACATACAGCCTTCTGCATTGTGAGGCGATCTTACTCACATGTCAATGTTTCCTGCTACAGCATTACTACTGCAACGGATACAGTTATGCTGAGAGCGGTCATGGCTGCTGTGGAAGGTTAGCTTTTTTCTGCCCTATCCATTTCTCTGCTCTCACAAGTTTCTCCTTCCCTTCCTTGGCGTCCCTTAATCTATTGACAGAGTGAGTATTCTCTTCAGAAATCGATGTCGCTTTTTTCGTTTTCTGCTCTTCCGCTTGGATGCGAGAGCATGACTCCCATCAGTCAAATTAGTTGATCCCGATCATCTTATTCAATTTTTTCACCAGTGATTTCAGGTTTCTCACGTCACTGCTTCCTTTTTAGTATCCTCTTGCGCTCGAACCTCGCGACAGCGGCGCTTATATGACACTGCGACTCGCATTTTTTCCTTTTCAGATGCTTCATTTTTCTGTTCCCATCTCATATCCGTTTCTTGCCTTATCCTCAATACCATCACGTTCGCTATCAGCTTTCTTTTGCATCGTTTGCATCATTGTCATGTACCGCCAATCCCTATGCCGTTATCGATGATATGCTTCTCACTTTGATATCATCATGCACATCTTGGAGCCAAATCAAATCCACAAACTCGCTTCTGCCGATAACATCGACTGCAATGTCGATTGCAATCTCACCCCACGGCTATTCACAATTGCCAACACTAGATCGGGAGTTTTCCAGGAATGTTGGACCAGCTCTTGTTCTGGTTTACCATCATGGTTTCCACGTGCGGTTTTGAATGGCAAAACATGATCCCCATCCATTATAATTTGACTGTGCCTCATTTTGATATCCAACACCACCTTCTGGACAAATAAACGGTTATGTTGTTGGTCAAACTATCTGTCCATCTTATGATAACATCATCATCCGCTGTCTATGTACTTGATACGTAATCGTTACCTTGGCCACAACCAGTCATAATGACTTGTATTGGTCCAGACTATCCCAGGCTATGACGATGCTTGGAAACTTAATCCAATCTAGCTGCCCGTATCTGATACAATCTTGTTCTATAATAAATATTTATCAATTCTTAAATTTATAGCGTGATGCTTGGTCGCAGTCAGCGGCAGAATACAAGTATCCTACTTCAAGAGACTGCCCCCTTTCACTGGAGAAGAGAAATATCGGGGCAGATAATCATGTAGCGATTGGGACAATAGTTATTCGAGACCAACTACCAAGTATTTGTGTATTCACTCAAGACAATGTTTGGACTTGTCATATGTAGAGGATTAGAGTACGATACAAAAGAAGAGGAAAGAAAAATGAAGCACAAATATACAGGGGATCAGTTAAGGGGAGGAAGGCAAATGCTACTGGATTGTTTTTTGAGAAGGCAATAAACTTCTTGATGTGGGTTAGGATGTGTCTCCTCGTTTTTTGACTGGCATTCTCCACAACTGCTGAATAATGACTGAGATTTGAATTGGTTAGGCTTATGCCCTAGGACTATACACAAGTCAGGAAAGCCACCAGCGCACTTGTCGCCTGCCAAGATATTTTCGAAGTATCTCCATGTAATGTTGGAACGAGCCTTTAGGGCCTCCTCAGCAGCAATGCAAAGGACCATCTCTCATATTGAAGTACGGAGTTCTGATACCTTGATTTGGACAGTTTAGTCTGCAGCTGAGTTAGTCTAAGGGTTGGGCAGGTCGTTACATAGCTGAGTCGCTTGTTGGTCGAGGCAGTTTCACCGATTTTGATACTTGAAACTGAATTGACATGGCAATATAATTCAAACCTGTTTTAATACCGCATCTAGTATTGCATATAATTTGGTGATGATGTTGACAAAATGTATGTATGACAATCAATGGACTTGACAGGTGACTTGACATCCCAGGATAATCGCTGTGTGAGGAAGAATTTTATGAAGTAACTTCTGGAGTAGCATGTCCTTCGCCAACCTTGCGTTCTGCAGTGACTGGATAGGCTTTTGTCAAAAGATGATATTAGCAGGATTTGGGAAGCCTACCCCAGGTCCTACGATCCATCGGGCATTGTTGTTTCGAAGCAGCGGTACTCAACCACTTCAGTAGGCAATGCAAGTGGAATACATGTGTACATTCACCCCAAACTAAGATCATTGGATCAGCATACCATTCTCCTGAAACAGCAAAAGAATTACTCAGTGGACAATCGTCTCCTGGCATTTTGCATGACGGACAACACCCTTCAAAAGGGACTCGACAGATACCACAAACATCGCCCTCCCCATCAGTATCATCAGACCCAGTGTTTCCCGTATCCCAGCGCCACTGTGCAACTGCATGCCAGTGTTTGACCGTAACCTTCATAATTGGGTGTATAATTGGAGATGTACACGTCACAAGCTTATATCATCACTCTAACCTATCGCTGCAGTCACTACCTGCCGGAAGGAATGAATAGCTTAGAGCAGTTACCAGTAGGGAATAACGTTCCTCGAAGTAGCCCGTCTCCTCGGTGTCCAAGATCTGTGTTTTGCTGAGTAAAAAGGATCGGATGAACAAAAGCTGATCACCTGATCAGCATTTTTTTTCAGTATCAACTGGGGGCCTAAGCAGGGCCACCTGATCAGCATGACTTCGAGAATTGTCGGACGAGTTGAACCTTCGATTTATCATTTATCGAAGAGGAGCTGACATCAAATCTGGCCCAGTCGTCACACCAACTTCAACTACTATCCAAGTATCTTCAACGTCAATTCCATACTTCCAAATTACGAGGGAGTATAGTTGGGAAAGCATTTTGGAATCGGAACTGGCTTCGAGGCCAGTGCAAGCCTTGAGAGAAAACGCGAGGCATTGATCAAACTAGCCAAGGAGCTCAACAAAGAGCTCGACATGAGTATAGTCTGTAGCCTACTCGACTCGTGAAAATGATGACTTATATGGGTCTTCAGCAAAGGTTCGGCGATAAGACTATCAGAATCACACAGCTCCTCGAATAGAAAAAAGGAATAATAAGCTGGAAGAAGAACTCAGGAAATACTGCGAGTTTTTCAGGATTTACCTCCGGTATTCAGCAGGCTGTTCCTTTTCATTCTTGATTCGTTTCTCTCTGGCAGAAATTGAAACTGACCGAACACGAGCTCTTTTGTACACAACAAGAGCAAATGAAATTGATTCAGCTACGCGAGAGACTTCTGGGTGTGATGGCAAGCAGCACATTGTAAAGGCTAACCTATATTTAAATCGCTCTCAGAAGATACATAGGTTCTGGTCGTGGGCTATACATAAATAATCATAAGAGACAATTTACATCACCATGTGGCAGGCCTTTGTTGCGTGTGTAAGCATTTTGAATCATCATCGGGAGGAATTTCTTACCCAAAAGTCTCGCCCGGGGCCAATTGTCGGACAGGGGTCCCTAAGCCATCAGCACCGACGAACGGCACCTTGATGATCATATTCAGATGCGTGAAATTTTATCGCATGATAGAATTACTCACCGTATTTCTATGATAACCACGAACGCATTCATCCAATATGTTCCAAAAAAACATGGAATTAACTCACCCCCACCACGAACCCAGAGTTGTGAGACCGATCTGCTCCAAAAATGAGAAACTACACTTCAAAAGGTTGAATCATACTGACCTCTCCGTTCCTAGGAAATTGAAGGCTACGGTCATTGTTAATTTCAGCTTTTCGGATGTCACAATCATAATAAGCTCACGTACCAGAAAAATATGACTACTATTGAAATAGCAACGCCAGAATCCAAGGCAGCGGAAAGCACATCTAGAAATACTCGTTACTTCTCAAAATTAGATTAGAGGGAATGAAATTACAATTGTACTTCGTCCACCAGGGGAAGTGGCGTCTGGGGAAAACTATTCGAGTATGTTATAATGAAGAAGGAAGTGGTTCACCTTCGGATAACATATTGGAAGATAAAGCCAACAGCACTGTATTCAAAGAACTCAGAAGCTATCCAAGATGATTATGCACAGAAGACTTACGCCCAAGGCACATAGTTGATAGCAGTGGCAGGAGGAATGAGACCAGTGCCGTTAAAAATGACAGGGCTATTTTCCTTTCAGATGACAACCACAGCTCCACAACTCCACTCTGATACTTACAAACTGAGATTGAACGGTTCAATAAAGGTTCGTCACAAAGCGTTAAACGACGTACTTGACATATTTCAAGAAACTATTTGGATATGTTTTGCTCAGGAGCCACGGGATAACTGGGGCAACAGCACCGATGAGGAAGAAGAACACAAGAGCTGAAAGAAGTTGTTGGTTCAACTATTCAAATCGGGCGTGCAACACATACGGCTGCGTCACATGTTTGTCTCAGAGGAAAAAAAAAAAAACGAAAAGGAGAGAAAGCGTACTAATAGGTTTGTCCTTTGGAAAACTGAAGACCAGGTCCAATCACACCTAAGAAGCTCATTGAAGATTGGATGTAAACTAGGTCAGCACAACGTACCCCACTGAAGCATAACCAGTTAGTATTCCGAAGGATAAATCGTGGAACACTTACAATGATGCTTGCTGTACCGAAAACTTCTGTGCTTGGACAAATGAACCTAACCAAACGTTGCTTTAGTAACGAATCCTGCAGGGAGTAAAGAACAAAGCTACCCGTCTGGTTGACTCGGGCTGCACATGTCCCTGACATAATATAAGTCAAACAAATCCAACGGAGTAAGGATCTAAGTTTTACTTAATGTTCGTGAACATCCAAGCTTGCACGCCAAGCTGGACTGTACCAGCTATAACTGAAGCAGTGATCTGCGCTACAAACATGGTACGAGGGGGGACTAAAGCACTAATCAGCTGATGCAGAGCTTCAGATACAAGAGCTGACGAACTTTTCATATAATGGCCGAGTTTAAAATCGGATGTAAATTGAAGGGCCTGAGCCATCGTCTAGACATTCGTGTTTCAGCTTTGGGGGATTAAACGCCAAGTTGGTAACGACTTACTATATAGCCCCAGGTCTTGAACATCATCATAGCGATGGGACGGCCAGGGAGTGCATATCCAATGATAAGCTCAGTTATTACGCTAGAATTTGCTGATCGATATAAAAGTTGGCAAAATTGTGGTCCACTCACTTTAATCCCACTTGTTGGTTGGTGATCGCTTGAATCATGCCGATAGGGATCACATAGGCAAAGGCTGTAGTAAATGTGAGATGGGCTAGCATTTCATATTCGAGAAACTGACCGATGACCAAAGCAAGAATAAACGCCCATACTGGCATCTGGGTTGGCCACACTTCAATGCTGATAATGCCCAGTGCGAACATCGATCCGAAGACGATGAGATACCACCATTCCGGGACTAGGGACGAAATTGATCAGCTAGATACCTGGTGAAACTGAGGGCATCACCTTGCGGATAACGAGCCATCAAACGCGCGTGGATGTCAGCTTGCTCGTGTAGAGAACGACGGGCCTGGACCCAGATCTGCTTCCGGAAATAGAGGAATGCATGCATCAAGGTGGCTGTAATAGACGCGAAGGAAAGGCTGTTTGAAGTCATAAGGGTCTGGAGAGTCACTATAATACCCAGTTCTCACCCGTAGGAAATAGCAAAAGTTGTGCTGAAAAAAGGAGTAGTGTAAATATCTGTCCAAAAGTTCAAGTGATACAGTACTCACGAAATGAAAAGTGGACTGTAATTGTGGTAAGCGTCGAGATCAATTGTAGATTCTGGTGTCAAAATTTTTGTGACATTGTATGATACGCCAGTATTATCATAAGAGATGCGAGAGGAGATGCTACGATGAATCACACATCAATAATACTGCTTTCTCATGACTCGAGGACATTCTACTCACGGCATGTATTCCGCAAACCAAGTGTTAGTAAACTGTAGGAAGCGTGAATGTGCGTCTTTCAGAAAAGGCTTGAGGACCCACGTGCAACACTGGGCACAGGAACCCTGTCAAAGAAATCTCAGTGACAGAGGGAGAAAATTGTTCTGATCTCACAGAAGAAAAACAAAAATCCGGCGAAGATGTTCACTTCGGCCCACCCTTAATTTTTGGCATAATTCAATTTCGTGAGACACACGTAGGATACTTATCAAAATGCCTACAAGGAGTGGCCAAAGGTGATCCAATGTATCTAGGTAAATCATGAATTCGTGAATGGCAACTTCATGTAGACTCATGCTTACGCTATCTGACTCCAGTCAAAGGTTAGAGTTGACATCCCCTATGAGATATCTAAACATCATAGGGAGAATCAAATAGCACTGGAGATCTTACCATGCCATGGACATAGCTGGAGGTAGATCTGGTGAATAATTCTATCAAGATGCAGAGTTCGAACATACCCAAACAATTGAGCGATGGCTAGTGAAACATGACAGTAAATAACAGTAAATGACTCATATCTGTTCCACTTACTTGTATTTTCCGGTCTAATCCAGGTGACCCAGGAGAAGTACGAAAGTGCTTGGACTACGAAAAATTTCAAAGTAATTCTTAGAAATCTTCGCAACCACGCTTACAAATGTAGCCAGGGAAGAAATCTATGGCGGTATGAGTATATGGCAACGTTCATTATCCAGGAGACATACACCATGCAAAAGAGCCAAGAAAACAATAGATGAAGAAACGTTCACGACTGATACCACCTCGTGTACCGATACCAGCATAGTGTTGAGAATGCAGGGTATTGAACAAAGCACAGTTGACCAGATTAGCGGGCCAAATCATCGAAGGCGGAGACACAAGGAACCGCTTGGCAATGCCACCAATAGAAAAACCAGTCAGTTGGGTAGACATCACAAGAAACCATTGATCTACCAACGAAAATAGTAGTCAGCATCAGCCATTTCTCCGAGAAAAAATTGCTCCACGTACAGCTGAAGTTGTAAGTCTGGTTATAATACACGCGTTGAACTGCTATGATATCGGTTGCATATGCAGATTGCCAGCCAACAGTAGCCTGATAGCGATAAGGAAACCATATGTTCTCGTTATCTGGATACGCACCATTATCTTTTTTTCACATGAGTGCTAAGAATATACGGAATCGAGAGCGGAGAACATACCGTGACTAAAACATGTTCCTTTACGGTGAAAGGGCCTGGGTTCAATCTTGCACCAAAGATCGACCAGTTTGGCAGAAATGCTGCTGCAGCTCTACCAATTGGAAACGACAACAATTGCGCGACGATACCGGTGATGGTGACCGAGGGATATCGGAAGAAGAAAAATTGGTTCAAGCCCGGGATGAGAACGGCCCAGATGATACCAATCACCCAGGATCGCAGAGTCGCAACGGGAATGGTTGGATCATCCGTATTAGCTACAGCAGAACGAACCTCTGGGTATGGACTCTCATCTTCGAAAGCCATATGTTCCTTGTCCAGGTTGGGATCGTCGAATCCTGCCCCAGTTAAGTCCTTGCAGGTAAAATATGAACCTCTGAAGAAAATGTAGGTGACACAATTTATTACTCACATTTATTGGACTTGCTATTCAACCATCACTTTTGAATAGCCTGATGGACCGGAGCAAATCCAGCTTACCTTCAATAGCCTCAGGTATGCCCTCCTCCAACTTCATCTCGTCATTCTTGTCATAAAGATTGGAATCAGCCATCTTGGTGGGACTTAAGATGTCCTGAGAGCAAGGTATAATGAAATAGGGTTTATAAGCTCAGGGCCTGTGAAATGAGATCATTCTACCCCACATGTTCATACCTGTCGGAGATGCATTCTGACTATTAAAAAACTGATGCGGGGGTGGTGACCGAGGAACAAGCTCCACTGGGATCCGTCCATATCAGCCGGAAATATACTAGCAAGGCATCGAAACTCTGGAATCGCAAGAGCCACATGGTACCCAAATTTACACGTGTCAAGAGGAGACTTGAGGTCCCGTGTTTATCCAAAATAAGTAGAGGAACTCTCTGGCAGATGAGTTTCAAGAGGATCAGGAATGTTGGCCCGGAGAAATCATTATTATTGGGCAATTATGTAACAATGTCCACGGCCAACAGCAGCCTTTGGAAAAGCTGCCTAAGTGGCGGCCGAATAGTGGGCGGGAGTGCTAGAGGAAATCATATTGCTTTCTATGGTTCCCATGCCGTGGTTGGCATGGGTTAAATATCGAACCCTGGAGCCTTGAAGCCTTGAGGCCTCCGGAAAGCAGCAAGACTTGCTATTGCCAGTGCAAGCTGGTTTACAAAAAGTTCTTTTTATCCTGGTCTCCTACAGTTCAGACCGAGGCGTGGGAAAACCTTTGTACATGCACCACTGCTACCTCGAGCTTGTTATATCCATAGAGGCCATGCGCTGCAATTCCATATTTACTTCTGCCAAGACTTATCTTAATGCGATATCCAGGCGTACCTTCTTTTTTGCTATTGCATTCATGACCACAGGACTCCTCTTCTGGCTGGCCGGACTTCCCGATGACCGCCCGCTCATTTCACAAGCTCGGTCCACTGCAGAGATCTTTCCGTCAAGTGCAACTTTGGGCGTGGCAAGAAGATTGTATGTGCTAACTCTACCCGCGAGAAAGGATCGGAGGATTCGAATGGAAGCGCTTCGCAAGGCCTTGGGACTACGGTGGACTTACGTTGACGGATTGCGAAGCACAAACGAACTCACTCAGAGAATATGGGAATGGGTTTTACACGTACGCCATGGCCAGCCAAATATACTGAGTGATCATGACCCGTCATCCGGCCATCCTCCACCTGGTACTGTCAAATTCTCTTGGCCAGGTGACGTTGATCAGCTGGCCCTTTCCTCAGCACCAATCGACTTTTGGAGTAACACAGTCTGGTCTACCCCTGCGGATGTTCTTAATTTCATGCCTTATCGTCCAACCGGATGTGCTGTACAGGACTATCGGATTTTGAACTTTAATTCTAGTCTTCCTGAGCACTTGGTCCTCAGCCGTGCCCGGATCGCATGCTGGTATTCGCATATATCTGTCATTCATAGTATTGCCAACAACAAGGACCAAGATCTCGACAGTGCCTATGTAATTCTTGAAGACGACATAGACATGGAGAAAGACACTGTTCAACGATTAAAGATCTTGTGGAATTCTCTTCCTAAAGACTGGGACATGGTTTTCTTAGGTATGTCGATTCCTATGGATTCATATTCAGTCACTTTACCCCTACGCTCCTTATCAGGACATTGTTGGTCTGATGAGAGAAAACACCAGCCTTTACCTATCGTGTCGTCGAAATCAGCGTCCTTCGGGAAGAACGGAAATCCGGAGTCTTTATATGCAAACAATACTTTCATGCATAGTCGACTCTACCCGTCAAACCAGCCCAAATGTACCCATGCATATGTGGTCTCCAAGAGAGGCGCACGCAGGCTCCTGCTATACCTCCAATATCCCCCCTTCGCCTATTCGCGAGCCATCGACCAGGCCATTGCTTGGCTCATCGAAATTGGAAAAATTAAGAGCTACACAGTTGTTCCCAGCCTTGTGATTCAGACGAAAATAGACAAAAGCGATATCTCTCCTGGGACTGGAGGAGGCTGGCCTGAACGTTTGGTCGATGGTGTCCTTACAGGGAAACTCTCACCCAACTTGGTATAGCTTATCTCTGGTTGACATTTTCCTAACTTGAGCTGAGCTTTGGTATCATGCATGCATATTCTTATCACCTATCGGCAATGTAGCGTTTCGATAACCAGACTAAAATAAGACACAGGCACCGCTTTACTCATGTCACGATTTATTACATAATTGAGTTGATATCTACATCATACTAAGAGCTATCGTCCTAATGATATTTTGAGACCTTTTTTATGTGATGAGGATGTCTGCATTACCAGACTGTTTACCATGCCCTCGATACAACGGTAATTTACTCATTGTATGATAGCATCACACCAAAGATGAAACGGTACAATCAGCTTACGGTACATCGCTTGGGAATGATGGACCTAATACTATAGGTGGTGCGACCGAAATTGAAGTCCTGAATTTAGTTAGACAGTGTCCGTCTGGCCAATAATAGTGAAGGGTTTCTCAAAACTGCTCAAAATGGAAAGGTTCCAAAAACACCCGAATTGTCCTTATCGCCTGCATGTAATTGGTATTGCCAGCAAGCCCCGCTGGACGCAAGAGCAATCAATCACTACGTTGCTTTGTTAAAATCTGACAGGCTTTTTTGCCTCAGTCATGGTATTTTACTGAAGGAGAAAGGATGCAATGGGCACACCGGCCAACTGCCCATTTGAGGGAAGTCTTATGCGTGTCATGTTGAAAAGGACCGAACAACGACAACGGAATAAACCTCAAAATGTCAGGTTCTCCACTAAGCAAAATGATTGATGGGCTGAGGTAATAGACTCATTTAGCACTCACCCCTTGCTACATCAACCATGAATTTAGGATCTAATTTCGGGGCAAAACTAGAACCATTCCTCCTCATCGCCAAATCAGTCAAGGGGGCTGCTGCTGCCAAGCTTATTCAAGATGCCACCACAGCGCCTGGTGTCTTTGTCTTTTCGGAGCTGCTAGAATTACCAAACATTCAGGAGGTTTGTATGCTCTGCCATCAACAGTTAGCTGACTCATCGGTTGTCGTAGCTTAAGAAGAACGAACAGTTTAACAAGCATTTATTGCTGTTGCGGCTCTTTGCCTATAAGACATATCAGGATTACGTCCGTAAGTAGTGGATTGTCTTTGTTAATTATATCGTTTCTGATCTCAACAGAGAACAAGGACAAGCTTCCGCCATTGATTCCAGCTCAAATCACAAAACTCAAACATCTATCGCTGGTGACGCTGGCGTCGGACCGGCGGGTACGTATTGCTATATACCTCCCTCTTGTTCCTCACTAGATTGATGCTTCTGGATAGATTCTCCCATACAGCGAGCTACTGAAGATTCTAGACATGCCCAATGTCCGAGAGCTCGAGGACTTGATTATTGACGCCATATATCTGGATATACTACGAGGGAAGCTTGACCAAAAGGAAGGACAACTAGAGGTTGAATATACTATGGGTCGGGACCTCGAGCCGGGCAAGTTGGAGAATATCTTGCTTGCGCTACAGAACTGGCAAGTTTCACCTCTTTGAAACCTTGTCAGTCCCTTGATTGTTCTCAGGTCTTCCACGACAGCATCTGCCTTGAGCACACTTGACGAGAAAATTAACGATATTGCAAAAGAAGCCACCATTAAGAAAAATAGGCAGATTGAATACGATAACCAACTCCAAACCATCCTCAAGGATATTCTAGACCGGAAGGAAAAACAGAATTCGGCAAACAGGCGCACTGTTTTCGGTGAGAGAGACAATGTCCCGATGGACATTGATGAGTCGCCCCTCGAGTTTGCAAAGGGGAAAAATCGCAAGTGTGTGGTTTCACTTTATCTTTATGTTTCTTCCAATCCACCATCCTCACAGGACACTACAAGAAGCAAGTCCCAAGGTCAGGAAGAGAAACAAACTATAATCAAATCATCGACTGCATGTATCATACTCTTACCGCATATTGTTAAATACGAGAATAAGAACCTTTAAAACCAGCCACCGATCGCTATATATCATATAATGGACACTCCACTGACTAAAAATCGGCGCTGATGAATCACGTACATCCTACAGAGACCCATCCGGTAAACAGTAGAGCTTTGCAAAACCAGGTACGTGGGACCTTCATGACTCCGATATCGTCGAAGAGACAGATCGATCGGGAAAGTATATTCGCTTCACAGTTGATGATCATATCATATATTGATGGATGATGCGACACGCTGACTTGTAGTGCCGATTATTATAAGGGTGCAGTACAAGTAGTCCGTCCCTTCAGCATCGCTCCAAGACGACTTTCACAGCCGAGTAAGTCTTCACAATGCCTGATGCCCCAGTCCACGCAAAACGTTCGCCTCATTCTCGTCCTCGGACTGCCCCGTCTGCGCTATCGTACTGGGGCCCCCCAACATACCCAACGATGCTCGACCCTCCTGGAGCGATGTCAACGGCTTCGGGTTCGTCGCTCGGGTATATATCCCCTATCCGCACCATCTCGCCCCAAATTTCTAACTTGCATTCACCTTCGCGAGGGTCCTTGCAGGCCGATGAAATTGGACATCGTGTAGCACGCCAAGGAACAACTCCCCCGGGGCCCTGGTCTCATAAGTCTTGTTCAATGCCACAGAAGCTGCCCTACGAGTTCCGACATCACGTCAGAAGAAAGACTTCTGACCAATGGATTCCAGAATCCAAATTTGTATGCGGCGAACGTGCAAAGATACCTAAGCCTTCACCGCTCAGAATTGCTGTTATCTGCGAGAGTGACGTTGATTCGGAGTGTGAGTGGCTCCCCAATTCCATGTCTCCATCCTTGGCGACGAGATCCCGATGGGGACTCATCATATGTTACAAGTAGACGTTGTCACTCCTGCTGAGGAGACCGCTCGGCAGTTCCTCGATTCCGCTTGCTCTCGAGACACACCACAAACATTGACACAACCGCTTCCCTCATGCGATTGGCAATCTAGTGATAGTAGCACTGCCAGCGCGAGCTCCGATGAAACGTCGTCTAGCATAAGCAATGACATGCTGTTGACATCTGGGGAAGAGAATAGTGGGAGGACAGGCTCCCTAATGATTTCGTCAAAAATCTTCAAGTAAATTCATCTTTTCCAAGCAACGAAAAAATGCTCATTTCTCTATCACCCTTGCCCACCATGTATCAACTGTGCGGTACTGTCCCCACTGATCTACTATCAACTTGACCCATTTTTCCTGTTTGTACTATTGGACACTTAGGGGCTTTATGATTAAGTTCAAGTGGGTACCTGTTCCTTTAATTGGAACGCTTGGTTTTGAACTGGGATCTCGGAGATGACACTCACCATTGCTTGATAGGCATGCTATCAATGACCGTTTCAGGACCAGGTCTCGAACAATAGCGTGATTCTCCCTGTGGTCTGTTGCGGCCTGGAAGGATCTGTCTGACTAACTTACCTTTGCTCCTGGTAAAGGACAAAATGTTTTCCCTGTATCTTTTAGACGGTGTCAGAGAAGGATTTCAAGAGGAAGTACGCTTTTTTTTCTCTCTCATAAAGTCATATTGGACTATTTTGATATCGATAGACTGCTCTTTGTTTTTTTTCTTTTGCTCTTTTCAGTTTGTGGCGCTCTTGTATGACTAGCATACGTGCTATCTAGATACCGGCATTCAGAATATCTTCGTCTCTGGCATATCTCCATGATAAGGATGGACCTTGTTCGGCAGCTCACTGTTACGATTGGTCCATTCAAGCCTCATTGTTCTCATTTCAGAACTACTCAAGGACGAATAAACTATAGAGGAACATGTCAAATTTATCTAGAATGACAGTACGCTTGTCTATACGATGTTTCTTTGACCCTATAGTTGACCCGAAATATTGTAACTTCACGTTGGGGTGGGTCGGTCATGGTGATCTCAGTTCCAAGCATAGCCGTGATCAGATCAGAACTCATTCATCTCCAAGTGGATTGGAGCATCACTTGTCATTCGAGGAGTTCGTCTTGATGTATGCGGCATAGAACGCATCGATCAGAACCGACCATCACCTGATTACTCGAAGGTAGAGTGTCTCTTGTCCCTTTTTCATGCTACTCATGATGAGGGCTACTGAAGCTGAAGTGCCCTCTGAAAACACGACGAGGACTTCCAGAGCTTGAAGCCGAGGCAACATGGACACTGATATATGAACGGACTGAGTGCTCTTATCGTGCATCAGGACTGAGTATGGCTTATCTCAAAGAAAGAGAAAGAGCAAGCA
>Ga0153948_1000828_pt1 | contig 16823 bp, 15 predicted proteins | sample TSNJ032MetaG_FD_104696 | JGI IMG/M metagenome (GOLD analysis project Ga0153948, IMG submission 104696) | Attine ant fungus gardens microbial communities from New Jersey, USA - TSNJ032 MetaG | ecosystem: Host-associated > Fungi > Mycelium > Unclassified | place: USA: New Jersey, Wharton State...
AGCCTACGGGCTGAAAAAATGCGCGGGTGTAGCTCAGTTGGTTAGAGTGCCGGCCTGTCACGCCGGAGGTCGCGGGTTCGAGCCCCGTCACTCGCGCCACTTTCCTTCAACACAATCGAATGTACTGTTGATCTGAAAGTGGCGCTCCACGCCATTTTGACAAACGTCTTCCCAGAGATAGCCAAAAGAGACTGCCAACCTTGCGCAGACGGATTTCATCCGTTGGCCGGTTTGCGTTTATGCGTGCGCAAGCATCTATTATCGGGAGAATTGCTTCCAGGAGAGATAGGCGACCGAAAGAACGATCGCGCCAATCACGAGAAGGTCGCCGCCGGCGAGCAGAAAATGCTGCATATGTGACCTCCCTTCGATTCCGGTTCCAAACAATGTCTTTATGATAAAGTCTGCGGTGCCGATCTGAAGGCATGGCTTGGCGCACTGCGACGGTCCCGGGCTATTTCCATTCTCCATATTGCTGCCTGCGCGAATGAAATTTTGCGCGTGTCGCCGTGTGGCGTTTTTGGAAAACGCATCCGCGATGTCGGGGAGGAGGGAGATCGAGTGTCGCGGCACGCTTATATTTATCGCTTGGGTCGCGGTGCGGAACACTGCAAGCAGACGTACTTTATTTATATAGGCGATGATTCTCTTTGCTGTTGTCAGCGAGAATGCATCATGAGACAGTGCCTCACAAAATTATGATCTTACGAGCGCCAAGATGGGGCTGAACGGGTTCAGCCGGGTTATTCGGGGGTAAGGCCACGCCTTATTAAGCATCTCGACCCGACTATGCCCACCTGAAGGCGCTGGAGGGGTTGCGCTTCAACGCGGGCTGCGCTAACCGTCCCCGCGAAAGCGCTTAGTTCGCACGGCATGCCTTTTGAAGCTGCTTGGGGCGACGAGGTTGCAACAGATGCAATGTGTCGCATGGTCGTGGGCTTCAAAAAGCTTATGACAGGCGGCGCAGCCTCGTATTCAAGCCGGATAAAGGATCATGAACGAGCTTTTAAGTTCCTACTTGCCGATTGTCATCTTTCTCGGCATCGCAATGGTAATCGGTGTAGCCCTTCTGGTTGCGCCGTTCCTCGTCGCATATAGACAGCCAGACCCGGAAAAGCTTTCAGCTTACGAGTGCGGCTTCAATGCCTTCGATGACGCCCGTATGAAATTCGACATTCGTTTCTATCTCGTGTCGATTCTCTTCATCATCTTCGATCTTGAAGTCGCCTTCCTGTTTCCGTGGGCTGTGTCCTTCGGTTCCATTGGCTGGTTCGGCTTTGCGTCGATGATGGTGTTCCTTGGCGTCCTCACCATCGGCTTCATCTATGAATGGAAGAAGGGAGCGCTGGAATGGGATTGACCACAGCCAACACCACACTCGTGGCTCCGCAGCCGAAGGGCATTCTTGACCCGCGTACGGGCAAGCCTGTCGGCTCCGACGATGCTTTCTTCAACGATCTGAACAGCGAACTGTCCGACAAGGGCTTCATCGTCACATCTGCTGACGCTCTGATCACCTGGGCGCGTACCGGTTCGCTGATGTGGATGACCTTCGGTCTCGCATGCTGCGCCGTGGAAATGATGCACATCTCCATGCCGCGCTACGACGCCGAGCGCTTCGGTATCGCACCGCGTGCGTCTCCGCGTCAGTCCGACGTGATGATCGTTGCAGGCACGCTCACCAACAAGATGGCGCCTGCTCTGCGCAAGGTCTACGACCAGATGCCAGAGCCGCGCTATGTGATCTCGATGGGTTCCTGCGCCAATGGCGGCGGCTACTACCACTATTCCTATTCGGTGGTTCGTGGCTGCGATCGCGTGGTTCCGGTCGATATCTACGTGCCGGGCTGCCCGCCCACTGCGGAAGCGCTGCTTTACGGCATTCTCATGCTGCAGAAGAAGATCCGTCGCACAGGTACGATCGAGCGTTAATCCGGTCCCCGGACCGGTTTGCGCCATACAGGTTTTGTTAGGGTTCGACTGACACCGCCGCGTGGGATTTCTCCCAAAAGTCTCCCAAGGCAAGTGCAGTGTGAGTTCTAAATAAGGAAGTTAGGGAAATGAGCGAAGAAGCTCTCGGTGAACTTTCCGGCTACATCAAAGAACGCCTCGGCGATGCAATCGAAGAGGCGAAGCTGGCCTATGGCGAGCTGACGCTTTGCGTACCGGTGACGAGCCTTATCAGCGTTCTGACCTTCCTGCGTGACGATGTGCAGTGCCAGTTCGTCAATCTGACGGACATTTCCGGCGTTGACTATCCACAGCGCGTCAATCGCTTCGATGTGGTCTATCAGCTGATGTCTCCGCGTCAGAACCAGCGCATCCGCGTCAAGGTTCAGGCTGATGAAGATACGCTGGTTCCGTCGGCGGTCTCGGTTTTCGTGGGTGCCGAATGGTACGAACGCGAGGCCTACGACATGTATGGCGTGCTGTTCTCCGGCCATCCGGATCTGCGTCGTCTTCTGACTGACTACGGTTTCGAAGGCCATCCGCTGCGCAAGGATTTCCCGCTGACCGGCTTTGTGGAAGTGCGTTACAGCGACGAGCTGAAGCGCGTGATCTACGAACCTGTCGAACTGCGTCAGGAATTCCGCAATTTCGATTTTCTCTCGCCATGGGAAGGGACGGATTACGTCCTGCCGGGCGATGAGAAGGCAAAGACGAACTGAGCGACGGGAAGCTGAACATGGCTGAGACTCAGGTCCGCAATTTCAATATCAACTTTGGTCCGCAGCATCCTGCCGCGCACGGTGTGCTGCGTCTGGTGCTTGAGCTCGACGGCGAAGTCGTCGACCGCGTCGATCCGCATATTGGTCTGCTGCATCGCGGCACCGAGAAGCTGATGGAAGCCAAGACCTATCTTCAGGCCGTGCCTTATCTCGACCGCCTCGACTATGTGGCGCCGATGAATCAGGAACACGCCTATGCGCTTGCCGTCGAACGCCTTATGGGCATCGATGTGCCGAAGCGCGGCCAGCTGATCCGCGTTCTCTATTCGGAAATCGGCCGCATTCTGAACCACCTGCTGAACGTGACCACGCAGGCCATGGACGTTGGCGCATTGACGCCGCCGCTCTGGGGCTTCGAAGAGCGCGAAAAGCTGATGGTGTTCTACGAACGCGCCTGTGGCGCACGTATGCACGCTGCTTATTTCCGTCCGGGCGGCGTCCATCAGGACCTGCCAGATCAGCTCGTTGAAGACATCGGCAAATGGATCGATCCGTTCTTCACGACGCTCAACAATCTCGATGACCTCATCACGCCAAACCGCATTTTCAAGCAGCGTAACGTCGATATCGGCGTTGTGAAGCTGGAAGATGCTTGGGCATGGGGCTTCTCGGGCGTCATGGTTCGCGGTTCGGGCGCTGCATGGGATCTGCGCAAGTCGCAGCCTTACGAGTGCTACAACGAGATGGAATTCGATATTCCGATCGGCAAGAACGGCGACTGCTACGACCGCTACCTGATCCGCATGGAAGAAATGCGCCAGTCGGCCCGTATCATGCGCCAGTGCGTTGACCTGCTTCTCGGCAAGGAACGCGTTGGTCCGGTTTCCAACACCGACAACAAGATCGTGCCGCCGAAGCGCGGCGAGATGAAGCGTTCGATGGAAGCGCTCATCCACCACTTCAAGCTTTACACGGAAGGCTACCATGTGCCTGCCGGTGAAGTTTACGCAGCAGTTGAAGCCCCGAAGGGCGAATTTGGCGTCTTCCTCGTCTCGGACGGCTCCAACAAGCCTTATCGCTGCAAGCTGCGCGCTCCGGGCTTTGCCCATCTTCAAGCCATGGATTTCCTGTGCCGCGGCCATATGCTGGCTGACGTGTCGGCAATTCTTGGCTCGCTCGATATCGTGTTTGGTGAGGTTGACCGCTGATGTCCGTTCGCCGTCTCGCAGATGATGCCGTCCAGCCAGCCGCTTTCGCGTTCAACGCGGAAAATCAGGTCTGGGCGCACAAGACGATCGCAAAATTCCCAGAAAGCCGTCAGCAGTCGGCTGTTATTCCGTTGCTCATGCGTGCGCAGGAGCAGGACGGCTGGGTCACGAAAGCTGCCATTGAACATGTAGCAGCCATGCTCGACATGCCGCTGATCCGCGTTCTGGAAGTAGCCACCTTCTATACGCAGTTCCAGCTGAAGCCGGTTGGTACGCGCGCTCACATTCAGGTTTGCGGTACGACCCCGTGCATGCTGCGCGGTTCGGAAGCTCTGATGGATGTCTGCCGTCACAAGATCAACCACGACCCGTTCGAGACCAATGCCGACGGTACGCTGTCGTGGGAAGAAGTCGAATGCCAGGGCGCTTGCGCTAATGCGCCGATGGTCATGATCTTCAAGGACGCCTATGAAGATCTGACGCCGGAGCGCCTGGCTGAAATCATCGACGCTTTCGAAGCTGGCAAGGGCGACACCGTCAAGCCGGGTCCGCAGGAAGACCGCGTGACGTCTGAGCCGATCAACGGCCTGACCTCGCTGACCGAAGATCTGGACTACAAGAAGATCGGTCTCGAAACCCGCAAGGCATCGGATGCCGCGACTGCCAAGGCGAAGGCCGAAGCGGAAGCAAAGGCCAAGGCGGAAGCTGAAGCCAAGGCTGCCGAAGAAGCGAAGAATGTCGCGCCATCGAACGCTGCCAAGCCGGTTACCAATGCGCCTGAAACCGATCCGGCTCTGAAGACGCCTTCGGACGTCAAGGTGTCGAAGGCTGCAGAGAAGGCCGCTTCGGTCGATACGAAGCAGGCATTCAAGCTCGACGATACCAATCGCCCGGTTGCCATGGAGCGTCCGGAAGCCGTTGACGATCTGAAGCTGATCTCCGGCGTTGGCCCGAAGATTGAAGAAACCCTGCATGAGCTGGGCATCTTCACCTTCAAGCAGGTTGCCGCCTGGAAGAAGGCCGAGCGCGAATGGGTTGACGGTTATCTCAGCTTCCACGGTCGCATCGAGCGTGAAGAATGGGTGAAGCAAGCCAAGGCTTTGGCCAAGGGCGGCGTCGAGGAATACATCAAGGTATTCGGAAAGAAGCCGGTATGATGACTTCGATATTCGCAAACACGAACGGAAACAGGTGAGACATGCTGGCTGATAAAGATCGCATCTTCACCAATATTTACGGCTTCAAGGATCGCTCCCTCAAGGGTGCCATGGCTCGCGGCCATTGGGACAACACCAAGGGCTTCATCGAAAAGGGCCGTGACTGGATCATCGACGAGATGAAAGCGTCGGGCCTGCGTGGCCGTGGCGGCGCTGGCTTCCCGACGGGTCTCAAGTGGTCGTTCATGCCCAAGCAGAGCGATGGTCGCCCGCATTACCTCGTCGTCAATGCCGACGAATCCGAGCCGGGCACCTGTAAGGACCGCGAAATTCTGCGCCATGATCCGCATACGCTGATCGAAGGCTGCGTGATCGCCGGTTGCGCCATGGGTGCACACACCGCTTATATCTATATCCGCGGCGAGTTCATGCGTGAGCGTGAAGCCCTGCAGGCAGCGATCGACGAATGTTACGATGCCGGTCTGCTTGGCAAGGATAACAAGTGCGGCTGGGATATGGACATTTTTGTCTCCCACGGCGCTGGCGCTTATATCTGCGGCGAAGAAACCGCGCTGCTCGAAAGCCTTGAAGGCAAGAAGGGCCAGCCGCGCCTGAAGCCGCCATTCCCGGCCAATATGGGTCTCTATGGCTGCCCGACCACCGTGAACAACGTAGAATCGATTGCGGTTGCGCCGACGATCCTGCGTCGCGGCGGTGCATGGTTCTCGTCCATCGGTCGCCCGAACAATGTCGGCACCAAGCTGTTCCAGGTTTCTGGCCATGTGAACACGCCTTGCGTGGTGGAAGAAGGCCTCGGCATTCCGTTCCGCGAACTGATTGAAAAGCACGCTGGCGGCATTCGCGGCGGCTGGGACAATCTGCTGGCAGTTATTCCCGGCGGCGCATCGTGCCCGGTCATCAAGGGCGAAGACATGATGGACGCCATCATGGATTTCGACGGCATGCGCGACAAGAAATCGTCGTTCGGCACCGGCGGCCTGATCGTCATGGACAAGTCCACTGACATCATCAAGGCGATTGCCCGTCTGTCGGCGTTCTTCAAGCATGAAAGCTGCGGCCAGTGCACGCCGTGCCGTGAAGGCACCGGCTGGATGTGGCGCGTCATGGAACGCATGGTCAAGGGCAACGCGCAGAAGCGTGAAATTGACATGCTGTTCGACGTGACCAAGCAGATTGAAGGTCACACGATTTGTGCGCTTGGCGATGCGGCTGCATGGCCAATTCAGGGCCTGATCCGCAATTTCCGTCCGGAAATTGAAAAGCGCATTGACGATTACACACGCAACGCCGTTCAGAGCCGCAATATCCGTCTGGAAGCGGCTGAGTGAGTTGTGCGATGCCTGCCCGCTAGGGCATGGCCCCGAAAAGTGCCTAGCGGTTTTCGGAAAAGGCCATGCCAATACTAGGGCAGGTGCAAAGTTTTACGATCTGGAAGATGCGGCACAAGCCGCAGGTTTGGATAAGCGATGGCAAAGATCAAGGTTGACGGCACGGAGATCGAAGTACCCGATCACTATACGCTCCTTCAGGCTGCCGAAGCCGCAGGCGCTGAAGTGCCGCGTTTTTGTTTCCACGAACGGCTTTCCATCGCTGGAAATTGCCGTATGTGCCTGGTTGAAGTGAAGGGTGGACCGCCGAAGCCTGCGGCATCCTGCGCTATGGGCGTGCGCGATCTGCGTCCCGGCCCGAATGGCGAAGCCCCTGAAATCTTCACCAACACGCCGATGGTCAAGAAGGCCCGCGAAGGCGTGATGGAATTCCTGCTTATCAACCACCCGCTGGATTGCCCGATCTGCGATCAGGGCGGCGAGTGCGATCTGCAGGATCAGGCAATGGCTTTCGGCACCGACGGTTCGCGCTATCGCGAGAACAAGCGCGCTGTCGAAAACAAATATATCGGCCCGCTCGTCAAGACGGTGATGACGCGCTGCATTCACTGCACGCGCTGCGTCCGCTTCACGACCGAAGTTGCTGGCATTTCCGAACTGGGCCTCATTGGCCGTGGTGAGGACGCCGAGATCACCACTTATCTCGAGCGCGCCATGACGTCGGAACTGCAGGGCAATGTCATCGATCTTTGCCCGGTTGGCGCTTTGACCTCGCGTCCTTATGCGTTTCAGGCACGTCCGTGGGAACTGAACAAGACTGAAACCATCGATGTGATGGATGCAGTCGGTTCCAACATCCGCGTCGACACCCGTGGCCGTGAAGTGATGCGCGTTATGCCGCGCGTCAACGAAGCGGTGAACGAAGAGTGGATTTCGGACAAGACCCGCTTCATCTGGGACGGCCTGCGCACCCAGCGCCTCGACCGCCCTTATGTTCGTAAGGATGGCCGTCTGGTCGCCGCAAGCTGGCCGGAAGCTTTCTCCGCTATCGCTGCCAAGGTTTCCGCAACCTCTGCCGATAAGATTGGCGCTGTTGCAGGCGATCTGGCTTCGGTTGAAGAAATCTACGCACTGAAGAACCTGATGGGTTCGCTCGGCTCTGCCAATATCGATAGCCGTCAGGATGGCGCAGCCCTCGATCCGGCTCTGGGTCGTGCAAGCTATCTCTTTAACGCGACCATCGAAGGCATTGAAAACGCTGATGCTCTGCTCATCATCGGTTCCAATCCGCGCGTTGAAGCTGCTGTTCTGAACGCACGTATTCGCAAGCGTCAGCGCATGGGTCATTTCCCGGTTGCTCTGATCGGTGAACAAACCGAACTGCGCTACGAATACGAATATCTGGGCGCTGGCGCAGATACGCTTGGCTCGCTCGCCGCTGGCAAGAACGCCTTCCGCGATGTGCTGGCCAAGGCCGAACGTCCGCTGATCATCATCGGTCAGGGCGCGCTCACCGGCGAGAATGGTGCTGCGGTTCTGTCGACCGCCGCCAAGCTCGCTCAGGATGTCGGCGCGATCAAGGATGAGTGGAACGGCTTCTCCGTTCTGCACACTGCCGCTTCGCGCGTTGGCGCTCTGGATCTCGGCTTTGTGCCGGGTGAGGGCGGTAAGGCAGCTGGCGACATGCTGGGCAATCTGGATGTGGTGTTCCTGCTCGGTGCAGACGAACTCGACATGACCAGAAAGGGTTCGAGCTTCGTCGTTTACATCGGTACGCACGGCGATGCCGGTGCGCATGCCGCCGACGTGATCCTGCCGGGCGCAGCCTATACGGAAAAGTCGGGCACCTGGCTCAACACCGAAGGTCGCGTGCAGCTTGGCAGCCGCGCCGGTTTCGCACCGGGCGAAGCGAAGGAAGACTGGGCAATCCTGCGCGCTCTCTCCGATACTCTGGGCAAGCGTCTGCCGTTCGACTCGCTCGCACAGCTTCGCGCCAAGCTCTATGCGGACTACCCGCACATGCTGGCCATCGACACCATCACGCCTGCTTCCGCCGACGATCTCGTCGCGCTGGCAGCTAAGGCTTCCAACCTGGGCGGCGGCGCTGCGTTCGTTTCCCCGGTCAAGGACTTCTACCTGACGAACCCAATTGCGCGCGCTTCCGCCGTCATGGCCGAATGCTCGGCGCTCGCGGCTGGCGGCTTCCAGCAGGCTGCCGAGTAAGCGAGAGAGAGACGGAACAATGGAAGGAATTTTTGCAGCTTACGTCTTACCCGCGCTGATTATGGCGCTGAAGTCGGTCGTTCTGCTCGTCGTATTGCTGATCGTCGTCGCTTACCTGCTTTATGCGGATCGCAAGATCTGGGCAGCGGTACAGCTTCGTCGCGGCCCTAACGTTGTCGGTCCCTGGGGTTTGTTCCAGGCTTTCGCCGACTTGTTGAAGTTCGTCTTCAAGGAACCGATCATTCCGTCGGGCGCAAACAAGGGTGTTTTCCTCCTTGCGCCCTTCGTTTCCGCCGTTCTCGCAATGGCAACCTGGGCGGTTGTCCCGGTCAATGAAGGCTGGGCCATCGCCAATATCAATGTCGGCATTCTCTATATCTTCGCCATTTCTTCGCTTGAAGTTTATGGCGTGATCATGGGCGGCTGGGCCTCCAACTCGAAGTACCCGTTCCTCGGCGCGCTTCGTTCGGCGGCGCAGATGGTTTCCTACGAAGTTTCCATCGGCTTCGTGATTGTTACGGTTCTGCTCACGGTTGGCTCGCTCAACCTGACCGACATCGTGCTTTCGCAGAATACCGGCCTCGGCACCATGCTTGGCCTGCCTGCATCGTTCCTCGACTGGAATTGGCTCTGCCTGTTCCCGATGTTCGTGATCTTCTTCATCTCGGCGCTTGCTGAAACCAACCGTCCGCCTTTCGATCTTGTCGAAGCTGAATCCGAACTTGTGGCCGGTCATATGATCGAATATTCGTCCACGCCGTTCCTTCTGTTCTTCCTCGGCGAGTATGTGGCGATCACGCTGATGTGCGCCCTGATGACCACGCTCTTCCTCGGCGGCTGGCTGCCTCCGGTTGACGTATGGTTCCTCAACTGGGTTCCGGGCGTCATCTGGTTCATGCTCAAGCTCTGCTTCTGCTTCTTCATGTTCGCCATGGTGAAGGCTTTCGTACCGCGTTACCGCTATGACCAGCTGATGCGTCTGGGTTGGAAGGTTTTCCTGCCGATCTCGCTCTTCATGGTTGTCGCAACCGCGACCTTCCTCAAAGTCTTCGGTCTGGCGTAAGGAGTAATAACAATGGCTTCAATCGCTCAAGCAGCCAAATCGCTCCTTCTCAAGGAATTCGTCGGCGCGTTCTTTCTTTCCATGCGCCAGTTCTTCGCGCCGAAGGCAACGTTGAACTACCCGCATGAAAAGGGCCCGGTTTCGCCGCGCTTTCGTGGCGAACACGCGCTGCGCCGTTATCCCAACGGTGAAGAACGCTGCATCGCCTGCAAGCTTTGCGAAGCAATCTGCCCGGCGCAGGCCATCACCATTGAGGCCGGTCCGCGTCGCAACGACGGCACCCGCCGCACAGTGCGTTACGACATCGACATGGTGAAGTGCATTTATTGCGGCTTCTGCCAGGAAGCATGTCCGGTGGACGCCATCGTTGAAGGTCCGAACTTCGAGTTCGCGACCGAGACGCGCGAAGAGCTGTACTACGACAAGGACAAGCTCCTCGCCAACGGTGACCGTTGGGAACGCGAAATCGCGCGCAATATCGCGATGGATGCGCCTTATCGCTGATCGGGTTCCCGATCAGTTCGAGTGTCAGATCGGGTTTTCGATCAGTTCGACGCTCGAACAAGAGTTTATGAATAAAGCGGGCAAAGCAATAGGGCTTTGCTCACGGAAAGGTGTTGGGGGATCCCCATGCTGACAGGTATTGCGGCAGCGTTTTTCTATCTGTTCGCTTTCATCATGATCGCAAGCGCGTTCATGGTGATTGCGGCACGCAACCCCGTGCATTCGGTGCTGTTTCTGATCCTCACATTCTTCAATGCGGCAGCTCTGTTCCTGCTGACAGGGGCTGAGTTCCTCGCCATGATCCTGCTCGTCGTTTATGTCGGCGCTGTGGCGGTTCTCTTCCTCTTCGTCGTCATGATGTTGGATGTGGATTTCTCGGAACTGAAGCGCGGTGCGCTGCAATATGCGCCGGTCGGCGCTCTGGTCGGGTTGATCCTGCTGGGCGAACTGATCTTCGTATTCGCAAGCAACATGTTTGCACCGAAGCTGGGGCAGGGGTCTGTGCCGATCCCGAATATCGCCGAGCGGTCCAACACCGCTGCTCTGGGCGACATTCTCTACACCGACTTCGTCTTCTACTTCCAGGTTGCAGGTCTCGTCCTTCTGGTCGCGATGATCGGCGCCATCGTTCTGACGCTGCGGCACAAGCCGAATGTCAAGCGCCAGTCCATTCCGACCCAGGTTGCTCGCACGCCAGAAACGGCGATCGAGATCAAGCAGGTCGAAACGGGCAAAGGCATCTAAGGATAAGCATATGGAAATCGGTATCGCTCATTATCTGACCGTTTCGGCCATCCTGTTCACGCTTGGCGTCTTCGGCATCTTTTTGAACCGCAAGAATGTCATCGTTATCCTGATGTCGATCGAATTGATCCTGCTTTCGGTCAATCTCAACTTCGTGGCGTTCTCCAGCCAGCTCGGCGACATGGTCGGGCAGGTCTTCGCCCTTTTCGTTCTGACTGTTGCGGCTGCTGAAGCGGCCATCGGTCTGGCAATTCTCGTTGTTTTCTTCCGTAATCGCGGCTCCATCGCGGTGGAAGACGTCAATGTTATGAAAGGTTGACGGGCAAATGCTCTACTACGCGATCGTCTTCCTTCCGCTTATCGGCTTTCTTATTGCTGGCTTGTTCGGCAATAAGATCGGTGCGAAAGCGAGTGAATACATCACTTCCGGCCTCATGGTTATCGTCGCGATCTGCTCGTGGATCGTGTTCTTCCAGATTCCGATGGGCCATGGTGAAACTGTGCGCATTCCGGTGCTGCATTGGGTCACATCCGGTTCGCTGTCCTTCGATTGGGCGCTGCGTGTCGACACGCTGACCGGCGTCATGCTCGTTGTCGTGAACTCTGTTTCGGCTCTCGTGCATATCTATTCGATTGGATATATGCACCACGATCCGCATCGTCCGCGTTTCTTTGCCTATCTGTCGCTGTTCACCTTTGCGATGCTCATGCTGGTTACGTCGGACAATCTCGTCCAGATGTTCTTCGGCTGGGAAGGCGTTGGTCTGGCGTCCTATCTTCTGATCGGTTTCTGGTTCAAGAAGCCTTCGGCCAATGCCGCCGCCATGAAGGCCTTCGTCGTCAACCGCGTTGGTGACTTCGGCTTCCTCCTCGGTATCTTCGGTCTGTTCGCTCTGTTCCAGTCGGTCGACTACAACACGATCTTCGCTGCCGCGGCCAATTATCTGCCGGCAGAAGGCGCTGCGGATGCAGGTCAGGTCGTGCTGAACTTCCTCGGCTATGAGCTGCACAAGGAAACGGCGCTGACTGTTGTCTGCCTGCTTCTGTTCATGGGCGCCATGGGTAAGTCGGCGCAGTTCCTGCTGCACACCTGGCTTCCGGACGCTATGGAAGGCCCGACGCCTGTTTCGGCTCTCATTCACGCCGCAACCATGGTGACCGCGGGCGTGTTCATGGTCGCGCGCATGTCGCCGATCTTCGAACTGTCCCATACGGCTCTTCTGGTTGTCACCATCATCGGCGCGACCACTGCATTCTTCGCGGCAACGGTTGCCCTGGTGCAGAACGATATCAAGCGCGTTATCGCTTATTCGACCTGTTCGCAGCTTGGCTACATGTTCGTGGCTCTGGGCGTCGGCGCTTACGGCGCTGCCGTGTTCCACCTGTTCACGCACGCCTTCTTCAAGGCTCTCCTGTTCCTTTGCGCCGGTTCGGTTATCCATTCCGTGTCGGAAGAGCAGGACATGCGTCGCATGGGCGGTCTTCGTAAGCTGATCCCGGTTACCTACTGGATGATGCTCATCGGTACGGTCGCTATTACGGGTCTCGGTATTCCGGGCACGATCATCGGTACGGCTGGCTTCTTCTCGAAGGATGCGATCATCGAATCGACGTTCGCTTCGCACAGCCCGGCTGCCGGCTACGCCTTCACGCTGCTCGTCGTCTCGGCTCTGTTCACGAGCTTCTATTCCTGGCGTCTGATTTTCATGACTTTCTTCGGCAAGCCGCGCGCTTCGGCGGAAGTCATGCATCACGTCCATGAATCGCCGCCCGTGATGCTGGTTCCGCTGCTTGTACTCGCTGTCGGCGCGATCCTCGCCGGTGTTGTGTTCAAGGAATTCTTCTTCGGCCATGAATATGCCGAGTTCTGGAAGGGTGCGTTGTTCACGTCGCCGACCAACGAGATCCTGGATCATTACCACCACGTTCCGACCTGGGTTAAGCTGTCGCCTTTCACGGCTATGGTTATCGGCTTCATCGTCGCCTGGATCTTCTATATCCGGTCGCCGGAAACGCCGAAGGCACTGGCAGAGCGCCATCGCGGTCTGTACCAGTTCCTGCTGAACAAGTGGTATTTCGACGAACTCTACGACTTCCTCTTCGTTCGTCCGGCCAAGTGGCTCGGCCGTCTGTTCTGGAAGGGTGGCGACGGCTGGCTCATTGACGGCTTCGGTCCGGATGGTATCTCGGCCCGTGTGCTCGATGTCACCAACCGCGTCGTCAAGATGCAGTCCGGATATCTTTATCATTACGCATTCGCGATGCTGATCGGCGTCGCCGCGCTCGTCACCTGGATGATGCTCGGGAGCTCTTTCTGATGACCGACTGGCCAATTCTCTCAACGGTCACGTTTCTGCCGCTCGTCGGCGCGTTACTGATCCTTCTGATCAAGGACGACAGCGAGGCTTCGCGTCGCAACATCCGCAACGTCGCTTTGCTGACGACGGTGTTCGTCTTCATCCTGTCGCTCGTTGTCTGGGCCGGGTTCGATAATTCGAACCCCGGTTTCCAGATGGTCGAGCAGGCTGGCTGGATGGGTGGTGGCATCAGCTACCACATGGGCGTGGACGGCATTTCCGTCCTGTTCGTGGTGCTGTCCGCTTTCCTGATGCCGTTCTGCATTCTTGCAAGCTGGATATCGGTCGAAAAGCGCGTCAAGGAATACATGATCGCGTTCCTCATTCTGGAAACGCTCATGATCGGCGTGTTCTGCGCGCTCGACCTGTTCCTGTTCTACGTGTTCTTCGAAGCAAGCCTTATTCCGATGTTCATCATCATCGGTGTGTGGGGCGGCAAGCGCCGCGTCTATGCAAGCTTGAAGTTCTTCCTCTATACGCTGCTCGGCTCGGTGCTGATGCTCATCGCCATCATGGCCATGTACTGGCAGGCTGGCACGATGAACATCGTCGAGTTGCAGAAGTTCAGCTTCCCGGCTGGCATGCAAACATGGCTATGGCTCGCCTTCTTCGCGTCGTTCGCCGTCAAGATGCCGATGTGGCCGGTCCACACCTGGCTTCCGGATGCGCACGTTGAAGCGCCGACAGCAGGCTCGGTCATTCTGGCTGGTATCCTTCTGAAGCTCGGCGGCTACGGCTTCCTGCGCTTCTCGCTGCCGATGTTCCCGCTGGCTTCCGCCGATTTCGCGCCGCTTATCTTCACGCTATCGGTGATCGCCATCATCTACACGTCTCTGGTGGCTCTGGTTCAGGAAGACATCAAGAAGCTGATCGCTTACTCGTCCGTTGCACACATGGCCTATGTGACCATGGGTATCTTCGCGGCCAACGAGCAGGGCATTCAGGGCGCAATCTTCCAGATGTTGTCGCACGGTATCGTGTCGGGCGCGCTCTTCCTTTGCGTCGGCGTGATCTATGACCGTATGCATACCCGTGAGATCGCGGCGTTCGGCGGTCTGGTGAACAACATGCCGAAATATGCGGTGGCCTTCCTCATCTTCACGATGGCGAATGTGGGTCTGCCGGGTACTTCGGGCTTCATCGGTGAATTCCTGACGCTGTTCGGTGTGTTCCGGGTCAATACCTGGGTGGCGCTGTTCGCAACGACGGGTGTCATTCTCTCGGCGGCCTATGCGCTCTGGCTCTACCGCAAGGTGATCTTCGGCGCACTCGACAAGGAAAGCCTCAAGGCGCTCCTCGATCTGAGCCCGCGTGAGAAGATTATTCTCTATCCGCTCGTGGTACTCACCATCTTCTTCGGCGTGTATCCGGCACCGGTCTTCAATGCGACTGCAAGTGCTGTGACCGCTCTGGTTCAACATTACGACGCTGCAGTTGGCGGAGCCGCCAATGCAATGCTGGCACAGTAAGAAAATAAAGGCGTAAGGTCATGCAGACTGATCTGATAGCTCATCTGACCCTTGCAGCACCGGAGGTTCTCCTGGCTGTAGGCGCCTTGGCACTGCTCATGATTGGCGTGTTCTCTGGCGAGCGTGCAACCACGCTCGTCAACGGACTGTCCGTCGCAGTGCTGATTGCAGCGCTGGCACTGGTTGTTCTATTCCCGGCGAATGGTTCCGCTTTCGGGGGCGCCATCGTCAATGACGGCTTTGGCCGCTTCATGAAGGTGCTGACCCTGATCGGCTCCATCGTCACGCTCGTCATGTCGGTTGGTTTCGCCAAGGCGGAAAAGTTCGACAAGTTCGAGTTCCCGGTCCTGATCGTCATCTCCACGCTCGGCATGCTGCTGATGGTGTCGGCATCCAACATGCTGTCGCTCTATCTCGGTCTCGAACTGCAGTCGCTGGCGCTTTACGTGCTGGCAGCGTTCAACCGTGACAGCGTTCGTTCGACGGAAGCCGGTCTGAAGTATTTCGTTCTCGGCTCGCTGTCCTCGGGCATGCTGCTCTACGGCATCTCGCTTGTTTACGGTTACACCGGCCATATCGGCTTTACCGAAATCGCACAGGCTGTTTCGGGCGGCCAGCGTGAGCTTGGTCTGGTGTTTGGTCTGGTCTTCATTCTGGCCGGTCTGGCATTCAAGATTTCCGCCGTTCCGTTCCATATGTGGACGCCGGATGTCTATGAAGGCGCGCCGACCCCGGTAACGGCCTTCTTTGCCGCTGCTCCGAAGATGGCCGCTATGGCGCTCATCATCCGCGTCGTCTCGGAAGCCTTCGCTCCGGTCACCCATGACTGGCAGCAGGTTGTGATCTTCATTGCAATCGCATCGATGGTTCTGGGTGCATTCGCCGCTATTGGCCAGCGCAACATCAAGCGTCTAATGGCTTATTCCTCCATCAGTCACATGGGCTATGCCCTTGTCGGTCTCGCTGCCGGTACGGCTGTGGGCGTGAAGGGCGTGGCGATCTACATGGCAATCTATCTTGCCATGACGCTCGGCACCTTTGCCTTCATTCTCGCCATGCGCACCAAGGACGGCAATGTCGAAAACATTGGTGATCTGGCCGGTCTGTCGCGCACCAATCCGGTGCTGGCAACGATCATGACGATCTTCCTGTTTTCGCTCGCTGGTATCCCGCCGATGGCTGGCTTCTTCGGCAAGTGGTATACCTTCCTCGCTGCTGTTCAGGCTGGTCTTTATCCGCTGGCTATCATCGGTATCGTGGCGTCGGTCGTGGGTGCATTCTACTATCTGCGCATGATCAAGATCATGTGGTTCGATGAGCCAGTCGGTGGTTTCGTGCCGGTCGCGGGCGAGCTGCGTCTCGTTCTCGGCGTCACGGGTGCTTTCGTGCTCTTCTACGTCTTCCTTGCTGGCCCAATCGGCGGATTTGCCGAAGCCGCAGCAAAGACGTTCTTCTAAGTAAACGGCAGCAGGTGATCGAATGCATTTCGCGCTTTCGCCTGTCGCCGAAAATGCTGGCTACCGTCTCGAGGTTTTCGAGACGGTAGGCTCCACCAATGCAGTGGCTCTGGAACGGGCTACGGCAGGTGATCCGGGCAAGCTGTGGCTTGTCTCGAAAAGACAGGAAAGCGGGCGTGGAAGACGCGGTCGTGCCTGGTCTACACCGGAAGGCAATCTGGCCTCCACACTTCTTCTGATTGAATCCTATGAGTTGAAAACGGCGGCAACGCTCGGTTTCGTTGCTGGCCTGTCGCTCGCTGATGCGCTGGAAGCGGCTTTTGCAGCAACCGGACCAGCGGTACCGCCGAAGATCGGTCTGAAATGGCCCAATGATGTGCTGCTGGATGGCGCAAAGCTGTCGGGCATTCTGCTGGAATCGTCGATTCTTGCGAAGGATCGCTTTGCGGTCGCTATCGGTATCGGCACCAATATCGTGGCTTTCCCCGATGATCTGCCCTATGCCGCGACCTCGCTGAATGCGCTTGGCAGCAAGTGCGACGCCGAGACATTGTTTGCCGCTCTTTCCGACGCATGGTCGGTCAATTACCGTATCTGGGACGAAGGGCGCGGGCTTGATGCCA
>Ga0153948_1000830_pt1 | contig 16820 bp, 15 predicted proteins | sample TSNJ032MetaG_FD_104696 | JGI IMG/M metagenome (GOLD analysis project Ga0153948, IMG submission 104696) | Attine ant fungus gardens microbial communities from New Jersey, USA - TSNJ032 MetaG | ecosystem: Host-associated > Fungi > Mycelium > Unclassified | place: USA: New Jersey, Wharton State...
ATCATGGCGTCGGAAGCCGCGGCCACGATCTTCTCGCGCAACAGCGCACCGCCGCCGCCCTTGATGAGCGAAAGCTCGCCATTGACTTCGTCAGCGCCGTCAATGGTCAGATCGAGATGCGGGGTTTCTTCCAGTGTTGTGAGGGGAACGCCCAGTTCCTGACACAGGCTGGCGGTGCGTTCAGATGTCGGCACACCGATGATCTTGAAACCGCCCTGCACTTTTTCGGCCAGCAGACGCACGAATTCTTCTGCCGTGGAGCCGGTGCCGATGCCAAGACGCATACCGTCCTTGACATGCGTCAGTGCCTCGGCTGCGGCGGCGATCTTCAGCTTGCGTGCTTCGTCCATGAAAGAAATCCTAGCATATCCTCCGGGTTGACCCGGCGGATTCTCGTCCCAATTCGGTTCGCCTCTAGCACGCGTGGGCATCACAACAAAGCATCTATTTAAATATGACGCAGAATTTCACATCTGCGCGACTAAAGAACCTACCCTTGAGCCACCGTGCGCTATCGGTTACGTATGCCTGACCCCATCTATGCGAAAGACCCATTATGTCCGTTGCCAGTGCCAAGCCCATCATCGTTTTCGATCTCGACGGCACGCTCGTCGATACCGCGCCGGACCTTCTCGACAGTCTCAATCATTGCCTGTCCATTTCAGGCCTCAAGGCGGCAGATCGCTCAGCTTTGCGCCGCTTTGTCGGTCAGGGCGGACGCACCATGATCGAGCGCGCCTTTGCCGCCCAGCAGACGCAGATTGATGAAACGCGTCTCGACCAGCTGGTGGAAGAGTTCCGCGAGCATTATGCAGACAATATGCCCGGACATTCCACCTTTTTCCCCGGCGTGCTGGAAGCGCTCGACCGGTTTCAGGCACACGGCTTCGAACTGGCTGTCTGCACGAACAAGTTCGAATCTCTTTCGGTCAAGCTGCTGACCTCGATGGGCGAAGCCGCGCGCTTTGCCGCCATTTGCGGTGCAGACACATTTGCCTGGCGCAAGCCTGATCCGCGCCATCTCACCGACACTATTGCCCGCGCAGGCGGCAATCGGGATCGCGCGCTTATGGTTGGCGACAGCCGCACAGATATCGACACAGCCAAGGCTGCTGGTATTCCCGTGGTGGCCGTCGATTTCGGCTATACCGACCTTCCGGTCCAGCATTACGAGCCGAGCCGCGTGATTTCGCATTATGACGAGTTCACCCTCGAAATGGCTGAACAGCTGATCAACGCGGTCGCAGACCCCGTCTGAAAGGATACAGAACGGTGAAAAATACAGTTTTTCAGTTTGTTACACTGGCTTTTTCAACTGTTCTGGTATCAGGCGCTTTCGCTCAGGAAAAATCTGCGCCCGGTCTTCCGGGCGTTGAAGCACAAAAGCCGCTTGTTTCAGCTCCGCCGCCCGCCCCGGAACCGGATCAGTCTCCGAAGGGAAACTGGAAGAACTTTCGCGTTGGCAACACCGATGTGTCTGTTTCGGGCGATATCATCATCGATGTCGGCACCGGCCAAGGCGGCTCCCGTCACCGATAGCCGTTAGCTTCGGGCTGAACCCGCCAGAGCCGACCAGACGGCTGGAAGCAAACCGGGCAGGTCTTCGGCAATCAGTCCGTGACCGAAGCGCCGACCGGCATCGGCATGTGCCCAGACAGCAGCACAGGCAGCTTCAAAGGGCGGCATTCCCTGCGCCAGCAATCCGCCCACAATGCCTGCCAGAACATCGCCAGACCCCGCAGTCGCCAGAAGCGGTGTTCCATTCGCATTGATCGCGGCGCGACCATCCCGCGCGGCAATGACTGTATCCGGCCCCTTATAGATCACCACCGCATTGGCGAGAGCCGCAGCCTTCCGCGCCTTGTCCAGCTTTGACGCTTCTTCACTAGCGACATCCGGGAAGAGCCGACGGAACTCCCCTTCGTGAGGCGTCAGAACAAGCACAGACTTTGCGTCTTTTCTGGCCTCGAACAGTTCACGCGGGTTCTTTTCAAATGCCGTTATGCCGTCTGCATCCAGCACAAGCCCGTTAAGCGCAGGAAACGCCGTTGCCGAACCTGCGGCCAGCATGAGCGCATGCTCGCGTGCGAGAACCGCATTTCCATAGCCGGGGCCGAGCACAACTGATGCGACTTTTCGATCAGCGACGAAATCCCGCACATCCTTGGCGCTGCGGGTTTCACGCACCATAGTGCTGGTGACATGGGCCGCATTGATGGACACGGCGTCTGGCGGCGACAACAGCGTTACGGCTCCAGCACCGCTTCTGGCCGCAGCCAGCGCCGACAGCCGCGCTGCCCCTGTGGCGTGCATCCCGCCGGAAAAGACGGCGACATGGCCACGGCTGTATTTATGCACGTTGACGTTCAGGACTGGCAGGTCCTCAACCCACAAACCGGGGGCGTTTTCATGCACCTGCGGGTCAATAGTGTCCAGCACGCGATCCGGAATTCCGATATCCGCAACATGAAGAACACCGCATAAGGCCCTGCCCGGCTGCAATAAATGGCCGGGCTTCTTGCGAAAGAATGTGACCGTCGCACGCGCCTTGACGGCCACGCCCAGTATCTGCCCGCTGGCGCCCGACACACCGCTTGGCAGATCGACAGCGACAACCGGAATGTCAGAAGCGTTGATGGCGTCGATTGCCACGCCTTCCGCACCATGAACGTCGCGGGTCAGTCCAGCGCCATAAATGGCGTCGATGACGCCGGAAAAACTCGCGGGCGAAAATTCGTTGATGCTGCGCACCTCGCCCTTGTGAAACAGCGAGGCCCGAAGCGCATCAGAGCCCTTTCGTGGTGGCGCGACACTGAAGCACACCACTTCGAAACCCGCTTCCAGAAGATATTGTGCTGCGACATAACCGTCACCGCCATTATTGCCCGGCCCACACAAAACCGCGACAGGCCCCTTGTTGGCGAACATGCGCCGTGCGACATCCGCAACGGCCCGTCCAGCCGCCAACATCAGGGAAAAGCCGTCTCGTACGCCATTATCCATGGTCCAGCGGTCCGCTGCGGCCATTTCGTCGGGCGAAAGCAATTCCAACATCGCACACCTGTTTCGTAAGACGGGTTTTGGGGTGATTAAACACGCGGCAGAGGGCTTTGTGCAAGAGAGCCTATATTTGTCGCAAATTGATTACTTTTTAATCATACATTCAGTATCGGGATCACTCTTCCACACCCCAGCAACAGGCACCGCCTTGCAAATGTGCCGCCTTTAGTGCCAGTCTGCTAAGGAAATGGAAGAGAAGAGAAAATTTTGCCTAAGTTTTCCAAACTGGCACGCTTCATGCTTCTCCTACAGTGAAACGGGCACAACGCTCATTTCTGAAGAAAAGCGGAGACCATTCTCTGATGAAAAAGATCGAAGCCATTATTAAGCCCTTCAAACTCGATGAAGTGAAGGAAGCCCTTCAGGAAGTCGGCTTGCAGGGCATTACTGTCATCGAAGCCAAGGGTTTTGGACGACAGAAAGGTCATACCGAGCTTTACCGCGGCGCCGAATATGTCGTCGACTTTCTTCCCAAGGTGAAAGTCGAAGTCATTGTAGCGGATGAAACCGTGGACAACGCGATTGAAGCCATCCGCAAGGCAGCCCAGACGGGTCGCATCGGCGACGGCAAGATTTTCGTCTCCAACATTGAAGAAGTCATTCGTATCCGCACCGGTGAATCCGGCGTGGACGCCATCTGATTGACATCAGCCTACCTATCCTTCGTCGTGCAAACAGGGAATTAAAATGACGACCGCCAACGATATTCTGAAACAGATCAAAGACAACGACATCAAGTTTGTCGACCTTCGCTTCACCGATCCGAAGGGCAAGCTCCAGCACGTCACGATGGATATCGGCCTTGTTGACGAAGAAATGTTCGTTGACGGCGTCATGTTCGACGGTTCGTCGATCGCTGGCTGGAAGGCCATCAACGAATCCGACATGGTTCTGATGCCTGATCCGACAACGGCTCATATCGATCCGTTCTTCGCACAGTCCACGCTGGTCATTCTTTGCGACATTCTCGAGCCGATCTCGGGCGAGGCTTACAGCCGCGATCCGCGCACGACCGCAAAGAAGGCAGAAGCCTACATGAAGTCGCTCGGCATCGGCGACACGGTCTATGTCGGCCCGGAAGCTGAATTCTTCGTCTTCGATGACGTGAAGTACAAGGCTGACCCGTACAATACCGGCTTCAAGCTTGACTCGACCGAACTGCCGTCCAACGACGACACCGACTATGAAACCGGCAATCTCGGCCACCGTCCGCGCGTCAAGGGCGGCTATTTCCCTGTTCCGCCGATCGACAGCTGCCAGGACATGCGTTCTGAAATGCTCACCGTTCTGACGGAAATGGGCGTAACGGTTGAAAAGCATCACCACGAAGTGGCGGCTGCGCAGCACGAACTGGGCGTGAAGTTCGACTCGCTCGTTCGCAACGCCGACAAGATGCAGATCTTCAAATATGTCGTGCATCAGGTTGCCAATGCCTATGGCAAGACCGCAACCTTCATGCCGAAGCCGATTTTCGGCGACAACGGCTCGGGCATGCACGTTCACTTCTCGATCTGGAAAGACGGCAAGCCGACCTTTGCTGGCAATGAATATGCCGGTCTGTCGGAAAACTGCCTGTTCTTCATCGGCGGCGTCATCAAGCACGCCAAGGCTGTGAACGCATTCACCAACCCGTCGACCAACTCGTACAAGCGTCTGGTTCCGGGCTATGAAGCTCCGGTTCTGCTGGCCTACTCGGCACGCAACCGTTCGGCTTCCTGCCGTATTCCATTCGGCTCCTCGCCGAAGTCGAAGCGTCTGGAAGTTCGCTTCCCGGATCCGGCTGCCAATCCATATCTCTGCTTCGCAGCGCTGCTGATGGCTGGCCTCGACGGCATCAAGAACAAGATCCACCCTGGCCAGGCCATGGACAAGGATCTGTACGACCTGCCGGCAAAGGAACTGAAGAAGATCCCAACCGTTTGCGGCTCGCTTCGTGAAGCGCTGCAGGCAGTCGACAAGGATCGCGAATTCCTGAAGGCCGGCGGCGTGTTCACCGACGACCAGATCGACTCGTTCATCGAACTGAAGATGGCCGAAGTGATGCGTTACGAAATGACCCCGCATCCGGTCGAATTCGACATGTACTACTCGGTCTAATCAACGGGTAAACGGGGGCGCTTGCGCTCCCGCAACTCCAAGAGTTACCGAGGGGAACGACGCGTTTTTAAAAACGCGCAAAAGAAAACCCGGTCTTATGGCCGGGTTTTCTTTTTGTATTCAGTACTTTGAAGAAGCTATCTAGAGCATTTCCAGCAAAAGTGCGTAGCGGTTTTGCGTAGGATAATGCGTACAGCTCTAAGAATTGAATTCAGAGCGCCTTGAGTATACGCGCCGCAATCATCATTTCAACTTCGCGCGCCTTGCGTCGCGCTGCAGCTTCGGCGTCTTCGCCCCACTGCTCAGTCGTCCAGTCTTCATCGATATGCGCCAGCGCCCAGCCGTCTTCGGCGGACCCCTCTTCCTTGGCAATAGCCAGCGCAATGATGGCCGAACCGGTCAGTGTCGTCATCGTATGAAGCGACGCGAGCGCAATCGGATTATTGAACGCCGACAGATGAATGCCAAATGCCGTGATCGCCTCACGCGGCTGCTCGACATGCATCACACCTTCGGCGAGCGCAAACCGAGCGCCAAGGGTTTCCGCCCAATCAATCAGCGGATCCCAGCGCGCTGTCTGGCGGGAAACAAGTTCCTGTGGTGCGTCGGCGCGATAGCACAGCAAATCGGTGCCTGCGAAACGCAACACATCCTCAAGCACCGCCTGCGGATCCTGTGCGATGCCGTCAATAGCGGTGTTCACAAGCCGGGTGGCAGGCATTTTACCCGGATCGATAACCTTTTCCTGCGCGCGGAACTCTTCCGCGATGATTTCTGCCGCAGCAGCTGTCGGCAGCAGCAGCAGACTGCGCGCTGGCGTCTTCACCGGGCGACCATCGAGATGAACCGCAAAGCCACCGTCTACTTCGGCAACGTCCACCTGCTCATAGAAGCGCTTCGGTAGTTGTGCCTGCATCAGCTTCTGGGCCCGAATGACGGGGTTTTCGTCGGAAAGCTGCTTTCCGGCTTCAAGATCGCTCAAAGTATCACGCATGGAGGTCTTTCCAACTTTTTACAGTGCATCCATCGCTTTGAGCAACGGATGAAGGTCGTGCGGCGTGCTCAATATATGCTGCGCACCGGCTTCGACGAGCGCTTGGCGGTCATGATAACCCCATGACACACCTGCCGCCAGAGCGCCCGCTGAGCGAGCCATCTGCATATCGTAGATCGCATCGCCGATAACAATGGTTCGGTCGGGTTCTATCCCCATTTCAGCGCAGGATTCAAGCACCATTGCCGGATGCGGCTTGGACGGGCAATCGTCTGCCGTGCGGATAACCAGAAAATGCTTGCCGATGCCATGGCGCTCGAACACCGCATGGACGCCACGACGCGACTTGCCGGTGACAATACCCAGGAGAAGATCGTCCCGCTCTCCAAGTTCGGTCAGAAGCGGCAGAATGCCATCATAAAGCGGTTCCGCAAAATCCGGCGCCTGACGCAAGCGGATGAAATTTTCCTTATAGCGCTGCGTCAGCCAATCGACCTGCTCGTCTGGCTCGCGCCCCAGCAATCGCGCTATGGCCAAAGGAAGCGACAGAGCGATGATCGAATGCGTCTGGGCCTGTTCTGGCGGCGTCGGCCCTGCATCGGCAAAGCTTTCCGCCATGCAGCGGTGAATGAAGTCACCGCTATCGACCAGAGTGCCGTCGCAATCGAAAAGAACAAGTTTCATCGTGCTGTTGCCACCTTTGCCGGTCGATTGATGATTATCAAGCCGAGACCGATCAGGATCAAGGCTGCGAATATCTTCCAGCTCAACGCTTCACCCAGAACAATGCCGCTCAACAACACGCCGAAGGCGGGCGTGAGAAAGGCAAAGTTGGAAAGTTTCGACGCCGGATAGCGGTTTACCATCCAGAACCAGAGCGGATAGGTGAAAGCGACCACGAAGAAGGACTGAAACAGCAGCGAAATCACCGAAAGCACATTCGGATCGCGAACGAGCGGACCGGCAAGGCCGATAAACGGCAACGGAACCAAAGTCGCAATGACAAGCTGGTAGAGCAGAATTTTCTCCGGAACGGCATAAGCAAGTTTGCTGCGCTTGATGACGAGTGTGGTCAGCCCCCAGAGGATGCCGGAAACGAGCGCCAGAAGATCGCCATAGAACGCATATGGCCCCGGTCGGCTGACATGGTCGGAAAAGACGATGAACACGCCGAGAAAAGCCACGCACATGCCGACAAAGGCCCTGACGGACATGCGCTCGCCAAGCAGGAAATGGCTGCCAATCGCCACCCAGAACGGCATGACATTCATCATCAGGGTCACGCGGCTGACATTTGTCAGGTCCATCGAGATGAAAATCAGCACGAATTCAGTGCCGAAGAGCAATCCGGCAAGGATGCCGGGCAGCAGAGTCCCGTCTTTCCTGAACAGCGGAATGCGCCGCCAGAAACACCAGAGAAACACGCATATCCCGCCCAAAACTGAACGGGCGGATGCCATCAGCATTGGGTTGAAACCCTGATTGCCGATCTTCACGGCAACCTGATTGAGCCCCCAGCTGAACATGATGAAGATGACCAGAGCAATGGCCAACCCATCGAAAGAAGCCCGGCCTTGCGCCGTCCCCCCATTTTCCCCTGCCATTTCACTTCTTCTTTATGTTGTCAGTCTTCCGCACTGTCCTCGTCGAAGCCAAGCAGGTTCCACGATTGCACCATATGCGGCGGCAACGGCGCAGTCACGTCGATGATCCCGCCCGATGGGTTTGGGATGCGGATGCGACGCGCATGCAGGTGCAGGCGCTTCTGGATGCCGCCGGGGAACTCCCAGTTCTGGTCGGCTTCGAAATATTTCGGGTCACCAATGATCGGATGGCCGATATAGGCGGCGTGGACACGCAGCTGGTGCGTGCGGCCCGTATAAGGCTCCATTTCCAGCCAGGTGAGATTGTTGCCCACCTTTTCGATGATGCGGTAATAGGAAACCGCATGATCGGAATCCGGCTCACCGTGCTGGCAAACGCGCATCTTGTCGCCATCCGGCGTCTGGTCCTTGACCAGCCAGGTCGAAATCTTGTCTTCGCGCTTGCGCGGAACGCCCTTCACCAAGGCCCAGTAGGTCTTTTTCGTGTCACGCTCGCGAAATGCGGCGGTCAAAGCCTGCGCAGCGCCACGTGTACGGGCAACGACCAGAACTCCAGACGTATCGCGGTCGATGCGGTGAACCAGACGGGGCTTCTCGCCTCTTTTATTGCGCCAGCGTTCCAGCATGCCGTCGACATGACGCGTCAATCCCGAGCCGCCCTGCACCGCCAGACCTGCAGGCTTGTTGAAGACGAACACCTTCGGGTCTTCATAAATCAGCATTTGCGAGAGAACGTCGCCGTCCTGCTGGCTGCGGATGGTGCGCGCCGTAACCGGACCTGTCGCTTTCTCATCGACGCCCAGCGGCGGGATACGAACCATCTGGTTGGCCTGAAGGCGCGTATCGGCCTTGGCACGACCGCCATCGACGCGAACCTGACCGGAACGCAGCAGTTTTTGCAGATGACCAAAGCCCAGCCCAGGAAAGTGAACCTTGAACCAGCGATCAAGACGCATGCCCGCCTCGCTCGTATCCACAATCTTCTGTTCAACGCCTGCCATGGAGAAACCCGATCAATATCTTTTGGGGCGCGACCGTGCGCGCCAACTCGTTAATCCTGTCAATAGACGTGAGTTTCCCCGATTGCTAGTGCAATTCCGGAAAACTGCGATTTGAAGCCTTTCACGCCGCTTCCAGCCGATATTTGGCGAAAAAGGCCTGAATCTTCACACTCAGTTACACACGTTTTTAATTTATGGTTGGTTCTGACACCCAATAGCCACTTCTTCCCGACATTAGATATTGATAGAACAGTGGGGTCGTACCATTTAGCCCCGTAAATAGAACGAGCGGGAGTGCGAAAGTGTCATTGCTCAAAATATACTGGCGAGCCATGGAATATCTTGCGGTCGAGAAAGCCGCAACGATATCGATGTGTGTTGCGAGTGTCCTCGTTGCCCTTGTTACGCTGGCCGAACCAATCCTGTTCGGTCAGGTCATTCAGGCTATCTCGGATAAGGGAGACATTGTCTCGCCTTTGTCCATGTGGGCCGCACTTGGCGTCTTCAACATCATCGCAGCCGTTTTCGTGGCGCGTGGTGCGGATCGCCTTGCGCATCGCCGCCGTCTCGGCGTGATGATCGACTCCTATGAGCGCCTGATCACCATGCCGCTCGGCTGGCATCAGAAGCGCGGCACGTCCAATGCCCTGCACACGCTGATCCGCGCAACGGATTCGCTCTTCACGCTCTGGCTTGAATTCATGCGTCAGCACCTGACCACCGTTGTGGCTCTGGCAACGCTCATTCCGGTCGCCATGAACATGGACATGCGCATGTCGCTCGTCCTGATCGTGCTCGGCGTGATCTATGTCATGATTGGCCAGCTGGTCATGCGCAAGACCAAGGACGGCCAGATGGCTGTCGAAAAGCACCATCACAAGCTGTTCGAGCATGTCAGCGATACGATCAGCAATGTCTCGGTCGTGCAGAGCTATAACCGCATTGCCTCTGAAACACAGGCGCTGCGCGACTATGCGCGCAATCTGGAAAAGGTACAGTTTCCAGTTCTCAACTGGTGGGCGCTTGCCAGCGGTCTGAACCGCATGGCTTCGACCTTCTCCATGGTGGTCGTGCTGGTTCTCGGCGCTTATTTCGTGACCAAGGGTCAAATGCGCGTTGGTGATGTGATTGCCTTTATCGGCTTTGCACAGCTGATGATTGGCCGTCTCGACCAGATCAGCGCCTTCATCAACCAGACCGTGACGGCACGCGCCAAGCTCGAAGAATTCTTCGAAATGGAAGACGCAACTGCCGATCGTCAGGAACCGCAGAATGTGGCCGATCTGGAGAACGTCAAGGGCGACATCGTTTTCGACAATGTTACGTTCGAGTTCCCGAATTCGGGTCAGGGCGTTTATGACGTGTCGTTCGAGGTAAAGCCGGGCCAGACGGTCGCCATCGTCGGTCCGACCGGTGCGGGTAAAACCACGCTGATCAATATTCTCCAGCGTGTGTTCGACCCGGCTGCTGGTCGCGTGCTGATCGACGGTGTTGATACGCGCACTGTCAGCCGTCGCTCGCTGCGTCATGCGATTGCCACCGTGTTTCAGGATGCTGGCCTCTTCAACCGTACCGTTGAGGAAAATATTCGCGTCGGTCGTGAAAATGCCTCGCATGAAGAAGTCCATGCAGCAGCCAAGGCTGCCGCAGCCCACGACTTCGTTCTTGCCAAGGCCAATGGTTACGACACGGTCGTCGGCGAACGCGGTTCGCAGCTTTCCGGTGGCGAACGCCAGCGTCTGGCTATTGCCCGTGCAATCCTGAAGGATTCTCCGATCCTCGTGCTCGACGAAGCGACTAGCGCGCTCGACGTCGAGACCGAAGAAAAGGTGAAGCAGGCTGTGGATGATCTCAGTCATAACCGCACCACCTTTATCATCGCGCACCGTCTGTCGACGGTCCGCTCAGCGGATCAGGTTCTGTTCATGGACAAGGGCCATCTGGTCGAACGCGGCAGCTTCGATGAGCTTGCAGCCCGTGGCGGTCGTTTCTCCGACCTGCTCCGTGCCGGTGGCCTGGCTCTCGAAGACAAGCAGACCAAAAAGCCTGCTGAGAGCGGCGCAGAAGATAATGCAGAAGGCAGCAATGTGATGCCCTTCCCGGCGCGCGCCTGATCGCTGAGACAGCAAACAACAAAAAGCCCGGCAGAGATGCCGGGCTTTTAATTTTAGGCAGGAATTTCGAAACGCAGCCCGTCATAACCGGGCTCAACATTATCAGGCGTTTCACGCAACACTGTCTCGTAGTCGAGCGGCACATGCATATGCGTTAGGATTGCCCGCTTTGGCGCGAACAGCTCGATCCATTCAAGCGCCTGCTCGAGTGAGAAATGGCTCGGATGCGGGCGATATTGCAAAGCCCCGAGGATCAGCACATCGGCATGACGGACATAACGCAGGCTCTCATCCGGGAACGCGCTGACATCCGTGCAATAGACGACGCTGCCAATGCGGAAACCGAGTGACTCGATATCGCCATGGATCTGCCGGAACGGCTCAAACCGGATTCCCCCGCCTGCACCGTCGATGGTGAAAGGTGTCTCGGCTGCAATATCATGCATGCTCAGGATTGGCGGATAGCTTGACCCCGCCGGTGTCTCGAAACAATAACCGAAAGCGTCGTACAGTCGGTTGCGCGTGAAGCGGTTGGCATAGACATCCATCAACCGCCGATTATCCACCACATAGGTGCGCAGATCGTCGATGCCGTGAATATGGTCGGCATGCGGATGGGTATAGACCGCCGCATCCAGCGAATGCACGCTGGCATCGATCATCTGCGTGCGGAAATCCGGTCCCGTATCAATCACCACCGTGGTGTGATTGCCGCGCTCGTTAAAACGTTCCACCAGCAAGGATGTGCGGGTGCGACGGTTTTTCGGGTTTTGCGGATCACAATTGCCCCAATCGCCATTGATGCGCGGTACGCCGGGCGACGAACCGCAGCCCAGAACCGTGAAACGCAAGCAATTTCGGGGAGAAGCCACGCTCAAACTTCCTCTGCCGGCCGAGGCATTTTGGAAAACAGCCTGAACACGTTGTCGCTGGTGATACGCGCGACTTCGTCATTGCTCACGCCAATCGTCTCGGCCAGCATGGCAGCGGTGTGCTGCACGAAAGACGGTTCGTTGCGCTTACCGCGATGCGGCAGCGGTGCAAGGAACGGCGCATCCGTTTCCACCAGAAGGCGGTCACGCGGAACAATGGTCGCTATTTCGCGGATTTCCGGCGAGTTCTTGAAAGTCAGAATGCCCGAGAAGGAAACATAGCCGCCCAGTTCAATGCCTTTTTCCGCCAGTGCTCGTCCGGAAGAAAAGCAATGGAGAATGAAAGGGAAAGCACCCTTGGCCGTTTCCTGTTCCAGAATTTCGGCCATGTCGTCGTCCGCACTGCGCGCATGGATGACAAGCGGCAGCTGTGTCCGGCGCGCGGCTTCGATGTGAACGAGGAAGCCCTGACGCTGCGCTTCTGGCGGAGCGTAGTCGTAATGATAATCGAGACCCGCCTCGCCTATGGCGACAACCTTTGGGTGTTCCGCAAGGCGCACAAGATCATCAGCCGTAATGTCCAGTTCTTCATGCGCGTTATTTGGATGGGTGCCGACCGAGCAATAGACGGACTCATAGGCTTCCGCGATGGCGCGGATCGTATCGAATTTGCGAACCCGCGTGGAGATCGTCACCATACGCTTGATCCCGGCGTCGAGCGCGCGCTGCACAACAGCATCGCGCTCCGGCTCGAAATCGGCAAAATCGAGGTGACAATGGCTATCGACAAGCATCATCGAACTCAGTTCTGCTCTTCTGTTTCCACATAGCGCGGGAAAACCGGCTGCGGGGCTGGCAGATCGGCACCGCCAACCAGCTGGCTTGCCGCCACGTCGGTGAACTGACGCTTATCGGCAGGGACCGCCAGAATGTCGAGCAGCTTTTCTGCCGACTGCGGAATGAAAGGCTGCACCATGATGCCGACACGGCGAATGACTTCCGCCGTCACATAGAGCACGGTGCCCATGCGCGCCGGATCGGTCTTGCGCAGCGCCCAAGGCTCCTGCCCCGCGAAATAACGGTTGGCTTCCGCGACAACGGCGAAGATTGCGCCGAGCGCCAGATGCAGCGCCTGATCGTCCATAGCTTTACGCGCCGTTTCCAGCGCCGCGTCAGCCTGATCGAGAATGGCCTTGTCGGCATCCGAGAATTCGCCCGGCTGCGGAACCTTGCCTTCGCAATTCTTCGCAATCATCGACAGTGAACGCTGCGCCAGATTGCCAAGGTCGTTGGCGAGATCGGCATTGGTGCGGTTAACAATGGCGTCATGGCTGTAGCTGCCATCCTGACCGAACGGCACTTCACGCATCAGGAAGTAACGCAGCTGATCCAGACCGTAACGCTCGACAAGACCGAACGGATCGATCACGTTGCCGAGCGACTTCGACATTTTCTCGCCGCGGTTGAACAGGAAGCCGTGTGCAAATACGCGCTTCGGCAGCGGAATCCCTGCCGACATCAGGAATGCAGGCCAATAGACGGCGTGGAAGCGCGAAATATCCTTGCCGATAATATGCGCATCGGCTGGCCAATAGGCCCACTTGTCGCTGGTCGTATCGGGATAGCCGAGCGCTGTGATGTAGTTTGTCAGCGCATCGACCCAGACATACATCACGTGCTTTTCGTCACCCGGCACCGGAATGCCCCAATCGAAAGTGGTGCGCGAAATCGACAGGTCCTTCAGACCGGACTTCACAAAGCTCACAATTTCATTGCGGCGCTCGGCAGGCATGATGAAGCCCGGATTCTTTTCATAAAGCTCGAGCAGCTTGTCCTGATATTGCGAAAGACGGAAGAAATAGCTTTCCTCTTCAACCCACTCGACAGGCGTGCCTTGTGGACCGTAGCGAACATTATCCGCACGGACTTCGGTTTCTTCCTCGCCGTAATAGGCTTCGTCGCGAACCGAGTACCAGCCCGCATAGCCGCCCTTATAGATGTCGCCATTGGCGGCCATTGCCTGCCAGATGGCCTGGCTGGCCTTGTAATGGCGCTCTTCGGAGGTGCGGATATAGTCGTCGTTCGAGCTGTTCAGCACCTCGGCCATGCGACGGAAAGCTTCGGTATTGCGGTCTGCAAGCTCGCGAGGCGAGATGCCTTCCTTGCGCGCGCTTTGCAGCATCTTGATACCATGCTCATCCGTACCGGTCAGGAAATGCACATCCTTGCCGTTCAGGCGCTGAAAACGCGCCATCGCGTCGGTCGCAATCAATTCATAAGCGTGACCGATATGCGGCTTGCCATTGGGGTAAGCAATCGCGGTGGTGATATAGTATTTTTCGCGGCTCATTATGGACCCGGTCTTTCGATGTTTGAAAGCGCGCCTGACCGTTTGCGGGAACGATCACCAGACACACACAAGAGAAAATCGTCGGCTGTGACATAAACCATGTGAGCGGTCATGTCACGCCACAGTGCAGCAAGTTGGGCTTATCTGGAGCTACGACCCGGCACCGGCGTGAAAAGCGCGATGCGTCTTCTCCAGCAGGATCACAACCGCTTGCTTGCGATCAAGATTATAGGTTTCGGCATCGACGATCTCGCGACCGAGATCGCTCCAGAATCGTGACCACTGATCGGCCTCGCGCAATTGTCCGGCCTCGGCGCGCCTGCGCGCTTCGGCGGCGATGCGCTCCATCAGGTGGTCGCGGAACAGTTGGTACTGTATTTCAGCCTCACGACCGGTCAGCACACTGGCCAGCGCCTGCGCCTTGGGCAGATCGAAAGCGGGCCTTTCCAGTATGCCATCGACCGTGTCTGAAATCTCAATGCCGCCATGAGCGAGAAGCAGAAGCGCCTTGCGCACGCTACCTTCTGCGCGTTCCAGCAGCGTCGGCGTGACACTTGCCGCATCCAGTCCGATATGCGCGCCCACATGGGCCAGCGCATCCTTCATTGCCGCCTCGTCTAGCGGACGCAGCTGGATGCTCTGGCAGCGCGAGCGGATGGTCGGCAAAAGGCGACCGGATGAATGCGAAACCAGAACGAACAGCGCACGCGCTGGCGGTTCTTCCAGCGTTTTCAAAAGCGCATTGGCCGCATTACGGTTCATGTCATCGGCAGGATCGACGATAACGATACGCCATGCATGGTCCGAAGCGGTGCGTGTGAGAAAATGCGTGACGCGGCGGATTTCTTCCACCGTGATGCCGGTACGAAATTTGCCGGTTTTCTGATCGAATGGGCGGTTGATGTGCAACACCGCCGGGTGCATTCCACCCGCGATCTGTCGCCAAAGTGGTCTCGCGAAATCCGGCGTGCCGATGTCTTCCGGCGCATTGGCCTGATCGCCATGGCTCAGCATATGCCCCGCCAGATGAAAGCCCAGCGTCGCCTTGCCAATGCCCTGCTCGCCCTCAAGCAGCAACGCATGATGCATCCGGCCCTCACGATAGGCCTGCGCCAGAAAGCGCGTCACCTCTCCGTGGCCGGTCAGGTAATCACTCGCGGACGGCTCCGGAATGCCTTCAATGGAATCATGCGCCTTGGGGACGTCGAGTTCGTCGATCACAACAGCCCCTTCTTCTTCAGGAGTTCACTGGCCAGTGCGCCGATATCCTCGGCAATTTCTTCCTGCGGTCGATCAGCCGCAACAACCTTGCAGCGCTCAGGCTCCGCTTCCGCAATAGCCAGAAATGCCTGACGGCGCGCCTCATGCACGGCAATATCTTCCTTTTCAAAACGATCCGCAGTCTCGTTTCCGCGGCGTTTCCCGGCACGGGAAAGCCCTTTTTCAGCCGGAATATCGAGAATGACCGTCATATCGGGAACGGCCCCATCGATTGCTATGCGTTCAATCGCCGCCATATAGGTCGCATCGAGATTGCCGGTCACACCCTGATAGGCACGGCTGGAATCGATGAACCGATCACACAGCACCACGCGCCCCTCGGCCAGTGCCGGGCGGATCAGCTGGTCAACATGATCGGCGCGGGCAGCTGCAAACAACATTGCCTCCATGGCCGGACCATAGCTTTCGGCATTGCCACTCAGGATAACGTGCCGCACAGCCTCGGCACCCGGCGAACCGCCGGGTTCGCGCGTAATGACGGGATCAAATCCGTTTGCGCGCAAATATTTGGCCAGCAAGGCGATCTGCGTCGACTTACCTGCACCTTCGCCGCCTTCGAATGTGATGAATAATCCTGACACTCTGGCTTCCGCATTACGTTCTGAAAAGAGTCAATCGCCACAAGAGCTTGATTCAAGTTCATACCGGCCTTTGGCGGTCAGGTCGAGAATTTTGAGCACATCCTCAAAACTGTCTAAAGATATTTCCGCAACCAGCCGGTCGAGAGTTCGACCGCGCTGCTCCATGCTCTCTGAGCGAGAGAACCTTCTTCGATAGACTGTGCCGCAAACAGTGGCACTTGCTGGACCATATTGCCGTTGAGGTCGAATTCCAGAAATCCGACCTTGCTGTCCGCTTCAATCGGCGCATGCAGCGGTCCCTCATAAATGAACCGCGCTTTCAGCTTCTCGCGACCCTCTTTTGGCAGCAGCAATTCAACATCATCTTTGACTTTCAGCGAAACACTGGCCTGCGTGCCGCCGAAGACCTGCGCTTCACCGACAATATCGTTTGCCGAATAAAGACGCATATCGTCAAACGACGTCATGCCCCACTGAATGAGCTTTCTCGCCTCTTCTTCGCGTTCCTTGACGCTGGCGAGACCGCTCAATGCGAGGAACAGACGCCGTCCGTTTTGCTGCGCCGATGCGACAAGCGCATAGCCCGACGCCTCCGTATAACCCGTGCCCATACCATCCGCGCCGACGTCCAGCCGCAACAGCGGATTGCGGTTGCGCTGTGTGATGTTGTTCCAGGTAAAGGCTTCCTGCGAATAATATTTGTAGAAATCCGGGTGCGCCGAGTGAATATGACGTGCCAGCTTGGCCAGATCATCCAGCGTGACCGACTGACCGCTTGCTGGCAAACCGGTCGAATTCACGAACACGGAATTGGTAAGACCGAGTTGCTTGGCGCGCTGGTTCATCCGCTCCGCGAAGCTTTGCTC
>Ga0153948_1000832_pt1 | contig 16817 bp, 7 predicted proteins | sample TSNJ032MetaG_FD_104696 | JGI IMG/M metagenome (GOLD analysis project Ga0153948, IMG submission 104696) | Attine ant fungus gardens microbial communities from New Jersey, USA - TSNJ032 MetaG | ecosystem: Host-associated > Fungi > Mycelium > Unclassified | place: USA: New Jersey, Wharton State...
AAGCAATCTCTGATCATGTGTAGTACAACTAAACTATGCATATATTCACAGAATGTTTGCAAGAACTATGTGCTGGTTGATACTTTTCTAGAGTCCCAAAAGGACTACTATGACATCTTTTTTATCCAGGAGCCACCCTGGAACTTTATTTGTTATGTGCCATCTACCACTCTTCTAGAAGGAAACAGAGTAGTAGGTACTCCTATTCATCCAGACTGGACCCAGGTGGTCCAGCCCCCCAAGGACTCTGAGGATGTTCCTTGAGTCATGGCTTTTATTCACTCTTGCTTGTCTAGATTTAGGTTTAGCTTGAGAAGAGATGTGATTGATCACTGTGATATTCTGCTACTGTCTTTCTTTAACAGGGGAGAGTGTTACTTTCTCATGAATGTCTACTCAGATGACTGCCAGTTAGCTGTTAAGTTTATGCTAGATCAAGTTATCAACATCTCCAACTTGCTGTACATGGGTGGGGACTTTAACATCAGAGATGTAGAGTAGAATCTGTCTGTTTCTGCTCATCCTGCAACTGGTTAGGCCTTGATAGACCTGGCTGACTCTTTTGGTCTCATGCACTCACTGCCAGCACTTCCTGTCCCTACTCACTATTTGGATACTGATGGTCATGCTAATTCAGTCATAGACCTTATCTTTTTAGGCATAAGTGTTTCTCAGATCTCATATCATATCGAGCTTGATCGTAGACTACCCTTGGATCATGCTCCCCTACTGGTTGACCTTCCTATCTCACTAGAGAACATTCACTTTAGCAAGAAGGTCCTCAAACACAATAGTAATGAAAAGAGAGCTTTTCTCTCTTCAGTCAACAGAAGGCTCCATACTCTCAACTTCTCTGATCTGGACTCAGTTGCTAGCCTGAACTCACTCTCTGAGGCTGTCTCTAGAGTATTCACTAGTAGGTCCATTACTGTTACAACTCAATCCAAGGAGTGGTGGAATGATGAGTGCAGGAGTGCACTCAAGACTTACAGACACACAGGAGCCAGACAGGACTGGCACTCATTTTGCTCTGCTACAAGAAGTACTAAACAATCTTTCTTTGATGAAAGGATTGCAGAGATTGCATCTACTAACAAGTGCCTATAGGAAACTCATCATGCTCTTCCTCAGTGTTCATGGCAACTATTATATTATCAATGAATGTAGCTATATTTCCTTAATTGATCATATCTTGGAATAGGTCATTTATTATGGTTTAGAAGATGGCAGGGGAGTTTATCAGTCCAAAGTACATGATTATTGGTTTATATGCCCTAATATGTATTGTAAATACTGCCTTCCACTCATTATCTTCCTTGATCCTCACATTGTTGTATCCCCATCTAAGATCAAGTTTTGTGAACACCTTTTTCTTTTCTACTCCATCTAGGATATCTGCAATTAGGGGTAAGGAGTACCTTTTTACTGTCTACTGGTTTATATGATGATAATCTTGTATCATTCTCCTTTTTCTATCTTTCTTTGCTACAAAATAGACTGGTGAGGTCTGTAGTGATTTTAATGGTTGAATATATCTTTTTTGCAACTGATCCTCTATAAATGCTTGCACCTTCTCTCTTTTTTCTCTTGACAGCGAATATACTTTTCTCTTCCTTGACATATTAACACAAACTTTTTTTTTCAACTCTGTTGTATGGTCCCATGGCTTTCTGGTAGGTATTCTCTCTGATTTTTCCTTTCCAAATACTTTCTTTTACTTCTAGAATCTCTTAGATACTAATTCCTTCACTTTTTTTTCTTTCTCTGTTTTTCTCACTTGTCTTCTCTCCTATGTTTCTTGCTTCCTCTTTCTATATATTGGTGGACACCATGTCATTTTGACCTCCTCTTTTTCCCTGTCTATTTCTAGGTTATAAGCTGCTAGCCAGAATATATCCAATATCACCTCTGTTTTCCCTAGGTTATATATATCCATTTGTGCTCTTTCAATATATCCTTTAAAGAACATGTTATACTCCACCTGATGAGTGATTGCTCCCCCAACATTTACTGTTCTATCTACATCCTTACTAACAAGGGAATTTTTAACTTCTCTAGGTTAAATTCTTTCTCTTTTGTGAACTTGATATTCATAAACAGGCCTGTTGCTCTACTGTCTAACAGTGCCTTCACTGCTACTTACTCCTTCATGGCTCTCTAGCTTTTTTAACTCTACTTTCATGCTACTCCTTAATTATACAGGGAGGGCTCTTTGCTTCTGCTAATTTCCTCTTAATCCCTTTACTTAACCCTCTTTTGAATTCCTCTATAAGGGGTTATCTCTTATACTTGCTCCCTCTTGCAATCTTCTTAAATTCTTGGACATACTTGTTGCATGTCTTTCTTCTCTGTTCTATTGTCCTCAACTGTTCTACTTTTCTTTCTTCCTCTGCTGTTTCTCCAAACTCATTTCTCATTTTACTAAATAACTCTTCTGTCATCTCTACTTCTGATTTTCTCTTTGACAACTTATCCAACAGATTGTCCTTCCATGCCTCTGCCACCCCTCCCTGCACATAAGATAGCACCCAGGCCATCTTTGTTGATTCTGACTCCTCTGTCATCTTTATCCTTAGATACAAATGAACTTTATTGACAAACACTCCTACTTCCTCTATCTTTCTACTAAACAAAGAGGATTTCACTATCTTCACTCTCACTCCTCCACTTTGTTGTAATAGGGTAGCCACCTACTGCTGTAGGCCAGTGATTAAGATAAGAAGTTGCTTCTTCTAAGTGAAAAGAGGAGGTGTAGGAGCAGCAGGTTGCTCTGCAGGTTGTTGTTGTTGTTGTTGAGATATATATAGTAGTGGTGGTGATGGTGGTGATAATGATAATGATGATAATGATTTCTCATATGAGAAAGAGCAATCTTTTTCATCTGAACTTATGACTAGCTACTGACTAGAAGAATGAAACAATATTATCCTTGAGAAGAGAATCTCTAAGCTAGACAGGCCTTTAAGAGGTTATTATCATTCCCCTGTGTAGACTGATTACAATAGACCAGTAGCACAGAGCTAATAGTGAAATGCTATATACAAGCCCACTTAATATAGAGATTAGGTCTCAGGCAGGGACACAAGTTTTGTCCAGGCCTTCTACCCATTGTCTTTAACTAACAGTGAAGTCCTCTCTACAGCTAGGACCTGTTATTCAAGATGCTTATGAGTGCTATGCTCACTAGCAAGGATAATAAGAGTAAGTAGAATAGAGCATATTGAGGCTGCAAGATACAAGATCAACAGTAGATATTGAGTTCTTGGGTTAGTGTGCAGTTATAAGGACTTAGAACTCAACCAAGATGGTTGTTCAGGAAGAACTCAATAGAGTTCCCTGTTAGATTGTACAATTACTTATACAAATGTCTGTTGGTCTGTATGTCCATCTCCTGCAATCATATAACCCTTACTAATAACTAGACATATCTTACATAAGCTTTCCCATACTATTTATATCCCTCTTGTGTTATACTCCTGGATGTTTTCTACTAGATTGATAAATGCATGGGAGTATGAAATCTAGAAGGCATAGATTGAGTATCTAGGCCTTGTAAAGGGATGGTACAGTTCCTAATCTACTCTAGGTACTCTGACAAGAGTGAACTTAAGTTGAAGTAATGAATAGTCCAGAAACTCCAATCAATGTTGGAGTAAGGTATTCTACTGTACATCTACTAGTACATAAGGCTATACTAGATGATCTGTGCACATTGCTAGGCAATCACATGTACCATACATTAATAATTAAATTACCTTATAAGATGATCTAGTACTAGTAGAAAGACAAGAACTAGAGAGAAAGTATATAGGGAGGATGGCTGCACAGATTGTAAGGCAAGCTAAATGATACTTATCTATACTAATGCATACTAAGCCCTCCTAGATGTGACTACTAAGTGTCTCCTTACAGGTCTGGTTATCTCAGAGAACAAAGTTTCCATAGACTCTGTCAAGGTTATTAGAGTCTGCAAGTGGCCAATTCTGAAAAACAAGACTGATATCTAAGCCTTAGAGTTTGTTAACTTCTACAGAAGATTTATACAGAACTTCTTGGCTATAGTGTAATATATTTTTGATCTTATTTGAGCTGACCAAGCCTGGACCTGAACAAATAAGGAATGAAAGGCCTTTAATGCTCTCAAGATGGCAGTAACTTCTGCTCTAGTATTGGTGTTCCCACAGGACTTGGACCTCTTTAGGATTGAGGCAGATAGCTCTAATTTCACTACTGGAGTAGTCTTGTCACAACAGTTATCCACAGATGGGAAGTAGCATCTAGTGGTCTTCTACAGCAAGTCTCTGTCTCCAGTAGAATAGAATTACAAGATCCACAACAAGGAAATATTGACCATCATCCAAGCTCTGAAATAATGGAGATATTTCCTTGAAGAAGTAGTTTATCTAGTAGAAATCTAGACAGACCACAAGAACCTAGAATACTTCATGATAGCTAAGAAACTTAACCATTGCCAAGCTTGTTGGTCTCTCCACCTTGCCCATTTTGACTTTACTCTCTGTTACTATCCTAGATAGTCCATGGAGAAGCTTGATGCCTTATTCTGGAGACCCAACCACAGAACTAAAACTGAAAATAATAATAGCATCACCTTCCTTCAACTGGAGTTCTTTGCTATCAGGATACTCAAATGGGTGGAACTTGTAGGAGTCAAACAAAAGATGCTTTTTGAAATCTACCATAGTAACTGCAATGGAGACTTGGAAGAGCTAGTTGTAAAGGCTATCCTAAAGCTGCAACAGTCTACCAACAAATTGTTACACTTCTCAGAATGGTCCAATATAGATGGTTTGGTTAGATTCTGGGGCAAAATCTATGTACTTCAGAACCTGGAATTGCAGAAACAGATTATCTTGTTGTGTTATGACTCCAAGATAGCTGGATATTCCAGATACTGGAAAATGCTGGAGTTAGTATTATAGAACTACTAGTAGTCCCAAATGTTGAGGTATATAGGCCAATATATTAGTACCTATGATCTCTACTTGCATACAAAACCTACATAACACTTTCTAGTGGGCAAGTTATATCCCTTTCTGGTCTCCAAAATGTGGTAGGACATGTTCAGTATCAATTTCATGGTAGAGCTTCCCAAATCCTTTGGTTGTGATGTGGTCATAACAGTAGTAGACTGAGTGTTGAAAAGAGTATACTTCATTCCAATCTACATGGCAGTCATAGTAGAAGGAGTAGCAAGGCTGTTTCTCCACCATGTCTAGAAACTCCATGGGCTCCTTCAATATATTGTCTTAGACCATAGACTGCAGTTCATAGCTCTGTTCACTAAGAAACTCTATAGACTACTAGGTATATGACTAGTATCCTCCACAACATGGTATTGTCATAATTTGGCAAAATGGCTAAGTCATTATTTATATTTCTTTTTTTTCTTTTTCTTTTCTCTTCTTATTTGGACTTACTATACAAGAAAGGAGTGCAGAAAAGTATCATATAATAATATCACATATCATGGTCACATGTTAGGGTATCACAGGGTTGCATTATATAATGACATCACATAGTGAGTGTGGAAAAGTAGTGCACAAACCATGTAGTAGTTGTATAAGTAGTATACAGAATCAAATAGGGACTTCATCAAGTTTTTCTTGTCAACTCAGACTTGGAGTATAATTAAGTTGTCTTAGGCTAAGTTGCTACAGGTATCACAAATGGCTACTTATTGATTTGTGATTGAGAAATTTAATATTCAAAAGGCTCAAAAAAGTGAAGTTTAAACAGTAGCAAAAGATGTTGTTAAGTCTGAGGTTTATTCTCAGATATACAGTTTTATTGCCTTTGGTTCTATTTATAGCCAAAAGAAGTGCATTAAAGAGAGCTTTATGATAGTTGTTGAAGCAAACAATTATGTCAAGTGGTTCTTGAGATATCAGCAATTTAGTGTCTAGTAACTTGGTAATCACTGACTAATCTGCTGATAACTTGGTGAATACTGATTGCCTTGAGATGTTTTTGGTACCATTTGAAAGGTCTTCTTAAGAGCTTTCAGTGGCCATTTAGATTATTGAAATCAGTTGACTATTCCTAGAGTTATGGTCTAAATGAAGTTTGTGATACTCTAGTGGTAAAATTCAGACACGGACTCAGGGTGAATATCCAGAGCCAGATTGCCACTATGCCCTATAGAAGATCTGCTGACATGGATCCAGAGGCCTGGTATCAAGCAGCCTAAAGAATTGACCAAGTCCAGCTGGTCAATGAGGTCTTTTAGTCTTTGCAATGCTTAGTACTATTCCATTCCTCTTTTCTAGAGTTTCTGCCCCCTGTCCAGCCCTACTTACTATGGTTCAAACTGCTCCAGTCCTCCCTATACCTGCTCCCTCCAGACCTCCACCTCTGCCTCTACCCCAATCCCTCAGAACTACTGTTGCAGAGAGACTGGCCACCTCATAAAAGACTGCCTATATTATCTCAATATATGATAGCTCATGGTAGAGTAGCAGGAAGAGTTGATCAAAGATCTAATAGTTTTCAAGAACATAGTTGCAGTAGAAGAATTGGAGCCTCTGATTAAGGAGGATTTTGCATAGAACAGCTAGCAAGACATGTACCCTGGTCACTCCCAGTAAATAGGTTTACTGTACTTGAGATAGAAGATGTTAATATAAGTGACAGTGAACCTAAAGATACATACCCCTCTGCTCCAGCCAGCCACCTCGCACTCTGGAGACCAAAGTGAAAAAGATGATTGCCCAAAGAGCTTTCCACAAATGCCCTTGACACATGCAGAACATCCCTAGTCCTTGCTGTGGAACTCAGTACAACCAATACTAGCAAACTCCACTCTGTCAATGCACTTCTGGACTGTAGAGCTACTGGAAGCTTTATTGATCATGATTTTGTCCACTCAAAAAGAATTAACACTTAGACCATTTCCTGCCCTATACCAGTCTTCAACATTGATAGATCCCCCGATAAGACCAGTCAAATATCAGAAGTCGTAAATGTAGTCCTCCACTACAAAACCCACTTGGAACAGATACTCCTAGCCATTTCTAGCATAGGGAAGCAAAAACTAATCCTTGGCTACACTTGGCTCAAAGATCACAACTCCAAAGTTAACTGGAAAAAAGAAGAAATCTATATGACATAGTGCCCACCCCAGTGTAAAGAGTGTCATACCTTTTGGAGAGAACAGACCTTGAAGAAGAGACAAGAGATTCAAGCTCTGCAGCACTGTTGGACAGAACTCCTTTCTCTTTTGGATGAAGAGGAGAAGGAACTCAAAGCCCTGCATAGAACCAACAGATGAGATTGGGAGTCTGGAGACTGACTGTTTATCACTAGACTGCTCCCAGAGCTCTCTAAAGAAGCGATACAAGCCTCAGCTACCATCTCTCAATAGTTGATAGAAGGAACGCAACAGAGTGTAGAGATGCAAGTGACCTCTGCTTTCTTGCCCCCTTACATCCAAGGCTTTGAATTCATGTTTGCCAAGGACAATTTTGATATCTTGCTGGAGCACTGCCACTAGGACTATGTGATAGAGCTTATTCTAGGTTCTGAGCCTAAGTTTATGAAGGTCTACCCTCTCTTTTCTGTCAAACAGAAGGAGCTGGATGCCTTCCTATAGGAAAACCTGCATACTGGATGGATATGCCTATCCAAGTTCTCTATGACTGCCCTAGTATTCTTCATCAAGAAAAAAGACAGTTCTCTCTGGTTGGTATAAGACTACCAGGCTCTCAACTCCATAACAGTAAGGAACAAGTACCCCTTACCCCTCATCTCCAAACTCGTGTTGCAACTCTGTGGAGCCAGATACTTTACCAAACTGGACGTCTACTGGAGTTTCAACAATGTATGTATCAAGCTCAGAGATGAGTGAAAGACTACCTTCTATACCAACTGTGGCCTGTTCAAACCTCTGGTAATGTTCTTTGGAATGACTAACAGTCTGGCCACCTTCTAGACAATAATGAATGATATCTTCAGGGACCTTATTGCTAAAGGGATAGTGGTAGTGTACCTGAACAATATTCTCATCTTTACCTGGACCATCAAACAGTATACCAAGGCTGTCCAGAGAGTACTAGAAATCCTAGTGCAATACAAGCTCTGCCTCCATCTGAAGAAGTGTGAGTTCTAGAAGAAGTGTATCAAGTACTTAGGCCTAGTGGTATCAAAAAACAAGGTCTCAATAGATCCTGTTAAGATTACTGGAGTCCAGGAATAGTCCACTCTAGAGTTGCAGACTGATATTCAAGCCTTTCTGGATTTCATTAACTTTTATAGATATTTCATCCAAGACCTCTCAGCCATAGCCTGACCTCTTTTTGACCTGACATGCTCTAATCAGATATGGGAGTGGAGAAACAAGGAATGGACTGCCTTTAAAGCTCTCAAAATGGCTATGACTTCTACCCTGGTACTAGTCTCACCTCATGACTCAGAACTCTTCCAGATCAAAGTAGACAGTTTGGACTATGCTACAAACACTGTCCTATTTCAACAGTCTACAAAGGATTGCAAGTGGCATCCAGTAGCATTTTATAGCAAGTCCTTGTCTCCAGTGGAACAAAACTACAAGATCCACAACAAGGAGATGCTTGCTATTATTTATACACTAGAAGAGTGGAGATCTAGACAGATCACAAGAACTTAGAATATTTTATGATCACCAAGAAGCTAAACTGTTGGCAAGCATGTTGGTTCCTTTACCTAGTGAGGTTCAATTTCACCCTCTGTCACCAACCCAGACAATCTATGAAGAAACTAGATGCCTTATCTTGGAGACTAGATCATGGCAATGGATCCTCTGATAACAAGAATATGGTATTACTCTGTCCAGAGTTCCTGGCCATCTACACCCTAGAAGAAGTAGAGCTGATGGGAGCAGAACAGAGCATTCTATCTAAAGTCTGCAAGGGTAACCATTTCAGAGACCTGGAAAAACCAGTTGCCAAGGCTGCCCAAGAACTTCAATGCTCTGCCATAAGGATGGTTCATTTGTTAGAATGGTTGAACATAAATAGTTTGTTTTGTTTTCAAGAAAAGGTTTACATACTCTGGACCCCTAACTTGAGCAGAAAGATAGTCTCTCTGTACCATAACACTAAGATTGCAGGACATCCCAGTAAATGGAAGATGCTAGAGCTAGTATTCTGGAACTATTAATGGTCCTAGATATCTAGGTATATAGAGTAGTATATGAGCACCTGTGATCTTTGTCTCTACACAAAGCCCTCTAGAAAGCCCCTAGTTGGAGAGCTCTACTATATTCCAGTACCAGATGTCCAATAGGATACCCTCAGCATTGACTTTGTAGTAGAGCTCTCTGAGTCCTCTAGATACAATGCCATCATGATAGTAGTGAACTCTATGTTAAAGAGAGCTCACTTTATTCTAACACACACAACAGTAACTATAGAAGAAGCAGCAAGGTTGTTCCTGCACCAGATATGGAGACTCCATGGACTGCCCAGATATATAATCTCGGACTGTAGACCTCAATTCATAGCTCTATTTACAAGGAAACTTTATTGACTACTGAGGATTTAACTAGCCTCCTCTATAGCCTGGCATCCACAAACTAATAGACAGACAGAGCATGTCAATCAGAAGCTCAACCAGTATCTATGCCTATTCATCAATGAGTGACAAGATAACTGGTATAACTTGCTACTGATGGTGGAATTCCAGCACAACAACTACATATATACCTTTACCCAGTAGACTCTGTTCCTACTCAACACTGGATAGACCTCTATATAGGCTTTGAACCTAGGCAGTACCCCTCTGGACTAGAAACAGTAAACAAGTTCATGGAGCAAATAAAAACAGCAGTTGAAGAGACTAAGGCCACAATTTGAAAGGCATAGGAAAATATAATGCAATACTATAACCAAAGAAGGTCTCTGGCCCTGGTATTTCATCCTAGGGATTGGGTATTTCTAGATGCCACTGACATCAAGACTATATGCCTATCTCCAAAACTATTGCATTGTTGCCTTGGATCCTTTATAGTAGAACAACAAGTAGGATCCCTTGCCTATTGCCTCAAGCTATCACACACAATAAAGAAACTCCATTTCATATTTAATATAGTAAAGCTGTCTGTCGCCCTAGATAATCTGATCCCTAGAAGGAAGCCTAGACCTCTACCACTGCCTATTGTCATTAATGGAGAAAAGGAGTGGGAAGTGGAAGAGATCTTAGATAGCTGTTGGTATAGAAGAAGATTCCAGTTCCTGGTAAAGTAAAAAGAATTCAGAAGAGAGTATAATTCCTGGAAAGTAGTCTTTGATATCTCAGCACTAGACCTTATAGCAAAATTCTATTGCAAACATCCTATGGCCCCTAGATACATTTGACAAGTGGACTTCAATGTAATTTTTCTTTCTAGAACCATTGCTTCAAGGTACAGCAATCTTGAGAGGGGGATAAGTGTAAGGGAACCCTACTAATGCCACTCCTAAAACACCAGACTCATAGCCCAAAGTGACCCTGTGCTTAATTAAATATTACATAGTAATATTTAATTCCCTTTAGCTTGACTTGGAGGCTCCTGACCCTGACTAGTAAGACTATAGGATCAGAGACATTTCAGCAGTAGAAGTATATATAGTATAGAAGTACACTCTAGGAGTTTTATCCTATTCTCTAAGGATTTTCCTGGAGGTGAGTTATAACTCATTTAGGAGTGTAATATTACTAAGGATTCTCCTAGAGTCTACTCTACTTTGGTTACCCTTACAGACAGACTTTGATGTTATTTTCCAACCCAGACCTATTGCTTTATTGGAAGGAGGTGAATGTAAGGGAACTGTACTAAAGTCCATTCCTGATACACCAGTGGTAATATACCAGAGTGACCCTACAACTAATTAAATAACAGTTACTTAATATTTAATTAGCTGTCCTCTCCCCTGTACTTCTGACCCTAACTGCTCAGACATTCTATAACTAGGGGACTTGTATAGAGTATAGATTACCCTCCAGAAGTCTCATCCTATTCTTGTAAGGACTTAGACTGAGATGCCTTAAAACTACTCCTAGTCTGAGTTAACAAAGAGAACTCAATAGAGTTCTCATTTGATTACTATACACTATTTATACACATTTTGTATTTACTTCTATTTATAAAGTTCTACACATCTCTTTTGAGTCATTTTTTCTTGTGTATCTACTAATTATTTAATTTAATGAAAAAGAAAAGAAAAGAAATATAAATAATAACTTAGCTATTTTGGCTATATCATGACAATTCTCTAAGGTTTCTCCTGGAGATGACTTGTAATACATTCTGGAGTTTATTTATATACTGAGGTTTCTCCTAGAGTTACTCAGCTCTGATTACCCTTACATCTGGCCCTGGTCTTTAAATTAAATCCAAAGACAAAATATTCCTAGATATTTCAGACATCTAGACTACTCACCTTTCCTAGAAACTCTTCCACTGAAGACTAGGTCTGTTTACTATAGAGTAACAGATCAAACCTATAGCCTACAAACTAAGACTACTATATTCAATGAAGCAGCTTTATCTGGTCTTTAATATAGTTAAGTTGTCTACTGCTCTGAAAGATCTAATACTAGGTTGTAAAATAGAGACTCACCACCTATCTATAGTTATTAATAGAGAAAAATAGAAAGTAGAAGAGGTCCTTGATAGCTACTGGCACTGGAGATAGATTCTAGTATCTTATCAAGTAGAAAGGATACAGTTGTGAATACAACCCTTAGAAACCCACTTTTAAAGTTTTCATACTAGACCTAATAGTGGACTTATATTGCAGGCATCAGGGAGCACCTAAACACATCTGCCAGACTAAGTTCAATGCAATTTTCTGCCCTAGACCTATCGTTTCAAGACACAGCAATCTTAGAGAAGAAGTAAATGTTAGAGGACTATACTAAGTTATACTTCTGATAGACTAGTAGTAATCCACCAAAGTAACTCTGTACTAATTAAATAACAATTACTTAGTTATTTTACTCTAGTATTCCTGACCCTAGCCTTTGGGATATTCTGTAGCTAAGAGACTTGTATATAGTATAGATTACTCTTCTAGAAGCCTTATCCTATTCTCTGAGAATTTTCCTAGAAGGTAAGTTGTAATATACTCCAGAGTGTAATTATGTCTAAGGATTCTCCTAGAAGCTCTATTCCAGTTGTTCTCACAAATATTTGCTGGGATTTCAACAATATATGTATTAAACCTAGAGACAAGTAAAAAGCAACCTTCTGGACTAACTATGGACTTTTTAAACTCATGGTAATGTTTTTCAGAATGACTAACAGTCTAGCTATCTTTTAGACTATGATGAACAACATCTTCCATGACCTCATAGTAAAAGGTATATACCTGGACAACATCTTCATCTTCACTAGAATAGTAGAGGAGCATGTGTGATTGGTCTGGAGAGTCTTGAAAGTTCTGGAAGAGCATAAACTGTTCTTTTGTCTAGAAAAGTGGGAGTTCTAGAAGACACAGATTAAGTATCTGGAATTGGTAATTTCTAAAAACAAAGTCTCTATGGATTCTGTTAAGGTCTCCAGAGTTTGTGAGTGGTCTGTTCTAGAAAATTAGACAGATGTTCAAGTTTTTTTGGATTTTGCAAACTTTTATCATTGGTTCATTTATGACTTCTCTGCCATAGTCTAGCCTCTTTTTGATCTTACCAAGTCCAAAATACCCTGGATATGGAACACCAAGAAACACAATGCCTTTGAAGTACTCAAGATAGTGGTGATTATTGCTATAGTCCTCATGTCACCTTAAGACTCAGAGCTCTTCTATATCAAAGTAGATAGCTCAGACTTTGTTATAGAAGTAGTTGAGTTCTCTTTCAACAGTTGTCTAAAGATGAGAAATAGCATCTAGTTATATTTTACAACAAGTTCTTGTCCCTGGTGGAGAAAAACTATAAGATCCACAAAAAGGAAATTCTAGCTATCATCTATGTATTAGAGAAATGAAGGCACTTTCTGGAAGGAATGAAACATTTGGTGGAAATATAGATAGACTACAAGAACTTGGAGTATTTTATGATAGCCAAGAAGCTCAACAACTGTCAAGCTTGTTGGTCTTTCTATCTGGTCTGTTTTGACTTTCCATTTATGTATTGCTTAGGCTACTCTATAGGAAAACTGAATATATTATCCTAGAGGTCAGACCACAGAACTAGAGCCTTGTTATGAGCTACCTTGGCTATAATAACTTTTATTTCTTTAATCCTTTATCTTTTACTTTTCTTTTCTTTTGATTAGATAATAGGAAGTCCCATGATCAGGATCACATGATATGTCATATTTCCTATAACAAATCAGTCACATGATCAGTTATATCATATAGGTTATATATTAAGGAACATTCTAGTAGATTCTATTAGATCATTAGTAGGTTAGGGTTAGTAGCATAGACCATGTATAAAAGGTATAAGTAGTAGCCCAAATCTAAGGGGAACTTTGTTAAGTTCTCTTTGTTCACCCCAAATAAAAAACAACTTAGGGTTAGCTTAACCCAATGGTTGTACTATAGCTCTCTACAACTCATACAATATAGCTCAACACTATCAAATAAAACTACAATATCTTAAAGGAATTAAGACCAGCTCCTCTTCAACCCTGGGACAAGTTCACAGTACAAGAAATCTAAGATGCCCCCAAGAAATACAAAAACAACTTCACCTTTGGTCCTAATCATATAACCTAGCAACATCTCAAAAGAATCCTTTCTCACAATGAGTACATAACAACTATTCTGGACATCACTAATATATACTTTGACCTGAGCTATTGGCTATTCTACTTCAAGCAGTCCACCTCTATTATTATCCTAAAACCAAACAAAAGCTGGTACAATACATCCAAGTTCTTTTATTCTATTATGCTCTTTAACACTTTGAGCAAATTCATCAAAAAGACCATAAGCCAACAAATTCAATTTCAGGCTATTCAGTCAGCATTTCTTCATCTAAACCAACTGGGAGGAATTATCTAGAGATCTATGACAGATGCAGACTCATTTCTTACATATATAATCCAGATAGGATAGGCAAAATACCTCAAAAAAAGTATAGTAGCATTTGACATTGTTCAGTTCTTTCCTTTTCTAAACTATAAACTAATGATAGATACTATTGAGCTTGCAGGCTTCCTCTTTAAGGTTGTTAAGTTCTTCAGCAACTATCTAACAGATAGATATACTATATATATATAAAATCACTTCACTTCCCTTTCCTTTTCAGCAAGCATAGGTATTGGACAAGGCTCTGCACTATCTCTAGTCCTCTTAACCTTCTACTTTGTCCCTATCTTATGCTTATTCAAAATACAAGCAAGCAGCTTTGATTCCCCTTTTGCTATGTCTACTTTTTTCTTTGTAGACAATAGTTTTTTTATATCACAGGAGAAGACTTATGACAAATTCCTTGAAACTCTCAAACAAAGCTACAACATTATTTCAAACTTGTTTACAGCCTTTGGCCTGGTTCTAAAGCATAATAAATCTGAGATTTTCCATTTTTTGAGAGCAAGAAACAATCAAAACTCTTTCTTAGACCTTACCTACATTGGTAGCCCTATACTATACACTAAGAAAACCTAGAGGTACCTTGGTTTTTACTTCAACAAAAAACTAACCTTTTACCAATATATCCAGTATTATGCAAACAAAGCCCTCTCTACCATAAAAGCTCTAAATATACTAGATAATTTATCAAGAGAATTTCTTCTACTCTAAAAGAAACTACTATACTGCACCTGTATCCTCTCCATTACTCTATATGGATTCTAGCTCTAGTTCTTTAAGAGCATACCTATATTCCATCTTCTCCAAAGCCTTACAAAAATGCAGAGATGAGTAGCCTTGTAGATTACAAGGGCCTTTCCACATCTCTCTATCCTATGGCATTAAAGCAATTGCAGGCCTTATGCCAATAACCCTCTATCTAAAGAAGCTATTAGAACACTTTTAACTCAGAGTTGACTCCTCTCCAAAATATTATGTTTTTTGAGCATTACTAGACAGATATCACTCAAAAAACCAGAAACCCTACCCAATGTCTACTATTTGTCTTACTGCAAAGCAAAACCAAAAACTTAAAAGCCCCATACAGGACATTAACCACTGCCTTAACCAAGTCTACCCAGCATTCAACTTCATAAACCCTAAACTGAGACTAGGGTTTTGTATAGTTAATCTCTTCCCTGACTACCTTTTCTTCTTTCCTGTCAAATGCAGTGACAATACAGCTAGAAGAAACCACTTAATAAAACTTGATAATATTTTACAAGTATCAGCTAGACAAGCTCAAACCATCATTATTGTTACTGATGCAGGGGCTAAATCTGAATATCATGCTATATTCATTGTCTATAGGTAGCAAAATAAAGAGCTCATTTTCAACTTTGAGTATGCAGCCATTAACGTTATGCCTGCTAAAGTGGAGTTCTTTGCCCTCAGAGACAGCATTAGTCAAGCTATTTTCATAGAGAGAATTCAACACATTATTGTTATCACTGACACTATTATGAAAAAGAAACTATTTCTTGTGCATTTATCAACTTGATAGGAAACATCCAAGAATACAATGTGGAAAAGATATAAATAGTGTAGGAAGGATTATATAAGATATAGATAGTTCTTAGTAAGGGTCATGTGATTGCAAGAGATAGGTATATAGACCATCTAATATTTGTATAAGTACCTAGGGGAATCCAACAAGAAACTCTATTGAGTTTTTCCTAAACAACTACCTTGACTAAGCTCTAAGTCTTTATGACTTTATGCTAACACAAGAACTCGATACCTATTATTGACCCTGTACCTTACAGTCTCAACATTTCACTTTTTACTTATTTTTTTATCATCTTCACTAACAAGTACAGTACTTGAAAGCTTTTTGGAAAGCGGACCCTAGCTATAAAGGAGACTTTACTGTCAGTTAGGGACAGTGGGTAGATGGCCTAGACAAAACTCATATCCCTACCTGAGACCTGATCTCTATATTGAGTGGGCTTGTATTTAGTTTTTTACTATCAGCTCCATGCTACTGGTCCATTGTAATCAGTCTATGCAGGAGAATGATGGTAACCTCTTAAAGGCCCATCTAGCTTAGAGATTCCCTTCTTAGAAATAATATTGTTTTATTCTTCTAGTTAGTAACTAGTTATAAGTTCAGACAAAAAAGACCATTTGTCCTTATACAAGGAAACATTATCATTATTGCTATCACTACTACCATTACACATATCCCAACAACACCAACAGCAACCTACAGAGTAATCTACTGCTTCTACATCCCAAGCTCCTTCTATCTGGGAGAAGCAACTTCTTACTCTGATTATTAGCCTACAGCAGTAGATAACCACTATATTGTAACAAAATGGAGGAGCCAGAGTAAAAGTGGCCAAACCTCCTTTATTCAGTGGAAAAATGGAGAAAGTAAGTGTGTTCATTAATATAGCTCATTTGTATCTGAGTATGAAGATAATGGAGGAGTTGGAAGCAACAAGGATGGCCTGGGTGCTATCTTATATGCAAGAAGGAGTGGTAGAGGCATGGAAGGACAATTTGCTGGATGAACTATCAAAAGAGGAGTTGGAAATAGAGATAGCAGAGGAACTGTTTAGCAAGATAAGGAATGAATTTGGGAAAATAGCAGAGAAGGAAAGAAAAATAGAGCAGTTGAGGACAATCAAATAAGAGAAAAGAACCTGTAACAAATATGTCCAGGAGTCCAAGAAGATGGCAAGAGGAAGTGGTTATAAGAGACTGCCTCTTATTGAAAAATTCAAGAGAGGGTTAAGTGGAGTGCTGAGGAGGAAATTAGCA
>Ga0153948_1000837_pt1 | contig 16756 bp, 17 predicted proteins | sample TSNJ032MetaG_FD_104696 | JGI IMG/M metagenome (GOLD analysis project Ga0153948, IMG submission 104696) | Attine ant fungus gardens microbial communities from New Jersey, USA - TSNJ032 MetaG | ecosystem: Host-associated > Fungi > Mycelium > Unclassified | place: USA: New Jersey, Wharton State...
GAACAGCGTGCCGAACACGGCGGTGCCCAGCGCGGCTCCGACCTCGCGGAAGTAGTTGTTCGTGGAGGTCGCGGTGCCGATCTGCGCGGCGGGCACCGCGTTCTGCACCACCAGCACGACGACCTGCATGATCAGGCCGAGACCGGCGCCGAAGATGAACAGGTAGACGCAGATGAGCCAGATCGGGGTGGAGGCGGCCAGCGTCGTCATGCAGACCATGGCGATGCCGGTGATGATCGTGCCGAGGATCGGGTACAGCTTGTACTTGCCCGTCTTGGTGATCGCCATGCCCGACACGATCGAGGTGCCGATCAGGCCGACCATCATCGGGATCATCAGCAGGCCGGACGCGGCCGCCGAGGTGCCGGACGACATCTGCAGGAAGGTCGGCACGAAGCCGATGGCCGCGAACATCCCGATGCCGAGCGCGAGGCCGATGGCGGTCGCGTTGATGAAGATCGGGTTCTTGAACAGGCTGAGCGGGATGATCGGGTCCTTCGCGCGCGCCTCGGCGATCACGAACGCGACGGCCGCGAGGAGCATCCCGATGCCCCACGCCCAGGTCGCGAACGAGCCCCAGCCGTGGTCCTTGTCGCCGCCGAAGTCGGTGAAGAAGATGAGGCAGGTCGTGGCGATCGACAGGAAGAGGATGCCGAGGATGTCGATCGGGTTGGTCGCGCGCTTGCTCGGCAGGGTCAGCGCGAAGAGGGCGATGACGAGCGCGGCGATGCCGACCGGGATGTTGATGTAGAACGCCCACTGCCAGGTCAGGTGGTCGACGAAGAAGCCGCCGAGCAGCGGACCGGCGACGGCGGAGAGGCCGAAGATGGCGCCGAGCGGGCCGAGGTACTTGCCGCGCTCGTTGGCGGGCACGATGTCGGCGATGATCGCCTGCGACAGGATCATCAGACCGCCGCCGCCGAGGCCCTGCATGGCGCGGAACACCACGAACGTCCAGAAGTCGCCCGCGAACGCGCAGCCGATGGAGGCCGCGGTGAAGATCGCGATGGCGATGATGAACAGCCACCGGCGGCCCAGCACGTCGCCGAGCTTGCCGTAGACCGGCATCACGATGGTGGTGGCGAGGATGTACGCGGTGGTGATCCACACCTGGTGCTCGACGCCGCCGAGGTCGCCGACGATGGTCGGCATGGCGGTGGAGACGATCGTCTGGTCGAGGCTGCTGAGCAGCATCCCGGCGATCAGTGCGCTGAAGATGATCCAGATGCGCCGCTTGGTCAGCAGCAGCGGCGCAGGCGCGATGGCGGTCATGGGGTCCGTTCGTTCTCGGGTGGTGCAGGGGGTGGGATGCAGGTGGTGCCGTGGGGCGTGATCAGGGGGCGGGCGTCAGGCGCGCGTCAGGCGAAGAGCTCGCGGACGGCGTCGATGCGGCGGCGGATGATGGCCGGGAGGTCGTCCGAGCCCTCGGGCCGGAAGAACTCCTCGGCGCTGGCCCGGAGCAGGCCGCCGGCGAGCTGGACCGCGGCGGCGGCGCGCAGGTCGCCCGACGGGAGCCCTTCGCGGCGCTCGACGAGCAGGATGTCCTCCCGCTCGCCCTCGCCGGCCATCTTGAGCATGTGGGCGGCGAGGCGCGGCTCGCGGTCGACGGCCTTGATGAGCTCGTGGATGTCGGCGGCGGTCAGTCCGCCGTAGTCCCAGCGCGCGAGGTTGAGGGCGATGAGGTCGTCGAGGAGGTGCTCGATGCCGCGCGGCCCCTCGGCGAGGAAGCGCTCGGCGGCTCCCGACTCGTCGAGGTCGACGGGGATGCCGATGACCGCGTTCTCTTTGGACGCGTAGTAGTTGAAGAGGGTGCGGCGCGAGACGCCGACCTCCTCGCAGAGCTCCTCGACCGTGAACCCGGCGAGCCCGCGCTCGATGGTCAGCCGTCGGGCCGCCTCGCGCAGACCGCGGGCGGTCTCCTCCTTGCGACGCTCTCGCGTCGACATTGCACTCTCGCTCACGAAGTGCAATCTTGCACCCTCTAGCTGAAAGTGCAATGTGAGCGGGAGCGCCGGCGGAACTAGTGCGCGAACGCGGTCTTCGGGATGCGGCTGGGATCGCCCGTGCGCAGCTCGGCGCACACCGCGCGCAAGTCGGAGACGAGGTCGTCCGCGAGCTCGGCGCTGAAGCCGTCCCGCACCACGATGCGCAGGACGGCGACGTCCTCCGCGTTCGCCGGCATCGTGTACGCCGGCACCTGCCAGCCGCGGGCGCGCAGCTCGTGCGAGACCTGGAAGACGGTGAAGCCGGAGCCCTCCACCACCTCGAACGCGACCACGGGGATGGCCGTGCCGTCGGTCAGCACCCGGAGGTCCTCCTCCTTCGCCAGGCCGGTGGAGATGCGCACCGCCGTGTCGCGGAGGGTGCTCATGATCGCCGTGTAGCCTCCCCGGCCCAGCCGCACGAAGTTGTAGTACTGACCGATGACCTGGTTGCCGGGGCGCGAGAAGTTGAGGGTGAAGGTCGGCATCTCGCCGCCGAGGTAGTTCACGTTGAACACCAGCTCGGGCGGCAGGTGGTCGGGCGACCGCCAGACGACGAAGCCGATGCCGGGGTAGGTGAGGCCGTACTTGTGGCCGCTCACGTTGATCGACACCACCCGCGGCAGCCGGAAGTCCCACTGCAGGTCGGGCTGCAGGAACGGGACGACGAACCCGCCGCTGGCCGCATCCACGTGCAACGGGACGTCGGGGCCGCCCGTGTCGGCGAGCGTGTCGAGCACCTGGCAGATCTCGGCGATCGGCTCCAGCTCGCCGGTGAACGTCGTGCCCAGGATGCCGACGACACCGATCGTGTCATCGTCGACCGCGTCGCGCACCTGCTCGGGCGTGATGACGTAGCGGCCCTTCTCCATGGGGAGGTAGCGCGGCTCCACGTCGAAGTAGCGGCAGAACTTCTCCCACACGACCTGCACGTTCGAGCCGAGGACGAGGTTCGGGGTGCCGCCGGAGGCGAGGCCGCGGCGGGCGCGCCAGCGCCACTTGAGGGCGAGGCCGGCGAGCATGACCGCTTCGCTCGAGCCGACGGTCGACGCGCCGGTCGGCTCCCCCGGTTCGGCGTGGAAGAGGTCGGAGACGATCGAGATGCAGCGGCGCTCGATCGCGGCGGTGGACGGGTACTCGTCCTTGTCGATCATGTTCTTGTCGAACGACTCCGCCATCAGCACCTCGGCCTGGGGCTCCATCCACGTCGTGACGAAGGTGGCGAGGTTCAGGCGCGAGCTGCCGTCGAGCAGCAACTCGTCGTGGATGAGGCGGTAGACGCCGTCCGGATCGGTGGGCTCGGCCGGGAGCGTGTCGGGCGGGCTCTGGCGCGAGAGCCGCCCGGTGTACGCCGGGGTGTCGGATCCTTCGTGGACGAAGCGTTGAGGCGTCATGGGGCCGATGCTAACGGCGGCACCGGGGTGCGGCAATGCGCGGAGCGACCGCCGTGAGCGCCCCCGGGAAACACGAAGCGCCCCGCCAGACGAATCGGACGGGGCGCTTCGGGGAGGCTCAGAGAGCGCGGATGTTGGAGGCCTGCGGGCCCTTGTTGCCCTGCGTCACCTCGAACTCGACCTTCTGGTTCTCTTCGAGGTTGCGGAAGCCGTTGCCGGTGATCTCGCTGTAGTGAGCGAACACGTCGGCCGAGCCGTCGTCCGGGGCGATGAAGCCGAAGCCCTTTTCGGAGTTGAACCACTTGACGGTGCCAGTTGCCATCGTTATTTCTTCTTTCAATCTGCGATGACCGACGCCGCCGGAACCGTTCCGGAGCTGCTTACGGAAAGCGCGATGTCCAGGATACGCGAAAAGCCGGTTCTACGCCCTGGTTATCTCGAAGAGACGTCACGATGTTGCGTCGGGCGACCTCCTCGTCCCCGCAGCGGCCCGCGGGTTCCGGGCCCGGGAGGCGGGGGTCAGCGCCGGCTGACGATCAGGTAGCGCTCGTCGTCCACCGGGTCGCCCCAGAGCCGGTCGTCCGCGGAGAGCGACCGGACCTCGGCCTCCCGGCGCCGGCGGAGGACCGCGTCGCGGCACTCGTCCGCCGTCAGCCCGGCGCCCGTCGACCAGGACCCTTCGACCAGGATGAGCCGGCCTCCCGGGCGGAGCAGGGCGACCCAGCGCGCCAGCACGGCGTCCCGGTCGGCGAACGACCAGAGCACGTGGCGCGAGAGCACCGCGTCGAACGTTCCGGCCGGGAACGGCGGATCGGCGGCGTCCCCGTGCACGAACGCGACGTCGACCCCGGCGGCGCGGGCCTTCTCGCGGGCGATCCCGAGCATCCGCGTGGAGATGTCGAGGGCGGTCACCGTGAGCCCGGCGGCCGCGACGAGGACGGAGAGGCTCCCGGTTCCGCATCCCACGTCGCAGACCCGCGCAGGGGGCTCCGGGAGGAGCGGGGTGAGGAGGCTCTGCCACGCCTCGCGGACGACGGGATCGCGCAGGCCGTGGTCCGCGGCGTCGTCGAAGGCGTCGGCGTGGTCGTCCCAGAGGTTCTCGGCGTCCGCGGCCATATCGCGAGTATTCCACTCGTCGCGCTCGACAGCGCCGGCACCCCGGATAAAGTGTGATCCGAGCCGTCCGGCTCACGAGACGAGGCGGAGGGAGCCCCGTGAGTTCGGAGCAGCAGGAGCAGGTCGACCAGGAGCCGCACGGCGCGCGGCGCACGCAGCTCGCGCACACGACGGAGTCGGGCTGGCGGCGGTTCTGGAACCGCGGAGGCTGGTGGAAGGCGCTGCTCGTCATCGCCGTCTACTACGGCCTCTACCAGCTCGCGGGCTGGCTGATCGGGCTGGCGTTCGGCGGCCTGATCGACAAGCACGACTTCTTCGCGAACGGGCTCAGCACGTTCATCGCGGTGGGCGCGCCGATCGTCGTCGGCAGCATCCTGCTGATCGTCTTCGCGCTCTCGCTCGGCTGGCTGAAGGAGCTGTTCGGCCCGCAGCCGATCCGCGGTTCGTGGTGGATGTGGATCGGCGTCGGCGTCGTGGTCCTCTTCAACGTCCTGCGCTTCGTCAGCGCGGACTACCCCGGCTGGGACGCGGGAGCGGTCGTCGCCGTGCTCATCTCCGGGCTGTTCATCGGTTTCGCCGAAGAAGTCCTGACCCGCGGCTTCGCCGTCAACCTGCTGCGCCGCGGCGGCTACGGCGAGCGCAGCGTGATGCTGCTGTCGTCGCTGCTCTTCGCCGCCATGCACTCGGGCAACATCTTCAGCGGCCAGAGCCCCCTGGCCGTGGGGTTCACCGTGGTCTACACCTTCGCCTTCGGCCTGGTGATGTACACGGCCCTGCGGGTGACGGGCAACCTGATCTGGCCCATCCTGCTGCACGCCTCCACCGACCCGAGCCTCTTCCTGCTCACCGGCGGGATCGATGCCACGGGCGGCTCCCTCCACCCGGGTCCGCTCGCGGGGATCGCCGGGCTCGGCAACTTCGTCGTCATGTTCGTCGCGCTCGTGCCGCTGATCTTCGTGCGCGGTCGCGTCGACCGCGAGGCCGCGTACGGACTGAAGCAGCCCGCAGCGACGCTGTCCTGAGCGTCAGCCGACGGGCGCAGGGCGGGTCGTGCCGCGGACGCGCAACCGCGGGTCGGTGCAGAACCGCCTCGGTTCCGTCCGCCCGTCCAGCCGCTCGAGCAGCATGGTCGCCGCGGTGCGCCCCATCTCCTCGCCGTGCTGATCGACCGTCGTGAGGTCGAGCAGCGGATGCCGAGCGATGTCGATGTCGTCGTAGCCGGCGACCGAGACGTCCGCGGCGGTGAGCCCGCGCTCGGCGACGGCGCGCAGCACCCCGAGGGCGAGCGTGTCGTTGGCCGCGAAGATCGCGGTCGGCCGGTCGGCGCCGTCGAGCAAGCGAAGCGCGGCGGCGTGCGCGCTCTCCTCCGACGCCTCCGACTGCACGACCTGCGGCTCAGCGCCGGCGGTGCGCATCGCGGCGGCGTACGTGACCAGCCGCAGCGAGTGCGGGTCCACCCTCTGGCCGTCCTCGGCCGCGTACGCGTGGGTCAGGTGGGCGATGCGTCGATGCCCGAGACCCAGGAGATGGTCCACCACGAGCCGCGCACCCGCCCTGTCGTCGCCGGCGACGGTGTCGAACCGCTCCGAGTACTCGTGCCCGCCGAGCTGCACGAGCGGGACGTGGCGCGCGAGCCGGTCGAGCCGCTCGGGATCGGAGGGCGGCGAGATCGCGACGATGCCCGCGACCTGACGGTCGAGGAGGCTCTCCACCGCGTGCATCGACGACGCGAACTCCGAGGGCGCCAGGATGACGTCGAACCCGGTGCCGTCGAGCGCGGCCACGGCGCCGCGGACCACCGTCGTGAGGAACTCGTTGCCGAGCTGCGGCACGGTGATGCCGAAGGTCGTCGTCGTCCCGCGCATCGCCCGCGCCGCCGTCCGCGGCCGGTAGTCGAGTCGCTCGATCGCCGCTCCGACGCGCTCGCGCATCCCGTCGCTCACGCCATAGGCGCCGCGGATGACCTTGGAGACCGCCGCCGGGGAGACGCCGGCCTCGCGGGCGACGTCGGCGAGGGTGGCGGCGCGCAGTGGCGCGGGGCGCGGCCCGTCGGCCATGGTCGTGCTCCCTCCGCCGTCGCCGCGGCCGTGTGCGCGGCCGTCGTGGCGAATCTAGCGGAGATCGCGGCCGCCCGTATATCGATTGACGCGGCGAGTGCCCGCTCGGTAACGTGGTCCGAACATCCCGTGTATATCGATCTACAGACGTCACACGCCTCGAGGAGACACCGTGTCCGCATCCCACCCCGTCCGCATCGCCGAGGTCAGGGTCGACCGGCGACGGGATGCCGCCCTCGCGACCGTCCCGGACCCGCAGCTCGGCTGGCTCGTCGAGTCCGACCTCCCGGACTGGTGGCAGCGGAGCGTCGAGCTGCGCTTCGGCGACCGGACCGCGACCCTCGAGACCGCGGAGTCGTCGTTCGTCGACTGGCCCTTCGCTCCGCTCGCCCCGCACGAGACCGGCGAGCTGAGCGTACGGGTCACCGGCGTCGACGGGAGCACCTCCGAGTGGAGCGCCCCGCTCGCCGTGCGCGCCGTCTTCCTCGCAGAAGGCGAGTGGACCGCGCCCACCATCGCCCTGGCCGACCCGGCGGCACCGGCGCAGCCCGTCTCCTTGCGGCACGAGTTCTCCCTCGACCGCCCGGTCTCCCGGGCCCTCCTGTACGCCAGTGCCGAGGGCGTCTACCAGGTGTCCATCAACGGCCGGGAGGTGGACGACGCCGTGCTCAAGCCCGGCTGGACCGTCTACCAGGAGCGCCGCATCCACGAGTCCACCGACGTCACCGGCCTGCTCTCTCCTGGCCGCAACGCGATCGGTGTCCGTCTCGCCGGCGGCTGGTGGACTGAGGAGTTCGGCTTCGCCGGCGAGGGGAGGCGGTTCTACGGCGACCAGCCGGCGGTGACGCTCTTCGTGCGCGTCGAGTACGCGGACGGCACCGTGGAGACCATCGAGACGGGCGAGCAGTGGCGCGCCACCGGCGACGGACCCCTCGTCTCCTCCAGCCTCTACCAAGGAGAGTCGGTCGACACCCGCCGCGCCGCCCCCGGGTGGGACGCACCCGGCTTCGACGACACGGGCTGGGCGCCGGTGCGCACCTCCCCGACGACGGTGATCCCGGAGGCCGAGCGCGCCGAGCCCGTGCGCCGCACGCAGCTGCTCCCCGTCGTGGAGGTGCTGACCACGCCGTCGGGCGCGACCGTGCTCGACTTCGGCCAGAACCTCGTCGGCCGCCTGCGCCTGCGCGTCTCCGGCCGGGCAGGGCAGACGATCACCCTGCGTCACGCCGAGGTCCTGGAGCACGGCGAGCTCGCCCTCCGCCCCCTGCGCTTCGCCGCCGCGACCGACACGTTCGTGCTCTCCGGCGCGGGCGAGCAGACGCTCGAACCCGAGTTCACCTTCCACGGCTTCCGCTACGCGCAGGTCGACGGCTGGGACGACCTCGACCCGGGCGCGGTCACCGCCGTCGTGCTCGGCAGCGATATGCGGCGCACGGGCTGGCTCGAGACCTCCGACCCGCTGATCGACCGCCTGCACGAGAACGCCGTCTGGGGGATGCGCGGCAACTTCCTCTCCCTGCCGACCGACTGCCCGCAGCGCGACGAGCGCCTCGGCTGGACCGGCGACGCCCAGGTCTTCGCCCCCTCCGCCTCCTTCCTCTACGACAGCGACGCCTTCCTCGCCTCGTGGTTGCGGGATGTCGCCGTCGAGCAGCGCGGCAACGGCGGCGTGTGCCCGTACGTAGTGCCGAACGTGCTCGGCGAGTGGGGCGCCGCCGCGGCCGCCGGGTGGGGCGACGCCGCCACCGCCGTCCCCGCCAGCCTCTTCGAGCGCTTCGGCGACCGCCGCGCGCTCGCCGACCAGTTCCCGCAGATGACCGCCTGGTGCGACGCCATCCTGTCGCGCACGGACGACGACGGCCTCTGGCGGGCGCCCTTCCAGTTCGGCGACTGGCTCGACCCGGCGGCTCCGCCGGACCGTCCGATGGATGCGCGCACCGACCCGGACCTCGTCGCGAACGCCTACCTCGTCCGTTCGCTCGACCTCACGGCGAGCGCGGCACGCACCCTCGGCGACGAGGAGGCCGCCTCCCGCTACGCGGCGCACGCCGCCGACACCCGGATCGCGTTCGACCGCGAGTACCTGCGCGACGGCGACCGTCTGGCCTCCGACGCCCCCGCCGCGTACGCCCTCGCCCTCACGTTCGGCCTCGACGACGGCCGCCCCGAGCGCCGTGCGGCCTTCGGCGACCGTCTGGCCGAGCTCGTCGCGGAGGGCGGCCACCGCGTCCCCACCGGCTTCCTCGGCACTCCCGTGCTGCTCGACGCTCTCACCGCCACGGGCCACGTGGACGACGCGCTGCGCCTCCTGTTCCAGACCGAGAACCCGTCGTGGCTCTACCAGGTGCTCCTCGGCGCGACCACCGTCTGGGAGCGCTGGGACTCCCTCCTGCCCGACGGCACCGTCAACCCGGGCGAGATGACCAGCTACAACCACTACGCGCTCGGCAGCATCGTGGACTGGATGCACCGCTCAATCGGCGGGCTCGCCCCGGCCTCCCCCGGCTACCGCACCATCCGGATCGATCCGGTGGGCTACGCGGGCTTCGACCGGGTGCGCTGCGCGCACGAGACCCCGTACGGCCTCGCCGCGGTGGAGTGGACCCGAGAGGACGACCGGGTCGAGCTCTCCGCGATCGTGCCCGCCAACTCGCGTGCCGAGGTGCACCTGCCCGGCGCCCCCTCGCCCGTGACCGTCGGCTCGGGCACCCACACCTGGACGTTCACCCTCCCCGCGCCCGCCGCCTCCGCCGCCTCCGCCGAGGGGTGACTTGTTGCGGGTAAGACCCCCGCCTTACCCGCAACGAGTCACCTCTCGCGGGCGGTCATCCCCAGAAGCCCTGGTGGGAGGCGGCGGCCTCCTCCTCGAGGTGCGGGCCCGAGACCTCGATGACTCGACTACCCGCGGCCAGCACGGTGCGCGAGGGGAGGGCGAGCGTCGGGTTGTCCGCGTGGTCGCCGGTCATCGCGTAGAGGGCCTCCTCGGGCAGCGCGTAGACCACGCGGCCGATGCCCGACCAGTAGATCGCGCCCGAGCACATCGCACACGGCTCGCACGAGGTGTACAGCGTGTAGCCCGGCAGCTCGTCGCCCGGGATGGCGCGGCCGGCCAGCCGCACGAGGTTCGTCTCGGCGTGCCCCGTGATGTCCTTGTCCGTGTTGACCGTGTTCTCCGCCTCCAGCGCGACCGACCCGTCGGGGGCGACCAGGATGGCGCCGAACGGGTGGTTGCCGTGGCCGCGGGCCGCATCGGCGACGGCGATGGCGCGGCGGAGGTGCTCGAGATCGGCGGCGGTGTCAGTCATGCTGCGAGCCTACCGAGCCGCTCGCGAGACGTGACTTGTTGTGGGTGCGAGCCTCCCAGGACCCGCAACAAGTCACATCTCGCGCAACATCCGGGAACGAAGAAAGCCCCGGCGAACCGGGGCTTCTCCTACTGTCTCAACCAGTGTGCGCCACGAGGGATTCGAACCCCCAACCTTCTGGTCTGTAGCCTCGCTTGCGCCGCTACTGCTTGCAATGATGCGAGAGCGGGTGTCCCGGTGATTTGCGCAGGCTGTGAGGCACGCCCCAAAGCTCTAGAACTGGCTCATAATCTCGGCAGATCGGGCCGACAGCTTTTCGATGGGCATGTCACCACGGAGCCACGAGAACAGGTAGTCAGCTACCGAGCTAACGACCTTCAGGGCATCTTCCTCGGAGTCACGCGGCTTGAGAATCAATCCGAGAAGCTCGGATGTGAAGTACTCGACGCGGCCCTCGCCCGGCCGCAACGTCGCGACGAAGCGCACGCGGGCGAGATAGAGCGCGCGACGAGACACGCCATTACCGTGTGCGATGAAGGTCACGAGGGCGTCAATAAAGTCGAGCGCGCGCTGGTATCTAAGGTCGGACGCCTCGCGCTCCAGCTCGGCCTGGGCCCTTCGTCGTTCGGCCCATGCCGGACCGAACACTGTCGCGAGACCTCCCACAGCCGCACCCAGGACACCGGCACCCGCCGTTATCAGCGCGATCCAGACGACATCACTCATGCGCGCATCATACCGACGCCGAGACACGCCTCGGCGGAGTCGCCAGACCACACGATCCGGGATCGTCAGGAAGCCCCTGACGCCGAAAACGCGAAGCCTGGGGAGTCGGCGTGAGCGCCCGTCGAGAGGTTGAAACACTCGACTACATCGCGTTCGCGGAGCGGATCATTCGAGTGGCCGGTGATCGCGTCGGCAACGGCGACGAGTTCGAACTCGCCGAGCTAGTCGGTCTCCGGGACTCGCTAGAGCGAGCCATCGCGACCGCCGTCAAGGGTCAGCGGTCGTACGGACGCTCCTGGGCCTACATCGCCGGGGCGCTCGGGATCAAGCGGCAGAGCGCCCACGAGCGCTACGGCGAACGCGCGGCATCATGACCGCGTCAGCCCCCGGACGGGGCGCACGTCGCGCCCGGATGGCCGAGACGCCCTCGGCCAGGGTGGGAATGGTGAAAGTTCTCTCAGAGACCTGGGTGCTCGCCATCCAGGACTACGCAACAGCCCAAGCCGCCATCGGAATCGCCCCCTCCTCGATCAAAACCCGTCGCCAACACTTGCAGCACCTTGGCCGTCGGGTGAACGCGGAGCCGTGGGGCCTGTCCACGGATGAACTACTCGGGTACATGGCTCAACAGAACTGGGAGCGCGAGACTCGACGCGGGCGGCGCAATACGTTCGGATCGTTCTACGCCTGGGCCGTGAAGGTCGGGCGGTGTGCCATCGACCCGGTCGAGGCCATCGACAAGGTCACCCCGGGGTCGCCGTCGCCGCGCCCCGCTCCCGACCGCGTCTACCTCGCGGCACTCGCTCAGGCGGACGAGGACGAAGCCCTCTGGATCGACCTAGCCGCCGAACACGGCCTCCGCCGCGCCGAAATCGCTATCATCCACGCCCGCGACCTCATCGAGACCCTGCTCGGGTTCGACCTCCTGGTGCATGGCAAGGGCGGCAAGGAGCGCACGGTGCCACTCACGCGCCCAATGGCGACCGCGCTGCGCGCCCGGGCCGCATTCCTCGGAGGCGGCTTCTTGTTCCCCGGCGACGACGACGGCCATATCTCACCACGCTGGCTCGGCAAGCGAGTGAACACGCTCCTCGACGGCGACTGGACAATCCACAAGCTGCGACATCGCGCCGCCACGCGGTTCTGGGTGAACTCGGGCGGCGACCCGTACGTCGTCGCGGACCTGATGGGCTGGGCCAGCCTCAACATGGTCCGCGTCTACGTCAAGCTCCCGGACGACCGCCTGCGGTCTGTCGTGGAGAGCGCCAGCCGCGCCGGTCGGCCCCTCGCCGCGGTCAGCTAGTCCCGATTGTCGAAAGCCCACAAGCCCCCCGGAACCCGAACCGGGGGGCTTGTGTCATTCGTGCGCGAGCTCAGCGAATCCGTTGTGCGGAACCTACTGGCGATCGCGCGCGGCCGCGCCGTGGTGCAGCTGGCCGGCTTGTGGGATTCCTCCTATTCGTCCTGAGCGTGCCGCCCTCGCGTCTTGGTGTTCCCGGCGGCGAGGCCGGTACTCAGGAGTGTGGCGGCGAGACCGCCCCATATGGCGATCTCCTCGTTGGAGAGCCAGCCGTAGAACGCGGCGACGGTCCCCGCGGCGAGGGCGACTCGGTAGATGTACGCCCGGGTGTTCTGAGAGAGCTTCACGAGGTGGTGTCCTTTCGGTCTTGGATGAACTCGAACTCGCCCGCGATGGAGTCGGGCGGGTCGGGAGGCGGGGCACCGCGGCCCCGCCAGATGTGATCTATGAGGCGGCGGCAGTAGAACCAGAGCGCCCGGTTGCGGGTCTCCAATTCGTCCTGTCGGCGCTCGACGGCGGCCAGTCGTCCGTAGCGGGACGCGATCCACGCGCCCGACGCGGCGAGGGCGGCGAGGCCGAGGGCGATAATCCAGTCCGGCACTAGTCCTCCGGCCATCCGCAGCGGTTTCTCTCGCCGGTGCACCGGTGTCCGGCGAGGCCGCGGGGACACCGGCCGATGGCGCAGAGCCAGCCGCGCCATGCGCGGCGAATCCGGTTCACGCCGCCATCCGTCGTGCGGCGTCGTCGTTGATGGTCTTGGCCAGGCGTGCCATCTCGGCGTCGGAGAGGCCGCCTCCGGGGGCGCTGGTCGGGTTGATGATCTGCAGGTAGCTGGCGACGATGTCCAGCTCAGCAACGAGCATCTTGTCACCGCCGTCGTTGGCCTTGTAGCGGCGCAGGAGGGTGACGTGGTACGGATTCGCGATCTGGTGTCGCCGCCCCGTGATGGTGGAGCAAACGAACTGTGCGGGGCTCTGTGCGTCGGGCACGATCGAGTACATGGCGGGGTTCTCCTCTTCGGTTGTGGCCAGGTTGGCTTGGATAAGCGCCCACGGGTCTCGGCGGGTACCGAGGCCGACGTAGGCGGTCGGGGCGTTGGAGACGGTGACGTGCAAGTGAGCACCGCGGGAGTTGGTGCCGGTGTCGCCGACCGTGCCGATGAGCTGGCCGAGCGCGACGCGGTCGCCATCGCGCACCGAGGCGGGCGCGGACATGTGCAGGTAGGCGTAGTACAGGTCAGAGCCGTCGAGCTTGACGACGAGATAGTTGCCATTTCCGTCGTGCCATCCCCTGCCGACGACGACTCCCGCACCGATGGCGGGGATCGGCGTACCGGCGCCGACGATCCAGTCGGATCCGGTGTGGCCGTAGGTGCGGGGCGGGGCGGTGTTGCCGTACGGGTCGCTGGCGTCGTAGTGGCCGGGGAACGGGTCGATGAGCTGCACGTCAGCCTCCCACCGGGTAGGAGACGCCAATCGAGAACTGGCTCGTGCCGCCGCCTGTGGTCTTGACTGAGCCGTCCGGAGTGACGATGACATACGCGGCGGTCCCGTCCACCTGTCCCACTCCAACGGCGGTGACCGATGGCCGCATCTCGGGGGGCATGATGAACGCCGCGACGAGCGATCCGAACCCGCCCTCCTTGCGGCACGGGCCATGGATGTCCACGCGGTTGTTGAACAGTCGATAGCGCACTCCGGCCCATGGCACGGATGCGTTTGTAATACCGCTCCATCCCGACTGAAACGGGATCGCGCCCGGCGTGCCGACCGTCAGCCATCCGGTGTCCGTCACGGCGTTGACACGCCCACGGAGCACGCCGCCCTCGACCGGATACCATCCGGCCGAAGTTGCACCCACGGGGTTGGTGACGGGGTCGTAGGTGGCGAAGTAGCGTTCCGTCCATCCCTTGTCCCGTCGAACGCACTCGACGCCGCGCGCTTGGAGGGCAAGGCGAGCGGGCTCCGTTTCGGGCTTGCCGAAGTGTGCGTCGCGCTCGGCATCGCTGTTGACGCCAAAGCGGCGCACGGCCGGGAGCCACCCGACTCCGGTGTGCTCTTCCGCGACGAGCTTGTCGGCGCGGTAGGCGCGCATCCCGGCGACGGGGTCGGTGATCGCGTCGCGCTCGGCAACGTTGGCGACCTCGATGGTGCCTTGACGGAGGAGGAGGTTGGCGTCGTAGGGGGTGAACGGGTCGAATGGCTCGTACTTCTTGAACATGCGGGAGTCCTCTCAGAGTTTGATGAAGCGGGCTGTGACGAGCCAGCGGGTTGGCGTGATGGTGTGCTCAAGGCCGATGAGCTGTGAGTCCTGGACGGTGTCGCGAAACTGGACCGTGCACCGTTGGGTGAGTTCAAGGGCTGCGGCGGCAGTCATGTCTTGCTGCGCGTTCCAGGTGACAGATCCGATGAGCCGTGCGGGTTCGAACGATGCCGCGAGGATGTCTGCGAGACGGTCCCTGAATGCGGCGTCGTAGGGCGGCAGGCTGTAGAGGTTGAGGTCGATCTTGTCCTTGCGCGGACCGTAGAGGCTGATCGAGGAGGGGTTCTCCACGGTCTCCGTCGGGTCGTCGGCCAGGCCGTCGTCTCCGATGCCGTGGTTGGTCGCTTCCAGGACGTTCACCATGGATCGGGTGTCGTATCCGGCGTCGATGCCGACGTAGTTCAGGGCACCCTCAAGAGCACGGTCGCTGAATATGGCAGAAACCGGGAGTGCGTTGCCTGGAAGGCTGAACCGGGTCAGGTTGTTGCGGTCCGCGTACCAGGTCGCTCCGACCGAGTTGCATGCGAGGTCGAAGTGGTTGGCGAGGTTGCTCTCGTAGACCGTCCCGCGCAGGCGCGCCGCGTAGTAGCCCGCCGCCTCCGTGATGCGAATGTCGGTGACGACCACTCGCTCAACCGGCGTCGTCGCGTCGGGCACGTCGAGCGCTTCGGCGAGGAGAACTCGGACGGTCGATGCGGTGGACGTTGCGACCCACGTAAGCGGCGGGAGCGGCGTGGCGGCGTCTGTGTTGAGGGTGACGGGGTCGCCGGATATCCCGGGCGCGGAGAGCTGGTAGGTGTGGGCCCGCGCGTCCGCTGAGCGGGCGAGGGTGAGGCGGATGGTGTAAGCCCGTCCAGGCGTCGTCGGGATGGACCGCTGAATGCCGATCATCCCGGGCGCGACGACGACGCGGCCGGTGCTGTACGACTCAAGCCAGAGTCCTTGCTTGCCGCCGACGACTCCACGGCGGATGCCCTCGCCGGTGTAGTAGACCAGGCCAGCGGGCGGGACGCCGTAGCGGCTCCATCGGTCGAGGTCGCCTGAGGCGAGCACGAGGAGAACGGCGGGGACGGCGGCACTCCATTCGCTCGGCTGAGCGGTCAGGGCGGCGACGCGGACGTAGTAGAGCCGTCCTCCGGGCAGGCCGGTTGCGACGGCTGTGGTGGTCGTCGGCCCGACGGTGAACGCGGCGACGATGGCGACGAATGCCGTGTCCGTGGCGACCTGGAATCGGTAGCCGGTGAGCCCGGTTGCGGGGGCGGGCGGCGTCCAGGTGGCGATGAGGTCCGCGCCGGACTGCGCCCACGAGGTCGTCACGGGAGCGTCGAGCACGGTGACGGCGCTGGACGCCCCCGACCAGGCTCCGGCCCCCACGCCGTTGACGCCGCGGGCGCGGAACCAATACTGCTGTCCCGGGGTGAGCCCGGCGACGGTGGAGGTGCCGTTGGAGGTGATGGTCTGCGCGGCCGTGAACGCTGCGTTGGAGGCGTACTGCACCTCCCATCGGACGATGGCTGAGCCGCCGTCGCCCGCTGATGCGAAGCGGTAGCGCAGCGACCGGGCGGTGACCTGGTCGATGCCGAGCGGTGTCGGGGCCGGGGGGATGCGGCTGATCGACGGCAGGGCCATGTTGCCGTCGGTCGAGCCCGGTCCGCCGATGGCCGACGTGCCGGTGTGTGCGATCCATCCCGACACGTTGATGGTGAGCGAGCCGGACGGGCTATGACCGAGCCAGGTTGACGCGGAGGCGATCACGACCGTGTTGGTGCGGCGGAAATCGAACGTGAACCCGCCCGAGTATCCGACTCCGCCGATGTTGGCGGACCAAGCGGTTGCGTTGGCGTTCCACGAGGAGCCGTTGGTGCAGATCAGTTGCAGCTCCCAGGACACGAGGGAGCTGTTGGCGGCGGTGTCCTGGGCGGCGAGGTTGACGATGAGGCGGAGCGTGGCGGCCCCGACGGGGCGGTCGAAGGTGGGCATTAGAAGGCGTAGACCTCTCTGGGATCGGCGAGCGGCGGCACCTCGATGGGTGAGCGCGAGGAGGATTCCAGGCGGGCGATTCGCTCCTCGAAGGTCTCTAGGCCGGCGGGCGGCTTGGCCCCGTAGCGGGGCGTCTGGGTGTGGATGGAGACGGCGTCGGCAACCGTGATCGTGGTGCGCGGGCGGAGTTCCCCGGTGCTCTTGTTGAGCGGGTAGGCACCGGAGATGTCGGCGACCTTTCCGGTGAACAGGGGGCGCGGCTCGTCGCCGATGAGTGCCACAGCGCGGACGTGCTGGCCGGGCTGGAACTCTCCGCCGTGCAGCGGGTCGGAGTCCTGGATGGTGAACGTCATGAGGCCGACGTCGGTTCGCAGGCCGAGGCCGCTGCGGATGAACCCGCGCTTGATTTGCAGCTCGGTCGCGTCGTGGATGAGGCTGCGCCAGACCTGTCCCGTGGTGCCGTCGCCGAGGAGGTCGCCGAGGCGGGAGAGGCCGAGAGTGAAGCCCATGGCCCGGTAGTCGGGGGTCTGGATGTCTACGTGCCCGAGCAGGGGGCGCTCGATGATCATGCGCGGCCTCCTGCGGCCTCGTAGGCGCGGATGGCGTCCACGACGGTGCGGCCGATCTCCGGGGA